>Ga0335085_10014816_pt1 | contig 11350 bp, 9 predicted proteins | sample Lox_Sample_45_FD_206712 | JGI IMG/M metagenome (GOLD analysis project Ga0335085, IMG submission 206712) | Soil microbial communities from Loxahatchee National Wildlife Refuge, Florida, United States - Lox_Sample_4.5 | ecosystem: Environmental > Terrestrial > Soil > Wetlands | place: USA: Florida... | reverse complement strand
CGTGGGGCGCTATGCTACTATCAGCGTCGTGAAGCTTAGTGCGGCTCTTATTGAAGAGACCGCAGAGTTCCCCGGAGAGCAGAGATGGCATACGTCATTGCAGAACCCTGTATCGGCACCAAGGACACCGCCTGTGTAGACGCCTGTCCTGTCGATTGCATCCACCCCAAGAAGGATGAAGCCGGCCACGGCGAGGCCGATCAGTTGTTTATCGACCCGGTCGAGTGCATCGACTGCGGCGCCTGCGTACCGGTTTGCCCGGTCTCGGCCATCTTCGCGCAGGATGACCTGCCGGAGAAGTGGGCGCACTTTACCGAAAAGAACGCCAAGCATTTCGGCCGCTAAGGCCGCGTCTGACTCCCAAACAATTGAGGTGTCACCCTGCGCACGCCCTGCTCCTGCGGGACGCGCGTTGGTGTCTTTAGTCGAGGAAGCTGATCGCCTCGCCGGGCCTGAAGGCCCAATGTTCCGGACTCACTTTTCCAGGAGCCTGAAGGCCCCTGCTCCCTCCAGTGCGATGATGAAGATGCATGGGCGTCCTCACCTCAGAAGTGGTGGTATTGCGGACCTGGCCGGTGCATGAGGCCGACGCGATCGTGAGCTTTTTTGCGCGCGATTACGGCCGGCTTCGTGGCGTAGCCAAAGCGGCGCTCAAGAGCCGCAGGCGCTTTGGCGGCGCGCTCGAGCCCATGACGCTGGCACGGGCGTGGTTTGCCGAGCGGCCACGGCAAGAACTGGTTCGGCTTGATCAGCTGGAGATTTTGCGCTCGCCGCTCTCGGCGCCGGTGGATCACACGCGCATGGCTGTGCTCAGCTTCTTTGCAGAGGTTATCGACGAGGCGCTGCCCGAGCACGATCCGCAGGAGACGGTCTTCCGGCTGTTGGTTTCGGTGCTCGAACAAACGACGCGCGAGCAGCCGTGGATGCCGCTCACTTATTTCTCGCTCTGGATGACGCGGCTGATGGGCCTCTTGCCCGATATCGGCCGCTGCATCGTCTGTGGCGAGGTACTGCGTGGGGAGGAGGTTTCGTACGGCAGTTATACGGATGGATTGTTCTGCGGGCTGCACCGTAATGGAGCGGCGAGCGATCTCTCGGCCGATTCATGGCAACTGGCACAGCGCATGCTGAAGGCGCCTGCGTCGGCGTTTGCGAACGAGGCGTGGACGCGAAAACGCGGGCAGGATTTGAGGCGATTCACATTGCAGATGCTGGAGAGGCATCTGGAGCGGAAGCTGAAGAGTGCGGAGGCTTTGGCGAGGCTGGGAGGGTGAAAATCGCTCCAACTGCTAAAATCGAACTTTAGTCCCGATGAGAGGGAATTGCCTGTGCCCGCAGCCCAGCCAGTATCGCGTGTAAAACCCACTTCCCTCACCTTCCAGGAGCTATTGTTCCGTTTGCAGGGCTTTTGGGCGGAGCGCGGCTGCGTGTTGCAGCAGCCCTATGACGTAGAGGTGGGCGCGGGGACCATGTGCCCGGAGACGTTTCTGCGCGTGCAGGGTCCGAAGCCCTACAAAGTGGGCTACGCACAGCCCTCGCGCCGGCCAGCCGACGGGCGCTACGGCGAGAATCCCAACCGGCTCTTCAAACACACCCAGTTCCAACTGATTCTGAAGCCGCCGCCGGCAAACGTGCAGGAGCTGTATCTCGAGTCGCTCGAGGCCATGGGCATCGACCTGAAGCACCACGACCTGAAGTTCGAAGAGGATAACTGGGAGTGGCCCGCAGGCGGCGCGTGGGGCGTGGGCTGGCAGGTGATGCTGGATGGCCTGGAGATCTCGATCCCATCTGCGCTGAACTCACCTACGGCATGGAGCGCATCGCCGCGTTTTTGCAGGATGTGGATTCGATCTACGACATTGTTTGGGCGCGCGATCCGGATACTGGCGCTCCCATCACCTACGGCGACGTGCGGCTGGCCGAGGAGCTGCAGTTCTCGGTGTACAACTTCGAGATGGCCGACGTGCCCAAGCTTTGGGAGCACTTTAATAGCTATGAGGCCGAGGCGCAGGCGCTGCTCGGACGGGCCAATACACTGATGGCGAGCGAGACGGCCACTGCGGTGGAGAAGCGTCGCTTTCCGCTGCTGGCCACGTACGAACTTGTGCTCAAGTGCTCGAATTTATTCAACCTGCTTGACGCGCGCGGCGCGATCAGCGTGACGGAACGCGTGGGCGTGATCGGCCGGATTCGCAACCTCGCGGTCGGCGTCGCAAAGGCGTATGCGCAACAACAGGCGGCGAGTTAGCAAGGCAACTCGTGGGTTGACGTTCGTGCTGTCCCACCCTTGCGGCAAAAACAAGGGCGCCGCAAGGATGGGGCACCCAGGTTGGTAGCAAGTGAGCGAGAAGAAGATAAGTGATGGCTGACTTTTTGTTAGAAATCGGTCTTGAAGAGGTTCCGGCGCGGATGATCGCCGGGGCGGAGGCCGAACTGGGCAAGCGGTTCAACGATCTGCTCGCGAGCGAGCGGCTGCTTGAGCCTGACGCGAAGTTGACCACGTATTCCACTCCGCGGCGGCTGGCCGTTGTGGCCGATGGCGTGCTTCAAAAGCAGGCCGATACCGAGGAGCAGTTGACGGGGCCCTCGTGGAAGGTTGCCTTCAAAGACGGCGCGCCTACTGCTGCGGCACAGGCCTTTGCGAAGAAAGCTGGCGTGGCCGTTGCCGAGCTGAAAAAAATCGAAACGCCCAAGGGCGAGTACGTGGGCGCGACCGTGAAGCGGCTGGGCCGCGCGACAGCTGAGATTCTGGCTGCCGAACTCCCCAAAGAAGTGCTCGCAATCTACTGGGCCAAAAACATGTACTGGCGTGGTGCGAAGCCAGAGCGCTTCGTACGGCCGGTGCGCTGGGTGGTGGCGCTGCTCGATGAGGCGGTTGTTCCTCTGGAGATTGCCGGGATTGCCGCGGGTAATGCGAGCCGGGGCCATCGCGTGCTGCATGGTGAAGCACCGGTTACGATTGGCTCGGCGGGGGAGTACAAAGAGGCGCTGCGTGCCGCGAAGGTCATTGTGGACGTGAGCGAACGGCGGCAGATGATTCGCAAGGCGCTGGACGCCGCGACGCGGACGGTTGCCGGCGCGCGCTGGCGCGAGGATGAGGAGCTGGTGGAGACGGTTGTGCACCTCGCCGAGTGGCCCAGCGTGATTCTCGGCGACTTTGAGCCCGAGTACCTGGAGCTGCCGGAAGAGGTTCTGGTGACGGTGATGCGCGACCACCAGAAGTACTTTGCCGTGGAAGACGCGCAGGGCAAGCTGGCGCCGCACTTCCTGGCTGTGCTGAATACGCAGGCGGATGAGGAGGGCGCTGCGATTATTCGCCACGGGAATGCGCGGGTGCTGCGGGCGCGGTTCAAGGATGCGCGGTTCTTCTGGGACTTCGACCAGAAGACACCTCTCGCAGAGCGCGTGGAGAGCTTGAAACACGTTACCTTCCAGAAGGAGTTGGGCAGTTACTACTGGAAGATGGAAGAGAATTTGCGTGTAGTGAAGGCGCTTACGGCAGCTGTGAAAGAGGCTGGCACGACAGTCGACGAAGTGGCGCTTTTGAGGGCCGTCGAGCTGGCCAAGACCGATCTGACGACCGAGCTGGTAAAGGAATTCACAGAGCTGCAGGGCATTATTGGCGGACTGTACGCGCGGGCGCAGGGCCTGGGCGAGACGGTTGCGAAGGCTATTTACGACCAGTACACGCCGGCCTCGACCGACGATGCAATTCCACCGGCGTCCGAAGGCCAGTTGCTTGGGCTCGCCGACCGCATCCAGACCATCACGGCGATGTTCGGCATCGGCAATGCGCCCACCGGCTCAAAGGATCCGTTTGCATTGCGCCGGGCGGCGAATGCGATTGTGAAGATCCTTGCCGAGTCTAGCTTGCCGCTCACACTGAGTGAAGTGCTGGCGGCATCGGGCGCGGAGCAAACCAACAGAGAGCAGATCGCTGCATTCCTCCGCGAGCGGCTGAACTTCTATTTGAAAGATGTCTGCAACTTCGCCTACGACGTAGTGAACGCCGTGCTGGCCGCCGGCGCCGACGATGTGCGCGACGCCCGGGCGCGCGCCGAGGCGATCGTCGCTGTGCGCGGATCGGAAGATTTTGCGGCCGTATCTGCCGCGTGCAAACGCATCAAGAATATTCTGCGGCAGGCGGAAGAGAAGGGCTACAACCCCGCGCAAGCGAGGCTGGGCGAACTGGCGCTGGAAGCCATCGACTTGTGGCATCGGTCAAAAGAAATTGAGCCGCAAATCGCAAAGCTCCGCGAGCAGCGGTCCTACCGGGACGCGCTCGCGCTCATCGCCACGCTTCGCCCGACAGTCGACGCCTTCTTCGACAAGGTGATGGTGCTCGACCCCGATGAGAAGATTCGCGGCGCAAATCTCGGCCTCATCGACGAAGTCCTGCGAAGCATCTCCACTATCGCCGACTTCAGCGAGATCGTGACCGGATAGTATCCCACCTGTATTACCGCGGCGAATGAAACGGGTTGTATTCTTCGCTGGTTGGCGTCCGCCGCGGCGGACATCGCAAGTTGGCGAGTTCGCCTGCAGGTCCTTGTTAACCGGGACGCAATCCCCGGCTCCCGAGCTGAAGAATCCGTCTAAAATCAGTAGAGATGTCCGACACGCTTTATTTGAGTCTGTGGTACCCGAATCTGCGCCTTGAGGCGCTCCCCGACAAGCTGACGGCGGTGCTGGGCGCCTTTGCCGCGCATGGAGGCGAGGCCAAAGTGTACGCTGCCACGGTGTGGCCGATTAACTGGAACGAGGCGCCGGTCTTTCAGCGGATCTATGGCCGCGCAGGCGAAGGTCCGGAGCGCGGAGCCGAGCCGCGCCATGCCGTGGAAGAAGCGACCGAGCTACTGCATGACGACTATGCCTATGAATTCCAGATTGGATGGAGCTTGTGGGAGCTGGAAGCAGGTCACAGCGAAGGTTCGGCGCCGGGAAATACAACCGCAGGTCCTTCGACTTCGGTCGCCGCGGCGACCTCCGCTCAGGATGACAAATCGTCAGGCCGCTGGGTGCGCGAGCCGCGGCTGGTTCGTGTGACGGGCTTTGGGCCGCTCTTCGATGAGGGCACGTATGAGCAGGAGGGTCATATCCGCGTGGACTTCGGCACGGACACGCCGTTTCTGGAAGAAGAAGCCGAGTTGGACGACATCGGCGCGAAACATATCGAGGAAAACGTCCGCCAACTGGTTGCGCTAACCCAGGCCGTCGAAAAAGACTCCGGGGCGACGGCGCGCCTGCTGTGGAGCGAGTTGGGCGAAAGCCTTGCGCAGCGGTTGGCGGCCCGGCTCGCAATGAGGAACTAGCGTGCGTTACACGATCGAACGAATCCGGACGCTGGTTCTGGTCGCGGGTGTGCTTGTGGTGGCGGCACTGGCGGCGTTTCTGTGGGTGGGTAAATGGAAGAGCCTGCTCATTCGCCGCGATCTGCCGCAGCGGCTGGGCCTCAACATCCAGCAGGAGGCGAACGGTTTTACATTCGTTCATGCCTTCGGCGAACACTCGCAGTACAAGATTCACGCCTCAAAGGAAGTCGTGCTCAAGGACAACCGGGTTCTGCTGCACGACGTCCAGATCGAAATCTTTGGCCAGGATGGCCGCGATATCGACCGGATCGCAGGGGACACGTTTGAATACGACGAGCAGAGCGGCGTGGCTACCGCGCAAGGGCCGGTAGAGATGCTGTTGACCCGTCCCGCGGCCACGCAGACGGCAGCCGGCAAGAGCAAAATCCCTCCTGCAAACGAATCCAGCACCTCGGGCCAAGTTGACGTGAAGACAAGCGGATTGACCTTTGACCGGACCAGCGGTATTGTAACGACCGCGCAGCACGTGGACTTTGCCATGACACAGGGATACGGAAGCGCGATGGGCGCCCGGTATGACTCGAAGAGCGGCTATCTGACTTTAGAGCAAGCGGTCGAACTGACCCTGTACAGGGGCGGCGAGACAGTGGCCATCCACGCGCAGCATGCAGAGCTTGACCGCAGCGCACGGCTTTGCTTGCTGCGGGCCGCCACGGCGGGCTACAGAGGCGGGCAGGCGGACGCGGCCCAGGTCAAGATTCTCTTCCGTACAGACGGTTCGGCGGAACGGCTTGACGCGACAGGCGGCTTTACACTGACGACCGCTGCGGGCGGCCATTTGTCGGCGCCTATGGGATGGATGGCCTTCGATGAGCACAACCAGCCGCGCCACGGACGCCTGGAGGGAGGCGTGACCATGGACTCAGTGAACGCCAACCGCACGGTGCACGGAAGCTCGCCCACCGCAGAGCTGGAGTTCACAGCCGATGGCCTATTGCGCCACGCACACCTGGAAACAGGCGTGGCAATGGAGAGCCAGGAAACGCGCCAGGCGGTGAACGGGGAGGCCGGGCCGCTCGTCCTGAGCCGCAGCTGGCGCTCGCCCGTGGCAGACCTGGACTTCCGCAACGCAGGCCGGGGACGGGTGGAATTGGAGGCAATTCGCGGCACGGGAGGAGTGGTGCTCACCAGCGAAAGCCGGCGCGGCAATGAAGCCGCTGTGCCCTCAAAGATGACCGCCGATGAGGTGACTGGCGCGTTCGGGCCGGATTCGGCGCTGCGCTCGTTGACGGGCGTGGGCCACGCAGGGATTGAGCAGACGACCGCCACGGGAACCCGGCAGACCGCCAACGGTGACAGGCTGGAGGCGGAATTTGCGGAAAGTACAGGGAACAGGGAACAGGGAACAGAAGACAAAAAGCCAGGGGACAAGGGGACGAGGAAACAAGAAAGTAGAGGTGAGGGCGGTGGAAGCGCAACCGGCGCTCTAGAAGTGCAATCGGCGGAGCTCGACGGACACGTCGTGCTCTTCGAACAGGCTGCGGAGAAGCCGGGGCCCCCCGGCAACACGTCTTCGCCGCTGGGGACAAATCCCGGCACACGGCCCCCTCTGCGCGCCTGGGCGGGCAAAGCAGTGTATGAGGGCGTAGGCGAGTGGATTCACCTGACATTGAGACCGCGGGTCGAGAACGGCGGCCTAGAGTTGACTGCCGACAAGGTGGATGTATCGCGGCAGTCGGGAGACGCCTTTGCGCACGGCAACGTGAAGGCAACGTGGACCAGCGAGAACGCAACGGCAGGGTATGGCAGGGCGAGCCAGGACAGCGTGGCTCTGGGCGGGCAAGGACCGTCGCATGTGATTGCCGAAGAGGCGCAACTGCATCAGCCGACGGACGAGGCCACATTCCGCGGCCATGCCCGGCTGTGGCAACAGGCAAACTCGGTCTCCGGGCCGTTGATCGTTCTGGACCGGCAGAAACGGACGCTCGTGGCCAGCACCACCAACCCGGCGGACCCGGTAAAGGCTGTGCTGTTGAGCGCAGGCGGCTCCGCTGACAAGGGCGCGGGACAAGCACCATTGCAAAATGGAGGCGGCAATGCTGGCGGAAAGACGGCCGCGCCTTCAGTGATTCGCGTGCGCGGGGGCGGGCTTTTGTATTCGGATGCCGAGCGCAGGGCGGTGATGCACGGCGGCGTTCTGGGCACAGTGGTGACCGAAACGGGCTCCGCGACGTTAACTTCAAACGAAGTCGATCTCGAACTCACTCCCCCTGGAAAGGGCGGCGGCAACGCCGGCGGAGAGGCCCAGGTGGACCGCATCACAGCCACGGGCCGCGTAATGCTTGCCTCGCAGGGCCGGCGGGGAACCGGGGAGCAACTCGAATACTCGAGCGCCAGCGGGGACTATGTGCTGACCGGCACCGCTTCCGCCCCGCCCAAAATGACCGACCCGAAAAACGGAACCGTGACCGGCGAGGCTTTGATTTTCCATAGCCGCGATGATAGCGTCAGTATCGAAGGCGGCGGACGCGAGACGAGGACCGAGACGTCGGCACCAACCGCGCAGAGAAAATGACGCAAAACCACTGATATTGTATGTTGAACGAGTGAGAAGTCGCCGCTTCCTGACGGGCGCGGTAAATGAAAGTTTGCAGCTTCGGGAAGCATCCTTTGTGGTTTTGCGATAGCGGCAGAAGAGAGCCAAAACCTGAATGGAAACACTGGTTGCCGAGGGAATCGGCAAGAGCTATAAGGGAAGGCAGGTCGTGCGGGGTGTCGACCTGAGAATCTCCCGCGGCGAAGTAGTGGGATTGCTGGGGCCTAACGGCGCCGGCAAGACGACCTGTTTCTACATGATCGTGGGACTGGTGGCGCCTGAGAGCGGCCGAGTGATGGTGGACCAAACCGACATCACGCGGCTGCCCATGTACATGCGGGCACACGACTTCGGGATCAGCTACCTGCCTCAGGAGCCTTCTGTCTTCCGCAAGCTCACTGTCGAAGAGAACATTATGGCAGTGCTCGAGGTGCAGCCGCAGAGCAACCAGGAACGCCGCACACGGGCAGAGAAGCTGATCAAGCAGCTCAACCTGGGGCACATCCGCACCACGCGCGGCTATGCGCTTTCGGGGGGCGAGCGGCGGCGCGTTGAGATTGCGCGGGCGTTGTGCATCCAGCCGAATTTTATTTTGCTCGACGAGCCGTTCAGCGGCATTGACCCGATTGCGGTATTGGAGCTGCAAAAGATCATCTTCGACCTGAAGGCCGGCGGAATCGGCGTGCTGGTGACCGACCACAACGTGCGCGAAACGTTGAGCGTAACCGACCGGGCATACATTATTGCCGAGGGGCGCATCTTCCGCGCCGGAACGCCGCACGAGCTGGGCAACGACGTAGACGTGCGCCGCGTCTACTTGGGCGAGGGATTTTCGTTGGGCTGAGAGCGCCCGATCGTGAGAGCTACCTCATAGAGCAGGGCAAGGCGATTGCATTCCGCCATGTATAGCTTCCGTGCTATAGCGGAGATCCTGCAGGGTTTACTTCGAGAGAAGGCAACCTGTCTGGTCCAATTTCTCTGCTATGAACTTTAAAATCTGTTGCCGGCCCTGGTGCGATGCAGCAATGCCGGACTATAAACTTCAGTGAGAGATTCCGTGATGGAACCTAGAGCATTCCGGAACTGGCGATTTGAATTGAAGCATTTACTTCCCTAAGCTTTTTAAAGAGGCTAAACTCGCATTAAGACCAAAGGTGAACGAGCCCCATTTATGGCGCTGCTGCAACCAAAACTGACTTTGAAAGTGGCGCAACGCCAGGTCCTGACGCCGGGCCTGATGCAGATGGTGAGCGTTCTTGCCCTCAACAAGCTCGAGCTGAAGGAGATGATCGATGCCGAGCTGGTTGAGAATCCAGTTCTGGAGGAGATTGACGAGACGGTTCCGATGCTGGACCAGGTGGCGGGACGCGAGGAACGTCTGGAGCGCGGCGCCGAGGAAGCAGCCACACCGCCCAAGGATATCTTCGACGAGATCGATTTCGGCTCGTACTTCCAGGAGTATCTTGACCCCGGCTATCGCACGCAGCCCGAATACGAAGACGTTGAAAAACCGTCGTTTGAGAATTTCCTCTCCCAGCCTACGACGTTGTCCGATCATCTAGCCTGGCAGTTGGGAGCTTTGAGCCTCGATCGCGAGCTGCACGACGCGGCCGAGTTTGTAGTCGGCAATCTGGATGAGGACGGGTATCTGACGGCGAGCGATGAAGAGTTGGCGGCGGCGTTCAGTGAGGCACCCAAGGACGCCGGTGAAGTCAACGGACATGTGCCGATTCAGGCGGCTGCGCTCGATCTGGTGCGGCGCGCCGTAGATCTGGTACAGCATCTCGATCCTGCCGGGGTGGGCGCGCGCGACCTGCGCCAGTGCCTTGCGATTCAGATTGCAGCGCAGCAGCGGGAGTTTGGTCACCTGTATGGCGCGCCGGAGGAAGAGAGTGACGAGAGCCCGCATCACAGCTTTCACGCCGAAGCTGAAGCAAGAGTCGAGGAGCGGCGGCGCACCATGGAGGTGGCGGCGCTCATTGTGGACCGTCACTTGCCCCTGCTGCAGAAGCGGGACGTGAAGGACCTGGCGCGCGCAGCGCAGGTAACGGTTGAAGAGGCGCACCTGGGCGTGGAGTTCATCCGCACCCTGGAACCGCGGCCCGGCCGCTTGTACAACCGCGAGCAAACGCGGCTGATCGAGCCCGATGTGTTCTTTGTCAAGCGCGGCGGAGAGTGGGTGGTGTCGATGAACGAGGAAGACCTTCCCAGCCTGCGACTGAGCCAGCGCTACCGGCGCATGCTGGTTTCGTCCGACACCGACAAAGAAGTGAAGGAGTACGTGAAGGAGCGGTTCCGCTCGGCGCTGCAGCTTCTGCGCAATATCGCGCAAAGGAAGAGCACGATTGTGCGGACGTGCGAGGTGATTGTGCGGCGGCAGCAGGATTTTCTCGACAAGGGCGTGGAAGCGCTGCGGCCGATGATGATCAAGGAAGTGGCCGAGGAGATCGGGGTTCACCCCTCCACGGTGAGCCGCGCCGTAGCCAACAAATACGCGCACACACCGCAGGGCGTGCTGGAGCTGCGTTTCTTCTTCTCCGAGGCCTCGAACGGGCCGGAGGGCGCGGACACGCCGCTGCTCGTGCTCAAGCGCAAGGTCCGCAAGCTCATCGAGGACGAGGACCCGAAGCATCCGCTCACCGACGACCAGCTTGCCGCGTTGCTGAACGCGCAGGGAATTCGGCTCACGCGGCGCACGGTTGCAAAGTACCGCGAGGACATGAACATTCCTTCGACGCACCAGCGGCGCAAGCGGGAGTAGCCTGGCCGGCTTGCCAGCTCAACGTGCTACCTCGCCGTCCATCCGCAGTCGATGTCCAGCGCGGCGCCGGTGATTCCGGCGGCGGTATCGGTGCAGAGATAGAGCGCCAGCGAAGCGATCTCAGAGGGCTCGAGCAGGCGATGGATCGCGGCCGGGCCGGTCATGAGCTTTGCGATGACCTCGGCCTCTGAGATTCCGTGCTCGCGTGCGTTTGCGGCGATTTGTTTTTCGACCAGAGGCGTGCGCGCGAAGGCCGGGCAGATGGCATTGACGGTGATGTTATGCTCGGCCATTTCAAGTGCTGCCACTTTGGTGATCCCCAGCAGCCCGTGCTTGGCCGCCACGTAGCCAACCTTGAACGGCGTGCCCACTTTGCCCTGCGTGGAGCTAATGTTGATGACTCGCCCCCAACGGTTGCGAATCATCTCAGGCAGCGCGTACTTGGTGCACAGAAAGGCGCCGGTCATGATCACGCCGATGATGGTCTCCCAGCGCTCTTCGCTGAACTCGGTGAAGGGCGAAACGTGCTGCAGGCCGGCGTTGTTGACCAGAATGTCGAACCGCCCGAAGGCTTTGACGGTCTCATCGACCATGCGGCGCGCGTCCTCGGCGCGCATCACGTTCATCTGGACGGCGATGGCTTTTGGTCCCGATTGCGTTAACTCCGCCGCGGCCTTCTGG
>Ga0335085_10014815_pt1 | contig 11351 bp, 8 predicted proteins | sample Lox_Sample_45_FD_206712 | JGI IMG/M metagenome (GOLD analysis project Ga0335085, IMG submission 206712) | Soil microbial communities from Loxahatchee National Wildlife Refuge, Florida, United States - Lox_Sample_4.5 | ecosystem: Environmental > Terrestrial > Soil > Wetlands | place: USA: Florida... | reverse complement strand
CTGTCGCGACGGGCGTCAGCAAGACCGGGGCCATAGTCGGCAGCTACAACGCCAACTACGGCGTCAGCTATGTGACGGTCATCTCCTGGCCGCTGCCGAAAGTGAGCGGCACCGGAACGATCGATACGTTCCTCAACTCGTGCCAGGCTGGCGGCACCAATTGCTACACACTGACGTATGGCGGCGCTTACACATTCACGCGCACGCACTGATAGGTCTTGAATCGCGCACCGGCGCCGGCTTCACGCTGGCGCCGGTGTTGTATTTCGGACCGGTGTTTTGCCGTGGTTGAAACATGCCATCGCGATGAGCGCGGCAAACATTTCGTTCGGTGTTGGCATCGACTTCCGTTGTGAAGTCCACGTGGATTAATTCCAAGGCAACGCCCCCACAGCGCTTCCTACGCCCGCGGATTGTGGGCACGTTGGCCCCATCGCCGCGGACGAGAATAGAGGAACACTTCGCCGCCCGACGGCGCATCCGCCAGTGCCGTTGTCACGGCGGGCGCCGATAAGAATGCGCCGACCAGTGGAGTCCCCGACGCCGCGCCGTCGGACAATCACACCAAAACCTACCGCTTTTCGATCGGCTTGTAATCGCGTTGCGGAGAACCGGTATAGAGCTGGCGAGGGCGGCCGATCTTCTGATGCGGGTCCTCGATCATCTCCTTCCACTGCGCGATCCAGCCCACGGTCCGCGCGAGCGCGAACAAGGCCGTGAACATGCTGGTGGGGAAGCCCAGAGCTTTCAGCGTGATGCCGGAATAGAAATCGATGTTCGGATAGAGCTTCTTCTCGACGAAGTACTCGTCCTGAAGCGCGATGCGCTCGAGCTCCATGGCCACCTTGAGCAAGGGATCGTTGTGAACGCCCAGCTCCTCCAGCACGGCGTGGCACTGCTTCTGCATGGCTTTGGCGCGCGGGTCGTAGTTCTTGTAGACGCGGTGGCCGAAGCCCATCAGCCGGAACGTATCGTTCTTGTCTTTGGCTCTGCGGACGAATTCCGGGATGCGGTCCACGGTGCCGATTTCCATCAGCATTTTCAGCGCTGCCTCATTCGCGCCGCCATGAGCCGGTCCCCATAAGCAGGCAATGCCGGCGGCGATGCACGCAAATGGATTGGCCCCGGAAGAGCCGGCCAGCCTCACAGTCGAGGTGGAGGCGTTCTGCTCGTGATCGGCATGCAGGATGAAGATCGTATCGAGAGCTTTGGCGAGGACGGAGTTGATCTTGTATTCCTCGCACGGCACCGCGAATGACATGCGCAGGAAGTTTTCCGTGTAGCCCAGATGGTTGAGCGGATACACGAAAGGCTGACCCACGTGATACTTGTACGCCATCGCTGCAATCGTCGGCATCTTCGCGATCATCCGATGGCTTGCGATCTCGCGCTGCCTGGGATCGTTGATGTCGGTGGAGTCATGGTAGAAGGCCGAGAGCGCGCCCACGACGCCGCACATGATCGCCATGGGATGGGCGTCGCGCCGGAAGCCGCGGAAAAACGACGCGAATTGCTCATGCACCATCGTGTGATAGGTGATGGAACGCTCGAAGCCGGACAATTGCTGCGTGTTGGGCAACTCGCCGTGCAACAGGAGATAGCAGACCTCGATGAAGCTGGAATGCTCAGCCAGCTGATCGATCGGATAGCCCCGATAGAGCAGGATCCCCTTGTCGCCGTCGATAAAGGTGATTTCGCTGTCGCAACTCGCCGTGGAGGTAAAGCCCGGGTCGTAGGTGAAGACGTCCGCCTCATCGTAGAGCTTGCGAATGTCGACGACATCGGGGCCAACGCTGCCGGCCAGTACGGGCAGGTCGTGGCTCTTGCCTTGGTAGGTGAGGGTCGCTTTTCCGGCGGGGACCGCCTTGCTCGTTCTCATTGGGTACTCCTGAATAGCCTGGCCGCCGTGATCTTGCAGTGCAGCAATCAGGCGATGCAACGGGTTTGTAAAGTCGGACGGTAAATACTAGGTGGCTTTGGCTTCGGGCCCGCCGGCGTAGGCGCGAAGCCGATCCAGGGCTTCGTCCCGACCCAGGACCTCCAGCACGTCGAATATTGGCGGCGAGGTCGTTCGACCGGTAACCGCGGCCCGGATCGGTTGCGCCACCTGGCCCAATTTCAGGGTTTTGCTCTCGGCAAACGAGCGGACCTCTGCCTCGATGGCGGCGGCATTCCACGCGACATTCTCGAGCCGCAGAAGCAGCTCTTCCAGCTGGGCGCGGGCATTTGCATCAAGGATCTTCTCTGCCGCCGCATCCAGGATCCGTGGACCGTCTGCGAACAAAAATTCTGCAGCTTGAGTGAGTTCCACGAGGGTCTTCGCGCGTTCCTTTAAACCGGGCATCGCGGCAATCAGCCGCGCCCTGGCGATCGGGTTGAGCACGCGGGATGGTACGGCGGCGGACGAAAGCTGGGCAACGCGATCGGCCAGAACGGAATTTTCTGCGCTTCGGATGTAGTGGGCGTTCAGGTTGTCGAGTTTCTTGAAGTCGAAACGGGCCGGGCTTCGTCCGATATTGGTCAGGTCGAACCAGGCGATGGCCTGTTCGGTGCCGAATATCTCGTCGTCGCCATGGCTCCAGCCCAGACGCGCGAGATAGTTGCGCATGGCGTCGGGCAGGTAGCCCATCTCGCGGTAAGCGTCGACGGCGAGCGCGCCGTGGCGTTTCGAAAGCTTTGCGCCGTCCGGCCCATGAATGAGGGGGATATGGCCGTAAATGGGTATTGGCCATCCCAGACCGTGGATGATTTGCAGTTGCCGTGCGGCATTGTTCAGGTGATCCGCGCCGCGAATGACATGGGTGACGCCCATGTCGAAGTCGTCGACCACCACCGCGAGCATGTAGGTGGGTGTGCCGTCGGAGCGCAGCAGAATCATGTCGTCGAGCTGATCGTTGGCGAACCGAACTTCCCCGAGCACGACGTCTTCGACGATCGTTTCACCTTCCTGTTGCGCCTTCAGGCGCACAACGAAGGGCGCCCCTTGCGGTGCTTCGTCCGGACTGCGGTCGCGCCATCGTCCATCGTAGCGAATGGGCAGCCCCTTGGCCCGCTGCTCTGTCCGCATGGCCTCGAGCTCCGCAGGGGTCGCATAGCAGCGATAGGCTTTTCCCGTCGCAAGGAGCTGTTCGGCAATTGCGCGATGACGCCCGGCGCGCGCCAGCTGATGGATGGGATCGCCATCCCAATTGAGTCCAAGCCAATCCAGTCCTGAGAGAATTGCGGCGACCGCCTCCGGCGTAGAGCGCTCGCGGTCGGTATCTTCAATGCGCAGCAGGAACGTGCCCCCGGTATGCCGTGCGTAGAGCCAGTTGAAGAGGGCCGTGCGGGCACCGCCGATATGCAGATATCCGGTGGGCGACGGCGCAAAGCGCAGGACAGGTTTTGAATTCTCTGGCATTATCCGCTCGGGAGCTGGCTCGCTTCCCGGCACGTCCGGGAGGCAGAGCCATGTGTTCGCGAGGCTTCTAGCAAAGCGGCTCCCGTGGCAATAGCTCCGTTTTTCTCCGCGCGATGGCCACTTTGGCGCCCGGCCGAAGGGCGACTTTTCGGGCCATCGAACGGCTCGATCCGCAGCGCCCTGACCGCCGTGCCCAACGCGTTGCTTGCCGAGCAGGAGCGCTGGGCCTTGTGGCTGCCGGTTGCATTCGGGATTGGGATTGGCATCTATTTCGCGCTTCCCCATGAACCCAGTCGTGCCCTGGCGCTCGCGGCAGGAGCTGCCGGCCTGTGCGCCGGAGCGTTCGCAGGGCTTTCGCGCGGAAATTTTACCCGTGCGCTCTGTGCCGCGATTTGCGCGACGCTGATCGGATTTGGCGTTGCCAAATGGCGCACCGAATCGGTGGCCGCGCCCGTTCTCATGCACCGCATTGGGCCAGTGGATGTCGAAGGGCGGGTGGAGTGGGTGCAACAGCACGGCAAGGGCGTTCGCGTGCTGGTTTCGCCTACGCAAATCGGTTCGCTCAAAGAAAGGGGGCTGCCCGCCCATGTGCGGATAACGGTTCGCGGCGCGACAACGCGCCTTGAGCCCGGCGTCGTCATGCGTGCCTATGCCGTCCTCTTGCCGCCACCGCCTCCGGCCTCTCCCGGCGACTATGATTTCGGTCGCGCCGCCTATTTCGATTCCATCGGCGCAGTTGGGTATGCATTCGGAGCGCCGCAGATTGTCATGCCTGCACCCACGTCTAGCCTCGCGGCGCGCATCCTCCTGCCGGTCAGCGCGCTGCGCTGGCGCATGGCCGAACGGATCCACAGCGTTTTGCCAAGCAGCACCGGCGCCATTGCCGCCGCGCTGATCACCGGAGACCGCGGCGGCATTGCAGATGACGATGAGCAGGCCCTGCGCGACGCCGGGCTTGCCCATGTTCTTGCCATTGCCGGACTGCACATGGGGCTGGTGGGCTTCGGACTGTTCTGGACCGTTCGCGCGTGCCTCGCTCTTGTTCCCGCACTCGCGCTGACCCAACCGATCAAGAAGTTGGCGGCATTGGCGGCATTGGCCGGCACCACGTTCTATCTGGTCATCAGCGGCGCAACGGAGCCTGCGACGCGCGCCTTCGTGATGCTGGCGGCGATGCTGCTTGCGATCATCGTCGATCGGCCGGCACTGTCGATGCGATCGCTCGGCTTTGCGGCTGCAGTCATTCTTTTCATGCGGCCGGAGAGCCTGATCGAGCCTGGCTTTCAGATGTCGTTCGCCGCCGTGGGCAGCCTGATAGCGGTGGCCGAATGGGAGCAGGCAAGGGCCGCACGCGGGCGAGGGCGGCTGGCGCCAACGATCCTGCCGCGCACGCGGCATTATCTGCGCGGGATCATGGTGACAAGCTTGGTAGGAAGCATCGCGACGATGCCTTACGCGGCATACCATTTCGACCGCGCAACGCATTACGCAGTCCTGGGCAACCTTCTGGCGATGCCGATCATGGGCTTGATCACGATGCCTGCCGCAGCATTTGCAGTCGTTCTCATGCCCCTCCGCCTCGATGTCTGGCCGCTTCACGTAATGAGCTGGGGGATCGACGCGATGCTCGCCGTCGGACGTTTCGTGTCGCATCTGCCGGGAGCGATATCCAGCATCCCGGCATGGCCGCTCTCCACATTGGTGCTCCTGTCGCTGGCTGGATTATGGGTGCTGATCTGGCGAAAATCGATACGCTGGCTGGGCTTGATCGGTATCGCGCTGGCAGTGCTCATGATTGTTTCGTATCGGCCTCCAGATCTGCTCGTAGCGCGCGACGGCATTACGGTAGCCGTTCGCATGTCCGATGAACGGCTCCTCTTCATGAGGCGCCCGGCGGACGCCTATTCAGCAAGCGAGTGGCTCAAGCGTGACGGCGATGCGCGCTCGCCGGCGCAGGCCATGGCAGGGCAAAAGGACAATATCCGTTGCGATGCCTATGGCTGCGTGGCGGTTTTGGCCAGCGGAAGACGTATCGCGATCACCTTGCGACGCGACGGGCTCGGCGAGGATTGTGCCGCTGCGGATATTGTGGTGGTCGCCGTGCCGGTTCGCGCCGATTGTGCCGGACCGCGGCTCGTCATCGATCACGCGGCCGTCCTGCACAATGGTGCATATGCGGTGTGGCTTGGCGATCCGATACGCCTGGCGACCGTTCAAGGTTCGCGCGGAGACCGTCCGTGGAGCCGGGAGCCCTGGGCCAGGCGGCTTCGCGTGATGCGGTTCAATAGCGGCGGATAAGCCCGACGAGGCGGCCTTGCACGCGCACCCGGTCCGCACCGTAGAGCCTCGTCTCGTAGGCGGGATTGGCCGCTTCCAGCGCAATCGAGTCGCCGCGGCGCCGAAGGCGCTTCAATGTCGCCTCTGTGTCGTCCACGAGAGCCACAACAATGTCCCCGGAACTGGCAGTTTCGCCCTGCTGGATGATGACGGTGTCGCCGTCAAGAATGCCGGCGTTGATCATCGAGTCGCCCGTGACCTCGAGGGCATAGTGCTCTCCGCGCCCCAGGATGCTTCCCGGCACCGGCATCTCCGAAACCTTGTTCTGCAATGCTTCGATCGGCGTGCCCGCGGCAATACGGCCGAGCACCGGCACCGAGACAGCATTGTCGCTGTCGGCCCGCCTCGGGCTTCCGGCGCTTCGCGCGTCGGCCGGCGCGCGCGCTTCCCCGCGCGTCGGTCGAGAGGCGGGCGCATGCGTGCCCCGCAGCACCTGGCTGCGTGTCGTCGCCGGCTTCAACGTGTCGGCGACGTTCTCGGGCAGTTTGAGAATCTCGATGGCGCGGGCCCGCTTTTCCAGGCGGCGCAGAAACCCTCTCTGCACAAGCGCAGTAATCAGCCGGTGTATGCCGGATTTCGACTTCAGGTTCAGGGCATCCTTCATCTCGTCGAACGACGGCGGAACGCCCGTTTCCCGCACCCGCTCATGGATGAACATGAGCAGCTCGTGCTGCTTGCGCGTCAGCATAACCTTGTCTCCCACGCGTGTTTGCCGATGGCCGAACAAATACGAAACACGCCGAATCGTTCTACTTTAGTTCTGCATCAGGGTCAACCATCAACAGCTTGTGGCTTCACGCAAAAGGATGCGTGTGTAGGCGAGGCCTGAGTGTTTAGTTTCGAACAACCAATGTCATGTCATGGCCGCCGTCGCGGGCAATGACAGAGATGGGGCGAGGGATTTGATATTGGCTGCTCGAAGGGGTCCGGACGCGAGTTGATCCGTGCACGGACAAGCTAGGCTACTCGTCCAGCATCAACACGGAGACGGGATCGCCAATGGAAACAGGGACGGCATGCGGACGGCGAACCAGTAGGCAGTCCGCAGTAGCAATCGCACTCAGCATCGACGAATCCTGTATGCGAAATGGCTCCGCCCACAATTCGCCGCCGCGAACTTCCAGGCGGGCGCGAATGTAGTCCTGTCGCGAATCGTTTGCAGCAAGCGCTGTAGTCGACCGTGCCGTAAGAAGACGCGGTTCGCGGCTGCTGCCCAGCATCGCCCCGACGGCTGGGCGCACAAACAGCATCGCGCACACGATGGCCGAAACCGGATTGCCGGGAAGTCCGATGAGCGGCGTTTTGCCAAGTCGGCCGAAAATGAGAGGCTTCCCTGGGCGCATGGCGATCTTCCAGAAGTCGAGGACGAATCCTTTCGGTTCCAGACCACGTTGAACGAGGTCGTGATCGCCCACCGAGGCGCCGCCAAGCGTGATGATCAGATCGGCGCTGCCCGCCAGCGCAGGCAGCGCGCCGATTGCCTCGGCCGTGTCGCGCAGAATTCCAAGATCAAGCGGCTCGCCGCCCAATTTTTCGACGAAGGCGCAAAGCCCGTACAGCGAAGACGCTACGATGCCTCCCTGGGATCGCGGCTCTCCCGGCCGTGACAACTCGTCGCCGGTGGCTGCTATGGCGACACGCGGCTTGCGGCGCACGATGACTTCCGCCAGATCGCCGGCGGCAATCAGGGAAATGTCGCGCGGCGTGAGCGAGCGGCCGGCAGGCACAAGGGTGACGCCGGCGCGGAAATCGAGACCAGCCGGACGGATATGCTTTGGTGTCGCCGGGGCGAGTGTGAGGATTTCCTCTCCACGCGCCTCGGCATTTTCCTGGATGAGAATTGCATCCGCGCCGTCGGGTACAACACCGCCCGTGAAAATTCTCACGGCTTGCCCTTGCCCTACCGTCCCGCGGAATGGATGACCCGCCGGTGCCGTGCCGATTACATGAAGCGCGCGTCCGGCATCGCGCGCGTCTTCGAGACGCAGGGCGTATCCGTCCATTGCTGAAACCGAGGCGGGCGGTTGATCCAGCTTGGCGACGGCGTCGATAGCCAGCACGCGACCGCATGCCTTGTCGAGAGCGACACTCTCCGACCCGAGAACCGAAAATGCCGCCTGAATGCGTTGAATTGCTTCGTCGACGCCGATCATCGGCTCAGCCCGGCTTTGCCGCGAACATCTCTTCCACACGCACGCGCGCCGCCTTCGCCAGTCGCTCTGCAATGTCGTGCGGAAGCGTTCGCGCGCGCCCTGTCAGATATGCATAGATGTGCGAAGCTGGAACAGCGGCCTGTTTTGCCCAATCCGTGGCACGCAAGTGCCGGCTGGTCATGAAGGCGCGGAATGCCTCGCGTTCGGCAGTGTTGTCGGCTCGCGGGCGTGGCGCGGCCACTTCGTGCATCAATGTTGCAACGGCCGGCTTTGTGGCCGGTCGCGCACGTTCGGTCTTCGGCGCGGGCCTGAAGCTGCCGGTGGAACGGTATTCGCCGCTCTTGCCGCCCGACTTGGCGATGAGCCGCACGGCCTCGATCACCGCAGCCTTGTCGATGGCCTTGACCATGTCGTAGACGGTGAGGGCAGCGATGCTGGCCGCAACCAGCGCTTCCATTTCCACGCCGGTCTGCGCCGTGGTTTTTGCGATGGCCGTAATCCGAAGCGCAGTGCGGCCTTCGATTGCCTGAAAGTCGATGCTGACGCTCGAAATCGGTATCGCGTGACACAAAGGGATCAGCTCCGCCGTCTTTTTTGCGGCCATGATCCCCGCAATGCGCGCCGCCGCCAGAACGTCGCCCTTGGGCGCGGTGCCGCCGATCGCTTCATCGAAAGCTTCGGCGCTCAATACGATGACGGCTTCGGCCGTGGCTTCCCGCGCAGTTGGAGACTTGTCGGAGACGTCCACCATGCGGGCGGCGCCTTGGCTGTCGAGATGGGTGAGCCTGCTCATGATGCTCCAAATCTAACGCGAGAGAAGCGTGCGCGTCGCCGCTGCAACGTCGTGTTCGCGCATGAGACTTTCGCCGATGAGAAACGTCGTCACGCCGGCTTCGGCCAGCCGCTCCAGATCGGACGGTCGCGCAAGTCCGCTTTCCGCGACCACGAGCACGTCGGAAGGAATGCGGGGCGCGAGCCGCAACGTGACGTTCAGGTCCGTGACGAAGGTCCGCAGGTCGCGATTGTTGATGCCGATCATGCGCGAATCGAGATGCAGCGCCCGATCGAGTTCGGCCTCGTCGTGGATCTCCACCAGCGCGTCCATGTTCCAGTGTCGAGCCGCTTCGAGGAGCTGTCGCGCCTCGTCGTCGCTGACCGCGGCGAGGATGACGAGAATGCAGTCGGCGCCCCATGCGCGGGCCTCGGCCACCTGATAGGGTTCGAAGAGGAAGTCTTTTCGCAGGACTGGCAAGCTGCACGCGCGGCGCGCCGCCTGCAGATATTCCGGCGCGCCTTGAAAGGACGGCCGGTCCGTCAAGACCGACAGGCAGGCCGCTCCCCCCTCCTCATAGGCTCGGGCGAGGGCAGGAGGATCGAAGTCCGCGCGAATCAGGCCCTTCGAAGGGCTGGCCTTTTTGATCTCGGCGATCAGTCCGTAGCGGCCATGCGCGCGCAGCTCATCGAGCTTCGCGCGAAAGCCACGCTGCGGATCGGATCGGCGCGCAAGATCGCAAATCCGCGACTCGCTCAAGACCGACTTCGCTTGGCTGATCTCTTCTCGTTTGTACGCAGCGATGTCGTCCAGGATGCTCATGCCGCAAGCTTCTGTGTGACGAGAGCCAAGCGAGTGAGCACCGCCCCGGCGGCTCCGCTGTCGATGGCATCGCCGGCCAAGCCTATACCCGCCTGCAGCCCGTCGACCTTGTCGGCGACCACGAGTGCTGCGGCCGCATTGAGAAGAACGATATCGCGGAACGGTCCTTTTGCGCCAGCGAGCAATTCTCGAATGGCATTCGCATTGTCGCTCGCGGTACCGCCCTTGAGCTTTTCAAGCGGGACGCGCGCAATTCCCAGCTCTTCAGGTTCGACGTCAAACTGCCGAACGGTCTCTCCCGCGAGTGCGCACACGTTGGTCACGGTCGTCGTGGTCATCTCGTCGAGCCCGTCGGCGCCATGAACCACCCAGGCCTTTTCGGTGCCGAGACCTCGCAATACGCCTGCCAGCGGTCGCAGCCAGCGGGCGGAATAGACACCCAACAGCTGGCGCGTGATTCGGGCGGGATTGCAGATCGGCCCGAGGAGATTGAAGACGGTACGGAACCCCAGCTCGCGGCGAACGGCTGCGACATGCTTCATGGCGGGATGAAAGTTCGGCGCGAAAAGAAAGCTCAGCCCGATTTCGGCCAGGCATGCTTCGGCCGCCTCCGGCGAGAGGTCGATGCGGACGTTCAGCGCTTCGAGTACGTCGGCGGCGCCGGATCGCGACGACATATTGCGATTGCCGTGCTTGGCGACCGGCACGCCGCAGCCGGCCACGACGAATGAAGTGGCCGTCGAAACGTTGAGCGTACCGTGGCCATCCCCGCCGGTGCCGCAAAGATCGACGGCATTCACGGGAGCCTGGATGCTCCGCATGGCGCCGCGCATCGCGCGTGCGGCGCCCAGAATTTCATTTTCCGAGGGTTCGCGCACCGCAAGCGCCGTCAGGAATGCGGCTATTCGGATTTCAGAGACGCCACCCGACATGATCGCTTCAAAGGCCAGTGCGGAAGCCTCCGCGTCGAGCTTCTCACCTGCAGCCACACATTTGAGTAAGTTGTCGAAGCTGCGGTCGCTCATGCGGAAATGCAGGCGAATTCGCGCGCAATGTTCAGGAAGTTCTGCAGCAGCGCGTGGCCATTTTCCGACGCGATGCTTTCCGGGTGGAACTGGACGCCATGCACGGGATGCTCGGTATGCATCATGCCCATGATTGTCCCGTCGTCGGTGGTGGCAGTGATTTCCAGCGAGGCCGGCAATGTATCGCGCTCGACCACGAGGGAATGGTAACGTGTTGCTTCGAAATCATTGTTGAGGCCGCGAAAGACGCCCTTTCTGGTATGATGGATGCGGCTGAGCTTGCCGTGCATCGGAACCGGGGCCCGGACGACGCGACCGCCGTAAGCCTGCCCGATCGCCTGGTGGCCCAGACACACCCCCAGGATGGGCAGGCGTCCGCCGGCGGCGGCAATCAGGTCAAGACAAATGCCGGCCTCATTCGGGGTACACGGGCCGGGAGAAAGCACGACGGCGTCAGGCGCAAGCGCCAGGGCGGCGGGCGCTGTGAGCTCGTCGTTGCGCTTGACCACTACCTCGGCGCCGAGCTCCGAGAGATAATGGAAAAGATTGTACGTAAAGCTGTCGTAGTTATCGATGAGAAGTAGCAAGCTGCACCCGCGTCGAATTTTCCGTATATAGCGCGTATATGGTCCGCGAAAAGCCTTGGCGTCCGGCCGCCCGTTTCGGCCGGGAGGGTATTTTCTCCGTTTCGCCGAAGAATTAAAAGATGTTGGACCGAAGGGTGAGTCTTGGTCCGTGACCCCGTCCGCGTCGGGCGATGCCTGACAAGAATTTCGCACTTGGTCACAGTTTTTTGCAAATGTCGCAACGGTGGCAAGCGTAACGGCCGAGTAGATTCGGCT
>Ga0335085_10014814_pt1 | contig 11352 bp, 5 predicted proteins | sample Lox_Sample_45_FD_206712 | JGI IMG/M metagenome (GOLD analysis project Ga0335085, IMG submission 206712) | Soil microbial communities from Loxahatchee National Wildlife Refuge, Florida, United States - Lox_Sample_4.5 | ecosystem: Environmental > Terrestrial > Soil > Wetlands | place: USA: Florida... | reverse complement strand
GATTCCACCGACAAGGGCAATATCGGTCCGGTGATGGATGCGCTGCGCGAGGATTGCGGCGAGACGATCGTGCTGGTGACGCCGGCTTTCCCCGAGACCGGCCGCACCGTCTACCAGGGCAATCTGTTCGTCGGCGCGGTGCCGCTGAACGAAAGTCCGCTCAAGGACCATCCGCTCAACCCGATGCATGATTCCAACCTGGTGCGGGTGCTGGCGCGCCAGAGCCGGACCAAAACCGGACTGGTGGGTCTCACCACCGTCACAAAGGGTGCAGACGCGATCCGCGCGCGGCTGAGCGAGCTTGCAGCGCAAGGGTTTGGGGCGGCCATTATCGATGCGGTGTTCGATGCCGATCTCGAAACCATCGGCCGCGTGGCGATCGATCACCGCCTCTCGGTCGGCGCCTCCGGCATTGGGCTCGGGCTTGCCCGGTCGCTGGTCGCCACGGCCAAGGACAAACCCGTCTCCTCTGGCGCCGCGGCAATGGCGCCGGTCGGCGGGCCCGCGGCCATCCTGGCCGGCAGCTGCTCGCAGGCCACGCTGGGGCAGATCGCCGCCGCGGAAAAGATCATGCCGGTGCTGCATCTTGATTCCGAACAAATCGTTCGGGGCAAGGATGAAGGCCGCCGCGCCTTGGCCTGGGCCCACGAGCGGCTGCACAGCGGGCCGCTCTTGATCGCGTCCAGCGCGACGCCCGACCAGGTCGCCGCGCTCCAGGCCCGCCACGGCCGCGATACCGCAGGTCACGCGATCGAGGAGACCATGGCCGATATCGCCGAAGCTCTTGTAGAGGCCGGCGTGCGGCGCCTGATCGTGGCTGGCGGCGAGACGTCGGGGGCCGTGGTGGACCGTCTGCGGATTCCGGGCTTTCTCGTGGGCGCGGAAATTTCCGCCGGCGTCCCTGTGTTGCACACGGTCGGCGCGCGCCAGGGCGACATGCTGCTGGCGTTGAAATCGGGCAATTTCGGCGGGGCGGAGTTTTTCTCCGATGCGCTCCTGCTCATGCGCTGAAGGTCACGCTGCTTTTGGTCGTGATTCTTTTCCTCGTTTTCAGAAGTCGCGTGTAGCGCGGTTTACCGAGTTTGGGGGCGCAACGTGTTTGATCAACGCAGCACTCTCACCGCTGTTCAGCGGCTCGGGTAAATTATTAGCCCGAGGATAAAATCTGCCCTCGATCCGTGATGGTACGGAGCAGTTTTTTTATTTCGGATTAATTGCATGACGTGAAATCTGGGAACGTAAGGTCGCGTCGAAGAGACGCGCCGATGAAGGTTGCAGCTGCAAACTCATTTCCTGAGGACCGGCAATGCGCAAGAATCTGCCCGTAACGAGCATTGAATATCCGATTACTGACGAGACGCTGATCGTCTCCCAGACCGACACCAAGGGAAAGCTCACTTTCTTCAACGACGACTTCGTCGCTGCCGCCGGCTTTGCGTCCGACGAGCTGATGGGCCAGCCGCACAACATCATCCGCCATCCGGACATGCCGCCGGAGGCCTTTGACAATCTCTGGGACACGCTGAAGGCCGGCAAGCCCTGGGTGGGCGCAGTGAAGAACCGCCGCAAGAACGGCGATTTCTACTGGGTGCTGGCCACCGCCTCGCCGATCCGTCAGAACGGCCAGGTGACCGGCTATACGTCGGTAAGGACCCAGCTGCCCGCCGACCAGCGCAAGGTGGCGGAGGAGGTCTACGCCGCAATTCGCGAGAAGCGGTCGCATGGTTACAAGATCGAGGCCGGCATCATCCGCCGCCGCTCGCTATCCGATCGCTTCAGTCTCTTTGCGGGCACGCTCAAGGCGCGCATGATGACACAGCTTGGCGTGCAGACCGCCCTGATGCTGGCGCTTGCGCTAGCCGCGCTGTTCGGTGTCTCCGGCGCGACGCTGAGCGCGGTTGCGCTGGCCGGCGGCTTGTTGACCTGCTGGCTCGCGATGCAGCTGATGGGCGCCGTCAATGCGCCGCTCAAGCACCTCAACGAGATCATGGAGAACATCGTCCAGGGCAAGCTCGACAACCGCATCGGCATCGAGCGCGACGACGAGATCGGCGAGGCGCTGCGCCATCTCCAGACGGTGCAGACCATCGTCCGCTTCTCGAAGGAAGAGCTGAAGGCGAGCGAGCGTCGCGCCGCCATTCAGCGCCGCAGCGAGATGGTCAAGCTCGCCGACGGTTTCGAAGGCGCGGTCGGCGAAATCGTCGACACCGTATCCTCCGCTTCGACCGAGCTCGAAGCCTCCGCCACCAGCCTGTCGTCCACCGCCGACCGTAGCCAGGAGCTGGCGACCGTCGTCGCCTCGGCTTCCGAAGAGGCCTCCACCAATGTGCAGTCGGTGGCCTCGGCCAGCGAACAGATGGCGTCCTCGATCCGCGAGATCAGCCGGCAGGTGCAGGAATCGGCGAAGATAGCCGGCGATGCCGTGCAGCAGGCCCGCACCACCAACGACCGTGTCAGCGAATTGTCCAAGGCCGCAACCCGGATCGGCGACGTCGTCGAACTGATCAACACCATCGCAGGCCAGACCAATCTGCTCGCGCTCAACGCTACCATCGAGGCGGCGCGTGCCGGCGAAGCGGGCCGCGGCTTTGCCGTGGTGGCCTCGGAAGTGAAGGCGCTTGCCGAGCAGACCGCGAAGGCGACCGGCGAGATTGCCCAGCAGATCACCAGCATCCAGTCCGCCACCCAGGAATCGGTGGGCGCGATCCAGGCCATCAGCGTGACCATCGAGCGGCTTTCCGAGATCTCCTCGACCATTGCCGCCGCCGTGGAGCAGCAGGGCGCCGCCACCCAGGAAATCTCCCGGAGCGTCCAGCAGGCTGCCGCCGGAACCCGCGAAGTCTCGACCAACATCGCCGATGTGCAGCACGGCGCGACCGACACCGGTTCGGCCTCGGTACAGGTGCTGTCGGCGGCGAAATCGCTGTCCTCGGAAAGCAACCGCCTCAAGCTTGAGGTCGGCAGATTCCTGCAGTCGGTGCGGGCGGCGTGATCGCGGCCCTTCGGGGCCGGATCGTGGGCAGATATCGCGCAAGCGAATACGGCCATTACGCCGTTGGGTTAGCCAAATTGCGGCGGTTCAGGTAAATCGAGGCATGCGTTTCGGGGAGGCGGGTTCCACGCGCCCCCGTTGATCTCGTAGGACACGCCTCGCCCATGATCGCACTGGTCCGTATCGCCCTGAGCCGGCCATATACGTTCGTGGTGCTCGCGCTGCTGCTGCTGATCATCGGGCCGCTGGCTGCGCTGCGCACTCCGACCGACATCTTTCCCGATATTCGCATTCCCGTGATCGGCGTGGTCTGGCAGTACACCGGCCTGCCGCCGGACCAGATGGCCGGGCGCATCACCACGCCGTTCCAGCGGGCGCTGACCACGACCGTCAACGACATCGAGCATATCGTCGCCAACTCCTATAACGGCGTCGGCATCGTCAAGATCTTCTTCCAGCCCAATGTCGATATCCGCACGGCCAATGCCCAGGTCACCGCGATCTCGCAGACCATGATCAAGCAACTGCCGCCGGGCGCAACGCCGCCCCTCATCCTCAATTACAGCGCCTCCACCGTGCCGATCATCCAGGTCGCGCTGTCGGGCGAGGGCTTGACCGAGCAGAACCTGGCCGACATCGGCATCAACCAGCTGCGCACGCCGCTCGTCACCGTGCCGGGTGCCGCCATTCCCTATCCGTTCGGCGGCAAGCAGCGCCAGATCCAGATCGACCTCAATCCGGAGGCGCTGCAGGCGCGCGGGCTGTCCGGCCAGGATGTCGCCAATGCGCTCGCTGCGCAAAACCTGATCACGCCGGTCGGCACCCAGAAGATCGGCGAGTTCGAATACAACATCCAGCTCAACAATTCGCCGCTCAAGATCGAGGAACTCGGCGACCTTCCGATCAGGACCGTCAACGGTGCGATGGTCTACATCCGCGACGTCGCCAGCGTCCGCGACGGCAACCCGCCACAGACCAACATCGTCCACGTCAATGGCAACCGCTCGGTGCTGATGATGGTGTTGAAGGCGGGCTATATCTCGACGCTCGATATCATCGCCGGCATCAAGCAGAAGGTGATCGACGTCCGCGACCAGCTGCCGGAGGCGCTCAAGATCGGCTTTATCGGCGACCAGTCGGTGTTCGTGCGCAGCGCAGTGACCGGCGTCGCCTTCGAGGGCGTGGTCGCGGCGCTGCTGACCAGCGTGATGATCCTGTTGTTCCTGGGCAGCTGGCGCTCCACCATCATCATCGCGGTGTCGATTCCGCTGTCGGTTCTGGGCGCTATCGTGATGCTGTCGGCGATCGGCGAGACGCTCAACATCATGACGCTCGGCGGGCTTGCGCTTGCCGTCGGCATCCTGGTCGATGATGCGACCGTCACCATCGAGAACATCAACTGGCATCTGGAGCAGGGCAAGGAGGTCGAGCCCGCGATCATGGACGGCGCGCGCCAGATCGTGACGCCGGCTTTCGTGTCGCTGCTCTGCATCTGCATCGTGTTCGTGCCGATGTTCTTCCTGACCGGCGTGGCGCGCTTCCTGTTCGTGCCGATGGCGGAAGCGGTGATGTTCGCCATGATGTGGTCGTTCATCCTGTCGCGCACGCTGGTGCCGACCATGGCTAAATATCTGCTGCACAAGCATGAGCATCACGAGGGTACACCGCCGCCGTCGCGCAACCCCCTGGTCTGGTTCCAGCGCGGCTTCGAGGCGCGGTTCGAGCGTGTCCGCACCAGTTATCGCGACCTGCTGACGCTCGCCATGCACCACCGCGCCATCTTCGTGATCGGCTTCCTCGGCTTTGTCGCGGTGTCGTTCCTGCTCACGCCCTATCTCGGCCGCAACTTCTTCCCGGCGGTGGATTCCGGCTCGATCCTGATGCATGCGCGCACCCAGATCGGCACCCGCATCGAGGAAAGCGCCAACCAGTTCGCGGACGTGCAGAAGGCGATCCGCAAGATCATCCCGCCCGGCGAGATCGAGACCTTGGCCGACAATATCGGCATGCCGATCTCCGGTATCAACATGACCTATAACAACACCGGCGTGATCGGCCCGCAGGACGGCGACATCCAGATCAAGCTGAAGGAGGGCCATCGTCCGACCGAGGAATATGTCCAGGCCTTGCGCGAGCAATTGCCACGGCTGTTTCCCGGCATGACGTTTGCGTTCCTGCCGGCCGATATCGTCAGCCAGATCCTCAATTTCGGCGCGCCGGCGCCGATCGACCTGCAGATCCGCGGCGCCAATGTTGAGGCCAATTTTGCCTACGCCAACAAGCTGCTCAACCGCATCAAGCGGATCCCGGGCATTGCCGATGCGCGCATCCAGCAGTCGCCGAGCAGTCCCACCTTCAACATCGATGTCGACCGCACCCGCGCCCAATATGTCGGCCTGACCGAGCGCGACGTCACCAACTCTCTTGTCGTCAACCTCGCCGGCTCCTCCCAGGTCGCGCCGACCTATTATCTCAATCCGGATAACGGCGTGTCCTACTCGATCGTGATGCAGACGCCGCAGTTCCAGATCGATTCCCTGAGCGCGCTGCAGACGCTGCCGATCACCGCGGCCTCGACCTCCAGCCCGCCGATTCTCGGCGGCATCGCGGATATCAAGCGCACGACGTCCAGCGCCGTGGTCTCGCAATACGACATCCAGTCCATGGTGCAGATTTTCGCGACCTCGCAGACCCGCGACCTCGGCGCCATCGCGGCCGACGTGAAGAGCGCGATCGCCGATACCGCCAAGGAGGTGCCGAAGGGCTCCTCGGTCGTCCTGCTCGGCCAGGTGCAGACCATGAACAGCGCCTTCGCGGGCCTTTTGTTCGGCCTGCTCGCGGCAGTCGTGCTGATTTACCTGTTGATCGTAGTGAACTTCCAGTCCTGGTCCGATCCCTTCGTGATCATCACCGCGCTGCCGTCGGCGCTCGCCGGCATCGTGTGGATGCTGTTCACGTCCAACACCACGCTGTCGGTGCCGGCGCTGACCGGCGCCATCATGTGCATGGGCGTTGCCACCGCCAACAGCGTGCTGGTGATCTCCTTCGCCCGCGAGCGCTATGAGGAGCTGGGTGATCCGATCCAGGCTGCGATCGAGGCCGGCTTTGTCCGCTTCCGCCCCGTGCTGATGACCGCGCTTGCCATGATCATCGGCATGACCCCGATGGCGCTGTCGCTCGGCGAGGGCGGCGAGCAGAATGCGCCGCTGGGCCGCGCCGTCGTTGGCGGGCTGATCTTCGCCACCATGGCGACCCTGATGTTTGTGCCGGTGGTATTCAGTATGGTACACAAGAAGCAAGGCGCCAAAGACGCCGCCGCATTGGAGACGCAGCATGCCCACTGAACAGACGCCGCCGGTTTCCCGCCGGAAGTTGGGCATTGCCGGCGTGGTCGGTCTCACAGTCGCGGTGCTGATCGTGGTCAACGGCATCCGGGCCCGCGAGCAGGCCAATGCCGAATTGCGGCAATGGACCGATGACCAGGCGATTCCGACGGTTGCCGTGGTGCAGCCGGACGCCAAGGCGCTCTCCGCCACCATCGACCTGCCGGGCCGGCTGGAGGCTTATTCCCGTGCGCCGATCTTCGCCCGCGTCAGCGGCTACCTGAAAAGCTGGAACGTCGATATCGGCGCCAAGGTGAAGGCCGGCGATGTCATTGCCGAGATCGAGGCGCCGGACCTCGACCAGCAGCTGTTGCAGGCGCGCGCCGATCTCGCCAGCCAGGAGGCGAGCGCAAGGCTATCGGAAGCGACGTTGAACCGCCGCAAGACGCTGATCGCGTCGAATTTCGTCTCCATGCAGGAGATCGACGAGCGCACCGCCGACCTCTCCAACAAGAAGGCGGCGGTGAACGCGGCCCAGGCCAATGTCGAGCGGCTTGAGGCGCTCGCCGGCTACAAGAAGATCACCGTGCCGTTCGACGGCATCGTCACGGCGCGCGACACCGATGTCGGCGCGCTGATCAATGCCGGTGGTGGCGGCACACCGATGTTTGTGATCTCCGATACGTCCAAGCTCCGCCTCTATGTCAACGTGCCGCAGAACTACGTGCCGGAGATCAAGATCGGCGCCAAGGCCGTCGTCACCGTGCCGGAATATCCCAACCGCACCTTCCCTGCCACGGTGGAAGCCTCGGCGCAGGCGGTCGACGTCAATTCCGGCACCACACGCATGCAGCTCGGGATCGACAACACGAAGGGCGAATTGATGCCGGGCGGCTATGCCAGTGTGAAGCTCAGCCTGCAGCGCGAGGCCGTGCCGCTGCACATTCCCGCCAGCGCTCTGATCTTCAACCAGAACGGATTGCGCGTGGCGACGGTCGGAGCGGATGACAAGGTCCGCTTCAAGACGGTAACGATTGCGCGCGATCTCGGTCGCGAGATCGAAATCGGCTCGGGGCTTGCAATCGCGGACCGCGTCATCGTCGCCCCGCCGGATGGGATTGCCGACGGCGATCAGGTTCGCGTGGCAGGAGCGGTGACCAAGCCAGCACCGAAGTTGTCAGAGCGGCAGGACGTGAAGGGGTAGGACCGGGCACGCTCCTCGCTCCGCAGACTGTAGGGTGGGCAAAGGCGCAAAGCGCCGTGCCCACCATCCGATCGCGATCGTCGTGTTGACGGTGGGCACGCTTCGCTTTGCCCACCCTACAACGCGCGGGGCTATACGGCCTTCCACTCCAGCACGCCGTCCGCCGCGATCGCGATCTCTCCGGACGAGCCCACCGGCGTACGTTCCATGTTCGTTAGAAACGCCAGCGTCGCCACATCCACCGCCGGCACGCGCGCCAAGGTGCGCGCATCCGCCTCCGTCCGCAACATCACCACGCCGTGCTCGATCTCGCCATTGCGGCCGTAGAGCACCGTGAAGCTCTCGACCTTGCCCTTGCCCGAGGCCTGATCAACGAACTCCGGCACCGCGCCCTTGTTGCGATCGGCAATGGCCTGCACCGATGTCTCCTGCGCAAGCGCCTCGCGCGGCGTCTGCCGCGACAGCACCAGCGCGTGGTGTTTTGTCACAAACCCGCCCTGGCCATAGAGCAGCCCCAGCTTGGCGCCGCCGCGCATCTTACGCACCATGGCGCAAGCGGCATGCGTCATGTAGGTGTTGAGCGGCGCGCCGAAGAAGGTGAGGCCGCCGGTCACGGTCGGATTGACGTCAGGCCCAAGCTTGAGCGTCCGGCGCGCCATCTTGGGCACGCAGGGAAAGCAGCTATACAGCTCGATCGCGTCGAAGGAGCGGCCGTCGCCGCCGACCATCTCCATCACGGCATTGAGCACCGCGTTTTGCGGATGGCTTTCGCAGAACTGGTCGCGGACCAAATAGTCGCGCGGCTCTTCGGCCGAGGCGCCGCCGAGCGGGTAGATCAGCCGGTCCTCGGCAATGCCGGCCGCGCGCGCTTTGGCAAGGCTGGTCAGCAGCACCGCGCCGCCCATGTTCACCATGGGGTTGGCGACCATCAATTTGGTATAGGGCCAGGCGATCGGGCGGTTGTCCGGTGTCGGCGTCGTGATCTCCGCCGGCGCAAAATGCCGCTTCAGCCAGGCGTTCGGATTGTCGGCGGCCGCATCCGAATAGCGCGACCACAACTCGCCTGACTCGGCGAGCGCCTCGCGTGGCGTCTGGCCCCAATGCGCCGAGCTTGCGACCTCATAGAAGGGATAGACGGTCACCGGCCGGAATACGCCGAGCTTCACTGCAAGCGGCTTCTGGAACGCCGCGCCGCGCTTCGGCTCCGGCACGTCATGGGCGAATGGCGTCCAGGGCAGCGTCACGCCGGCGCGCTCGGCCTTGGTCGCGGTCGACTGCGCTTCGGCGCCGCAGATGGCCGCAACGCTGCATTCGCCGCGCGCAATGCGCTGCGCCGCCTCGTGGATGTAACGGATCGGGCTCTCGCCGCCGACCGGGCCGTAATAGCAATGCGCCGGCGCAACGCCGAGCCGATCGGCCAGCAGCCTCTCCGGATCGCGATAGCGCCAGCTCAGGAAGTTGACGACATCGAGCGAGCCGAGCTCGTGCAGCAGTTTCGCACCGGCGTCCTGCTCGGCGCGCTTCACGGCGTGTTCGAGCAGCGCAAGCGGCTCGAGGCCGTCAGAAATTTCCTTCGGGCGGTCGACGATCTCGCCGACGCCGACAATGACGGGAATGCGGTCTGGGGAGGGTGGGTTGTTGGTCATCTTGCTCCGAACAAAGCAGCGCTTGTTGTTGACGATGCGCCCGCCACCACCGTCATTGCGAGCGAAGCGAAGCAATCCAGGGCCACGCCGCGTCGCTTCGCTCCTCGCAATGACGGTGGATAGACGATCATTCCGCGATCAGTGCATTCATATGCTCGATGGCGTCCAGAAAATCCTCCTTGAATTCCTGCACCACGGCGCCTGCCGATTTCACGCTGTCGATCAGGCCGACGCCCTGGCCGACGAAGTAGCTCACGAGGTCGCGCGCCTTGGCGTTGCCGCTGGCAGCTGCGCGGTCGATGGAATGGAAGGCGTCACGGCTGATGATGCTCTGCAGCGGCATCGGCAGCGCGCCCGGGCTGTCCTCGCCGCGGTCCCAGGCATCGGTCCACACCGAGCGCAATTGGCGCGCCGGCTTGCCGGTGCGTCCCCTGGAACGCACCGCGTCGCGCGAGGAGGCCGCGATCATCTTCTCGCGGAAGATCTCAGTGGTCTCGGATTCGACGGTGGAGAGCCAGACCGAGCCGGTCCAGGCGCCCGCTGCCCCCATGGCCATGCAGGCTGCCATCTGTCGCCCGGTCATGATGCCGCCGGCGGCGAGCACCGGCACGTCGCGGATGGGCTTGATCGCCTTGATCACCTCCGGGACCAGCACCATGGTCGAGACCTCGCCGCAATGGCCGCCGGCTTCGGTGCCCTGCACCACGAGGATGTCGACCCCGGCCGCGACCTGGCGCAGCGCGTGCTCCTTGGCACCGACGAGCGCTGCGACCGGAACGCCGTGCGTCTTGCCCATCTCGATCATGGCCCTGGGCGGCACGCCAAGCGCGTTCGCAATCAGCCGGATCGGATGACGGAACGAGACCTCCAGAAGCTTGAGCGCGGTTTCGCCGTCGAACGGCTGCGGCTGGTCGTCGGCGGTCGTGGTGGTTGCCAGCTCGATGTCATATTTCTTCAGGAGCTTGCGGGTGAAGTCGCGATGCTGCTCCGGGATGCGCGCCTCCAGGCTGTGCCAGGTGACGTGCGTCTCGCCGGCGGTGGAGATGTTCTCCGGGATCAGCACGTCGACGCCATAGGGCTTGCCGTCGACATGGTCGTCGATCCATTTCAGCTCCTGCTCGATGCTCTCAGGCGAATGCACGGTCGCGCCCAGCACGCCAAAGCCGCCGGCTCGGCTTACGGCCGCCACCACGTCGCGGCAATGGCTGAAGGCGAGCAGCGGAAACTCGATGCCCAGCATCTCGCAGATCGGCGATTTCATTGGCGCGCACTCCGTCAGGGCAGCTTCGGCTGCTCGTGTTGCTTTGAAGGATCAGCAAACGCTAGCGCATTGCGGAGGTTCAGGCCAAGCGCGATTTGGTTCACGCATTCCGCCCAGCAAAATATGCGTGTGGCGCCGGGGCGCCCGACACTCGGGCAGCGACCGGAGCTAAGCCACCGCCTGCCGCGCAATCGCCCGATGCGGCTCGAAGTTCAGCTCGGTGAGCGGCGCCGGCTTGGCGAAAAAGTAGCCCTGGCCCAGCGAGATGCCGAGCGCGCGGACCTTCTCCACCTGCTCGCGTGTCTCGATGCCCTCGGCGACGATAGCAAGGTTGAGCGTCTTGGCAAGCTGCACGATCGAGGCGAGCACGGCGACGGTCTCGGGGCGGCCGATCCGGTCGATGAAGGACTTGTCGATCTTGACCTTGTTGAACGGAAAGGCGGTCAGATAGGACAGCGACGAGTAGCCGACGCCGAAATCGTCAAGCGCGATTGCCACGCCCAGCTTGCGCAACCGCTGCAGCGTCTTGAGGTTCTCGTTGCTGTCGGCCAGGAACACGCTTTCGGTGATCTCGAGCTCCAGCCGCGGTTCGGGCAGGCGGGAGTCGACCAGGGCGAAGATCACGGAGTCGACCACGTCGCTGGTGGCGAACTGGGTCGCAGACAGGTTGACCGCCACCTTGATCTCGTCGGGCATCTTGGTGGCGTCGGAACAGGCCTTGGCAAGCACCAGATTGCCGAGCTCGATGATCAGTCCGCCGTCCTCCGCAACCGGAATGAACTCGGCGGGCGGGATGAAGCCGCGGCTCGGATGCTGCCAGCGCGCCAGCGCCTCGACGGATCTGGTCTGCCCGGTCTCGAGATCGACAATGGGCTGGTAGAACACCTCGATCTCCTCGCGCCAGATCGCTTCGCGCAGCTCGATTT
>Ga0335085_10014813_pt1 | contig 11352 bp, 10 predicted proteins | sample Lox_Sample_45_FD_206712 | JGI IMG/M metagenome (GOLD analysis project Ga0335085, IMG submission 206712) | Soil microbial communities from Loxahatchee National Wildlife Refuge, Florida, United States - Lox_Sample_4.5 | ecosystem: Environmental > Terrestrial > Soil > Wetlands | place: USA... | reverse complement strand
CGATCGTCCAAAGCGGCGTGCAATACCTTGAAAGGATTGCTCCCAGCCTGAGTGCACCCTGGAGCCTCGCATGGGCAATTCTTGCGCTCGCCGCTTGCGGGCGGCCCGTTGATGGCCTTCAGCGGTTGCTGATCAAATTACCCGGTCTCTCAAAAGGCGAGAACACCGGCACACTGGCACTGGTCTCGCTTGCAATTGATTGCCGGCGAGGGCTGTCGGCCTTGGGAGTGAAGGCGTGAATTTCACTCGACGAGACGTTCTTGTGGGGAGTGCAGCATTGATTGCTGGCGTTTGCGTCTCCGGTCCGTTCTTCTTGCCCAAATACCACGTTGATCGACGGCACAAGCAGTCGCGCGTCGCAATCCTGCACGCAGAGCATTACTCTCAGAAGCTCGACGAGATTCTGGCGGCCGGCCTACGACTGTTTCCGATTGACGTGCACGGGAAGAGAGTAATCCTCAAACCTAACTTGGTGGACTACGCTCCAGGCGATGCAATCAACACCCATCCAATGCTTGTACTTGCAGCGGCAGAGTCACTTCGACGCATGACAGCTAGCCCGCATTTCTCACGGGGCGGTAGGCAGTCAGTAAAGATCGCGAGAAGAAAAAGTGGCAAAAGGCCGCTGTTTTCATGGCATAACTGCGTTGTTCAGACGTAGAGAAATGCCTCGAAAAGGAGCGGCCTTTGCAGACAGAGTGTAGTCAAGAAAGGTTCTGTTTTGCACCTCATTTTTCGCGCCGGGTGGAGGCCGGGTTCACGGCTGGTCAAGTATCGAGCGACGGCGGGGCGTTGCTGTTGCGCGCCGTCGATGGCAAGAGCAACCTACTGGGGCGGCTGGCAGGCTGTTTTCTCGATGGCCGCTCGCCGCGGCTGGTGGTGCACCCGCTTCCCGAGATGCTGGCGCAGCGCATCTTCGCTCTGGCTCTGGGTTACGAGGACCTTTGCGATCATGAGCAGTTGCGCTCGGACCCGTTGCTGGGCCTGTTGAGTGGCAAGCGGAAGCTGGAGGAACCGCTGGCGGGCAGGAGCACGCTGAACCGGCTGGAGCTGGTGGGCCGCACGGGGCGGTATCACAAGATTAGCTACTCAGCGGGGTCGATCGATCGGTTGCTTGTCGACCTCTACCTGGAATCGCACGCCGCCCCGCCCGCCGAGATCGTGCTCGACTTGGACGCCACCGACATCCCGGTTTACGGCCATCAACCGGAACGGTTCTTCCACGGTTACTACGACAGCTACTGCTATCTGCCGCTGTACATCTTCGCCGGCGACCAGTTGCTGTGCGCGCGGCTGCGGCCGGCCAACCAGGATGCCGCCGCCGGTTCGGTGGCAGAGGTCGAGCGCATCGTGGAGCAGTTGCGGCGGCGCTGGCCGGAGGTGAAGATCGTACTGCGGGCTGACTCCGGTTTCTGCCGCGAAGAACTGATGGCCTGGTGTGAGGCCCACCAAGTGGATTACGTTTTCGGCCTGCAGCGCAACACCAGGTTGCGCAGAATCATCGGCGCACCGATGCACCAGGCGCACCTGCAGCACCAAGCGACGGGTCAGCCAGCTCGCCTCTTTGCCGAGTTCGAGTACAGAACGCGCAAGAGCTGGTCGCAGCCACGGCGCGTAGTGGCCAAGGCCGAATATCTCGATAAGGGCGAGAACCCGCGCTTCGTGGTGACCTCGCTGACCGCTGCGCAGTGGACCGCGCCAGAGCTCTACGAAAAGTTCTACTGCGCCCGCGGCGAGATGGAGAACCGCATCAAAGAGCAGATGTGCCTGTTCGCCGACCGGCTCTCCACCGACGAGATGCAAGGCAATCAGTTGCGCCTCTACTTCTCCGCCCTGGCCTACACCCTGGTGGAAGCCCTACGTCGGCTGGCCCTCCAGGGCACCGAGTGGGCTCAGGCTCAGGTCGATACCCTCCGCCACAAGCTGTTTAAGATTGGCGCTATCGTGCACGTGAGCGTGCGCCGCGTCATGCTCCAGATGAGTTCCGCCTACCCCTGGAAAGACCTCTATGCACGCGCCTTCCACGCTCTGCGCTGTTGAAAAACGCCATCGACTCCGAACTTCCACCTTCACCGAAGCCTTCGCCAGGCCGAGCCATGCCAACAATCTAGGTCTCACCAAAAACCCCAATCTCTTCTCGTCCGCTCACCAGCTCTATCCCCACTCGCATCCCCCGAAAACCACGCCGACCCCGCAACCATGATCTGCAGAGTCGCGGGAGGCGACTGTCAGCTCACTTTGAAAAAGAAGCATATTCTCCGCGGCTGCGTACTGATCGAACTCATGGTTCCCCCCGTAGATTCCCGTGGCTTCCTGAGATTCGCTGCGGCAATCGCCGGATGAACCATCCAGACCTAGTTCAACTTTTCGAGTCAAAAGAGAGTCGCATTAACGACAGACATATCCACCGTCGATGACCAGTTCGCTTCCGGTTACGAATTTAGATTCATCCGAAGCAAGATACAGAATCCCGAACGCGACGTCATCCGGATCTCCAACATGTCCGATCGGATGAAGGTCATCTAGTCGCTTCCTGAATGCCTCAACTCCCTCCGGTAATCGTTGGCCCAGCTCTTCCATAAATGCCGTCCAGATGAAGCCGGGGTGTATCGAATTCACCCGAATGTTGTTTTTGGCATATAGAAGGGCATCGGTTTTGCTCATTAGCCGTACCGCTGCCTTCGAAGCGTGGTAGGGCGGAAGATCAGGCGAGCCCACGATGCCGAAGATCGAGGAAATATTGATGACACTGCCGCCGCCGCCTCTCCGCATGAGCGGAATCGCGTGTTTGGTGCAGAAAAAGACGCCTTTCACGTTAGTGCCAAGAACCCTATCCCACTCTTCTTCTGTGATCTCATGAGTCGGCTTGTTCACCCCAGCGATACCGGCATTGTTCACAAGCACGTCAAGCCTACCGAACCGAGTGTTAACTGCCGCAAATACGGCTTTGACCTCGTTCTCATCGGTAACGTTCAGGTGCCAGAACTCCGCCTTGCCGCCACTGCTGCGGATCTCCTCAGCAAGCTTCTTTCCATCCTCATCCGCAATATCGGTAACGATCACGATCGCCCCTTCTCTTGCCAGCAGAAGGCAAGCGGTCCGGCCAATTCCTTGAGCACCACCCGTGACAATGGCTACTTTGCCTTTCACTCGGTTCATGACGCCCCTCCAATCATCTGTCTTCGGCATGCATTAACCGTCTGATCGTTTTGTCTCTTTTGACTGCGGTGTACTCGTAGCGAAGACGGCTTCTTCGGCGACCGCGATAGGCTACTACAGCCTGGAATGCATCGGACAAGGCGCGAACTGATGGAAGCAGCGGATTCGAAGCCAGTGAGTGCGGTCACCCAGTTTGCCTGCTCGCCACGGACGGCCGTTCAAGAAAGCGACTTCGAATCCAGGGAGTTATGGTTTGCAATTTCCAGCGTAACCGTGAACGGAAAACAGTAGCGCGCCAGTATTTCCTCAGCCTTTGTTTGGACAACTTATTGACGGCGATGACACAGACCCATACCCCGACTGAGGATGCTTTACAAGCTCCAGTTTGCTATCCTCGAGCCTCTCGTCACACCAAAACCTGCATCAAGGTTTTGCGAATCTCCAGTCTCTTACACCGGTCACAGCAGCAGGTTGCGCACCGGTCGAGGCGCGCAACCTTACTTTTAAGACGCTGAGCGGCCGAGAATCCGTTGCAGCGCTGAGGTGAGATCCGCCGCAGGATTGGCTGCTGGGCCCAACGAACGCCATCCGATGAATCGGTCAGGACGCACCAGCACGGCGCCTTGCGTCGATATGCCCCGAGCACGGGTCCAGGCTAGACGCGGATCGAAGAGATCGCCATCGATGTGGCCGATGCGCACCGCATCCACTGCGACGCCTGTCGCCTCGGCCGCGCTCTTGGCCGCATCGCACCATGCCTGACCATCTTCTCCCGCGATCAGCAGGAAATGATTCATTCCGACCAAATCCTTAATCGGCCGACGAACGCCAGCCTCGTCGTCGATCCAGGCGTGCGGCAGCGGGCTGCCGGGCAGCGTGCTCGGTTGGTAGTTCCGGATGTCATCGATGTTCGGCGGTTCGGGCGTGCCGTCAGGCACCACTGCCGCCGACGAGTACCGGTAGCCATATTCGACGTTCAACTCCCAGCTTTCCATGGTCAAACGACGGATCGCACGCAGCCCGGCGCTTCGGTAGGCGGCATCTTCAGGGTTACCGCTGAAGACGCGCCGCAGTTGATTCCAGTTGGCATCCTCGCCGAGTTCCGGCGACAGGCCAAAGGTCCTGCCGACTTCAAAGTGCGCGACCGAATTTTCCAAGGAGCGCTGGATATTGCGCGCATCCGTCGGCCGCCGTTCGGCCTCATAGGTGTCAAGCAGGTCGTCCTCAGCCTTGCCATCAAGAACCGCGGCAAGCTTCCAGCACAGATTGTGCACGTCCTGCACGGCACTGGTCAGTCCCAAGCCGCCGGTGGGCGGGTGACGGTGTGCTGCGTCTCCAGCCAGGAAGACCCGGCCCGCCCGGAACTTTTCGGCCAGCACGCCTTCCAGTGTCCAGCGCGTCATTTTGTGGATGTGCATCGGGTGATCGCCAATCCCCAGCGCCAAGCGCATATCAGCCTCGACCTCGGCGTCGGTCATGCCCCGCAATTTGTCGCCGTGATAGGACAGATGGTAAACCCATTCTTCGCTGGTCGGTCCCCAGGTTTCCGGCCCCATCGGAACCATCGCCGCCATAGTGCCAAGAGCCGGACACCAGATCCAACGGACCAGCACGTCGGGATCTCGCGCCCAGCGAGAGAAGTCGGTGGTGACATGCACGGTAGCCGAACTGGCCACCACCCCCAGCCCTTCATAGCCGATCCCGACCAGTCTCGGGACAGTTCGTCCACCATCTGCGGCAATCACATACTTTGAGCGGACAACATATTCGTTACCGTTATCCAGATTCTTGACGTGCGTGGTGACGCCATCGGTATCCTGTTCTATATGTGTCGCTTCGTGATGAAAGCGGATCTTGCAGGGCTGCGCCAACTCCTCGGCGCGGGCTTTCATGAGAGGCTCCAGGCGGATTTGCGGAAGATTCAAAGATCGACAGGCGCTGGCGCTGGCCCACATGGGGTCCTGACCGCCGCAACCCCAACACTCGATCTTGGCGATGCACCGGCCCGCGTCGGGGTCCTTGCCGGCAAAACCGGCATACCAGCCCATGGCCGCCATCTGGCTCGCCGGCGTGCTCTTGGCGGCAATCGCATCGGCGACACCGACATCTGCCAAGATTTCCATCGTCTTCTGATTCAGGACATGCGCCTTTGGCAGAATCGATGTCGTCGGCAGAGCGCTGACCAGGAGATGATTGACCCCCAACTTCGACAACAGCATCGATGCGGTCAGGCCAGCGCCACCACCGCCAATAACCAGAACATCTGCATTGGTAGCGCTCGTGTTGGACGTATTGCTTCCCATGTTCTCTCTCCTTGTGCCTATTGGCCTATGCCCGCGATATTTCTAGCGAAGTTGAACTACGGCCGAGGGAAGAGCGAAGAGCGTTCCGCGGGTCCCTCCAGAATCCGCCATGTTCTGTTTTCTATCTCCAGCTTGTATCACCAACGGACACGATAAAAGCAATGGAGTAGCGAGCCAAAACTTCCTCCGCGGTTTGTTTGCATTTCTTTGTAGCTACAATCAGGTGGACGCGCAGCCCCGTTTGAGGATCCTCAACCAGTTCTAACTCGCTGTTATCGAGCCCAGCCTCACTCAGTGCGCGCAGCAATGCGTCACGAATTTCGAGTTTCTTCAGAGCTGGTTTGAAAAGTTTGCCGACTGCCGTCTGAGGCATTTGATCGATGACCCGGATTGCTTTCGGCCAGGCGGCGCGCTCGCCGATGTTGTTTCTCGCGTGTTCCAGTAACGTCTCTTCCGAGACGGTTGCGCCGGCCCGCAGTTGTACATAAGCGACGGGAAGTTCTCCGCAATGTGCGTCGGGCCGAGGGACGGCAGCAGCCATCTGCACGTCGGGATGGCGCAAGAGCGGCTCCTCAATCAGCATGGGATCGATATTGTGCCCGCCGCGGATGATCAACTCCTTGCTACGTCCGGTCAGCCAGAAATAGCCCTCGCTGTCCCGGCGCCCGAGGTCGCCCGTGTTCAGCCATCTTTCTCCATCGATCTCGATCCAAAGGAACCTGTTATGTTCGTCATTCAGGTATCCCTCAAAGACGTTGGGGCCGCGGATAACGATGGTTCCAATCTCGCCCACGCTCGCGTCACGGATGTATTTGCGATCCGAATCAAGCGCGACCGCCCGCATCGATTGATAGGGCAAGCTCAATCCAATCGAGCCGATGCGCCGTTCGCCAGCGGGAGGATTGATCGACGAAACGCAGGCTGCTTCCGTCAGGCCATAGCCCTCCAGAATCCGCACCGCCGTGGTGCGCTCAAAATTGCGGAACAACTCAGCGGGCATGGGAGCGGCGCCGCATAGTGCATATTCGAGGCTCGACAGGTCAGCGCTGCCGACGGGTTGCTGCAGCAGAGATGCATAGATAGTCGGCACACCGGAAAAGAAATTAATGCGGAAGTGTTCGACGATCTGCCAGAAGTTCGTGATCACCCCGTTGCCGCGATAACCCTGCGGCGTGCCAAGAATGACGTGGTCTCCGCTCGTCCAAGGCAGGAGTCCGGTAACCAGTTGCCCGTTTACGTGAAACAAAGGAAGGCCACAGAAGAACGTTCTCTGCCGCTCGCGCGCTCCTATGGTCACTCCAGTAGCCCAGGCATCGAACACCTCCGATCCGTGTGTACGACACGCGATCTTCGGCAATCCGGTGGTGCCGCCGGTGCAAAAATAGGAGGAGCGCTCACGCCATTGAATGACCCGGCCGCTGATGAGCGTGTCAGCCGGTTGCTTGCTCATCTGGTTTGTGAGATCGACGAGGGTGTGTTTCGGGAAGCGTTGACGCTCGCGCGATGCGATCTCATTAAGCGCACGACCTTCCGGCGCCGGCAGATATGGCGCGAGGCTCACCCAGACGACGCTCCTTACGTCCGGGAGTTCATCGAGCTGGCTTGCCAGCTTCGTCCACAGGTCGATGCCGGGCGTGGGTGCGAGAGTGACCACGATCCGGGCTCGGGCGGCTCGCAACAATTCGCCGATCTGCTCCGCCTCAAGCAAGGGATTGATCGGCATGACAATCCCGGCAGCTTCTCCTCCCCAGATGGTAAAGTGCGTCTCGGGAAGGTTCGGCATAATGAAGGCGACAACTTCGTCGTGCTTCAGCCCGAGATTAGTGAAGCTGTTCGCTGTGCGCGTGATGTCGGCAAACAGCCGCCGATAGTCCCAAACATGAGTGCAATCAAAGCGAGTCGCGTCCAGGAAGAAGGTCAAGGCAGGCTGCTCAGGAGTCTTATCTGCCTGGGCCTTGAGCGCAGCATAGGTACTGGTCGGAAGCTGGCGCTCCGTCAACGGCACCGTTTCAAGTTCTGCGATATCTGAGAGTGTTCGGATTGCCATTACGCTTCATCCACCACGACGTTGCGCTGAACGCCGAGGTCAATTACGCCGTCGCGGCTGCTTATGCGTGACTCGACAATGTCACCGACCTTCAGGTACTGTGGCCGTTGGGCTTGCACCTTGAAGAACATCCGCCATTTCATCTCTTCGGGCAACATCGCCGCCAGGCGCTGCTTAAAGGGCGAAGGCACAGAGAGCGCACAGCCCGAAGGCGTTCCGGTTGCGATGAGGTCGCCGGGGGCGAGGTCATGCACGCCCGATAGTTCCGTCAGTGTCTCTGCCGGGCCGTTGACGAGATTGGCGGTGGTGTCATTCTGGCGTACTTCGCCGTTCACCGTGAGAGTTAGTTGGAGATTCTTCAGATAACCCATCTCGGTAGCTTGCAGCAGGCACAAGATTGGTCCGACCGGCGCGAAGGTGCGAAAGCTCTTTCCTTTGTAGAACTGACCTTCCGGAATTTGAACATCGCGGGCAGAGTAGTCATTGACAATCACGATGCCAGCGATATAGTCGGCCAAAGTCTCGTCGGACACGGTCACTGTATGCGTTACGTCCTGCTTCATCACAAGTCCGAGTTCAATTTCGTAGTCGAGAAACCGCACGCGCCTGGGCTTAATGAGCAGGCTGTCGGCGGGGACGATGCAACCGGGCGCCTTGGTGAACATCATGTTGTAGTGCTTGACGTCTGGATCGATGCCGGATTCGATCATGTGCTGCCTGTAGTTTGCGCCGAGGCAGATGAACTGCTGATTCGAGGTGATGGGAGACAGTAGTTTTACCTCTGCTCGCGGAAACCCCTCGGTTTCCGACGCAAGTGGTTCCTTCGAGTCAAAAGCGCGGATAAACTCCTCGGTTGTTGCGTAGTCGCCCGGGATGGCAAAAATCCTGTTATTGCGGATCAGCCCCCAGCGCGCCAGGCCCTGGTGTTCAAAGCGAATTGCCGCTACTGCCATGAGGGCATCAACTCCTCTCGTTCAAATATGGAACCGCCGGTCCGTCGGGCCGCCCGCTCTTAGCCGAATAGCTTTGCCATCGTGATCAGTTTCCTCAAGGTCACGTCGGGGCTCTTCGCGAGACTTCGGAACAGGCCTGTCAGGTTCTCGAACGTCAACTTTGGCCGAGTAAAGCTTGCGGGCATGCGCTGGCCCCACTGCGCCATAGCATCGGGCCTGGCCCACTCGACTCCCATCGTTACTTCGGAGGTAAACAAGTCTCCGTCGCAGTAGTGTTCGTGTTTGTAGCCCCACGGGTCCTGCCAATAGTCGAAGATCTGACTGCCGAGAATATGCCGTCCGATGCCCCAGGCATGCTTCCATCCGTGTTCACGAAGAATTCTTTGCCCCATGCCAACGGCGTCTGCATCAACTACCTCGTACGCACTGTGGCTGTAAGCCGGCGTGAAGCCTTGAGCGATGGCCATGGTGTGATGGTCCGCCGGTTGGTTGCCGAGGTCCAGGCGCATAAATGTCACCAGGGGAGAGCCGTCAGGCAGGACCTGCACGTCGCTGGGGATGAAGCCGAAGGTCTTCGTGTACCATTCGCAGGTCTTCTGATAGTCCGCGACCTCGATCACGACGTGACCAAGTTTGATGATCTCCGAGGGTTTGGCGGGCGGGCGTTGCGTGGCATTGACGCGCTTCGGTTCGTCTCCATCATTGAAGGGCAGGGAGGAGCGTCGTTCTAGCACCGGTGCTTCAGCCTGCCCGTACACAGCCTCGACCACGAAGCCGGAGGGGTCGGTGAGGCGGCAACGTTGGCCACCGCCGGGATCGTCGCAATCCTCTCGAGGGGAGGCTCCCGGAAGCTGGGAAATCTTTGTCAGGTCGGCCTCGGTCGGAACACAGAGACCGAAGCCCACGAACCTGGCTCTGGGGCCGCATTGGACTCTGTAACAGTAAGGAGCACGACCTGTGCCACGCAGGAAAAGGGTATCGGCCGTCTTGAATGCAGTCACAAGACCGAAGTCTGTCAGAAAGCGCTCCGCACGCTCGAGATCAGGCCGCTCAAAAATCAAGTGGGCAAGTTTGCAGGCCTTGACCGTCGGACTTGAATGACGGGAAGGTTGCGGTGTCTTAAGCACTGGCTTCATCAGCGATCCTTTGCGCCGTTGGGAATGCTCCGTGACGGCGGCTTGACCGTCCTCATTGCATTTTCGGGGCCTACTTCCATCGTTGGAGCCAACTGTGGAAGTGCGATGGTTGCAATTCTGTGCGCCTCACGGGCAGGCAGACCGAAGGCGCGCAGCAGCAGTTCAGCAGCATCTGAGCCAGCTTTTCGCCAGCTTCGATGGCCGTGCAGCACGAGAAAGATCGCCCCCAGGGTGCCGGTGGCGACCATGCTCATGGCTGACGGCAGTTGCTCAGGGCGCAAGTTATAGCGGCCCTTGGCTATGCCGGCAGAGACGTCCTTGCGCGGCGGTCCGTACCACATCTGCCTCAGGATTGAGTTGTTCAAGCCGAAGCGCACGAGGAAGGCACCCCAGTCGGACTCTTCATGTGCGCGCCGCACAAAGAGTCGGACCCCTGTCGCCAGCCGTTGCGCGGGGTCGTCGATGCCGGCAAGGGTTGCAACGACACGCTCGTGCATTTCGATACTTAGCTGACTGGCGATTTCCTGAAAGATCTGCTCGGTTGAAGCGCGCTGGTTGTTGTAGATCGTGCCCCGGGCCACCTTCGCACAGTGCGCGAGTTCCTTGACATTGACCCGATCCACACCTTTTTCCACGAACAGCCGCAGAGCTGCCTGCTGAATGCGTTTCTGCGTTGGACTGAGCGATTTGCGAAATTGGAGGTTCTGCGCCATGGGATGCCAAAATTGAACACTAGTGTTCAGTTAGATGTCAATCTTATTTTGAAGCAGCAATTTTTTTAGTATTTGCTTGACGACTTGAACACATGTGTTCAATACTTGAAGCCAATTCAAGCGGGCCTGTTTCTTCTGCAGGGGGAAAATGATGAAACCCGTCGTGCATGAGTGTGACGTGGCGATCGTGGGGCTCGGCCCCACCGGAGCGATGCTGGCAAACCTGCTCGGGCAGTACGGCTGGTCCGTGATCGGCCTGGAACGCGACGTGGAGATCTATCCGGCGACGCGGGCCATCCATTTTGATGATGAATGTATGCGCATCTTCCAGTTCGCGGGTCTCTCGCGGGAAGTCGAAAGCACCAGCGAGCCGTTCCTCGAAATGGAGTTGAAGCGAACGGCGCACGGCAAGCCACTGCTGAAATTGCAAGTCGACAGTCAAGACCATCCCTACGGCTATGCATCTGCCTGGTGGTTTCATCAGCCTACATTCGAGGGGCGCCTGCGCGAGGGATTGAAGCGCTACGCTAACGTTCGGCCTCTCTTCGGCGTTGGCGTGGATGAGATTACGCAGAGTACGGAGCGAGTGGTCGCCAGTGGGCGGCTCCCCTCTGGCGAGAGCGTGCGGGTAGAAGCGAGGTATCTGGTCGGGTGTGACGGTGGGCGGAGCTTCGTCCGCAAATCAGCAGGCATCACGATCGATTCCGCCAATTTTGACCAGAGCTGGGTGGTGGTCGACACAAAAACGCGCACCGGCAAAAAAGATAAGAACCTGCCACCCAATCATGCCCAGATATGCGACCCCGGTCAGCCCACGACATACGTTCCTGTGGCAGGTCCTCATTACCGATGGGAACTGATGGTGACGGGAGGAAAGAGTATTGCGGAGGCAACTGACCCGGCTTTAGTTCGCCGCCAGATCAGCGCATTCATCGATCTCGACAAGATCGAGATCGTCCGAATTGCTTCCTACAACTTCCATGCGCTGTGGGCGAAAAGCTGGGTGTCGGGAAGGATTATCCTCGCCGGCGATGCCGCGCA
>Ga0335085_10014812_pt1 | contig 11352 bp, 8 predicted proteins | sample Lox_Sample_45_FD_206712 | JGI IMG/M metagenome (GOLD analysis project Ga0335085, IMG submission 206712) | Soil microbial communities from Loxahatchee National Wildlife Refuge, Florida, United States - Lox_Sample_4.5 | ecosystem: Environmental > Terrestrial > Soil > Wetlands | place: USA: Florida... | reverse complement strand
AACCGCAGCGCCTTCGCGCGCTGGCGCCTGCTGCCGCGCACGCTCGTGGACACCCAGGCACGGCGCATCGGCAGCCAGCTGTTCGGCCGGCCGGTCGCCGCCCCGCTGGTGATCGCCCCGACCGGCTTCAACGGCATGCTGCACGCGGACGGTGACCTGGGACTGGCGCGCGCGGCCGCCGCCCTCGGCATCCCGTATACGCTCAGCACCTTCTCCACCACCCGCCTGGAGCAGATCGCCGCCGGTGCGGGCGGGCGGCTGTGGTTCCAGCTGTACGTCATGAAGGACCGGGCGATCGCGCGCGAGCTGATGCGCCGGGCGGCGGCGGCCGGCTACGAGGCGCTGGTCTTCACCACCGATGCCAACGTATTCGGCAGCCGCGAGTGGGACCGCCGCAACTACGCCTCCCCCGGGCGCCCCACGCTGCGGGCGCGCCTGGACGTCCTGCGCCATCCGCGCTGGCTCGCCGCGCTCGCCGCGCGCGGCCTGCCGCGGTTCCGTAACCTCGAGGGCTTCGTGAGCCCCGAGGCCACCAGCGCCCTGGGCGGCAGCACCATCGTGCCGCAGATGATGGACGCCACGATCTCCTGGGACGACGTCGCGTGGATGCGCGAGCAGTGGCGCGGCCGGCTCCTCATCAAGGGAATCCTCGACGTGCGCGACGCCGAGCGCGCCGTGGTATTGGGGTGCGATGGCGTGGTGCTGAGCAATCACGGCGGGCGACAGCTCGACTCCTGCGTCGCCCCGCTCGAGGTGCTACCCGAGATCGCCGCCGCCGTGGGCAGCCGGACCACGCTCATCGTCGACAGCGGGTTCCGGCGCGGCACTGACCTGGTCAAGGCGCTCGCGCTCGGCGCCCAGGCGGTGATGCTCGGGCGCGCCATGCTCTATGGGCTCGCGGCCGGGGGCGAGGCCGGCGTGCGGCACGCTTTGGGAATCCTCACCAGTGAGCTCGACCGGGTGCTGGGCGAACTCGGCTGCACGCAGCTCGCGGACCTGGGTCCCGGGCACCTGCGCCCGGCGCCCTAGCGCTCGGGCGCCTTCAGCAACTCCACGAGGTAGGACTTCCACAGCACTGCGTAGGTGTGCGAGCCGTGCCCGTGGGTGTTCTCCCCGTACGGGATCACGACCGCCCGGCCCTGCGGCAGGCGCCGGATCTCGCGCTCGAGAATGCCGAGCTCGGGCGGGTTGATGAGGTCGTCCGCGGAGTTCACCGCCAGCAGCGGCACGCGGATCTGCTCCAGCAGCGGGCCGGGGTCGTAGTCGGAGGACGCCTCGACCGCGTACAGGATGTCGTTGGCATCCTCGTGCACGAACCCGTCGGCGACGTAGTGGTCGATGACGCGGTCGGCATCGGCCCGGGTCGGGGCCTCCTTCTGTCGCAGCGGCGGGTTACTGCCCATGAGCCAGATCATCTCGAGCGCGGTGCGCAGCGAGGGCGGCTGTTCCCGGTAGTCCCCGCCCTGCCACGCCGGGTCGTTGCGGATGGCATCGCTTACCAGGCGGCGCCACACGCGGTTGCGCCCGGAGAGCTGGGTCGGGAGGCTCGCAAGCGGCATGAGCGCGTCCATGAAGTCCGGGTGCAGCTCGCCCCACAGCCAGGTGTGCATGCCGCCCATGGAGGTCCCCATCACCAGGCGCGCGTGGTTCACCTTGAGTCCGCGCGTGAGCAGCAGGTACTCGGCCTCGACCATGTCACGGTAGCCGTAGTGCGGGAAGCGGCCCTTGAGTGCGTCGCTCGGCTTGCTGGATGCGCCGTGGCCGATGCCGTCGGGGAGCACGATGAAGTAGCGCCTGGCATCCAGCGGCTGCCCGGCCCCGAAGAGCTCGCCGGCGAAATCCGCGCGCACCAGGCTCTTACCGCTCCCGCCCGTGCCGTGCATGACCAGCACGGCGTTGCGTACCACGCCTTGGGCATCGCGGCGCGGTGCGCCGAGGGTGCGGTAGTGGATGCGCAGCTCCGGGAGGGTCTCGCCCGAGGCGAAGCGGAAGTCGCGCGTGACGAAGTCGCCCTCGGTGGGGGCCGGGTAGTCTGCAGCCCCGGCGGCCTCAGCGCCCATGAAGGTGACCCACACCGCGGCCAGCGCGTGCCACCAGCGCGCGCGGGCCGGGCTCCTGAGCGGGCGATCGGACATGCACGGAACTCCCTCACGGCGCCCAAACGAAACCGGCGCCGACTGCCCACTTTAAGGCAGCGGCGCCGGCGTTGTCCGGGTGCGGAAGGCCGCGCCGGTCAGTTCTTGAGCGTGCCCTTCGCCTTGGCGGCGTGGGTGGCGATCAGGTCCATGAGCGCCGGCGACAGGCAGTCGTAGGGCTCGAGCTTGAGTTCCTTCAGGCGCGCGCGCACCTCGCCCATGCGCGCCGGCGGGAAGCCCGACTCGATGATCGAGGAGACGAAGGCGCCGAACTCCGGCGCCGACCAGCCGCTGTCCTTGGACAGCTCGGTGTGCACGAAGTCGAAGCCGTAGAAGGGATGGTCCTTGTTCTCGATGCGGCCGTACATGTGCACGCCGCAGCCGCTGCAGGCATGGCGCTGGATCGGCGCCTTCTCATCCACGATCTTCAGCTTGTTGCCGTTGGCGGTCACCGAGACGTTGTCGCGGCCGAGCACGGCCACCTGGGAGAACAGCGCCCCCTGAGGCTTCCAGCACTTGGTGCAGCCACAGACGTGGTTGAAGGCCGTATTGCTCTTCAGGGTCACGGTCACCGGGTTGGAGCTGCACTTGCAGGTGAGCGTGCCGCCGGCAAAGCTGGCCGAGCCGGGCTTGACGCCACCATCGACCGCCGGGTGAATGGAAACTGCCATGATCTTCTCCTGAAAGTTCGCGTGTTGTGCTTAACCACCGCCGCGCGAACTGGCCGAGCGGCGGCATGTCCGAATCTGCCTCAGTAGGTGACGACGCTGCGGATGGACTTGCCCTCGTGCATCAGGTCGAACCCCTCGTTGATCTTCTCCAGCGGCATCACGTGCGTGATCAGCGGGTCGATCTGGATCTTCTTGTCCATGTACCAGTCCACGATCTTCGGCACGTCCGTGCGCCCGCGCGCACCCCCGAAGGCCGTCCCCTTCCACACCCGACCCGTCACCAGCTGGAACGGCCGGGTCTTGATCTCCTGCCCCGCCCCCGCCACCCCGATGATCACCGACTGCCCCCACCCGCGGTGGCAGCACTCCAGCGCCTGCCTCATCAGGTTCACGTTCCCAACGCACTCGAAGCTGTAGTCCGCACCCCCGTCCGTCACGTTCACCAGGTGCCCCACCAGGTCCCCCTCCACTTCCTTGGGATTCACAAAGTGCGTCATCCCGAACTGCTCCGCCAGCGCCTTCCGCCCCGGGTTCAGGTCCACCCCCACGATCTTGTTCGCCCCCGCCAGCCGCGCCCCCTGGATCACGTTCAGCCCGATGCCCCCCAGCCCAAACACCACCACGTTCGCCCCAGGCTCCACCTTCGCGGTGTTGATCACCGCCCCGATCCCCGTCGTCACCCCGCACCCGATGTAGCACACCTTCTCGAACGGGGCGTCCTCGCGGATCTTCGCCACCGCTATCTCCGGCAGCACCGTGTAGTTGGAGAACGTCGAGCACCCCATGTAGTGGTGCACCATCTCCTGCCCCAACCGAAACCGGCTCGTCCCGTCCGGCATCACCCCCTTGCCCTGGGTCGCCCGGATCGCCGTGCACAGGTTCGTCTTCCTCGACAGACAGCTCTTGCACTGCCGGCACTCCGGGGTATACAGCGGGATCACGTGATCCCCCTTCTTCACCGACGTCACCCCGGGACCTACGTCCACCACGATCCCCGCCCCCTCGTGCCCCAGAATCACCGGAAACAGCCCCTCCGGATCGGCCCCCGAGCGGGTGAACTCGTCCGTGTGGCAGATCCCCGTCGCCTTCAGCTCCACCAGCACCTCCCCCGCCTTCGGGCCCTCAAGGTCCAGCGTCACCACCTCCAGCGGCTTCCCCGCCGCCGTCGCTATCGCTGCGCGTGTCTTCATAGATGCAATGGTTCCTGCCAGTTGAACAAGGTTTGAGCGGTGATATGCGGCTTTGATCCCGACAAATAAAGGCCCCGCGCCTCGCGGCGCGGGGCCCTGGGGGACCTGCGGGGCCAGCTCAGGCTGCGAGCGTGCCCTTGGCCTTGGCGGTGTGCGTGGCGATGAGGTCCATGAGCGCCGGGGCGAGCACGTCGTAGGGCTCGAGGCCCAGCTCCTTCAGGCGGCTGCGCACCTCGCCCATCCGTGCCGGCGGGAAGCCCGACTCGATGATCGAGGAGACGAAGGCGGCGAAGCGCGGCTCCTCCCAGCCCTGGTCCCTGGACAGCTCGGTGTGGAAGAAGTCGAAGCCATAGAACGGGTGCGACTTGTTCTCGATGCGCCCGTACATGTGCACGCCGCAGCCGGTGCAGGCGTGGCGCTGGATCGGCGCCTTCTCGTCCACAACCTTGAGCTTGTTGCCGTTGGCAGTGACGGTGACTTTGTCACGGCCCGTCACGCCGACGATGGAGAACAGCGCCCCCTGCGGCTTCCAGCACTTGCTGCAGCCACAGGCGTGGTTGAAGGCGACGTTGGAATCGATCTTGACGGTAACCGGGTTGCTCGCGCACTTGCAGGTGAGCGTGCCGCCAGCGAAGTTCGGCGAGCCTTTCTTGACGCCGTTGTCGACCATCGGATGAATGTTGACTGCCATGTTAGTCGAGCCTCTTATAGGGATGAATCAGGGCTGGGCGGGCGGTTCAGTCGGACTCCTGCACCGTCGCACCCAGGTGCGGGGCGTGCCGCAGCAGTCCATGCCGGTGGATCTTGCGGTAGATGGTGCGGCGGCTGATATGCAGCCGCGCCGCGGCGGCGCTCACGTTCCACTGGCAGGCCTCGAGCATGCGGCGCAGCGCCTCGCGCTCCGCGCCGCTCAGCGCGCTCTCGCCGTCGGCCTCGGCGCCACCGTCCGCCGTCTCGGCGCGCACCGGCTCCTCCGGCGCGGCTCCCGCCAGCCATTCCTCGTTGAAGTCCCGCAGCGTCAGGCGCTCGTCGCTGCGCAGGGCGATCATGGTGCGCAGCACGTTGCGCAGCTGCCGCACGTTGCCCGGCCAGGAGTAGCGGACCAGGCGCTCCAGCAGCGCCGGCTCGATCTGCAGGTCGCCGTCGCCGGCCTCGGCGCGCAGGATCTTGGCGATCAGCTCGGCCGCGTCGCTGCGCTGGCGCAGCGGCGGCAGCCGCACGGTGATGCCGTTCAGCCGGTAGTACAGGTCCTCGCGGAACTGCCCCTTGGCGATCAGGTCGAGCGGGTGGTGCTGGGTCGCGCTGATCACGCGCACGTCGACGCTGACCACCTTGCTGCCCCCGAGGGGCATGACCTCGCGGTCTTCGATGACGTTCAGCAGGCGCGTCTGCAGGCTCACCGGCATGTCGCCGATCTCGTCGAGGAACAGGGTACCGCCGTTGGCCTGCAGAATGCGGCCGATGCCACCCTCGCGCGTGGCGCCGGTGAAGGCGCCGGGCTTGTGGCCGAACAGCTCGCTCTCGATGAGCGTCTCCGGGATCGCCGCGCAGTTGACGGTCACGAACGGCTTGTCGGAGCGGTTACTGGCGTTGTGGATGGCGCGCGCGCAGAACCCCTTGCCGGTCCCGGTCTCCCCGAGCAGCAGCACCGAGATGTCGCGGTCGACCACGCGGCGCAGCACCTCGACGTTCTGCTTCATCGTCGGGTCGTCCGAGTGCAGGCACTCGAGCGTGCCGCGCACCTCGGCGGGGACTTCCGTCCCGGGCATGCTCACCGGCGCGCGGCGCGGGCCTTCCGTCGGGGCGTGCACTGTCGCGTACCAGCGGCGCTGGGTCGGCTTCACGTTCAGCGCCTCCGGCCGGTAGCCCCGCAGCGTGGCCACCCGGGTCAGGGTGGCGAGCGTGGTCTCGAGCACCTGCTCGACGCGCTGGCCGACCACCGCCTCGTGATTGCGCTGCCCGAGCAGCACCAGACCGGCGCGGTTGACGCCCTTGACGGTGCCCTGCTCGTCGAACACCAGCACGCCCTCGCCCGGGGTGCTGACGAACTCGGCGCAGCGGTGGAAGCGCACCAGGTGCAGGTCCCGGCAGGCGGACAGGAACGTGCGGTTCTCGACGTTCTGGGCCGCCATCTCCACCAGCGCCAGTGTGTGGCTCTGGGGGTTGGAGGAGGCACCGGAGATGTCGAGCGCCGCCAGCAGCTCGCCGCGCATGTCGAATATCGGCGCCGCGCAGCAGGTGAGCGCGGTGTTCTGCGCCAGGAAGTGGTCGGCGCGGTGGATGACTACCGAACGGCCGGTGGTGAGACAGGTGCCCATGCCGTTGGTGCCCATCTCGCGCTCGCTCCACATGACCCCCTCGCGGAAGCCGCTGCGGCGCGCGGTGGCCGAGAAGCCGGGGTCGCCCACGTGGCTCAGGATCACCCCGTCACGGTCAGTCAGCATGATGCTGTACTCGGAGTGCTTGATGAGCTTGCTGAGGGCCTCCATCTCGATGCGCGCGATGCCGAGCAGGACCCCGAGACGGTCGCGGCGCGCCTGCAGGTCGCCGGCCTCTACGCTGATCGGGCGGCGCACCTCCTGGGGATCGAGCGCGTAGTTGTTGAGGCAGCGGCTCCACGAGGTCCGCACCACCTCGGTGATGGGCTGCTCTGCCCCGTGACGGCGGACCAGGTTACCGATCAGGTCCGCGTGAGTGTGGGACGCCGGTCGCGCACGCATCATATCCAGGATTCCCCCTCAACCACGCCCGACGGTTCACTGCTCCGGCGGGCACCCGAACTTGCATTCCGGTGCGCCATGGTAGTTGGCCCGCACGAACGCAAGGATGCGCCACAAGTCGTCCGCTGTCTTCACCACCATGCCCATTTGTGGCATTGGCCCAACAACATTCTCCTGCTGCTTGCGGCTATAGCCCTTGCTCTGCAGGATCTGGCTGCCATAGGCCACCAGGCGGAACAGGGTGTCGTCGTCGCCCCCGTACACCCAGACATCGTTGGTCAGGGGGGGACACATGCCACCGCCCCCGGTGCCCCCGTGGCAGCCATTACAGCCGTAGTTGAGGTAAAGCTGTTGGCCGGCCGCCACGACCGCGGTGTCGGTGTCCTTATAGGGGTTCTTGAGCGTGCCCTTGGCGGCTGCATCGGCCGCCTGGACCGGCGTCATCGAGGCGGCGTTACCGCTGGGCGCGGCAGCAGCCTCAGCGTGGCCCAAGGGGGCCCGGTAAAGCGCCACCACGGCGGCCACCGCCGTAAGACAGAGGATCACGGTTCGCTTGCGCACGCACGCCTCGCATTTCAGCAGTTTCTACGGCGACTGGCTCTCACGCCCCGGGGTGATCCGCCGATCCGCCCAGGAGTTGGATCACCTGCTCGTTGCCCTTGTCCCGAGCAATCGACAGGGCCGTATCGCCGCGGTCATTCTTAACCTGCTGGTCAGCGCCGGCGCGCATCAGCGTCTGCACCATGTCCGGATGTCCGTGGGCTGCGGCGATCATGAGTGCGGTAACCCCGCCGCTGTTGCGGGCGTTGACGTCCACACCCTTCTTGATCAGGGCGGTGGCCAGCGGCTGGGCGTTGTTGGCCGCGGCGAGCATGAGCGGCGTATAACCGCCTTCACCGACCGCGCGGGTTGGATCGGCGCCCAGCTCAATGAGCGCGAGCGCCGCGTCGTTCTTGCCGTACTGCGTAGCCACGCCCAGAGCGGTGACGTTCTGCGGCGTACCAGCGTTCAGGTCGGCTCCGTGTGCAGCCAGCAGCCGCAGCTCGTCGGGCTTGTCAAGGTAGGCCGCGGTCAGTGCCGCGGTCCAGCCGTCGCCGTCGCGCTGGTTGACATCGGCGCCGCGGCTCACCAGGTATTCCACCATCTGCGGCGAGGCCATCTGCACCGCGTGAATGAGCGGGGTCTCGCCCTGCGGGTCGGGGGCGTTCACCGCAGCGTGCTTCTTGTCCAGCAGATAGGTGACGCGATTAAGGTCGTCCGCGACCACGGCATTGTTTAACTCGGCGGCAACCGTCGAGCCGTGCGCCAGCCAGTCGTCGAGCTGCGCGATGGACACGGACTGTGCCGCCGGCCCCCGGGGCGTCGGAGCGGGGGGCTTGTAGGGGCCATGCGCGGGCAGGTCCCCGCTGATCACGCAATCCTCGCACTGGACCAGCGGCACACCGTACTCGACAAGGATGCCGCGGATGGCCGCCTGTTGGGACTGCATGGCCTGCTGCAGCTGATCGCGCAGCTCGGCATTGCCGTGCTTGACCGCAATCGCCATGTCGAACTGCAGCGGCACGTCGTTGTCCAGCAGATTCATCGGCTGCAGCGTAATCGGGGCGTGCTGCATGGTACGGAAATAGCCGGCCATCGGTCCCCATGCCGCGGCGACGTCGAGTGCGCCGTCAATGACCTGCTGCACCTGATAGCTGGGCTGGTTTTCCTTGACGATGTCGGCGTTGTGGCTGACGTAGTGAATGTCCATATCACGCACGCCGTGGTCCCACAGCGCTTCGCGCGCCGCTGAGGTCTCGTAGACCCCGATTTTCAGCTTCTTAAGACGCGGGTCGTCCAGCGTCTTGAAATCGTAATGCCGGTCGTTGCGGTACACGAACACGAAACTCGTGCGGTACAGCGGCCGCGTCGTAATGACCCCCTCGGAGTCGGTGGGCATGTCGAGCATGACATCGCACTGATCCGCATCGAGCGTGCTGCGCGTGAGGCCACGCTCGAAGGTGGGCCGGAAGTAGTACTCGACCGTGGTGCCCATGCCCTTGGCGAGCACCTGGGCGATCTTGTTCTCAAAGCCCTGGCCGTCGGTGTTGGACAGGGGCATGTTGCCCGGATCGGCACAGACGCGCAGCGCAGCGTGTGCCGGGGCGGCAGCGCCAAACAGCGCGCACGTGGCGAGCGCCAGCGTGGCGACCGGTGCCAGGCCCTTCACCCAGTTACTCATCGTGATTCTGCTCCTCGCTTCCTGCGGCGCCGGTTGTGCGCGGACGGACCACATGCCCGGCGGCCGTAAGCCGCCGGGCATGTCTCGCGTCATCGATCAGTCAGAACTCGCAAAGAACATCCTATTCCACTGCGAACGTATACAGCGTACCGCCCTGCGGGATCAAATTCAGGGACGCAGCCTTGGTCATGGCCGTGGCACCGATGGCTCCGAACTTGTCGTTCAGATCCAGGCCCGCGGTGACCGGCAGGCCGATCCACCCGCCAATGCCACTCCAGACCGATACGTACTGCTTACCCTTGACCCGATAGGTCACCGGGTTGCCGATGATGCCGGAGCCCAGCTTGCGCTCCCACAGCACCTTGCCACTGCTGCGATCGACGGCGCGGAAATCGCCGCCCAGGCTGCCATAGAAGGCGAGCCCGCCATCGGTCAGCAGCGCGCCGCCCCAGTTCGGATACTGGTCCGGAATCTCCCAGACCGTCTGACCGGTCAGCACGTTGAACTTCTTGAACTTGCCGGTGACGCCCGGGTGCTCCGGGTACATGTACACATTGGCGAACACGTACACGATGCCCTGCTGGGTGTGTGAGCGCTCCTGCGGCTCATCCTCCATGCACCAGTTGTTGGTCGGGCAGTAGGCCATGCCCGGCTCTTCGGGGTCGATCGCACAGGGCTGCTGGTCCTTGCCACCCATGGCGGAGGGACAGGCCTGGGTGTTGTCGTGCACCTTCAGCGGCGAGTGCTCGAACACCTTGACCGGACGGCCGCTCTTCATGTCGATCTTCTCGGCCCAGTTCACCGTCACGTACTTGTTGGCGCGCAGCAGCGTGCCATCGGTGCGGTCGAGAACGTACGCGAAGCCGTTGCGGTCGAAGTGGATCAGCACCTTGCGGGGCTTACCGTCGACCGTCAGGTCTTCCAGCATGTTCTCGTTGATGCCGTCGTAGTCCCACTGGTCGAACGGCGTCATCTGGTAAGCCCACACGACTTCGCCGGTGTCAGCCTTGCGGGCGAAGATGGTCATCGACCACTTGTTGTCCCACTTGCCGTCGTTGCAGGCCTGCTGGGTGACCGGGTTCGCACCGCAGCGGTAGGACGGGCTCCACAGGCCGGGGTTGCCGCTCGAGGCATAGATGAGCTTCAACTCAGGATCGTAGCTGTAGAAGCCCCACATGGCGCCGCCGCCACGCTTCCACTCATCGCCGGGGTAGCTGCTGACGCCGATGTCATGACCGGCGGTGCCGTACTCCGGATGCTTCTTGTTGCTGTTCTTGGTCAGACATACGTCCTGGTCGGTGCCGGTGTTGTAGCACTCCCACACCTTCTTGCCGTCGGCCAGGTTGTAGGCGGTGAAGCGGCCGCGGGCCGCGAACTCGTCGCCGCCGAAGCCGATGTACACCTTACCGTCGGCCACCAGCGGCGCGGAGGTGATGGTCTCGCCATGCGCCGGATAGGCGTGCTTGACCACCCAGTCTTCCTTGCCGGTGGCCGCATCGAGGGCGATCACGAAGCCGTCCAGGGTGCCGAACACAAGCTTGCCATCACCGTACGACATACCGCGGTTTACGGTGTCGCAGCAGGCGCGCGGCACCGCCGAGTCGTCGCGGTTGGTGGTTTTCTTGTAATTCCACACTTCCTTGGGGTGATCCGGGTCGCTCAGATCCAGAGCCTGGATGATGTTCGGCCAGGGGCTCTCGAGAAACATCATCGGCTTGCCGTTGACGTCCACTACCAGCGGCTGGCCCTCGTGTCCGCGCAACGCGCCGGATGACTGTGACCAGATCATCTGCAGCTTGCCGACGTTTGAGGTGTTGATGTCCTTCAGCATGCTGTGGCGCGTCAGAGAGACGTCGCCGCCGGGAGCCGGCCACAAATTCGCTTCTTGTCCAAACGCTGCGCAACACGCGCCCAGTGCCATGGCGGCACCGAGGGCGTACGCAGTTATTTTGCGTTCGAATCGCATACGCAGTTCTCCTCAGAGTGGATTTCGACTTCGTTCGTTCGCTGTGAGCACCGCTGTCCGCGCATTCTTGTTGAGCATGCATATGCGCCTTATCGGCCTCGCAACCACGTTCCCCAGTTCAGATCTAGCGCTTGCCTCGCACCGTGCTTAAAAACCGGCGGTTATCATAGTCTTACTCACATTCATGTGCAGTACGCCGAGTTCGCCACAAGCCTGTGCCACAAATGACACAGTTGCGCTGCGAGCGCGCCGTCCTCGGACCGCCCCGCACGCATGCCGCGCAGGCGAAGCGCACATCGTGCGTCCGGGGCTTTTTTGGCCTTCACTGCGGCGAATGTGCGCGGGCAAGCGCGGCATCGCTCAAGGCCACGCAGGGTCGCTTCATGAAGCTTGACCCGACAGATGCGCAGGCCCAGGTGTCCAGCCCGCACGGAAAAAAAGCGTCGACG
>Ga0335085_10014811_pt1 | contig 11352 bp, 5 predicted proteins | sample Lox_Sample_45_FD_206712 | JGI IMG/M metagenome (GOLD analysis project Ga0335085, IMG submission 206712) | Soil microbial communities from Loxahatchee National Wildlife Refuge, Florida, United States - Lox_Sample_4.5 | ecosystem: Environmental > Terrestrial > Soil > Wetlands | place: USA: Florida... | reverse complement strand
GTCGGTGATGGCGAACATGCCGATCGCCGGCACGAACACCAGCAGCGTGCCGGCGGCGATCCCCGGCATCGTCAGCGGCACGATCACCGCGGAAAAGGCGCGCAGCGGCCCCGCCCCCAGATCGTATGCCGCCTCAATCACCGCGTTCTCCAGCTTCTCCGCGCTGCCGTAGATCGGCAGGATCATGAACGGCAGGTAGGCGTACACCAGGCCGATGACGACGGCCGTGGGCGTGTAGAGCAGATCCAGCGGCGCCACCGGCAGCGCCAGGGACTGGAGAAACCCGTTGAGCAGGCCCTCCTGCTTGAGGATGGTGATCCAGGCGTAGGTGCGGATGAGGAAGCTCGTCCAGAAGGGAATCATCACGAGCAGGAGCAGCTTGTGCCGCCATTCCTCCCGCGCCCGCGCGATGAAGTAGGCCACCGGGTAGCCGATCACCACACAGATGACGGTGGTGAGCCCGGCGTAGAGGATCGACCGCCAGAAGATGTGCAGGTAGATCGGATCGAAGACGCGGCGGTAGTTGTCCCAGGTGAAGTGATAGACGACGCGCCCCACCTCGTCGCGCTCGCAGAAGCTGTAGACGAAGAGGATCGCGGTCGGCGCCACGACAAAGCCGGCCAGCCAGACGAGCAGCGGGGCCAGCAGCAGCCACGCCAGCAGGCGGGGCTTGCGCCGGTCGAGCTCCGCGGCCGCGGGGACGGGGGTGTCGTCGGCCTCCATGGCCTCACCCACCCCGTCGCCGGGCGGCCCCGCGCGCACGGGGGCGTTCATCGGCCGCTCTTCAGATCGGTCATGAGGCGGTCGATGTCGGCCGCCAGTTTGCCGATGTCGTGGAAGGTCTCGAGCTTGCCCCCGGCCGGGTAGCTCGCGGGATTGGCGAGCTGCTCCGGCGAGAGCAGCTTGCGCGCCTCCAGGTTCGGGTTGGTGTAGGGGAATTCGTCGGAGATCTGCTTCGAGACCTCGGGCCGCAGGATGTAGTTGATGAACTTGTGCGCCGCCGCCTGGTGCTGGGCCGCGACCGGGATGGCCAGCACGTCGATGAACTGGTGGGCGCCCTCCGCCGCCAGCACGTACTGGAACTTCTTGTTCTCCTTCCACAGGATGGCGGCCTCCCCGCTCCAGACCACCCCGAGGTCGACGTCGCCGTTGAGCAGCGCCGTCTTCGGGCTGTCCGAGTCGAAGACCTTGATGAGCTTGATCCACCGAGCCACGATCGGCCGCGCCTGCTCGATGTTCTCCTTCGAAATGGCGTTGGCGGAGACGCCCAGGGTGTAGAGCGCCCACGTCACGATCTCCCGGTTGTCGTTCAGGACCACAATCCGATCCTTGAACTTCGGCTGGAAGACATCGCGGAAGCCGCGGATCGGGTCCTTCACCACCTCGGTGTTCACCACAATTCCGACCGTGCCGGTCATGTACGGCACCGTGTAGTCGTCCGCCGGGTCATGCGGCAGGTGGCGGAACTGGGGACCGAGATTCTTGAGATTGGAGAGCTGGGCCTTGTCGAGCGGCGCGAGCAGCTTCTGCTTGATCATCACCTCCGCCGCGTAGTCCGAGGGCTGGACGAGATCGTAGGCGCCGCCGCCGGCGAGGAGCTTGGAGAGCAGTTCCTCGTTCGAGGCGTAGGTTTCGTAGTTCACCTCGATGCCGGTCTCCTGCTTGAAGCCGTCGAGGACGGCCTGCGGAATGTATTCCGACCACGCGAAGAGGTTCAGCTCCTCCTTCGCGGACAGCGCACTCGCGGCCCCCAGCGCCAGCGATGCGGCGAGCATGCGATGCAGCGATTTCATAGTGGGATGCGGGAAGCGATCACCGGTTCAGTTTCTTGAGGTAATCGGAGAAGAACACGAAGGCCACGGTCGCAACAATAAAGATTGCCGACAGCGCATTGAGCATCGGGTTGAGCCCCACCTTGGCCATGCCGAACACGCGGATCGGCAGGGTCGCCGACGCCGCGCTCGTGGTGAAGAAGGTGACGATGAGCTCGTCGAGCGACAGGGTAAACGCCATGAGCGCGCCTGCGACAATCGCCGGTCGCAGGCAGGGCACGATGACCAGCCAGAAGGCGCGCAGCGGGGTCGCGCCCAGGTCGAGCGCGGCCTCCTCCAGCGACGGATCCAGACCCTTCAGGCGCGCCTGCACCGCCACCAGCACGAAAGGGAAGCAGAACGTCACGTGCCCGACGATCACGGTGGTGAAGCCCAGGCTCAGCCCGACCGTGGCGAAGAAGATCAGCAGGCTGATGCCCATGAGGATCTCCGGCATGACCATGGGAATCGCCACGAGCGTCTGGATGCCGCGCGCCGCCCGGTAGCGGTAGCGATGCAGCAGCCAGGCGCCGACCGTCCCGAGGACGACGGCGAGCACGGTGGTCATGCTGGCAATGAGGAGGCTGTTCTTGGCCGCCCGCAGCAGCGGCGCGTGGTTCCACAGCCGCCGGTACCAATCCAGCGTGAAGCCCGTCCACACGACGTTCAACCGCGACGCGTTGAACGAGTACGCTACCAGCACCGCGATCGGCACGTAGAGGAACACGAACACCAGCACCGTCCACCCGCTGAGGAACCAATGCAGCAGCTTCAGTCCGGAGGGAACGCGCGGGCGGGCGGCGGAGGCGGGCATGGGGGTTCTGGCGGGCCGAACGGTTATCGGGCCGGCGTCGCCGCAAGGCAAGTGGCGAGTGCGCCGCGGCGGGGCCAGCGCGGCTCGCCGCGCGCCGGTCCCCAGTCCGCCGCGCCCCGGCGCCTAGTGGCCGTGGTTGGCGGCCGCCGCGGCCTTCGCCGCTTTGGCCTCCTCCACCACCTTTTTCTCGAACTCCGCCGGCATCTCCTCGTAGTGGCTGAATTTCTCGGCATGCAGGCCGCGGCCGCCGGTGAGCGAGCGCACGACCGTGCCGTAATGATGGAGCTCCGCCGCCGGCACGAGGGCGCGCACCACCTGCAGCCGCCCGGCGTTGTCCATGCCGAGAATCTTGCCGCGCCGCCCGGACAGATCGCCGACGATCTTGCCGAGGCTGTCCTCCGGCACCCGGATCTCCAGCTCGTGGATCGGCTCGAGGAGGCACGGCCGCGCGTTCATGAACGCCTCCTTGAAGGCAAAGTAGCCGGCGATCTGGAAGGCGATGTCCTTCGAATCCACCGGATGCATCTTGCCATCGTAGAAATCGATCTTCACGTCCACCACGCGGTAGCCGGCGAGGATCCCCTCGGTGCAGGCCGTGTTCACGCCCTTCTCGACCGACGGCACGAATACGCGGTCGACGTTCTGGCCGGAGAGCGACTCGGTGAACTCGACCCCGCTGTCGCGCGCCGCAGGCTCGATGCGCATCCACACCTCGGCGAACTGCCCGGCGCCGCCGGTCTGCTTCTTGTGCCGGTACTTCGACTCGGCCCTGTTGCGGATCGTCTCGCGGAAGCGGATGCGCGGCGGGATGAGCTCGAGGTCGATCTTGTTCCGGCGCTTCAGGCGCTCGAAGAGCACCTCGAGGTGCAGCTCGCCCTGGGCGGAGAGAATGGTCTGGTGCAGCTCGCCGTCGACCCGGGATTCAAACGCCGGGTCCTCCTCATGCAGCGCGGCGAGACCGGCGGCCAGCTTGTCCTCGTCGCCGCGCGAGTTCAGCTTCAGGGCCGCCGAGGTGTAGGGCTTGGGATAGGCCACCTTGGGCAGCACGACGACGTGCCGGGGTTCGCACAGCGTGTTGCCCGTGTGGGTGTCGCGGAGCTTGACGGCCGCGCCGATGTCGCCGGCGGTCAGCGCCTCGACGGGCGCGCGGACCTTGCCGTTGAGGCGGAACAGCTGGCCGATGCGCTCGGTGACCCGGCGGTCGCTGTTGTAGAGATCCATGCCCGTGTGCACCGCGCCGGAGTACACGCGGAGAATCGAAAGATCGCCGCTCAGAGGATCGGACAGTGTCTTGAAGGCGAAGGCCACCGGCTCCTTGCCGGTCAGGCTGACCTCGCAGGGCTGGCCCGCCGCGTCGGTCGCCGCCACCGTCGCCCGGTCGGCCGGAGACGACCCGAAGCGCGCGATGAAGTCGAGCAGCCGCGCCACGCCGACATTGCTCTCGCCGGCGGTGCAAAACAGCGGAACGAACACCTGCTTCTGCACGGCGGGATGGATCCCGGTGCGCAGGACCTCCTCCGAAAGGCTGCCCTCGGCGAAGAACTTCTCCAGCAGGGAGTCGTCCGACTCCGCGATGTGCTCGACGAGCTCCTTGTGCAGCGTTTCCACCCGTTGCTTCCACGCGTCGGCGGCGGGCACCTCGGTGTATTTGCCGGAGCGGTCGGACGCGTACGTGCAGACTTCGCTGCGGAGCACGTCCAGCACCTGGTTGAAGCCCGGGCCGGGATTGACCGGTACCTGCATTGGGAAGACCTGCGGGCCGAACCGCTCCCGGATCTCCTCGACGAGCAGGTCAAAGTCCGCGTTCTCCTTGTCGAGCGCATTGACGACGATGATCTTGGGGATGCCGAACTGCGTGGCATGATCCCACATCATTTCCGTGCCGACGCCGATGCCGTGGTTGGCATGGATGACGACCACCGCGAAATCGACGACCCGGAGCGCGTTGAGCGCCTCGCTGCTGAAATCGAGGTAGCCGGGGCAGTCGACGACGTTGAGCCGACGGCCCTGCCATTCGAGGCTGAGCGGCGAGGCATGGATCGAGATCTGCCGCTGCTGTTCGCCCACGTGGTAATCCGACACCGTCGAACCCTGCACGATGCCGCCCATGCGGTGAATGACGTCGCCGCACATGAGCATGGCCTCGGCCAGCATCGTCTTGCCCGAGGTGGCGTGACCCACGATCGCGAAGTTCCGGATATCGGCAGGCTGGTAGGATTTCATAGACACATCATTGGCTCTTGCCCGGGGGTAGACCGGCGGCTTCCGGGGACAAGTACGGTCGAGGCTGCCGGAGGCACAGGCAAGGGGAAAGTCTGTTTTTCAGGGCGCGCGCAGCCATTAGCTGCCGTTGCCGGGCCGGGGGGAAGGTTAATTTCGAGGCGGCGGCCTCCGCCGCCCGGCGCCGTTCACGGCAGGATCATGTCGAGCAGCGACCGGGTCAGCATCACGTACAGCTGACCCGCGTTGGGCTTGCTGAGGGTGCCGCCGATGACAAAGGGTTCGCGCAGCTTCATGTAGCCCAAGTCATCGCGCTCGCCCGAGAGCACCGGCAGCTTGGCCCGCGCAATCCGGTTCTCGACCGCCCCCATGACCCCCATGTTGAGGCGCAACTGCATCGGCTGGTTGAGCAGGCTCTTGGCGGGGTCGTAGGTGATATGTCCGTCGCCCTGCAGCCGCACGTTGGGCGAGACCAGCACGAAATCGGTGAGCTTCAGGTTGAGCGATTCGTCGCGCGCCAGCCGCACGCTCAGCTGGTCGAACGGGAGCTGGGCCAGCTGGCCGGCGATCTCCGCCGTCACGTCGGCGCGGGTCGCGAAGTTCTCGACCTTCTCGCCGAGGCTTCCGAGCAGGCGGGCGGCGAGCGATGCCGCCGCCGCTTCCTGCTGGAGGCCCCGGAAGATCCCCTTGCGGCTCTGGAGCGCCAACTCGCCCTGCGTGTGTTCGATCAGTTCGCCCAAGGTGCGGCCGGTGCCGGAGGCCTGGCTGCGGACATTGAACCGCCCCTCGATCGTCGGCGGCCTGCCGGGCGCGATCGCCTTGAACAACGGCCCGACCTCGAAGTCGCGCACGTTGAGATCGAACTTGGATGAATAGGGCTGCGGCTCGCCCGGGGAAAACCGCACCTCGGTCTCGAGCAGAAGCTGTCCGTCGGCGCCGAGCGCGCCGGCGATCTTCTCCGCCGCCAGCCGCCGCGGGGCCATGGTCAGCCGCCCGGTCAGCCCGCTGATCTCGGTGGTGCGGCCGTAAACCAGCGACTTGACGTCGAGCTCCACCTGGCCGGCCAGTCCCGACCACGGCGCTACCGGCATCGCCGGCGACCCGGGCGGCGGCGGGGCCGGTTCCGCTGGCGTCGGCGTGCCCGCTCCCTCCGTCGTACCGCGTCCAGGCGCCGACACCGGCACCCCGGCCGGCGGCGCCGGTACGCTGAAGGCGTGCACCAGTTCCCAGAGATCATCGATCACGAAATGCTGGCCGGTGATTTTGGCGTCGAGCGACCGGCCACCGGTAGCCGGCTGAAGGGTGGCGGCCAGGGTCAGGTCGGACCGCTCGCCCGATCGATCGATCAGCAGCGGGACCTGCACGGCAATCTCACCCTTCTCGCCCCAACCGGCGCGGAACGACACGTTGACCACGGGAAGCGCTTCGCGGCCCGCGGGCGAAACCAGCCCGTTGAGCGTGAGGCGGCCCTCGGCCAGCAGATCGCGGTCAAAGGTGAACTTGGCCTCCCCGCTCATCTTGCCTTGGCCCGGCGGCGTTCGCCCCCCGAGCAGCGGCTGGCCGGCGAGAGCGGGCACCGCCACCTCAAACGTCGTCGACGCCCGCAGCTTGGGCCGGGCGAGATCCGGCCAGAGATTGGCCTCGGCTTGCGCAGAGAGCAGGAGAGTGTCGGCCGCGTCGCTGGCGCGGAGCGCACTCACCCGGGCGGTGACCCCTTGCGATGTGAAGTCGATCACCGGCTCCAACTCGATCGCGAGATCCCGCACCAATGGCCGGCCCGCGATTGTCGCGGAAAAACCCTCCACGCGTACCCCCGCCTCGGTGGCGCCGTGCAGCGTCTCTCCCTGGGTCCGCACGGCGAAGTCGGCCGGCATGAGGTCGCCCCCCAACTCCAGCGAACCCAGATAGGGCCGGAGCACCCGCAGCGGCACACGCCCGACCTTCACCCGGAGAACGTCACCCGACCGCCCTGACAGCGTGGCAAAACTCCACTCGGCTAGGTTGAAGCGAAAGGCCTCGTCGGAAGACAGTTCAAGCAAGACGCGCCCACCCTCGGACCGGGCCACCTGCGCGTCCAGCCGCTCCACCTGCACGGTGCCACCCGTCAGCGCACCGGTCAGCGCGCCGTGAGCCTCTACGGGGCCGATTGGCGCCCAGGCCGCCAGCAGGGTCGGCAGGATTGCCTCAAAACTCGCCTGCAGAGTCACGGCGGGGCTCGCTCCCGGCCGCAGGCTCACCTCGCCCCGCGCGTTGAGCCAGTCGTTCGCGGCCGTCTCCAGCCCCAGCTTGACCACTTTGATCCGGGTCTCCGCCTTGGAATGCTCCACCTCCGCCTCGACGCTGACGTCACCGGCGGGCAGCAGAACCCGGCCGGCCCGCGCCACGGCGAGTCCCCGAACAGTCAGCGGCGCTGTCGTCCGGAACGAAACCCGCCCGGCGTGGAGGGACGCGACAAATCCGCCCTTCAACTCGTCCCCGCCGATCTCGCACGCGGAGAGAAACGGGCGGATCCACGCCAGCGGCAGACCTTCGATCCCGACCTCCAGCAACTCCTTCGCGGGATTCGCCGCGGCGAGCTGCTGGGAGGCAAGCTCGAGCGAAAACGGCTGAATGGCCCGCACGGAAAGCACCGGCGCGCCGCCGCCGACCTGGACGACCAGCTCGCCCACCTGCACCCGGCCGCGGCCATAATCGAGGTCAAAGGTCGCGGCGGTGTTGAGCCGGCCAAGACCGCGCAGGCGTCTGTCGACGGTTCCAAGTTGGTCAAAATCGCCGGCGAGCCGCCCGGTCAGGTGCACGTCCCGGGTGGCCGCGTCCACCTCAAACCGGCCTTCGCCGGCGGCCGTGAACTCGGGCAGCGTCGCTCCGAGGGCGAATGGCGCCAGCTGCCGCTTGCTCGCCTGCAGCTGCCACGATCCCGCCAGTTTGGCCGTGGCGGCTGCAAATTCGACGTTCGCGCCCAGGATGCGGCTCTCTGCGCCCCCTTCCAGCGACTTCAGCGTGATGGCGTAGGTCTCGCCCGCGGCGGTGCGGGCGAGCCCCACGTCCGCCTGCAGCCGGGCCGGTGCCGAGACGCGCGGGCCGCTGGCCACCGCTTCAAGGTGGGCTTCCACTCGGGCCAGCGCCCCTTGGAAATCGAACGCGGCCGTGAGCGTGCCGCGCGTCTCGACCCGGTCGATCAGCGCCGCCGCATCCGGATTCTGCATCACGGCCTCCAGATCGAACTTCGCCTCCTGCCCGGCGGCAAGGCGCCCGCCGGTGAGTTTCAAGCGCAAACGGCTCGGGGCCTTCGCCCGTGCGAAGGGGAAGACGATCTCGACTTCCTCGCTGTGCGTCTCGAGTACCACCCGGACCGGCGGGAGGAGATATGGAAACAAACCGTCGAACGCCAGGTTCCGTCCCGCCGGCGCGGCGGTGGCTGGTCCCTGCGCTCCGGCGGGGGCGATCGGGTGCGAGGCCGATTCCGGAGTCCGCGGCGGCGGCGCCACGATTCCGGTGAGATCCACCTTCAAGCCCCGGACGCTGCCGGGACGAACGACGACGCGCCGGTGGGCGAACGTCTCCCATAGCGAAATATCGGCGGCGGCCGCGGCCAGCACCACGTGGGTGCCCGGCTGTTCAAAACGCAGATCCCGGACGGCGATGAAGCCGCGCCACGGGTTCACCCGTTCCACTTCAAACTGCAGCCCGGGCCGGCCGGCCACCGCCACCCGCACCGCCCAGCGTTGCACCGCCGGGATGGACGCCGCCGCCGCGACGAGTGCGGCTGCCACGGCCATCGTGGCGGCGACGACGAGCAGACCCCGGGGGATTTTCACGGCTGAAGCGAGGATTCAGGAGAATGCCGTTATTGGCAACCATCCGACCACGGAACGCGGCGTAAGTGCCTTCAAGCGATGATCATTCCTCCGGCCACCGACCGTTGACCAACCGCGAGGGGATGCGCGGGCGGCCCGCGAGTTCATCTCACGGATTCACGAATTCGTCGGCCTGGCCCATGGCCTGGCGCATGGCCGCCAGGGCCACGTTGTAGCCGTAGTTGGCCTGCAGCTCGTTCAACCGCGCCTCCGTCAGCGCCACCTGGCTGGTCAACACGTCCAGCTGCGTCGCCGTGCCCGCCCCGTACCGCACGTTCGCCAGCCGCAGCGCCTCCTGCGCCTGCGCCGCCGTCTTCACCGAGGCCTGCACCAATTCCCACGCCTCGATCAGCGTGGAGTACGCCTGGCGCACCTGCACCTCGATCCCCAGCGTTGCCTCCGCCAGCGCCAGCTGCGCCTGCGTAAGCTGCGAGCGGGCCTGCACGACCCGCCCCGCCGTCGCCCGCCCGTCAAAGAGGTTCCACTGCGCCTGCACCCCCCCGATCCAGCCCTCCCGCCGATCCGTCCAGCCCGCGGTCAGCAACCCCCGCGTCCAGTTGTAGCTGCCCACCAGGTCCACCTCCGGATAGTACCCCGCCCGGTTCGCCCGCACGTTCTGCTCCCCCGCCTCCGCCAGCTTCGCCAGCCGCTGCAGTTCCGGCCGGTTCGCCCGCGCCGCCCCCAGCGCATCCGCCAGCGGCAAATCCGCCTGCGGCCCCGCCGCCAGCGATCCGACGAACGCGGGCCCCGGGGTCACACTGGCGCCGGTGGCGGAACCGAAGCCCAGCAGCTGCCGGAGTTGCTCCGTGGCGACCCGATAGTCGTTGCGCGCCTGGATCAGCGGGGGCTGCCCGTTGGCCAGCGCCACCTCCGCGCGCAACACCTCGAAATTCGACACCGTCCCCGCGTTCAGCCGGCTCTGCGCGTCCTTGAGCTGCTGCTCCAGCAGTTTCACGTTTTCCTCCTGCACCCCGATCTTCTCCTTGGTCAGCAGGACGGTGTAGAACTGCGTGCGCACCGCCAGCAGCTGCTGATTGATGATGCCCTCCAGCTCCAGCACCGCCGCCTCCCGCGTCAGCCGCGCGCCCTGCACCGAGGCGGCCACCCCACCCCCCGCGTACAGCACCTGGCGCGCCTCCAGCGCCACGCTCCAGGCCCGGTCGTTCTCCGGCGGCGCGTAGCTGGAGAGCGCCCGCGCGTTGCCCGTGTAGCTGCCCCCCGCGCTCACGTTCGGAATCTGCCGCGCCCGCACCGTGATCTCCACCCCCTCCTGCTGCCTGATCCGCTCCCGCGCCGCCCGAATCGCAAAGTTGTTCGCCAAGGCATACCCGATTGCCGCCTTCAAATCCACCGTGGCCGGCAACGGCGGCTCCGGGCTCGGAGCCGCACTGAGGGCGGCCGGCGCGAGGCCGAGCGCCGCGGCAAAGACGAATCCAGCAACAAGGACTTTCATGGACGTGCGGAAAGTGGTGAAGACAGATCAGGCGACGGGGTGCAACTCTACTTTGACCGGGCGCTCCACCGCCGGCGTGCCGAACTTCTCGCGGTCGGCATGGTGATCGCGCGCCAGGAAGGTGTACGCCGTGGGCACGACAAAAAGGGTGAAGAGCGTGCCCACGCTCATCCCGGTGGCGATAATCAGCCCCATGTGCTGCCGGCTCACCGCGCCCGCACCGGAGGCCAGCACGAGCGGCAGGACGCCGAGCACCATGGCGGCCGTGGTCATGAGGATCGGGCGGAGCCGCACACCCGCCGCCTCCTCCACAGCAGCCCGCCGGCTCCGGCCCTCGCGCTGGAGCTGGTTGGCAAACTGCGTGATGAGAATGCCGTGCTTGGTGACGAGTCCCACCAGCGTGATCAGGCCCACCTTGGTGTAGATGTTGAGGGAGAGATTGTGGTAGCCGACACAGATGAACGCCAGCGCCCCGGAGACCGCCAGCGGCACGCTCAGCATGATGATGAGCGGATCGCGGAAGCTCTCAAACTGCGCCGCCAGCACGAGAAAGATGATGATGATGGCAAAGGTGAGCGTGAGGAGAAACGTGCCGCTCTCCTGCACGAATTGCCGCGACTGGCCGCCGTAGTCCACCGAATAGCCCTCGGGGAAAATCTCCCGGGCCTTGGCGTTCAGGAAATCCAGGGCCTGGCCCTGGGTGACGCCCGGCTTCGGCACCAGAGTCAGGGTGGCGGCGTTGAGCTGCTGGAAGCGATTCAGCGACTGGGGTTGCGCCTGGTAGCGCACCGAGGCCAGGGTCGAGAGCGGCACGAGGCGGCCCTTGCCCGTGCTGACGTAGTAGCTGCCCAACTGGTCGGGGTTGAGCCGGAAGACGCGGTCGACCTGCGGAACCACCCGGTAGCTCCGGCCCTGGATGTTGAAGAAGTTGACGTAATTCCCGCCGAGCAGTGAACCCAGATCCGCGCCCAGCTGGGCCATGCTCACGCCGAGCGCCGCCGCCTTGTCGCGGTCGACGTCGATGTACGCCTGCGCCTGGTCGAACTTCAGATTGCTGTCCGCGTAGAAAAACATGCCGCTTTTGAAGGCTTCCAGGACGAGCGAATCCGCCACCTGGGCGATGCGGGCGGGGTCGTCCGTGGACACGACGACGAACTGCACGTTGGCGCCTCCTGCGCCCGGGAGCGGCGGCCGCAG
>Ga0335085_10014810_pt1 | contig 11352 bp, 2 predicted proteins | sample Lox_Sample_45_FD_206712 | JGI IMG/M metagenome (GOLD analysis project Ga0335085, IMG submission 206712) | Soil microbial communities from Loxahatchee National Wildlife Refuge, Florida, United States - Lox_Sample_4.5 | ecosystem: Environmental > Terrestrial > Soil > Wetlands | place: USA: Florida... | reverse complement strand
GGTCTGAAGTCCGGCACGGCTCAGGAGGGCTATTTGCACTGCGGGCCCCCCGGCGCGGGCCATTTCGTGAAGATGGTGCACAACGGAGTCGAGTACGGCTTCATGGCGTCGCTCGCCGAGGGACTCAACATTCTGCAACACGCAGATGTGGGCAAACAGGCTCGCTCCCGCGACGCCGAAACCGCTCCGCTGCGGCATCCCGAGCGTTATCAATATGAATTCGATCTGGCTGCGGTCGCCGAAGTGTGGCGCCGCGGCAGTGTCATCGCCTCCTGGCTGCTGGACCTAACGGCCGCCGCCCTGGCCCAAGACGCAAATCTATCGAAATTTGCAGGCGACGTGTCCGATTCAGGCGAGGGGCGCTGGACCGTCACCGCCGCGGTCGAGGAGGGCGCGCCCGCTCCGGTCCTGAGCACCGCACTGTTCCAGCGTTTCAGCTCCCGCGGCGAGGCGGATTATGCCAACAAATTGCTTTCCGCCATGCGTTTCGAGTTTGGCGGCCATGTGGAGAAGACTGCTGGAGGCGGAGGCGAGTAAGTACTCGGGTAGAATCCCTGGGCCACTTATTCTCTTGTGGCAGGTTGAGTAAGTTCCTATTTACGCATATGCTGTAAGTAATGCGGGGAGTGGCTAAGTGGTCCGCCAGGTGGCCTTGGGGGTTGGCCATCGTTTTGGTAGCATTGGCGGCTTTCGCTGCACGAGCCATCTGGCGAGCGTCGGAGGCCAGAAACGCCGCCGGCGCCGAAGTCCGGGCCGAATCCGACCTGCCTTTCCGAACTTTCCCGATCGATCGAAGCGCGCCACGAAGCCTGGAACTGGTCGCCGCGAGCCCGGATTTCCGCGACATTGCCGTGTACCGGCAAAGTCTCGTGGTGAGCGCTCGCGCAGGGGTGTTCGTCTACAGTCGCGAGGGTACGCTCGAACACTCCTGGGGCACCGGAATCGATCTGCCGCCCGCCGAACCGGGCGCGATGATGGTCGGAATGGCCGCCGGATCGGCCGAGCCGGAGTTGTTCATCGCCACGCGCGGCGAAGGTCTGCTGGCTTTCAACGGCGCGCGTTTCCGCCAGATTCTACCGGCCGATCCCGGCCTGCAGACTGTTACCGCGGTGGCCGCTTTGGAATCCGGCCGCATCCTGATGGGCACCGAGCGCCGCGGGCTCGTGATTTTCGATGGCCGTCGGCTTTCGCCTTTCCTTCCCGGTCTGAAAATTGCGCACATCACCGCGCTCGGCGGCACCGAGGGCGACTTGTGGATCGGCACGTTGGAGCGCGGCCTGTTCCGCTACCATGGCGGCCAACTCGACAGCCTGGCAGCGGATCTGCCCGATGCGCGCGTGCTGTCCCTGGAGGTGTCGGGCGGCGAGACTTTTGCCGGCACTCCCCTCGGCGTGGTGCAGTTCCGCGATGGCCGGCGCCTGCGAACACTGGCGGACGGCTACTTCGCCACCGCGCTGGCCCGCCGCGGACAGACGCTCTACGTTGGCACCGAAGACGAGGGCGTCATCGAGGTGCCGCTCGAAGCGCATACGATCGAACGCCAGCCAACAGATGCCGGATCGCCCGGTGGAGCGATCGTGCGCCTGGCCAACCTCGAAGGACAACTCTATGCAGCCGGTGGCGGCGCGCTCTATCGTTACGACGCGGCGGTGAAGCGCTGGCGGCAGGTGATTGACAACGCAAGCTTCCCCATGGCCGATCGCAACGTTGCGGCACTGGCGGTCGAGGGCGGCCGCGTTTGGGTCGGCTACTTCGACCGCGGCCTCGACGTGCTGGATGCGGGCCTCGAGCACGCCGTCCACCACGAGGACGATGCGCTGTTCTGCGTCAACCGGATCGTGGCCGATCCGGCGGGCGACCGCACAGCCGTGGCCACGGCCAATGGCTTGGTGATGTTCGATTCGGGCGGCCGCCCGCGCCAGGTGATGACTCGCCGCGACGGCCTGTTGGCCGACCACATCACCGACGTGGCGTTTCGCGAAGGCGGGATGGTGGTCGCGACCCCCGCGGGACTTTCGTTCGTCGATCGCTCCGGCGTGCGCAGCCTGTACGTTTTCCACGGCCTCGTCAACAACCACGTATACACGGTGGCGGCGCGCGGCCGTCAGACCGTGGTGGGGACGCTCGGTGGCGTCTCCGTGCTGGATGATGACGCCGTGCGCGCCAATTACACCACCGCCAACTCCCGCCTGAAGCACAACTGGATTACCGCCGTGCTCCCCGTGGGCGACGAATGGTTCGCCGGAACGTACGGTGCGGGTGTGCTACGCCTGGACGCGCACGGCGAGTGGCGCGCTTTTCCGGATTTCGCCGATGCCGTGGTGAATCCGAATGCCATGCTCGATACTGGCGAACGCATCTACGCCGGCACGCTCGGCCGCGGCCTGTTCATTTTCGATCGCGCTACGGGCCGCTGGACCAGCAGCACCGCGGGTTTGCCTTCCCGCAACGTGACCGCGCTGTCAGCGGGTGGCGGTTACTTTTATATCGGCACCGACAACGGCCTGGTGCGCGTCCCGGAGGGCGCAGTGCGATGATGCGGCGACTGGTACCGCTGTGGCTGGCCTGTGCACTGATCGCCGGCGCCGATACCGGCGTCTTGATTCCCGGCGATCGCCAGCAGCCCGACCCGGCGATTTTCTCGCTCAACGAAATGGCCATCGAGGTGCGCATCGATAACGGCACGGCGCGTGTGCGCGTCCGCCAGATCTTCGCCAGCCACACCGGCCAGATCACTGAAGGCGTGTACCATTTCGCCTTGCCCGCCGATGCCGCCATCTCGAATTTCGCCGTCTGGGACGACGTCACGCGCATCCCCGGCGTCATCCTGGAGCGCCGCCGCGCCGGCGAAATCTACGAGCGCGCCAAGTCGCAGGCCATCGATCCGGGCCTGCTGCAAATGGGCGAACGCGACGCCGACGAAGCGCGACGCAGCGAGGAGTTCAGCGCCAAGATCGTGCCTATCCCTGGGTTCGGCACCAAGCGAATCGAGATCGAATATCAGCATCCGGTGGCCGTCGAACGCTATCGCTCCGAGGTGGTGGTCCCGATGAAGCCGGATGTTTATGGCGTGCAAAAGGCCGGCCGGCTGACCATCTCGTTCGAACTGCGTTCCGCGCAGGCAATCCGGGAGTTTGACGCAGTCGCCAAAACATATCCGTTGCGCATTGTCGAGCGAACCCCCAACCTGGTACGGGCCGAATACTCCGGCACCAACGTGGAGTTGAAAGAAGATTTCGCCATCGACTATGGGCTGGACCCAGCCGCGGCCGACACACTGCGCGTCATCGCCGAGCGCGACAACTCGTCCGAGCCGGGATTCTTTCAAGCGCAGGCACTGCTGGCACTGCCGGCTTCCAAAGCCGCTGCGCCGCGCGCTCCCCGCACCATGATCGTGCTCTTCGACGATTCGGCGTCCATGCAATGGGACAAGCTGGAGCAGAGCTTCGCCGCCTGCGAAGCCGCTCTGCGGCGCCTGCGGCCGGAAGATTCGTTCAACCTGCTGCTCTTCAATTCGGAGGTCGCGGCACTCGCTCCGCAGCCGCTCGCCGGCAGCACGGCGAACATCGAAAAGGCGCTGGCCTTCATCCGCGCGAGCCGGATCGGCGGTGGAACCGATTTGCGGCGCGCGCTGGCCGCGGCCCTGGCCCAATCCGCGCCGACAGAGCCGTACCTGCTGCTGATCAGCGATGGGGGCGCCACCGAAGGCACAGTAGCCAACAGCAAGCTGGAGGCCTGGTACGGCGCCGAGTGGGCCAAGCGCCCCGCGGTACAGCGTCCGCATACCTTGGTGTTCGGCGTCGGCGACGATGCCGACCTGCCCCTGCTCGAGGCGCTCGCCGCCAATAACGGCCAGTTCGCCAACGTGCGCTCCACCGAGCCGCTGGATTTCAAACTGAATGCCTTTCTCGATAAGACCGGCGAAGAGCCGGTCCGCAATCTCACGCTTTCGGTGAATCCGCAATCGGCCGTCGATCTGGTCTACCCATTGGAGGATTCGCGCTATGCCGGCTCGATGGCCACCTGGGTGGGTCAGTATAAGCAGCCGCAGCCGCAAGCCGCCTTCAATGTCACGGGCGTGCGTGATGGGGTATCGCTGCGCCTCTCGACCACGGCGCCTTTGCCCGCTTCCGCTACCGGACATCCCGAACTGCCGCGCACCTGGGCGAAGGCCCGCGTCGATGCGCTGCTGGCCAAAATCGATCGCGAGGGCGAAGACAGCGCCACCATCGACGAGATCATTCGCCTTTCCAAGAAGTACAAATTCGTCACCCCTTACACATCGTTTCTGGCCGTGCCCCGCGCGCTATTGCGGCCGCGCGTGATTCGGCCGGGCGATCCGGTGCTGCGAGTGAAAGCCGACCGCTCGATCGCTTCGGTGATCGCGCTGTTTCCGTTCGGCCTCACCAAACCGCTGCGCTATCTGAAGGACGAAGACACGTGGCAGACGCGCTTCCTGGCGCCCGCGGACCTGGCCGACGGCACCTACCAGGTGCGCCTGATCCTGCGCGATCGCGATGGCCACGTGTATCGCGAAAACAAAAGCTTCATTATCGCCAGCAGGATCCCGGTGCTGCGCGCCCGGCTCGAAAAACCGCGCGTGCATGCCGGTGAGACCTTGCGCATCTCCGCGCAGGCCAGCGGCAACGCCCGCACGATCACCGCTCGCCTCTATGGGACGTTGCCGGTTTCGTTGCGCTGGAGCGATGCGGCCAAAGCGAACGTCGGGCAGTTGACCGTGCCGCCCGAACTGCCGCGCGGCTCCTACACCGTGCATGTGACGGCCGAGGACATCGCCCACAATGTGGCTGTGCAGGAGGTGCCGCTTGAAATTTGGTAAGCGCCTCCAAGCCGGCGCGATGCTGGCAGTGTACGGCGTGGCATTGCTTCGCGGCGAACTGGCAGATTGGATCCAGCACACGCCTGCCGGTCCGGCGCTCTCGGCGCTCTTTCGCACGGTCGCGATGCCGGGCGGCGATGCGCAAGTCTTGCGGCCGCCCGCCGAAGCGCGACGCGCCCTGGATGCGCTGATCGCCGGCTCGCCGCGTGATGCCATGCTCTACCGCTTGCGCGCACAGGAGGCCGAGTTGGCGCTCGATTTCGTAGCCGCCGAAACAGATTGGAAGGCTTACGCCGAGCGTGCCTCCGATACCTATGCGGCGGACCTCGAGCTGGCCGATTTCTATCATCGCCGGCTGCGCCCGCTCGACGAAGTGGCCGCCTTGATGGCTGCATCCAAGACGTCCGACGATCCGCTGGAGCCGGCCAACGCACAGCGCGGCTGGCATGCATTCGAACGTATGGCCTCGCTGGCCGCGAGCGAGGCGCTGCCCGACGCGGAGGCCGAGCCGATTTTTCGCGCCTGGATAGCGCGCTACCCGAAGGAGCCCGAGGCGTGGCGCAAGCGGATCGGTGACTTGATCGGCCGCAAGCGCTTCGCCGAAGCCGAAACGGAAATCGCCGCGTATGCTGCTGCCTTCCACGACGACAACGAAGCGCTGCAACTGCGTGCCGACGTAGCGCTGCGACACGGCGATGCCAATGCGGCGCTGACGTTGTACGATCTCGCGTTTCAGCCGCTCTGGCCGCCGGAAATGCTCTCCGCGTATTTCCACCTGCTCGAACAGCAGGGACGGTTGCGCGAATTCACCGGACGCGCCCGCTCGACGTTGGCGTCCAATCCCGCCGATCTCGATGCTGCCGCGCGCCTGTTCCAGTATTTCCGGCATGTCGAGAATCCGGCTGCGGCGCGGCGAGCGCTCGTCGAGTATCGGCTGGCGAAGGAATCGGGCCGGCAGCCGTGGACCGCCGCCGAGTTGGAAACGCTCGCGCAGCTTTTCGAACTCCTACCCGATGCCGGCGAAGCCGCGCGCCTTTACTATGCTCTGTACAACGCGCCGCCCACTGCCGGTCCTCACGTGGAGCGCGCGCTCTACGGCTTGGCCAATCTGCTGCTGACCAATCCGCAACAGCCGATCCTGTTCGGTTCGGGCGATCTGTCCTTTTATAAGGACATCGCCACGGTGGATGTCTCGCCCGGGTTCCTCAACGGCATTCTTTCGCTGGTGCTGAACGAGACCGGCGTGCGCGGTGAGTATCAGCAGGAGAATGATCGCGCTGCGCCCTACTTCCATCGCGCCGCCGCCGCCGGCCTGGTCGCGCTGCTCGACCGGCGCTTCCCGCAATCGGCCCACCGCGACGAATTGCATGCCGCGCTGGTCTCTGCCTATGGCGCTTACGGTGATGACGAAAGCGTCACGCGCACAGGCCGCGAATACCTGAGAGACTTTCCCGCCGGTGCATCGCGCGTGTCCGTGGCGCTGCAGGTTTCCGACGCGCTGGCTCGCGCGGGCAACACGGCCGAAGAGTTTGCCCTCTATCATCAACTGCTGCGGGAGTTGTCCGCCAAAGCATCCGGCGTACCGATCGGCCGATCGGCGCCGGAACCGCTGGCCCCCGTATCCGGCGCCGCCGTCCCGGACAATCCCGATCGACCTGCGCCGCCGCAGCCCAATGCCGCGGCCGGCGTGCGTTCGCCCGACTATGTCCGCGTGCTCGACAAGTACCTTTCGCGCCTCGCCGAAATGCAGCGAGCGGTCGATGCCCTGCGCGTCTACCGCGAGGAGATCGACCGCAATCCCAACGATCCCGGTTTGTACGAACGCCTCGCCGCCTGGCTGGAAGAGAACGGCGCCTCGCGAGACGTCGAAGAGACCTACGCCCGCGCCATCGCCAAGTTCGCCGACACATCCTGGCGCGACAAACTGGCGCGTTGGTATCTCCGCAAGGAGCAATGGGCCGCGCTCGCCAAACTGACGCGCGAGGTGATCGGCGTTTTCTCGGGCTCGGAGTTGGAGCGCTATTTTGCCGGAGTGGTCTCGCCGCACCCGGATGCCGCCATGTACGTGCAGTTGAACATCTACGCACATGAGCGTTTTCCCGAAGACCTCGTGTTCGTGAACAACCTGCTGGGCGCGTACGATCGGCAGCCGACGCGCAATGCCGCGGCCGCCGAGCGCCTGTTGCGGCAGTATTGGTTTTACGACCGGCAGATGGCCACGCGCCTGTTCCACATGCTCGCGCAGGAGGGGCGTCTCGCGACCGAACTGGCGCAGATTCGCGCCGCCAATCCCGCGCTGGCGCAGCGCCAGTACGATCGCGCGGTTGCCGCCAATCCGGCGGCGGTGCAGTTCCTGGTCGAGGCGGAAGACTGGCAGTCGCACTTCGAAGCCGCGGCGCCTGCCGCCCGCGCGCTGGGCGCGGCTTATCCGGGCCGCCGCGAGTTCACCGAAAAAGCCGAAAGCCTCTATCGCTCGCTGGCCGCTTACAATCCGCGCGACACCGATGTGGCCCTCACCATGGCCGGCTACGAGCAGCGCGCCAATCCCGGCGACCCGAACATCCTGGCGCGCATGGGCGATATCTGCGCCGATCGCGAACTGTTCGCGCGCGCGGTGCCGTACTGGGAACGTATGCCCGCTGCACAACCGTCGCGGCCCGACGCCTATCTCGACACCGCCACGGTCTATTGGGATTATTACCGCTACGACGACGCGCTGCGCTGGATCGCCGCCGCGCGCAAAAAGTTCAATCAGCCCACGCTGTTCGCCTACCAGGGCGGCGCCATCGACGAGAACAAGCGCAACTACGCCGCGGCCGTGAAGGAATATACCGAAGGAGCGCTCGCGGGCGAAGCGGATGCGCGCGGCCGGCTTCTCCGCCTGTTGCAGCGCGCCAACCTCGCCCCGCTAATCGACCGCGCGACGGAAGCTGCCGTTGCCGCCAATCCCACCGAAGCTGCCGTGACTCTGCGCGTCGACGTGCTCGAAGCACTCAATCGCCGCGGTGATCTCGAAGCGCTGCTGCGGACGCGCATCGAAGCCGCGCGGGCGGCCGCCGATCTCACGATGCTGGAAGAGACCGCGCGCCGCCTGGGTTCCGAGGATCTCGAACTGCGCGCCAATGAGCGCCTCTCCGGCGTTACGAACGACCCCATCGATAAGATGCGCCTCACCCTGGCCAACGTGCGGCTGCTCGAATCGAAAAAAGACATCGCTCAGGCCGCCCGCGTGGTGGATGCGCTCTATCGCGACCATCCGCTGATCCTCGGCGTGGTGCGCGGCGCGGTCGATTTTCACGTGCGCAACCATCAACCCGATCAGGCGGAGGGCCTGCTCATCGAATCGGCCCGCCGCGCCCGCCCCGGACTCGCTACCGGCTTCACGCTCGAAGCCGCGCGCATCGCCACCGAGGCCGGAGAGTTTGCACGTGCCCGCACACTGCTGGCCGGCTTACTCGCGGCCGATCCGCTGCGCGCCGAGTATCTCTCCGCCGTGGCCGACACTTACCTGCGAGCCAATGACGACCGCGGCTTCAGTGATTTCGAACTTGCCACCATCGAACTGCTGAAGAAATCGTCGTTACCCGCCGCCGAGCGTATCGAGCGGATCGCGGCCATGCGCCGCGCGCTGATTCCAGCACTCGACCGCATGAAGGACACGGCCGGCGCGGTCGATCAGTACATCGAAATTGTCAATCGGTATCCCGAAGATCAGGCGCTTACCAAGGAGGCCGCGTCCTACGCCGTGACGCACGGTCAGGCCGCGCGGCTGGTGGCGTTCTATCGCAAGACCGTCAACGATGCGCCGCTCGATTACCGTTGGCCGATCGTGCTCGGCCGGATCGAAACGGTCACGGAAGACTACCCATCGGCCATCGCCGACTACGAGCGCGGCTTCAAAGCGCGGCCCGACCGCGCCGATGTCCTGCAGGCCAAGGCGCATCTCGAAGAGCGCATCATGCGCTTCGATGACGCCATCGCCAGCTACGCGCGCCTGTACGAACTGGCGTACCACGATCCGCAGTGGCTCATCAAAGTCGCCGAACTGCGGGCTCGCACCGGCAAGAACGCGGAAGCGATCACCGCGTTGAAAACCGCTATGATCGGCGCGCGGACCGAAACTGCGGAAGCCGATTTCGAGATTGCCTCGCTGCTCGAGAGGTGGCACATTCTGCCGGCCGCGGCCGACGTCGCCGAGCGTGGCGCGAAGCTTGCGGGCGACGGTCTGTTTGATGCGTTCCCAAACGCGCTCCTGTACGCCCGCGTGACGACCGAAGCGCGGCGCCTCGGCGACCTGTTGGACCGCTTGGGTTCGCATGCGCAAGTCGATCCGCAAATGGAGGTGGCCGCGGCCAAGATCATTGCGGCCACGTACACGCCCGAGGAAAAGGTTGCGCTCGATCGCGACCTGGAGAATCGCGCGAGAGCGCTCGGCCCGAAGGTGCGCGACACGCTGCTGCTGCCGCTGGTGCAGGCCGCGGGACTGGCCGAAATCGAAGCGCGCTGGCGGTATGAGGCGCTCATGGCGCAGAACCAGTCCATCGATCCGCGCTTCGTCTCGCTGCAGGCGCAGCGCGGTTTGTTCGCCGAACTGGCGCATCAACTGGAAACCTATGCCGCCGCCAATCCGGGTAAGATCGTCGAGGCGGGCGCCTTGACCCAAGCGGCCGAAGCCTGCATTGCCGAAGGCGATCACGATTGCGAAATGCGCGATCTGCGGACCGTCTTCGCGCGTGATGGCTTGAGCGGCGTGCTGCTCGATCGCTATCTTTCGGCGCTTGCTGCCGGCCGGCCTGACGATCTGCTGGCGGCTGCCCGCGCGAATCCGTCAAGCAGCGTGCGCAACCGTGCCGTGCAGATAGCCATCGCGGACGATCGCCGCGAGCTGGCCTATTCCGCGGTGCGGGCTCGTGGCAGCACTTTACCGCCGGTCTGGACCAATGCTTATCTGGCGCTTGCGGGTCTCTACTTCGGCGACCACTCCACACCTGTGGACAGCGCCTTTCAGACGGCGCTCGATACGCGCACCATCGGCGAACGCCTGCAGACGAAACTCAAGCCGGATTCGGTGATCGTGGGCACGGTGTGGTTCTACTATGGCGCTCGGTACGGCGATTTTCTGGCGGCCGCCAAGAACTCCGCTGCGCCGCACTGGCTGCCATCGTCGCTGGAAGCCGCGCCGGGAAATCCCGAAGCGTACATGGCGCTGGGGAATCAGTACGCCGCCGCCGGTGACTCGGCCAAAGCCATCGGGCAATACGAGTTGGCGCTGGAACTGGACCCCGACCGCGGGGACGCCGAGGACCGCATCGCGCGTGTGCTGTGGCCGCAGAACCGGCCGGAAGCCCGGGCGCATTGGAAGAACGCCATTACCATTTTCCTGCGCATCCAGGACGCCGGCACGCGTGTCCCGGATTCGTTCTGGAACCACCTGGGCGGCGCCATCACGGCGATCGGCGAACGCCATGCACTCGATCCGCTGCGCGCCGAGATCGCGCATCTGATCGAAGATTATTATCAGCGCAACAACGACTACCGCCTGCACGAAATCATCGAGCCGGCCGTGCAGGCCTCGATCGCCTCGGGCGTGGGCGCCGATTGGCTCGTCCAGCTTGGCCGCTCGATGAATGCGCCCGAGATGATGTTGCGCACTCTGCTGCAGGCGCGGGGTTGGACCGAAGCGCAGCGGATCGCCTTGCAGCGCGACCTCGTGGCGGTGCTCACGAAGCAGATCGAAGGCCAGTTCGGCGACAATCGAGAGGCCGCCGAAATGCGCGCTACAGAAGCTCGCGTGGCGCTCGTCACGATGCTGCTGGATGCCGCCGATATCCGGGCCGCCGACGCCGAATGGGCGCTCCTTCCGCCCGCCCGCCCGCGACGCAATTACTGGGATCAGGACACCGCGCGCGAAACCACCGGGATCCGGCTGGCAGCTAAAACGGGCACGCTCGCGGCGCTGTTGGCGCGCTACCGCGCCAATCCGGAAATGGCCCCGGCGGAAAACAGCCTGCGCAATGCCGCACAGATACTCGAGAAAGCCGGCGACCAGGAAAGCGCCCGTTCGGTCCTGGAGTTTCTGTACGACCGCGGCCTTGCCGCGGGGCAATTGACCACGCCGAACTTTTTGGGCTTGGCCGAGGTGAAACTGCAACGCAACGATACCGCCGCCGCGCTGGCGCTGTTGAACCGCATGGCTCTGGTGCTGGACGACGGCTTCGAAACGCTGTTCCCCGCGGCCGAACTGCTTGCAACGTACGGCAAGAGCGCCGAATCGGAAGGCATCTTCCACCGGCGCATCCAGGCGGCACCATGGGATGCTCAAGCGCGGCTGGAATTGGCGCGCAGCGTGCCCCCCGCCTCGCCTGAGCGTGCCACGCTGGTCGCAACCGTAGTCGCGGATTCGCTCGCGCCTTACGAATTGCGCGCGCAGGCCACGCGGTTGGCAGGTTCCGCAATCGCCGAGCCAGGTAGCGAACTGGCGCTGCTGGCATTTCCGCACATTTCGCCCGAAG
>Ga0335085_10014809_pt1 | contig 11353 bp, 10 predicted proteins | sample Lox_Sample_45_FD_206712 | JGI IMG/M metagenome (GOLD analysis project Ga0335085, IMG submission 206712) | Soil microbial communities from Loxahatchee National Wildlife Refuge, Florida, United States - Lox_Sample_4.5 | ecosystem: Environmental > Terrestrial > Soil > Wetlands | place: USA... | reverse complement strand
GGGCCGCGGCTTGGGCCTGGCGGCGGTGTTGGGGATCATCCGGGCGCACCGTGGGAGCATCTCGGTGGAATCGGCGCCGGGAATGGGCACCGTCGTCACGGTGGTGCTGCCGGCCTCGCTGACGCCTTTCTCCGCGGCCGGGCCAGACGATCCCGAAGACATTGGCGGATTTGGCAACATTCTGGTAGCGGAAGACGAAGCTATGGTGAGGAACCTGGCGAAGTTCGCCCTGGAGCGTTACGGCTACACCGTGGAACTGGCTTGCAACGGGAAGGAGGCGGTGAACGCTTTCGCCGCCCGGCCGGACGCATTCGCCGCCGTGATCCTGGATCTGACGATGCCCGTGATGGCCGGCGAAGAGGCCCTCGACCGCCTGCGGCAGATCCGCGTCGATATCCCGGTGCTTCTTTCCAGTGGGTTCAGCGAGGAAGAATCGCTCCGGCGGTTTCACGGAAAGGGTCTCTCGGGGTTCCTGCAAAAGCCGTATACGGCCACCGCTCTGGCGCGCAAAATCAAATATGCGCTGGTCCGCGCCCGGGTCCGTAACGCGGTGTGACCGGCCTTCAAAAGGTGGCGCACACGCGGGCCGTCTCCCAAAGCACGGATTCCTGCTCGAAGGCCTTTTTGTAGTCCTCGATGATGGCCAGGATGGCAGCCTTCACCGCGGGGGAATCGTCGTGCACCAGCAGCAGGACCTTGGCCGGCTCGCGGACGATGACGCCGTCGGCCCGCCGCCACTGCCCGTTGGCCTCCCAGACGGTGAGCCCTTGCGGGAAACGCGGCGTAACACGGTCGCGCAAAAAGCTCCGCCACTGGCCTTCGCTGACGCTGCCCCTCTTTCGATTGAGCCCGAAATAAAGCGTGGTCCGCATGGAAGACGCGCCCATGGGCCCGCACTCCGGGACGCTCGCCGGCGGCGACGCTGCTTGCGTGGACGCTGCCGGACCGCGCACGGAAAGGCCGGAGCAGGTAAGGATCACCAGTAACGGTACCAGAGTACGCATCCCATTCCCTCCTGGTAGATAGGACTATATCCTATTCTTCGATTTGTGGCATTGACTTGCCGGCCGAGCCCTGCTTAACTATAGTTAAGTTGCCATGAGCACGGTGGGAAATTTGCGCCACGATGACCGCTCGCTTTCCGATGTGCATGCCAGCGTCGGAACGGGTCAGGTCTCCTTCTGGCGCCGCATGTTCGCTTTCGCCGGACCAGCCTACCTGGTGAGCGTGGGTTATATGGACCCGGGCAACTGGGCCACGGACCTGGAAGGCGGAGCGCGTTTCGGGTACCGCTTGTTGTGGGTGCTGGTCATGTCCAACGCCATGGCGGTCCTGCTGCAGACCCTGAGCGCACGCCTGGGCATCGTATCCGGCCGCGACCTGGCGCAGGCGTGCCGGGAAAGTTACCCGCGCCGCATCAATATGGCGCTCTGGGGGCTCTGCGAAATCGCCATTGCAGCCTGCGACCTGGCCGAGGTGCTGGGCGCGGCCATCGCGCTGAACCTGCTGTTTCACATTCCGCTGTTGTATGGCGTTCTGATCACGGCGGCGGACACGCTGCTGGTCTTGTGGTTTCAGAGTTTCGGCATCCGCGTCATCGAAGCGTTCGTGCTGGCCATGATCTCGGTGATGGCGGTGTGCTTCTGCATCGAGATTTTCTGGGCCAAGCCGGGCTGGAGCGAGATGCTCACCGGCCTGGCGCCGCGATTGGACGGCAACAGCCTCTATATCGCCATAGGCATCCTGGGAGCCACGGTGATGCCGCACAATCTGTACCTGCATTCGGCGCTAGTGCAGACGCGACACATCGGGCAGAACGAAGCAGCCAAACGGACGGCGTGCCGGTACAACCTGATCGATTCGGCGGTGGCTCTGAACGGGGCGATGTTCGTCAATATCGCCATCCTGGTACTGGCGGCGGCGGTGTTTTTCCGGCGCGGCATCATCGTCACGGAGATTCAACAGGCGCAGGTGTTGCTGGTGCCTTTGTTGGGCACCAGCCTGGCGGGCATCCTGTTCGCCGTGGCGCTGCTGTGTTCGGGCCAATCGTCTACGCTGACCGGAACGCTGGCAGGCCAGGTAGTCATGGAAGGCTACCTGAATATCCGCATGCGTCCCTGGCTGCGCCGGCTCATCACCCGGTCGATGGCGGTGATTCCGGCCGCGTTGACTATTTACATCGCGGGCGACCAGGCGACGTTCGGGCTGATCATTCTCAGCCAGGTGTTGCTGAGCATGCAACTGCCTTTCGCCATCATTCCGCTGATCCACTTTACGGGGGATCGCACCCGCATGGGCTCGTTTGCCAATCCTGCCTGGGTCCGGCTGCTGGCCTGGGCTACGGCCCTGGTGGTGGTGGCGTTGAACATCATCCTGGCCGTGCCAGTGATTTCAGGCTGGCTGGCGCACGCCGGCGCGTGGCGGCCGCTGGTGTGGGTAGTCACCGTACCCACCGGAATCACGCTGCTGCTGCTGCTGGGATTCGTTACGCTGGAACCGCTGCTGACGCGCCGCAAACTCGGCATGGCGCCGGTGACCCTGCCCGATACCAAGGGCGCCGAAGCGGGCGCCGCTCCCCGCTACCACCGGATTCTGGTGCCGCTGGACCACACCGAACTGGACCAGTTGGCCTTGAATCACGCCGCCGCCATGGCGCGCATCTACGGCGCGAAGATCTTCCTGCTGCACGTTGAAGAGGGTGTCACCAGCCGGATTTACGGCGGCGCGTCATCCACAGTCGAGGTCGAATTGGGCGAACAGTATCTGGAGCGGATCGCCCAGTCGTTACGGGTGCAGGAAATCGCGGTGGAAACCAGCATCTCCCACTCGCCTTCGCCCACCAAAGAAATCATCCGCTATGCGCGCGAAGTGAAGCCCGACCTGCTGATCATGGGCGCGCACGGGCACGGCGGACTGAAGGACCTGATTTTCGGCAACACCATCAATCCGGTGAGGCACCACCTGCAGGTGCCGATGCTTATCGTGCGGCCGGGAAAAACCTGACGCGGGCGGTGGGACAGTGTGTCTCATCACCGTGTCGCAGGTACACACGAATCTGTGTAAAATGAATGTAAAGGCATTCGTTTCAATGCGTTTGAATGGAACGAGAGCTGCTTCTTACAATTTCGTGAAGCGCGCTCTTCAACTTACGGCGGTCCTATCAATGTGCCTCGCACCGCTGAGCGGCGCTACGTTGGCGCGCCTGACTCTGGCCGGCATGGCGACCCAGTCCACCGCCATCGTTCGGGCCAAGGTGCTGGATTCCTACAGCTCGGTCAGTGGGTCAATGATTTACACGCACTATAAGATCCAGGTTAGCGAGCGGTTGAAGGGGCCAGGCGTCTCCGAATTCGTGGTGCCCGGCGGCACGGCTAACGGCGTTGAGCAACTGGTGCCGGGCGCGCCGAAGTTCAACAAGGGCGACGAGTATGTGTTCTTTCTGTGGACCGGGACGGACGGTTTGAGCCGGGTGATCGGTTTGACCCAGGGAATGTTCTCGGTGGCCGGCGGCAGCGCGGCCAATCCGACGGTGACGCGGAGCGCCAGCCAGGAATTGATGTTGGATCCCAAGACCGGGCACGCGGTGAAGGATCAGACGGTGGTCATGAAGCTGAGCGATCTGCGTTCTCAGATTGCCGGCGCACTGGCCGGGGCGGCGCAAGAGTGAAGCGAAACGGCCCTCTTCGCAAGCTTTGCATGGTGGCGGCAGCGGCTATTTTATTGGGCGGGCCGGCGGAAGCTTATTATCATTACGTTTATTTCTACCGCGGCTCGCCCTTCTACCCCATGCAGGCCAAGTTCGACCTGACCCGCCTGGTCAACAATACCCTGGTCTTTACCGTGGCCGATAACGGCCCGTCCGCTTACTACCCTAATGACAGCTTCGGCTCGATACTGGCGGAAGTGAAGCAAGCGCTGGCCGCGTGGAACTCGGTTCAGACTTCCAGTCTACGCGTGGTGTACGGGGGCCTCCAGCCTGCCGGTCAGACTTCGAATACGCCGAATGCGGAAATCGTGTTTCAAGACCTTGGGCCCGGTCTGCTGGGTCTGACCAGCATCAACGTGCCGGCTTCTCCTTCCTTTGCCGGACAATTCGTGCCCATCGCCCACTCCCAGGTGATGCTGACCAACAACACCAGCCAGCAGCCGGGACCCAGCTACTCCGAAAGCTTCTTCACCACGGCGGTGCATGAGATGGGCCATGCCATGGGCTTGCAGCACACGTGGACGGCGTCGGCGATGTCGCAAGGGACCATCCGCAATACTTCGCGCGCGCGGCCCATCGACGCCGACGACATGGCGGGGCTCTCGGTACTGTACCCGGCGGCCAACTGGACGGCCAACTTCGGGACCATCTCGGGCCACGTGACGTACACCAACGGAGCAGCGGTGGCGCTGGCGTCGGTGGTTGCAATTCCAAATAGCGGTCCGGCGGTGAGTACCCTGACCAACCCCGACGGGTCCTACACGATCGTCGGCCTGCCGCCCAATATCTACCAGCTTTACATCCACCCGCTGCCGCCGGATGCCGTGGTGCCGGGCGGAGAAGGACTGCAACTACCGCTGTACGATTCCGGCCAGCCGATTGCCGCCAGCGCTCCCTTCCGCACGGTGTTTTATCCCGGCGTGCAGGATCCCGGACAGGCAACGCAGTACGCGGTGGCCCCAGGATCCAGCTTCAACAACCAGAACTTCATCGTCCAGCAGGCCCCCGGCGTGCCGACCTATGACGTGCAGACGTGGAGCTATCTGGATCCGGCGGCTCGCACGTACCCGTTCACCTTGCCGCAGACTTATATCGGGATTACGCCTGCATTCATCGACGAAACGCAGGCGGCATCGTTCATTGTCGGGCTGACCAGTTCCGGGGTGCCCTCCATTCCCACGCCGCAATCGGTGAATTTGCTAGGCGTAGGTTCCGCCAGCTTTGCGCCGTACATCTCTTCCGCGGGACCGGCGCTGGTGATGTCGTTTGCTTCTTCGCCCACGGCGGGCGTGGGCCCGCGCCACCTGGTACTGAATTTCGGCAACGACATCTACGTTCTGCCCGACGCCGTGGATATGGTGCAGAAGGGGCCGCCGGTGGTGAATGCCGTCACGTCCAACAGCGATGGCACGGTGACCTTGAGCGGCGCCGGCTTCGGCCCGGATAGCCGGGTGTTTTTCGATGGCATGCAGGCTTCGGGCACCTACAACGCCGCCGCCAACAGCATTGTGGTCACTCCTCCGGCAGCGCCCGGCGGGCAGGTTTCCACGGTCGCGGTCTACAACAGCGACGCGCAGAACTCCTTGTTCATTCAGAGCCAGAATCCGCCCACATATACCTACCCCACCGGCGGAACGCCGCAGTTCCAGAGCATCTCGCCGTCTTCGATTCCCGCCGGCGTCTTCAGCGTGCCCTTCTCAGCGAAGGTGGACATTGTCACTTCGGGTACGCAATTCGTAGACGGCCAGGTGAGCGTGGGATTCGGCTCCAGCGACCTCACCGTGACCCGCGTGTGGGTCGCCAGCCCGACGCACCTGGTGGCCAACGTATTGGTCAGCCCGTCGGCCGCAGCCGGTTCCTTCGCGCTGAGCATCGCTTCCGGCATGAACGTGATCGAGCAGACCGGCGCCTTCCAGATTCAAAGCGCCACCCCGCAGCCCCAAATCGAAACCATAGTCAACCCGGTGACCAATCTGACGGGCGTGGTGTACCAGGGCAGTTACGGTGTGTTGTACGGCCAGAACCTGGCGCAATCGCTGAACGGTGTGCAGTTGACGGTCAACGGCGCGGCGGCGAACGTCCTTTACGCCTCGCCCACGCAAATCAATTTCATCTCTCCGGGAAGTGTGGGCCCCGGCCCGGCGGCGCTGGTGCTGGCTTCCAGTTTCGGCACCGCCACGGTGGAATTGCAGATTGCTGCTCCGCCACCCACCATCGCCGGCATCACCGGCGCGTCGGCGGGTTCCGCCGCCAGTCCCGGCGACGTCCTCACCGCCACGCTGACCGGCCTGGATTCCACGGTAGCGTCCAATCCCGCCCGGCTTCAGGTGACCGTAGACGGGTTGGCGATGCCGGTCCTGCAAATCGGTTCCGGCCAGGTGCAGTTCGCGCTGACGCAGTCCTTCGGCGGTGGCCAGGCCCCGGTTGTGGTTTCGGTGGACGGGGCTCCCAGCGCGCCGTTCCTCATCTCGGCACGGTAGCCCCCCAGGGCACTTCCAGTCGACGCCCTCACCGCCACGCTGACCGGCTTGGATTCCACGGTAGCGGCCAATCCCGCCCGGCTTCAAGTGACCGTGGACGGGTTGCCGATGCCGGTCCTGCAGATCGGCTCCAGCCAAGTCCAGTTCACGCTGACGCAGTCCTTCGGCCGTGGTCAGGCGGCCGTCGTTGTCTCGGTAGACGGCGCTCTCAGCGCGCCCTTCCATAGGGGCCAATCCGGCGAGCCTTCAGGTGACGGTAGACGAGTTGCCGATGCCGGTCCTGCACATCGTTCAGTTCGCGTTGACGCAGTCCTTCGGCGGTGGTCAGGCGGCCGCGGTTGTCTCGGTAGACGGCGCGCCCAGCGCGCCCCTCCATAGCGGCCAATCCCGCGAGCCTTCAGGTGACCGTGGACGGGTTGGCGATGCCGGTCCTGCAGATCGGCGCTGGGCAGGTGCAGTTCGCGCTGACGCAGTCCTTTGGCGGTGGTCAGGCGGCCATCGTTGTCTCGGTAGACGGCGCGCCCAGCGCGCCCTTCCATAGCGGCCAATCCCGCCCGGCTTCAGGTTACCGTAGACGGGCTGCCGATGCCGGTCCTGCAGATCGGCTCCGGCCAAGTCCAGTTCGCGCTGACGCAGTCCTTCGGCCGTGGTTAGGCGGCCGTGGTTGTCTCGGTAGACGGCGCGCCCAGCGCGCCCTTCCATAGCGGCGAATCCGGCGAGCCTTCAAGTGACCGTAGACGGGTTGGCGATGCCGGTCCTGCAGATCGGCTCCGGCCAGGTGCAGTTCGCGTTGACGCAGTCCTTCGGCGGTGGTCAGGCGACCGTGGTTGTCTCGGTAGACGGCGCTCTCAGCGCGCCGTTCCTTATCTCGGCACGGTAGGTCCGGTCCCGCCGATTCTGCGGCGTGTACCATGAAGATGTGCGGCCCCCAGGGCACGTCCGTTCGCATGCGTCTCCCGTCAAAATCGCCTTCGCCGGCATCGTGTCGATTGCCATCCAGTTCGCGCTGGCCATCGCCGGGTGGGGAGGATGGGACGCATTCTTTGCGCACCCCGCCTTTCGCGCGCTGGCTGTCGTGGTGGCGGTGCTGATGGCGATAGCCATCCCTTCCGGCTCCTCCGGCATAAGTTCGGGCGAGCACGAGGACCGCAGCAACCGCTGGGTATTGGCGGCGTTCACCGTCCTTGCGCTGCTGGCGGCCTTTTTCTCGTCCTATACCGATCGCATCGGGTTCTGGACCTTGGACGGCGACGCCCTGCGGTGGGCCGGCGTGGCGGTGTGTTTCGTGGGTGGATTGGTGCGCCTCATTCCGGTATACGCGTTGAGGAATCGCTTCAGCGGCCTGGTGGCCATTCAACCCGGGCACACGCTGGAGACTACCGGCATTTACGGCGTGATCCGCAACCCCAGCTACCTGGGCCTGCTGATTACTGCGCTGGGGTGGGCGCTGGTGTTCCGCTCCGGCGTGGGGGTATTGCTGACCGCTGCGCTGCTGCCGCCGCTGGTAGCGCGCATCCGCGCCGAGGAACGGCTGTTGCGGCAGCACTTCGGAGCCGAGTACGAGGCCTATTGCGCGCGTACGTGGCGGCTGGTGCCGGGGATTTATTGAATGGCAGCGGGAACCGGTATGCTACCGTGTACCCATGAAACCGTTTCTTATGCTGCTGCTGGCGGCCGGGTTTGCGTTCCCCGCCGGAGATCCCACGGGTTTCTATATTTGGAAGGCGTCGGAGCTGAAGGCGCTTCCCACCACTCTCTCGGCTAAACTCGCCGGCGCCACCATGACCAGCCAGCCGGTGGCTAACCTGGGCAACTACACCTTCGCCACGGTGTTGCGCAAGGAGTCCGGCAGCTCGGAGCTTCACGAAACGCAGGCCGATATCTTCGTCATCACCGCCGGCGAAGGCACGCTCACTGTGGGCGGCACGATCCCCGACGGCAAGACCACACAGCCGCACGAGATTCGCGGCACCACCATCACCGGGGGCGTGGACAAGAAGGTGGGCCCCGGCGACGTGCTGACCATCCCCGCGAAAATGCCGCACCAGATGAAGGTCGAGCGCGGTAAACAGATCTCCTACCTGGCCATCAAGGTCGCGCAGTAGATGAAGGCGATCCTGTTCGGCGCGACCGGCATGGTCGGCCAAAGCGTTCTCCGCGAATGCCTGCTCGACGCGGACGTGGAGCAGGTGATCTGCATCGGACGCAGTTCCACCGCGCAGCGCCACCCCAAGCTGCGCAACCTGGTGCTCCCGGATCTGTTCCGCCTGGCACCCATCGAAGGCGAACTGAAGGGTTTCGATGCCTGCTTCTTCTGCCTCGGTGTCACGTCGGCCGGGACGACCGAAGAAGCGTACCGGCACATCATTTTGGATCTGACCGTTTCGGTGGCGCAGACGCTGGCCCGCTTGAATCCCGCGATGACGTTTGTTTTCGTCTCGGGGGCGGGCGCGGACAGCACGGAAAAGGGCCGGCTCATGTGGGCGCGAGTGAAAGGCGCCGCCGAAAACGCCGTGTTCCGCATGAAGTTCAAGGCGGCCTACGCGGTCCGTCCGGCCGTGATTCTACCGGAGAACGGCATCCAGTCCAGAACCAGGCTTTACCAGACCCTCTACACGCTGTGCCGCCCGCTGTATCCGGTGTTGCGCATTTTGTTTCCGGGCTACGTGACGACTACCGAAAAGCTGGGCCGCGCGATGCTCCGCCTGGCCCGGCAGGGCGCGCCGCAGCGCGTGATCGAAAGCGGGGACATCGCCACCCTAGCGGACTAGCTTACGCGCTTCCACCCAAGCGGGGAAGACTGCGGGATTCTCCAGCCACACGAGCATCCACTGGGCCATCTCCTGTTTCTGCTCCTGCTTTTCCGGGGGCGTGCCGGGATTGTGCGCCAGAAACTTGGCGCGATCCTTGGCGCCGATAACCTGGCGGCGGCAATAGCGTGCCCGGTCCCGATTGCCGGACGCCATAGCTTCGGTGTACACCTGCAGCATCTCCCTCAGCGATTGCTCCAACTCCTCGAAGGTGTGCTGGCGGACGCCGGCGTAGGGCTGGTCGATGGGCAGAGCGGCGGCGCGCAGCAACTCGCGCAGGTAGCTCTCCGAAACCGGCGCCAGGCGCATCAGCAGGCCATGCCACACTGCCTCCGTGATGGCGGCGGGCGCTTCCGCCGCGAGGATCTCGCGGAGCTGCTGTTTAACGGACTTTCTTGAGTCCACGGTGATACTTTTCGGCGGCCGCCATGTGCGCCTCCTGGGTTTTGCTGAACTGGTGCAGGCCGGAGCCATCGGGCCGCAATACGAAGTAAAGGGCATCGCTCATGGCGGGATGGAGGACCGCTTGAATCGACGAAATGCCGGGACTGGCGATGGGGCCGGGCGGCAGGCCGGCATGGCGATACGTGTTGTACGGGTTGTCGCTCTCCAGGTCCGAGCGGTAAATGGTGCCGCGGTAGCGATTGTCCAGCAGCGCGGCGTAGATGGTGGTCGGATCGCAATCCAGCTTCATGCCGAGTCGCAACCGGTTTTCGAAGACCGCGGCGATGCGCGGGCGGTCTTCCGGTACTTTTGCCTCCTTCTCCACCAGCGAGGCCAGGGTTACTGTCTGGTGGACGTCGCCGGCGTGCCCGATGTTGCGCCAGGCGTCGCGGAATTTGGCCGTCATCAGGCGGCAGACGCTTTCCGGCGTGGAGCGGCGGTTCAGCCGGTAGGTGTCCGGAAACAGATAGCCCTCGAGCGTGGGCGCCTCTGGATCGAGGTCGCGAATGATTTTCGGATCGCGCGCGGCGGCCACGAACTGCGCCGCGGAGAACAGGCCCAGGTGTTCGATATCGGCGCCGATTTCGAACATATTCCGCCCTTCGGGGACTACCAGGGGGAGGAAGAAAATATCGCCGCGGGCGATGCGGTCCAGAACCTCGCGAGGCGAGGCCGGCCGGTCGAATCGGTACTCCCCGGCCTGGAGCACGGGGCCGCGATGAATCATGCGGGCCAGCAGAAAATCGAACCGGCTGCGCACCACCCCCGCGCGCGTGAGCATGGTGGCTATGGCGTCGGTGGTGGTGCCGTGAGGCAGATCGACGTAGATGGGATCCTGAAAGCCCTGGTAAGGCGCTTCAAGCCTGTAAAAGAGGTACCCGCAGGCAAGCGCCGCCAGGATAACGAGCAGGCCGAAGACGCGCAGGATCCTCATAAGGAGTCGAGATAGCTTTGCAGCAGAATCACGGCGGAAAGACGATCGACTGCCGCGGCCCGCTTTTCAATGCTGATGCCGCTGGAGCGCAGCACGCGTCCGGCCTCCACGCTGGTAAGCCGCTCGTCCCAAAGCTTCACCGGCAGTCCGGTGCGGCTTTCCAAAGCACCGGCGAATTCGCGCACCCAGCCGGATTGCCGGCCTTCGGCCCCGCGCATATTGATGGGGTTGCCCAGCAGGATGAGACCTACGCCGCGGTCGCGGATGAGCTGCTGCAGGGCTTCCAGGTCGCTGCGCTTATTGGTGCGGGTGAGATTCGGCATGCCCTGTGCGGTAATGCCCAGGGGATCGCTGATGGCGATGCCGATGCGCTTCTTACCCAGGTCCAGGGCGAGGATTCGGTGAGTCGGTGGGCCCAAACATTTCATTATAGACGGGGCCATGCTACATTCGAGGCAAGGGTCGGATCCGCGCCGTGGCGCTGCGAATCGTGAAACCAACCACAAGCACTGAAAAGGCCGCGCAGGACGCGCGGCACATGGCCTTGCCCGTAGTGGCAGTGGGCGTCATCATCGCGATTCTATACTTCGGCCGCGTCTTTTTTATCACCTCCCTGATCGCCATTACGATTGCCTTCATCCTGGAGCCGTTTGTGGCGCTGTTGATGCGCGTGCGGTTTCCGCGCAGCCTGGCGGCCTTCGTGGTATGCAGCGTGGCGCTGCTGATTCTGTATGTCCTGGGTATGGGCGCAGTTTCCCAACTGGCAGCCATCTATCAGGACTTGCCTATCTATGGCCAGCGCATCGGCGACATTGTGGATAACGTGCGCCAGAAGGTCTCGGCCACCGAAGAGCGCACGTACCAACTGGTGGTGCCGGCGCGGCAGCGCCAAGCGGAACAGGAACGGCTCAGGCAGCAGCAGGCCGAAGCCGCCGCCACCAGTAAAAAAGGAAAATCCTCGCGGACGCAGCCCCCCATC
>Ga0335085_10014808_pt1 | contig 11353 bp, 8 predicted proteins | sample Lox_Sample_45_FD_206712 | JGI IMG/M metagenome (GOLD analysis project Ga0335085, IMG submission 206712) | Soil microbial communities from Loxahatchee National Wildlife Refuge, Florida, United States - Lox_Sample_4.5 | ecosystem: Environmental > Terrestrial > Soil > Wetlands | place: USA: Florida... | reverse complement strand
CGGAGGCCGCAGTTCCGTCCGATGAGCGAGCGGAGGAGGCCCCGCGCGTGATTGAGGGCGGCCACCGTCGTCCGGAACGCGTCGGCGTCTCCGAAGACCGAAACGAAGACCCGGGCCGAACGGAGGTCGGCCGCCATCTCGACGTCGGTGATCGTCGCGAAACCGATGGCCGGGTCCCGCAGCTCCTCGCGGAGCAGACGCGCCAGCTCGGCGCGGACGACGTCCCCCACCTTGAGGGGACGGCGCCCGCCGCCCCCTTTCGCCCTAGCGTTCATCGTCGCCTCCTTCGTCCGCGCCGAATCCGCTTCCCGGCGCCGCGACGTCGCCGTAGGAGAGGAACTCCCGGCGCGCCGAGGCCATCTCCGCCCCGGATGCCTCGGCGTAGCCCTCGACGTAGCCGACGACCTTCGCGAGAAGCGGCTCGAGGGCCGAGCGGTCGGGTCCGACGGCCGCGACCCCGAGGACCGCGCGCTGGAGGAGATCCTGGTGCGCGATCTCCGACGCGGAGATCTGGAAGTCGCCGCGCAGCCTCGACTTCAGCGGGCGGAGAAAGGCCCGCTTTTCCTTCAGCCCGCGGCAGTGCGGGAGGTGGAAGTCGAAGACGGCGATGGCGACGACCATGAGTCAGTGGCTCGCTCGGCTACGGGTTGGAGATTCGCGCGGAGAGGTTTTAGGGGAACCCGGCGACCGGGTTCCCCTGATTCACTCACGTCAGCGAGGCGGCGACTTCCTCGACGACGAAGGCTTCGAGGACGTCGCCGACCTTCACGTCCTGGTACCCCGCGATGCCGATGCCGCATTCGAAGCCCTGCTTGACCTCGGACGCGTCGTCCTTGAAGCGACGGAGCGAGCCGATCTTCCCCTCGTAGATGACCCGGCTGTCGCGGACGAGTCGGACGGAAGCCGACCGCGGGATCACGCCGTCCACGACCATGCAGCCGGCGACGGTCCCGACCTTCGGGACGCGGAAGGTCTCGCGCACCTCGGCATGCCCGCGCACGACTTCCTTCTTGACGGCTTCGAGGAGGCCCGTCATGGCCTTCTTGATCTCGTCGGTCAGGTTGTAGATGACGGAGTAGAGGCGGATGTCGATCCCCTCCTTGTCCGCCAGCTCCTGCGCCTTCTTCTCGGGTTTGACGTTGAAGCCGATGATGATCGCCTCGGAGGCGGACGCGAGGAGGACGTCATTGACCGAGATGGCGCCGACGCCCGAGTGGAGGATCGAGACCTTGACCTTCTCGGTCGAGATCTTTCCGAGAGTCTGGACGAGAACCTCTTCCGAGCCGCCGACGTCGGCCTTCAGGATGATCGGGAGCTCCTTCGCCTCGCCCTGCTTCATCCGGGCAAAGAGCGAGTCGAGCGACATGCGGGACGACTTGGCGAGCACTTCCTCGCGCTCCTTCTCGCGGCGGAATCCCGAGACCTGGCGCGCCTTCGTCTCGTCCTCGACCACCTGGATCGTGTCGCCGGCATTCGGGATGTCGTCGAAGCCCATGACCTCGACGGGCACCGCCGGCCCGGCCTCCTCGACGCGCGCTCCACGGTCGTCGTGCATCGCGCGGACGCGTCCGACGGCCGTCCCGGCGAAGAAGACATCCCCGACGCGAAGCGTCCCCTGCTGGATCAGGATGGTGGCGAGCGTCCCCCGGCCGGCTTCGCGCCGCGCCTCGAGGACGACGCCGCGCGCCCGTCCCTCGGGAAGTCCCTTGAGTTCGAGGAGGTCCGCCTGAAGGAGGATCATCTCCAGGAGCTGGTCGATTCCGATCCGCTTCTTGGCGGAAATCTCGCAGGCCACGACCTGGCCGCCGAACGCCTCGACGATGACGCCCTTGTCCGCCAGCTCCTGCTTGACGCGGCCCGGGTTCGCCTCCGGCTTGTCGATCTTGTTGATCGCGACGACGACCGGCACCTTGGCCGCCCGGGCGTGGTCGATCGCTTCGACCGTCTGGGGCATGACGCCGTCGTCAGCCGCCACGACGAGGACCACGATGTCCGTCGCCTTGGCGCCGCGGGCGCGCATCATCGTGAAGGCCTCGTGGCCCGGCGTGTCGAGGAAGACGATCGATCGGCCCCGCGCCTCGACGCGGTAGGCGCCGATGTGCTGGGTGATGCCGCCGGCCTCGCCCTCGGCCACGCGCGTGGAGCGGATCGCGTCGAGCAGCGAGGTCTTGCCGTGGTCGACGTGGCCCATGACGGTGACGACGGGCGGGCGCGGCACGCGGACTCCGGCGGGAGCTCCCTCGGGGGCGGCGGTCTCGCCGCCGTCTCCCGCGACGGTCTGCTGGCGCGCCAGCTCGAGCTCCTCCTCGAAGGAGACGACCGCCGCCTCGACGCCGAACTCCCGGGCGAGCTCGACGGCGGTCGCGGGCTCGATGGGCTGGTTGATGGTCGCGAGGATCCCGCGCTGGAGAAGCGCCTTCATCAGGTCCTTCGCGAGGATGCCGATCTTCTCGGAGAGCTCCTTGACGGTCACCCCCTCGGAGAGGAAGACGGGTCCCTGCGGCGTCCCCTTCCGGGTTTCCACGACCTCTCCGCTCTCGCTCGCCACCGTCTTCTTGCCGGCGCGGCGCTGGGCCGACTTCGAGAGGGGCTTGCCGGCCGCCGCGGCGACGGCCTCGTCGGTCAGGGGCGTCTGGATGTCCTCGTACGTGTCCTGCTGGAACGAGCCGAGGTACTCGCGGACGTCTTCCTCGAGGGCGGAGACCTCCTTGGTCCGGGGCTTTTTCGACGGCTGCTTCTTGACGTCGTCCTTCTTGACGGCGGTCTTCGTCGCGTCCTTCCGGCGCTTCTCGGTGGTCTCGGGCAGGGCGACGGGCGGCGCGCCGGGGCCGGCGGCCCGGCCGAAGCCGGGACGGGTCGGCATGCCCGGGCGCGGGGGCACCCCCGGCCGGAGCGGCATGCCGGGACGAGGTGCCATCCCCGGCCGCGGAGGAAGCCCGGGGCGCGGGGCGAGTCCGGTGCGCGGCTGAAGTCCGGGGCGAGCCACGGGCATCCCCGGGGCGGCGGTCCGGATCGGCCGGAGAGTGGCGGGTGTCGGCGGGGCGATGACGGCCCGGCCGAGACCGCCGGCGCCGCGGGTGGGTGCCGGAGAGGCCGGGGTGGCGGCGGCGACGGGCGGCCCGCCGGCCGAGGGCGCGGCCTCGGGCGCCAGCATCTCGCCGCGCGGCAGAGCGGCCGGGACCGCCGGTGTCTCCGGTCGGATGGGGGTCTCCGACTGGCGTTTCAGGATCCGGCCGAGCGCGCCGACGGGAGCCGGAGGCCTGGGCGGCGCGGCGGGCGCCGCGGACGGGCGCGCCGGGGAGGTCCGATGAGCCGCGCCGGCGGGCCGGCGCGGCGGCGCCACGGTGACCGAGGACGGAATGGCGGTTGCGCCGGCACCGGGTACGGTCTCGGCGCCTGCGCTGACGGTGGCCGTGACGACCCGCTGCGCCGTTCTCGCGACGGGTGGCGCGACCGCAGGCGGGGCGGGAGCCGGCGGCGGGGTCGGGGGCGGCGGCGCTGTCGCGGCGACGGGCGCGGGGGCCGCGTCGAGGTCGGCCGCCGGCACGTCGGCCTCCGCGGGAGAGCCTTCGGCCTCGAGCGGCTTCTCGACGATCTTGATCCGCTTGAGCGCCGCGCGCTCCGTCTTCACCCGGGGCGCGACGGCCGCCACGGCCGGCGCGGCCGTCGTCTGGCGGACGATCAGGGACTTCGGCGCCTGGGTCTTGCCGGTGAGGATGGCCTGGGCGGTCGAACCCTCGATGACGGATTCGACGCTCTTGACGTCGACGCCGATTCCCTGCAGGAGGAAGAGGACTTCCTTCGCGGGCTTGCCCATCATCTTCGCGAGCTCGGCGACTGTGAACTTGGCGGCCATCGGGCTCACTTCTCCGGCGTCTCCGCCACGGGGGCGGCCTGGGCGGCGTCTGGGCCGTCTTCGCTCGGTGCGGATTCGCCCTCGGCGTCGTCGGCCACCTCGAGGACGGCCTCCTCGTCGGCCTCGGGCTCGGGCTCGGGCTCGGGCGCCGGGGCCTCCTCGAACTCGTGGGCGGCCTCGAGGACGGCTTCCTTCGCCTCGGGCTCGAGGGCGACGGCGCCCCAGGCCTCGGCCTTCTCCTCGTCGGCGCCGCTGCCGGCGTCGAGAACGTCGCCGACGGTTCCCAGGCCCTGCGCGCCGAATGCGGCGGCGGTGTCTCCGTCGACTCCGGGCACCTCGGACAGCGCCGTGGCCCGGCGCTGGGAGGAGAGGAGCATCCGCTGGAGGGCCTCCGCCACCTCGGCCTTGACGGCCTGCTCGCTCTTGATCTCGATCTTCGCGCCGATGAGGGCCGCGGCGAGGCGGACGTTCTGCCCGCGCTTGCCGATGGCGAGCGAGAGCTGGTCCTCCTCGACGATGCACTCGAGGGTCGGCAGGGGCTCGAGCAGCTCTCCCTCGGGGCCGGTCTCGGGCTCCTCGTTCTCGTCCCCCGGCATGACGGAGACCCGCGTGATCTTCGCGGGCGCGAGGGCGTTCTGCGCGTACGTCACGAGGTCGTCGGAGTACTGGATGATGTCGATCCGCTCGCCGCGCAGTTCCCGCATGATGGCCTGGACGCGGGCCCCGCGCATGCCGACGCACGCCCCGACCGGATCGACGTCGCGCTCGCGCGAGGAGACCGCGACCTTGGCGCGGTCCCCGGGCTGGCGGACGCAGCCCCGGATGACGACGGTCTCGTCGTAGATCTCCGGGACTTCCATCTTCATCAGCTGCATCAGGAGCTCGGGCGCGGTCCGCGACAGGACGAGCTGCGCGCCTTTCGGGTTCTTGTGGACGTCGGCCAGGACGGCCCGGACGCGCTCGCCCTGCGTGTAGCGCTCCGCGCGCGACTGGTGTTCGCGGGGAATGACGGCCTCGGTTCGCCCGAGATCGACGATCATGTCGCCGCGTTCGAAGCGCTTCACGGTTCCCGTGATCAGCTCGCCGACCTTCGGGTAATACTCGTTGTAGATGTTCTCGCGCTCGGCCTCGCGGACCTTCTGGTAGAGGACCTGCTTGGCGCTCTGCGCGGCGATGCGACCGAGCCCTTCCGTCGAGCGGTAGAGGCGGATCTCGTCGCCGTAGGTCAACTGCTCGGGAACGATCGGCTCCTCGGGGCCCTCCTCGCCGGCGGGGTACCGGAAGACCTGCCAGCTCAGGCCGGCCAGCTCTCCCTCGAGGAGGGCGTGCGCCTCCTCCGGCAGGACCTCGATGTAGGGGAGGCGGATCTCCTTCTCGGGCTCGGCCTCGAGCGGAACGAACGGGGCCGCCGGCACGGTCTGTCCCAGCGGGATGTCGTCCGGGTCGATCTCGGCGGGCGCCGCGGGTGCCTCGACTTTGGTCTTCTGCTCGACGATCCGGTACGGCGTCCAGGCCGTCAGCGTTCCCGCCTTCGCGTCGAACCGGGCCGCCATTTCGCGGACCTTGTAGACCTTGCGCGCGGCGGTCGCGATGGCTTCCTCGAGGGCGGCGACGAGGCGGTCGAAGCCGATGTCCTTGTCGCGGGACGCGGCCCGGAGCGCCTCGATGATCTCGTCCGCTTTCGTCGTCGGGGGCGCCTTGGCCGCCTTGACCGCCTTGGCGGGCTTGGCCGTCCGGGAGGCCTTTGCCCCCTTCGGCGCACGGGCGCCCTTGCCGCGCGCGGCCTTGCCGCCCGGCGCGTCGCCCTTCGTCGGAGCCTGGGTCGAATCCATGTTGCTGGTCTCTCCGGTGTTGACTGTTCCGTCCTGGATCGAATCGGCCTCGCCCGGAAGCTCAGAACTCCGGCACGAGGCGCGCTGACTTCACGTCGCCAAACCAAATAGTGTACCGGCGCTTCCGTTCCTCATCAAGGATCGTCAGGCGGTCTCCCGAGGCCGCCTCGAGGAGCCCTTTCAACCGCGAGGCCCCCTCCACGGGCTGGCGCAGCCTGACGTCGACCCGGCGCCCCGCGAACCGTTCGCAGTCCGCCGGGGTCCAGAGCGGCCGGTCGAGCCCCGGAGAGGAGACCTCGAGGACGTAGCTCGGCAGGCGCTCCTCCAGGGGATCGAGAACCCCGGATGCGGCGTGAGTCGCCCTTTCGCAGTCGTCGAGGGTGACGCCGGCCGGGCTGTCGATGGTCAGGAGAAGCGTGGAGCGCCTCCCCGGCTTCCAGTCGAGATGACAGAGCTCCAGCCCGAGCGCCGAGAGGGCGCCGCGAAGGGCCTCGACGGCCTCGCCCGGAATCGGGTTCGCGTTCTCCATGAGCCGTTTCGCGGCCGGCCGGGGTAAAAAAAAGAGGGCCGAAGCCCTCTTTCAAGGTCCTTGAAAGCCAGCCGGGGCGGAGTATAGGCCGGAGCGGCGCGGCGCGCCAGCGGCGGCGTCCTCTATTCTTGCCGCGCGGTGCTGGCACGGCGCTTTCATGGAAGCGGGCAGCTGGCGCCACCCCGGCCGGGGTGAGGAGCGGACATCGGCAAGCTGACGAGACTCGACCTCAACGCTCCCCTGATCGAGGGGAAGGAGAAGGCGGAGCCGTGGCCGGCCGAGGGAGCTCCGGCGGGACCCCGGCGGCCGCCGGAACCGGCGTTCGCGTTCTCCCGCGACGTGGTCCGCCTCCGGAAGAAGTCGCGTGTCATCGTCATCGAGCTTCCTCCCGAGGACCTCGAGGTCGAGGACGAAGAGACCCGCGTCAAGGACCTCGCGTTCCCGCGGCTGAACGACCACGTCGTCGGCGGCGAGGAAGCGCCGCGCCCGTGGCCGGAGCCGGAGGGGGGGTTCTCCCTCGCGCCGCTCGGCGAGACGCTCGCCCGTGTCCTCGAGCTTCGAGACGCGATGATCCCCGCGCCGGAAACGGCGTCGCGCTTCCGGATCTCCCGGGAGCGGGCGACGGCGGCCTCCGTGATCGTTCACCTCCTCGTGCTCCTCGCCCTGATCGTCACGCCGGGCCACCGGCCCGGCGTCCCGAAGGAGCTGAACGACGAGAACGACCCGCTCGGCATCATGCGTCTCTGGAAGCCCGACCCGAGCCCGCCTCCCATCCCCCTCCAGTTCTTTCCCGCCCCGGGCCCGAAGGCCCCGGCCCCCGGGAAGAACCCGCTCCTGTCGGACCTGGACCGGAAGGCGCACGGCGGCGATCCGAAGCTGCCGCCCTTCCCCCAGCCGAAGGCCGTGGCGAAGGAGGGGATCCGCGACCTCGAGGCGGGGAAGGGGGCCGCCGGCGCCTCGGCGGTTCCGACGCCTCCTCCTCCCGCCGCCCGCGGCGTCGAGACCGGCGACGCGGCGCGCAGCGAGGCCTCGCGCTCCCTGACGGCGCTCCGGCAGCCGCGGGGATACGACGACGTCGGCGGCAAGCGGCCGCTCACTCTTCCGCCGCAGCCGCTCGCCTCGATCCGGCCGGAGGACGCCGCCCGCGACGGCGGAGACCGGGGAGGCGAAGGGGGCGGCGGCTACGAACACGAGGGGGGGTTCGTCGACTCGGGCCCCCTCTCGTTCGACACGCAGGGCTACGACTGGGGCGCCTACGCGGCCGAGATGCTCCGGAGGATCAGACGGAACTGGGACGTTCCGGCCCTCGCGCACTACGGCGTGAAGGGGCGGCTCGTCATCCGGTTCTTCATCCTGAAGGACGGGACCGTGGACGCGGAGCGGATCGTGGCGTCGTCGGGAATCCCCCCGTACGACAACGCGGCGTTCCAGGCGATCGCCCGCTCCAGCCGGTTCCGGCCCCTTCCCGCCGACCTCGGAAAGGAGCGGGAAGGGGTCACGATCACTTTCTTCTACAACATACGTCCGGAGGAGGAGCGCTTCGGCGGGAGCCGCTGAGGCGCTGCCATTCCGGCCGTTCTGACCCCGGCACGCGGATTGCGCCCGGATCCGGGGCGGACGGCGCGGCGAGCGCGGATCCGTATCATGGTGCTTTCGGGAAGGAGACTATGCGTACCACCACCAAGCTGATCTCCGTGGCCACCCTCGTTTCCGCCTCCGTCATCGTCGGGATGATCCTGGCCGGAGGCCTCGACCTGACGAAGCTGGCGGCGGCCCAGAAGACGTCCGCCCCCGCTCCGGCGGCCGCCGCGCCGGCACCCGGCCGGGCGGCGTCGCCCGTGGCGATGCCGTCCTTCGCCGACCTCGTGGAGAAGGTCTCCCCGGCCGTGGTCTCCGTCACCTCGACGGACATCGTCAAGGGGCAGCGGATGCCCTACCACCGGTTCGAGGAGGGGGGCCCCTTCGACTTCTTCATGCCGCCCGACCGGCGGCGCTCGACCGAAGAGCCCGAGGACCGGAAGGAGATGTCGGGCGGAACCGGCTTTCTCATCGAGCCGGACGGCTACATCCTGACGAACAACCACGTCGTGGAGAACGCGACGAAGGTCCAGGTCAAGGTGAACGGAAAGGACGACTACGACGCGAAGGTCGTGGGCCGCGACCCGGCCACGGACCTCGCCCTCCTGAAGATCGACGGGAAGACGTCCTTCCCGACCGTGACGCTCGGCGACTCGGAGAAGCTCCGCGTGGGCGACTGGGTGATGGCGATCGGCGACCCGCTCAATTTCGAGAAAACCGTCACGGTGGGCGTCGTGTCGGGCAAGGGGCGCTGGGCCGGCCTTTCTCAGGCGACGAGTTCCTTCGAAAGCCTCATCCAGACGGACGCCGCGATCAACTTCGGCAACTCGGGCGGACCGCTCCTGAACACGGCCGGCGAGGTCGTCGGGATCAACACCGCCATCTCGCGATTCGCCCAGAACATCGGCTTCGCCGTCCCCGTCAACGTGGCCCGGAGGCTTCTCCCGCAGCTCAAAGCCGGGAAGGTCGTCCGCGGCTACCTCGGCATCACGATCGCCACGGTCGACCGGAAGCTCCAGGAGGCCTACGGTCTGAAGGCGGCCGAGGGCGCTGTCGTCCAGTCCGTCGAGCCGGACAAGCCGGGGGACAAGGCCGGCCTCAGGCACGAGGACATCATCGTTCGCGTGGACGACACGCCCGTGAAGACGAACCGCGACCTGATCGACTACGTTTCCTCGAAGTCGCCGGGAACGAAGGTCAACATCACGTTCATCCGGGAGGGGAAGGAGAAGACCGCGGTCGCGACGCTGGCCACGCGCTCCGAGCCGGGCGAGAAGCCCGAGGTGGAGGAGACCTCCGACAAGGGGCAGAAGGAGAAGACGCTGGGTCTCGAGATCCGGGACCTCTCGGCGGAGCTTCGCCGCCAGTACCGGATCGACCGCGAGGCCCAGAAGGGCGTCGTGATCTCGCACGTCAAGCCGGTCTCGCCCGCGGCCGACGCCGGCCTCACCGAGGGCGACGTCATCCTCGAGGTGAACGGCGTCGAGGTGGCCTCGCTGACCGAGCTGCAGGCCCAGCTCAGGAAGGCCCCGAAAGACCGCTGGGTCCGCTTCTACGTCCTCCGCTCCATCCCGCGAGCGCAGAAGTTCATCGCGGCGGTGAAGCCGGAATAGAGGGATTTCAAAGTGGGGGAGCGCCGGAAGCGCGTCCCCCCACGACCCCTTGACCCGGCGTAATTCATACTTCATACTTAAGCCGTGCGGATGACGATTTCCCTTCCCGACGGCCTCGCTCGTCGCTTTTTCGCCGCCGTTCCGAACCGTCGACGCTCGGCGACGGTCGTCCGGCTGATCGAGAAGGACCTGAAGTCCCGGGAGGCGGCGCTCGAGAAGGCGTGTCGCGCCGCGAATGCGGACAAGAAGCTGGCTGCCGACGTCGAGGAGTGGCAGTCGTTCGACGACCGCCTGAACGTCGCCGAACGCCGGTGACTCCGGCCCGCGGCGAGGTCTGGTGGGTACGGCTGGACCCGACCGAGGGCTCCGAGATCCGGAAGACGCGGCCCTGCCTCGTCCTGACGGCCGACACCCTGAACAAGTTCCGGCGGACGGTCGTGGTCATTCCGTACTCGACCGTCGCGGCGGCCCACCCGCCGATCACGATCAGGGTGACCTGTCAGGGCAAGCCCGCGGTCGCCGTGATCGACCAGGTCCGCGCCATCGCCAAGGAGCGGCTCGTCGAGCGAATCGAGGTTGCCCCTGAGGATCAATTCTCGGCGGTGGCGGAGGCTCTCGCGGTCGTCCTCGAGCTCGGCTGACGACGACGCGCAGCCAAAGCTCCTCGAGCCCTCTCAGCTCGACGCGAGTGCGGTGTCGATGGCCGACGGATGGGCGGGAAGTGGCGCTGGTGTCGCGCCCGCCGCGTGCGGCGCGAAGTCGTGGCGGTTGGCCCGGAGGACGCGCCCTTCGGCGTCGCGGACGACTTTCTCGTAGTACGCGTCGCGCTCGAACGGCTCGCGCCCGGCGCTCCGGATCATCCGCTCCATTTCGGCGCGCGAGAGGCCCGACGAGGTCTTCGCCCCCGCCGCGTGCGTGATCGTCTCCTCGGTCACCGTGCCGACGAGGTCGTCGGCCCCGAAGTGGAGGGCGACCGGCGCCAGCTTCTCGCCGATCTGGATCCAGTACGCCTTGACGTGGTCGACGTTGTCGAGCAAAAGCCGGGAAACCGCGATGACGCGGAGGTCGGTCTGGCCGTCGACCGGCGGGACGTGCGGGAGCTGCGTCTCCTCGGGGTGGAAGGCGAGCGGAATGAAGCCGAGAAACCCCTTCGTCTCGTCCTGCAGCGCGCGGATCCGGAGCAGATGGTCGACCCGGTCCTCGACGCTCTCCACGTGGCCGTAAAGCATCGTGACGTTCGTCTTGACCCCCTCGAGGTGGCAGAGGCGGGCCACCTCGAGCCAGCGCTCGCCGGTGATCTTGTCGCGGCAGATCACGTCGCGGACCTTCCGCTCGAAGATCTCCGCCCCGCCGCCGGGGCAGGAGTCCATCCCCGCCGCCGAAAGGTCCCGGATCACCTCGACGACGTCTTTTTTCCCGACGCGGGCGAACCAGTCCAGCTCCACCATGGTCCACGCCTTCAGGTGGACGCCGGGGAACCGGGACTTCAGGCTCCGGCAGAGGTCGAGATACCAGCCATACGGGAGCGACGGATGGAGGCCGCCGACGACGTGGAGCTCGGTGATGCCGTCGTGCCACCCGGCCGCCGCTTCGGAGACGGCCTCCTCGATCGACATCGAGTAGCCGCCTTCGACGCCCGGCTTTCGCGCCCACGCGCAGAGCCCGCAGTCCACCCAGCAGAGGTTCGTCGGGTTGAGGTAGCGGTTGACGTTGTAGTAGGCGACGTTGCCGTGCCGTGTCTCCCGGACCCGGTTGGCGAGCGCGCCGACACCGAGGAGATCGGGAGAGCGGAAGAGGGCGACGCCGTCTTCGAACGACAGGCGCTCTCCCGAAAGGACCTTATCGGCGACGCTCCGGAGCGGCGACGCGGCGAGGCGCGGGATCACTCCGGGAGATCCGGGACGCCGCTCGGCCGGGAAATGACGGGTGGATTCTGCTGCTCGGC
>Ga0335085_10014806_pt1 | contig 11354 bp, 11 predicted proteins | sample Lox_Sample_45_FD_206712 | JGI IMG/M metagenome (GOLD analysis project Ga0335085, IMG submission 206712) | Soil microbial communities from Loxahatchee National Wildlife Refuge, Florida, United States - Lox_Sample_4.5 | ecosystem: Environmental > Terrestrial > Soil > Wetlands | place: USA... | reverse complement strand
CGTCCGGCCGACAGGCCCCGCCAGACCTTCGACCAGAGGAGGTCGGAGACCTCGTAGCCGACCAGGCGGTCGATGATCCGGCGCGCCTGCTGCGCGCCGACCCGGTTCATGTCGATCGCGCGGGGATGCCCCACGGCCCGGGTGACGGCGGACTTCGTGATCTCCTGGAACTCCGCCCGCTTGAAGTCCGCCCCCGGCAGGGCGGGGCGGAGGACTTCCCTGAGGTGCCAGCAGATGGCCTCTCCCTCGCGGTCGGGGTCGGCGGCGAGAAAGACGGTCTCGACCCCCTTGCCCGCCTTCTTCAGCTCGGCGAGGACGCGCTCCTTCCCCGGAAGGACCTCGTAGCTCGGTTCATACCCTCGGGTCCGGTCGACCGAGATCCCCTTTCGGGGCAGGTCCCGGATGTGGCCATAGCAGGCGCGGACGGCAAAGTCCTTTCCGAGAAACTTGGCCAGGGTGTCGGCCTTGGCGGGCGACTCGACGATGACGAGGGACTTCCCCATGAAGCGGACCACGATGCCACGGCTGTCAAGACCGGCCGGCGAGACGGAGAAAGAGAGCGCCCGGGAGCGCCGTCGCCAGCCCCTCCAGCTCGAGCCGGACCAGGGCCGACGACAGACGCGCGGCCGTGAGTCCCGTCGCGGCGAGCAGGGCGTCGGAGTCCCGGGCCTCCGCCGCGTCCAGCGCGGCGAGGACCGCCCGGGCGTCGGGGTCGAGGTCAGGGGGCGGGAGGGGAGCCCGAAGGCCCGTCCGCGTGGCCGGGCGGATCAGGGCCGGCTCCGCCAGCTCGTCCAGCACGTCCTCCACGTCGCGGACGAGAATCGCTCCGTCCTTCAGGAGGGCGTTCGTGCCGGCGCACCCCTCCGTCCGGATCGGCCCCGGAACCGCCGCGACGTCCCGCCCGAAGTCGGCCGCGTACCGCGCCGTGATCAAGGATCCGCTCTTCTCGGCCGCCTCCACGACGAGGACGAGACGGGAGAGGCCCGCGATGACCCGGTTCCGGATCGGGAAATAGTAGGGAAGCGGCCGTTCCCCCGGATCGAACTCCGACAGGATGGCGCCCCCCGCCACGATCTCCGACAGCAGCCCCTCGTGCTCCGGCGGATAGCAGACGTCGAGGCCGCAGCCGAAGACGGCGATCGTCGTTCCCCCCGCCTCGAGGGCGCCGCGGTGCGCGGCCGCGTCGACGCCCCGCGCGAATCCCGAGACGACCGCCACCCCCGCCCGGGCCAGGCCCCCGGCCAGGTGCTCCGCCGCGGCGAGGCCGGCGCGGGAGGCGCGCCGCGCTCCGACGATCGCGACGGCCGGCCCGGCCGGCAGCGCGAGGCCCCGGACCCAGAGACGCGCCGGGGGGCGGGGGATCTCCCGGAGGAGGGGCGGGTACTCCGCGTCCGTCCCCGTCAGGATCCGGGCCCCCTTCTCGAGGAGCGCCCTCTCGCGCTCCTGTCCTCCGGAGAGAACGGTTCTCATCGCCACGCCGCGGCATCCCCCTTGCTGCGAATCGGACCGAAGCGCCGTGACTATAATCCTCGCTCTCAACGTGGCGAGACAGTCCGCTCTCTCCCGCCTCCTCCCGATTGCGCTCGCCGCAGCGCTCGGCGCCTCGTTCGGGTGCGCGTCAACCCCCGTCGATACGAGCGCGACCGCCGAGAAGGACTACGGCGCCCGGATGGCGAAGGAAGGGTTCTGGAAGGAGGCGCTCTTCCGCTTCCGGAAGGCGATCACGCAGAAGCCCGACGACGCCGAGCTCCAGAACAACATCGCCGTCGCGTACGAGGCCGTCGGGGAGACGGCCAAGGCGCTCGCCGCCTATCGCCGGGCGCTCGAGCTCGCCCCGGAGGAGACCCACATCCGACGGAACTACGCGCGGTTCGCCGAGTACTACACGGCCGCCCAGCGGGCGGAGTCCGGGGCGGACGTGCCGCCGCCCCCCCAGCCGACGCCGAACCCATGAGACGCCACAGCGCCGCCGCGTCCCTCGCGCTCTTCGCGCTTCTCATGGCCATCGGGACGGCGCCGCTCCTGGCGGGGGTCTTCGAGACGAGGCTGCGGCTGCCGCTCCGGCCGAAGCTCGCGGTGACCGGACGCGAGCGGATCTCGATCGCCCCCTTCCTCATCGCCTCGCGGACCTCCGACAAGCGCGAAGCGGTGCGCCTGACGAGCGTCGACCTCGACGCCGAGTTCCGGCGCTATCTGGGGAAGCTCCTCTCGAAGCGGACCAAGATGACTCTCGTGGCGATGCCGCCCGACGTGACGCTCCCGGCGGGCGCTCTCAAGGAGCTCGCGGAGAACACCACGTTCTGGCGGGGCCTCGGCGCGCGAACGGGAGCCGACCTCCTCCTGTCGGGAGTCGTCGACTTCCGCGTCGAGAACAAGTCGGGCTACCGGACCGAGGAGTACCGGAGCCCCGTCGACAACAAGATCTACACGAGGCAGGTCCTCATCGAATCCACCGGCTTCACGTTCGACGTCAGCGTCCTGGCGCTCGACGGCCGGACGGGGGCCCGGCTCTTCCTCGAGAACTTCCGCGACCAGAAGGAGAAGCCGAAACGGGCCGCCGACGAGATGGCGGGGCTCTTCGAGAACCTCTACTCCCTCGAAGGGCAGCTCCTCGGCCTCTTCGTCGTTCGGGAACGCGAGGCGAACCGGTATGTGTTTGATTAGAAGGGTCGTGGCCGCGATCCTCGTCGCGGCCGCCTTCCTCCTCGCCGCTCCCGCGCGGCCCGAAGGTCAGAACAAGATCGTCTACGACATCTTCGACTGGTCGATCTACAGCTCGACCCACTTCGACGTCTACTACTACGCGCGGGAGAAAGGCTCGCTCCCGAAGGTCGTTTCGATGGCCGAGTCGGCCTACGACGAGCTCTCCCGCCGGCTGAACTACCAGGTGCCGAAGCGGATTCCGCTCATCTTCTACGCGACGCACGCCGATTTCGAACAGAACAACGTCATCCTGAATTTCATCCCGGAGGGCGTCGGCGCGTTCGCCGAGCCGGCCAAGAACCGGATGGTCCTCCCGATCGACGTGCCGGACGAGAAGCTGCAGGCGCTCATCCAGCACGAGCTGACGCACGTCTTCCAGTACGAGATCCTCTTCGGCGGCCGGCTGGGTCGCGCCCTGACGTCGAACGTCCCGACGTGGCTCATCGAGGGGATGGCGTCGTACTTCGGCAACGACGAGGACGAGAAGGACAAGGTCTTCGTCCGGGACGCCGTCAACTCGGACCTGATCCCGCCGATCACCCGCGTCCAGATCGAGGGCTACCCCGCCTACCGCTTCGGCCACGCCTTCTGGGACTTCCTCGAGGCGGAGTGGGGGAAGGACGCGCCGCGCGACTTCGTCTACGAGTACCGCTCCTTCCTCGGCCGCGACGTCGCCCAGGCCCTGCGGCGGACCTTCGACGTGACGCCCGAGGACTTCAATCTGAAATTCCGGCGATACCTCCGCCGGAAATACCTTCCCCTCCTCGCCCAGAAGGGCGAAGCGTCGGAGTACGGGCAGCGCTTCCGGCTGAAGGAGGACAACCCGTCCTACGAGGTCGGCACGGCCGCCTCGCCCTCCGGGGACTTCGTCGCGACGCTCACGACGTACAAGGGCCAGGTCGACATCGCCCTTCTCTCGGTGAAGGACCGGAAGCTCTACAAGAACCTCTCGTCGGGACGAACGACGAAGTACGAGTACATCGTCGGGCAGTACCTCACGACCGGCCCGGAGGCCGGCACCGACCTGGCCTTCGCGCCGGACGGGGACCGGATCGCGGTCTTCGGCCGCTATGAGCGGGGCCGCGAGCTCCTCCTCTTCTCCGTCCGGAAAGGAGGCCTGCTCGCGCGGATCCCCGTAGCCGCCGACCAGCCGCTCTCCCCCGCCTTCTCGCCCGACGGACAGACGGTCGCCTTCGCCGGGACCCTCAACGGCAAGCGCGACATCTTCGTCCTCGACCTCGCGACGAAGACCGTCCGGAACCTGTCGGACGACGCCTTCTGGGACGAGGCGCCGGTCTTCTCCCCGGACGGGAAGTCCGTCTACCACGTGAAGTGGATCGGCGGGTACGCCAAGATCGTCCGCTTCCCCGTTGACGATCCCTCGAAGGTGGAGCAGGTGACGTGGGGTGACGGGCAGGACGAGGACCCGGCCCTCTCCCCCGACGGGAAGCGCCTCTACTTCACCTCCTCGCGCGGCGGGGGGATCTACAACATCTACGGGCAGGACCTCGCCACCGGAGAGACCCTGCAGTACACCGACGTCATCGGCTCGGCCCTCTCGCCGTCGGCCTTCGTCGGACCGGACGGGCAGGAGAAAGTCGTCTTCGCCGGCTATCAGGCGCAGCGCTCGCAGCTCTACATGGCCGACGCCAAGAAGCCGTTCCGGAAGCTCGACGAGAAGGCGCCCGCCGCGGCGGCGCTCAAGGCGTCGGCGGGCCCCGAATTCACCCCGGCCCTCGAGGTCGCCGTCGACCCCGAAAAGGTGACCCGGCCGAAGAAGTTCAAGCTCTTCATCTCGGACCTCGGCGGCTACCTCGGCATCAACTCGGACGGCACGTTCTACTCCGACGTGAGGGTCGACTTTTCCGATTACCTCGGGGACGAGCGCGTCAGCTTCATCTTCAATTCCATCTACACGTTCTCCAACTTCCAGCTCGGGTACTTCAATCTCAAAAAGCGCCTCCAGTGGGGGGTGAACATCTACGACTACCGCTCGTACTTCGTCTCGTACGACCCCGTGACGGGCCAGCCGACCGGGAGCCAGCAGGTCGAGCGGGAGACCGGCGTCGCGCTGCAGGCGTGGTATCCGTTCACCCGGTACACGCGCGTGGAGGGGCAGGTCGGGTTCGTCTCCCGGAGCATTCCGCTCTTCGCGGGCTACGGGCTGGTCGACGACGGGAACGGCGGACTCATCATCGGGCCCCTGTACGAGAAGCGGACGGACAACGTCCCGGTGGTGGGCGCCGGGTTCTCCCGGGATACCGTCCAGTTCAAGGAGTTCGGCCCGTGGGGCGGGAACGGAGTGGACCTCCAGCTCCAGTACCTCCCCGACCTGAAAGACGGCGGAACCCTCGCCTTCACGACCATCGCGCAGCTCCGCCAGTACGTCCCGATCTCGCGCCGGATCGTTCTCGCCTTTCGCGGCTTCGGCGCGTTCTCGAGCGGGAACATACCCAACCAGTACTCCCCGAGCGGGTATGACCGCCTCCGCGCCTATCCCTACAACATGTACTCGAACCACGCCTTCGTCGTGAACGCCGAACTCCGCTTCCCGCTGATCGACTCGATCGTCTTTCCCTTCCTCCAGTTCGGCGGCATCCGGGGGCGGGCGTTCTTCGACGGCGGAGGCTCCTGGTTCACCGGCCAGTCGTTCCAGTTCTCGAACGGCCAGGACCAGTCCGTGCAGTACGGACCCCTCGCCGATTACGGGGCGGGATTCTCGTTCTACATGTTCGGTGTCCCCTTCAACCTCGACTTCACCTGGGAGATGTTCTCCGACCGGAATTACTGGTGTTTGCAGGGGTTCTGCCGGAACGGGATGCATACGGTCTTTTCGATCGGATTCCCGACCTTCTGACGCCGGCAACGTGACGGCGCTCACGGCCGCGGCGCCCCGGCCCCGCCCGCTCACGGCATAATCGCGTCCCGTGCGCATCCGCGTCCTCGGCGCCCACGGCGGCTCCACGCCCCGCCACCGTCAGACGTCGTTCCTCCTCGACGAGGTCGTCTGCCTCGACGCTGGGGCCGTGACGGAGGCCCTCTCTCTCGACGAGCAGGCGCGCATCCGCGCCGTCCTCGTCACGCACTCGCACCTCGACCACGTCGCCGCCCTCCCCTTCCTCGTCGAGAACCTCTTCGGCCGGACGCGCGACCCGGTCGAGGTCGCCGCGCCCGCGGAGGTCATCGAATCACTCCGGCGCCATCTCTTCAACGACGACGTCTGGCCCGATTTCTCCCGCCTGCCCGACCGGCGCCTGCCGACCGTCTCCTTCCGCGTCCTCGAATGGAACACGCCGGAGCGGGTGGGCGGCCTCTCGGTCACCGCCGTCCCCGTCTCTCACGTCGTCCCGACGTGCGGCTACCTCGTTTCCAACGGGAGCGGTACCGTCGTCTTCAGCGGCGACACGGGGCCGACGGAGGCGATCTGGGAGGCCGCGCGCCGCGTGCCGGACCTCCGCGCCGTCTTCGCCGAGTGCTCGTTCCCGGACGGGATGAGCGAGATCGCCGAGATCTCGCGGCACCTCACGCCGGCCACGCTGAAGGCAGAGCTCCAAAAGATGCCCGCCGCGGTCCCTGTCTTCCTCTACCACATGAAGCCGCCGACGCTCGAGGCCCTGGCCTCCGAGGTGGCGGCCCTGAACGAAAGGCGGCTCCGGATCCTCGCGGACGGCGACGACCTGCTCTTCTAGCTCCCGGTCGGCCGCTCACTTCGTGTCGAGGATCAGGGGGAGGCCGTCCTTCCCCGCTCCGATGATGACGACCTTCGTGTTCGGCGAGGCCGCGATCTTCTCGGTCGCCTCGATCCGCTTCCGCTCCGCCTCCTGCTTCTCCTTCAGGAGAACGAACTGCATCCGCTGGCTCTCCTGCTCGGCCCGGAGCTTCTCCTCGATCGAAGCCGTCAGCCCGGACGGCAGGCCCACCTTCCGGAGCGGCGTCGACTCGACCGTGATGCCGCGCGGCTCCACGATGGCCTGCAGCTCCTTCAGGATGGTGAGCGCCAGGAGCTCGCGCTCCGACGTGTAGAGCGCCCGGGCGTCGTAGGAGGCGGTGACGCCCCGGGCGACGGAGCGGAACTGGGGGACGAGGACGACGGTGAAGGACTGGAGGAGCGTGAGCGCCGCGAAGACGAGGGCGGCGTTCCCGGCCAGACCGGACGCGAGGCGGGCCGGAGCTCCGGGCGTCCGGCCGGCCTGGCGGCGCGCGCCGATCCAGGCGCCGAGAGCGAGCATGGGGGCCTCCTCTGCGCATCCCATGCGGGACGCGTCCCCCCGACATGCTCTGGAGGTCCCGCCCTCCCCGGACGTCGCTCGGCGCTCAGCCCCGGTGGATCCGGGCGAGCGCGTCGGCCATTCCCCGCTGCCCGACCTCGGAGAACCACGAGTCGACGAAGGCCTTCCGCGCGTCCGGCACGACGTCGCGCGCCTTCTCGTACGCCGCTCCGCGGAGGTCCCGCTTGATGGCGGCGTAGACCTCGCTCGTGGATCCGCCGAGACGTCCGGCGAAGGCGACCGCCTCGTCGAGGAGCTCACCGGCCGGCACGACCCGGTCGATCGCCCCGAGCGCGTGCGCCTCGGCGAAGCCCATCGTCTCGCCGAGGAGCGCCCAGCGGCGGAGCGCCACCTCGCCCACGGTGACGCGCATCGCCTCGACGCAGTAGCGCGGGACGTGGACCCCGAGCGTCACCTCCGGCAGGCCGATCTTCCCGGGCCCGGCCGCCGCGAGCCGGAAATCGGCCGTTCCCGCGAGGAGGGCGCCCCCCGCCACCGCATGGCCCGTGAGGGCCGCCACGAGCGGCTTGCCCAGGAGGAAGAGGTCGAAAAAGAGCGTCTCGAAGATCCGGATGAACCGGCCGAAGGTCTCCGGATCCGCGTGCGCGAGCGTGCCGAGGTCGAAGCCGCCGCAGAAGATCGTCGGCGAAGCCGACGTCAGGACGACGCCGCGGACGGACCGGTCCTCCTCGGCCGCGCGGGCCGCCCGGTGGATCTCCTCGCAGAAGTCGGCCGTCAGGGGGTTCGCGCGACCGCGGGAAAGGAAGAGGACGCGGACCGATCCGCGGTTCTCGATCCGGAGCGTCTCGCTCATCACGCCTCCTTCGCCGTCCCGGCCAGCGACAGGAAGAGCCCGGCGATGCGGCGATCGTCCGCGAGCTCGGGGTGGAACGTCGCGGCGAGGAGGTTCCCCTGCCGGACGAGAACGGGGTCGCCGTCGCGCCGGGCGAGGACCGAAACCCCCGGGCCGACCGCCGCGATGCGCGGCGCCCGGATGAAGACGGCCTCGAGCGGCTCGTCGCCGAAGACGCCGCGATCGAGGTCGGTCAGCCGGAGAACGGCCGAGTCGAGCTGCCGGCCGTACGCGTTCCGGACGACCGTCGCGTCGAGGAGACCCAGCCCCTCGGCGGACGGATGGAGAATCGTCCGCGCGAGGAGGATGGCCCCGGCGCAGGTGCCGAACACCGGGTCGCCGCGGTGCACGACCGTGCGGATCGCCTCCGCGATCCCGGTCCCTTCCATCAGCTTCCACACGGTCGTCGATTCCCCGCCCGGCACGACGAGCGCCGACGCCCGCAGAAGGTCCTCCGCCGTCCGCGCTTCGTGACACGACGCCCCGACGGCGCGAAGCGCCCGGGCGTGGGCCTCAAAGTCGCCCTGCAGGGCGAGGATCGCGACCGACACGTCACCAGCCGCGCGTCTGGAGCTGATCGGCCTCCGCCAGCTTCGCCGCCTCGATCCCCTTCATCCCTTCGCCGAGCGCCTCCGAGGCCGCCGCCACGCGGTCCCAGTCCTGGAAATGCGTCGTCGCCTCGACGATGGCGCGGGCCCGCCGGGCCGGGTCGTCGGACTTGAAGATGCCGGAGCCGACGAAGACCGCCTCGGCCCCGAGGAGGCGGCAGAGGGCCGCGTCGGCCGGTGTCGCGATGCCGCCCGCGGCGAAGTTCGGGACGGGGAGCCGGCCGTGCTCCGCCACGAACACGACGAGCTCGAAGGGCGCCTGGAGCGTCTTGGCGGCCGCCATCCACTCGTCTTTCGAAAGGAGCGTCAGCGCCTTCATCTGGCGGGTCACCTCGCGGAGGTGCTTCACCGCGTGCACGATGTCGCCCGTTCCCGCCTCCCCTTTCGTCCGGATCATCGCGGCCCCCTCGCCGATGCGGCGGAGCGCCTCGCCCAGGTTCCGGCAGCCACAGACGAAGGGGACCCGGAAGTCGTGCTTGTAGACGTGGTTCTCCTCGTCGGCCGGCGTCAGGACCTCCGATTCGTCGATGAAGTCGACCTCGAGGGCCTCGAGGATCCGCGCTTCCGCGATGTGGCCGATCCGGCACTTGGCCATCACGGGGACGGAGACGGCCTCCTCGATCTCCCGGATCTTGGCGACCGGCGACATCCGCGCCACGCCGCCGTCCCGCCGGATGTCCGCGGGGACCCGCTCGAGGGCCATCACGGCCGCCGCGCCCGCGTCCTCGGCGACCTTCGCCTGCTCGGCGTTGACGACGTCCATGATGACGCCCCCCTTGAGCATCTCGGCCAGGCCCACCTTGACGCGGAAGGCGTCGGAGGAAAACGGGGAATGAAGATCGATGTTTGGGGCCATGGGTCGTTTCCTTTCCCTTGTGGTGTCTTCCGTTCAGACCTGGATGAGCGCGGCTTCCTCGTCGTCGCGGGCGCGGGCCGGACTCCGGCGCGCCGCCTTCTGCGCGAGAGAGCGGGCGCACCCGCCCACGACGGTCAGGGCCCGCTCGAGGTCTCCCGCCGACCCGCGCGCCACCGTCACGCGAAGGGCCGGAACGTCGGCCTGGTCGGGGAGGAACTCGGCACCAGCCGAGACGAGAACCCCCTTCTCCCGGGCCGCCGCCGAGAGGGCCCGCCCCGGGACGCCCGGCGGAAGTTCGATCCAGAGGACCCAGCCCCCCGACGGGCGTTCGCACCGCGTCCCGACGGGGAAGCGGTCGCGGATCACGCGGTGGGCGAGGGCGAGCCGGCCCTTCAGGCGAGTCCGCGTCCGCGCGAGGTGGCGGTCGTACCCGCCGCGGGCGAGGAAGAGATTGACGGCGGCCTGGAGGACGAGCGGAGACGTCAGCTCGCCGACGCGCTTCAGGGCGGCGAGGCGGTGGACGAACTCGCGCGGCGCCGAGATCCATCCCACCCGGAGGCCGGGGAAGAGCGCCTTGGAGAGCGTGCCGAGATGGACGACGTGCGCCGGGGCGAGGGCCGCGAGAGGAGGGGGCAGCTCCCCTTCCACGAGGAGATCGGCGTCGAAGGCGTCCTCCACGACGAGCACGCCCGCCGCGGCCGCCTTCTCCACGAGGTCGGCGCGCCGCCGCGGCGACGAGAGAAGTCCCGTCGGATTGTGAAAGTCGGGGATCGTGTAGAGGAACTTGGGCCGCTCGGCGAGGGCCTGCGCGAGGGCGCCCGGCTCGGGCCCTTCGAGGTCGAGCGGCACGCCGAGGAGGCGGGCCCGGTGCGCCCGGAAGAGGGAGAGGGCGAGGGAATAGCTCGGCACCTCGACCGCCACGGGGTCGCCCGGATCGACGAGGGCGCGCGTGATCAGGTCGAGCCCCTGCTGCGCCCCGTTGACGATCAGGATGCCGTCCGCCTCGGCCGGAATGCCGCGCCGTCGGAGCCGTTCGGCGAGCGACTCGCGAAGGGGCCGGTAGCCGAAGGGCGAGCCGTACGCGAGGAGGGCGCCGTCGCGCGCCACCTCCGCGAGGAGCGCCGCGAACGCGTCGGCCGGGAACTCCCGCTCGTCCGGAGCGAGCCGCGAGAGGTCGAGCGCCCCTTTCGGGCTCGCCTCGGCCGGCGGCGGCTCCACGAGGATCCGGGCGAGAAGCGAGGAGGCGATCCGGTCCCAGGCGGGCGCCGGGGCGAGCCGCGGCACGGCCGCCGAGCGCGCGGCGACGCGCGTCCCGCCCCCCCGGTTCGTCTCGATCCACCCTTCGCGCTTGAGAACCTGCAGGGCCTGATGAACCGTCGCGCGGTTCACCTCGAGGGTCCGCGCGAGATCCCGCGACGCGGGAAGCCGTTCCCCTTCCACGTACCGGCTCTTCCGGATGTCGCGGATGACCGTGTCCGCGATCGTCCGGTAGAGCGGCACGCGCCCCCCGTCCGCCCTCGGCGGGGCCGTCCGGGCCCGAGGGTTCGGGGGCGTCGTCATCCCCCTCAACATAGATCTTGGACTAGACCAAGATCAACATGGCGGATTCATCGAACCAACCAAGAGGGCCCGGGGAGCGGCCGGGAGGCCCCGTCAGCCGCCGCGGGCGGCGAGGGCCGCGTAGGCCCGCTCCATCTCCTCCGCGAAGAGGAGATCCCACTCGCGCGACCCTTCCACCGGTTTTCTCTGCCGGGCGAGGAGCTTCGTGCGGGCCTGGGCCTCGAGCCGCCCGGTCTCGCGGTCCCATTCGAGGAGCGCCTGGAGGACGTGGTTCCGGACGAACTCCCGCTCCCGGGAGAGCTCGACGGCGACCGTCCCGGCCATCCGCTCGATCATCCGGTGAGACAGATCGACGGCACGCTCGCGGGAAAGCGCCATCAGTGGATCCGTCTCGGCCCGTCCGCGAGCGGCGTCCGGAGGCTGGCGAGGCCCTTCTGTGTCAGCGGGTGGTCGAAGAGCTTGTCGAGCACGGCGAAGGGAAGGGTCGCCACGTCGGCCCCCATCAT
>Ga0335085_10014805_pt1 | contig 11354 bp, 7 predicted proteins | sample Lox_Sample_45_FD_206712 | JGI IMG/M metagenome (GOLD analysis project Ga0335085, IMG submission 206712) | Soil microbial communities from Loxahatchee National Wildlife Refuge, Florida, United States - Lox_Sample_4.5 | ecosystem: Environmental > Terrestrial > Soil > Wetlands | place: USA: Florida... | reverse complement strand
CGCTCAGATGTAATGAAAAGAAAAAAGGCGTGCCTCCAAGGGTAGAGTACGTGCTCGAAGCACAAGCCCTGAAGGAGGCACGCAGATGATCCACGTTGGCGTAGATCTTCACCAGAGATTTTGTTACATGACAGCTTTGGAAGCAAGAGGCAAGATCTTAGAGGCTGGTCCGGTGACGAATGAGGGGGCGGCCTTACGCAAGTATTTCCGGCGATTTCGCGGTCAGGAGGTGCAGGTGGCGGTGGAGGCATGTGGGTTCTGGCCGGCGTTTCGCCAGGTGGTGGAGCCGGAGGTGAAGCGGTTGGTGCTGGTGCATGCGCAGCGGGTGAAGGCGATCGCTTCGGCGAAGTGGAAGAACGACCGGGTGGACTCGCAGACGCTGGCGCATCTGTTGCGTTGCGATTTGTTGCCGGAGTCGTGGAAGGCAGATCGGGAGACGCAGGCGCGGCGGCAACAGGTGCGGTTGCGGACGACGCTGGTGCGGCAGCGGACGCGGTTGAAGAATCAGGTGCACGCGGTATTACATCAGCAAGGGCTGCGTTCGCCGGTGAGGGATCTGTTCGGCCGGCGTGGACGGCTCTGGCTGGGAGAAGTAAAGCTGCCCGAGCAGGCGCGGGAGTCGGTGAAAACATGTTTGCGCATGATCGATCACTACGGCGAAGAAATTCAAAAGCAGAATCTCCAACTCAGTGAAAAAGCAAAGCAAGACCAGCGGGCGCAGTGGTTGATGACCATTCCGGGGATTGGCGAATGTTCGGCGATGATGCTGTTGGCCGAGATTGGAGAGATCGAGCGCTTCCCCGACAAACAAGCTTTGTGCAGCTATGCCGGGCTGGTGCCGCGGGTGCGGGAGTCGGGCAAAGTTGCGCGCGGAGGAATCACGCGGCAGGGATCGAGTGCGCTGCGCTGGATCATGGTGGAAGCGGCCCAGGTGGCGACGCGCTGTTCGCCGGCGGCCAAGCGCTATTACGAACGGCTGCTGCGTAAGAAGCATAAGCACGTGGCCCGGGTGGCGGTGGCGCGCAAGCTGCTGATCGCGGTGTACGCGCTGCTCCACCATGGCGCGGTGCTTGACGAAAAAAAGTCTGCGGCGAGCTAAGGGGAATCCGTCAGCTCGAAGTCATCCTTGCTCTTCGAGAGCGACGCTCAGATGGAGCGGCGGAGTCCGGACATACCTTTATGTGCCTCGAGCACGAATAGAAGCCTGTCCGCATCGCCGCAAAATTTACCTATGGACAGCTACGCCCGTTTTCATAGAAGGATGACAGTTACCCTTGAGCGCCGCAGCACTTCTTGTATTTTTTCCCCGAGCCACAGGGACAGGGGTCGTTGCGGCCAATTTTGGCGGTGCCGCGCACTACCTGCTGTACGGTTTGGGCTTCGCCGGACCCGGCCATGCGGGCCTGCTCCAGCTCGCGCCGCTTCTTGCGCTGGAAAGATTCTTCAAGTTCGTCAACGGAAGTGGACACGTTTCGCGGCGGACGGCTGCCGTTGCCATCCAACCCTGCTCCGTGCAGTTGAGCCTCGGACGCTGGGGCTGGCCTTTCCAGGATCTGCATCAGGTAGAGATACCGGGCCGTCTCCTCCTGGAAGCGCGTCATCATGGCCTCGAACATGTCGAAGGATTCGCGCTTGTATTCAACCAGGGGATCGTGCTGGCCGTAGCCGCGCAGGCCGATGCCTTCCTTCAGGTGGTCCATGTCGCGCAGATGGTCTTTCCACTGCGAATCGAGGACGCTTAGCATGATCATGCGTTCGTGGTAGCGCATGGCGTCTGGGCCGATCAGCTTTTCTTTGGCGTCGTAGCGTTCTTTCAGTTTGGCGAAGATGGCATCGCCCAGTTCCTGCCGGCTCAGTGACTCCGGCTTGATTCCCTCCGCCAGAATGTCCACTCCGAAGCGAGTGAAAATCGCGTCTTTTAGACCCTTGATATCCCAATTGTCGGGATGAACCTTGGCCCCGCAAAACTGGTCCATTACATCGCTGAGAATGCCGGAGACGTAGTCTTCGAGGATCAGTTCCTTCTGCTCCACGCCCTCCAGCAACTGGCGGCGCAGGCCGTACACCGCCTCACGCTGCTTGTTCATCACGTCGTCATATTCGAGAAGATGTTTGCGAGCCTCGAAGTTCTGGGCTTCCACGGCTTCCTGCGCGGTAGCGATGCGGCGTGTGATCAGGCGCGATTCGATGGGAATGCCCTCCTCCATGCCCAGACGCTGTAGCAGCTTGGAAACCCACTCTTTGGCGAAGATGCGCATCAGGTCATCTTCGAGCGAGAGATAGAAGCGGGAAGAGCCGGGATCGCCCTGGCGGCCGGCGCGGCCGCGCAGTTGGTTGTCAATCCGCCGTGCCTCGTGGCGTTCGGTGCCGAAAATGTGCAGGCCACCGACCGCGGTAACTTCATCGTGTTCCTGGTCGGTCTGGAGCTTGTAGCGGTTGAATGTTTCGGTCCACTGGTCGGTGGGGACAACATACTCATTTCCCGCGTAGTACCAGACCGTGCTTTTGGTCTCGTCAACGTCGATCTGGATTTTGCCCTGGGCAGCGCGCAGCGGCTGCGCGATTCCCTTTTTCACGCACTCCTGCTTGGCCATGAATTCAGGATTACCGCCGAGCAGAATGTCGGTGCCACGGCCGGCCATGTTGGTAGCGATGGTCACCATGCCTTTGCGACCGGCCTGGGCCACAATCTCGGCTTCACGCTCGTGATACTTGGCATTGAGCACGACGTGCTTGATATTCTTCTTCTTCAGCAGCTCCGAAAGCCGCTCCGACTTTTCGATGGAAGTGGTGCCCACCAGCACGGGACGTCCGGTGGCATGCAGATTCTGGATCTCGTCCGAGGCGGCGTAGTACTTTTCCTTCTCGGTCCGATAGACCACGTCAGGGTTTTCCAGTCGCAGCATCACCTTGTTCGTGGGAATCACCATGACTTCCAGGCGGTAGATCTTTTCAAATTCAGCCGCTTCGGTTTCCGCCGTTCCGGTCATGCCGGCCAGTTTCTTGTACATGCGGAAGTAGTTCTGGAAGGTGATGGTAGCGAGGGTCTGATTCTCGCGCTCAATCTTTACGTTCTCTTTGGCTTCGATAGCCTGATGCAAACCGTCAGACCAGCGGCGGCCGGGCATCAGGCGGCCGGTGAATTCGTCCACAATGATGACTTCGCCGTCCTTCACCACATACTCGACATCCCGCTTGTACAGAGCGTGCGCCTTGACCGCGGTGTCGACGTGGTGCTTCAACTCCCAGTTCTCGGGATCGGCAATATTTCCGATACCCAGAAGCTGCTCGACTTTTTCCCAGCCGATGTCGGTTACCGTGATGCTTTTGTGTTTCTCATCCACCACGTAGTCGCCGGTGAGTTCTTTGGGCTCGCCGGGCGCGGTGTCGATTTCCTCGCCTTTTTCCAGCTTGGGGATGATGCGGTTGACCCGGGCGTATTTGTCGGTGGACTCTTCACTGGCGCCGGAAATAATCAGCGGCGTGCGGGCTTCGTCGATCAGGATGGAATCGACTTCGTCGACGATGGCAAAATTGTGCTTGCGCTGGACGCAATCATGAACATCAAACTTCATGTTGTCGCGCAGGTAGTCAAAACCGAACTCGTTGTTGGTTCCGTAGGTCACGTCGGAGGCGTAAGCTTCGCGGCGTTCTTCATCGTCGAGATCGTGCACGATCACGCCCACGGTCAACCCGAGAAAACGATAAAGCTTTCCCATCCACTCCGAATCGCGTTTGGCCAGGTAATCGTTGACCGTGACCACGTGCACTCCGCGCCCGCTGAGTGCATTCAGGTATACCGGCAGGGTCGCGACCAGGGTTTTTCCTTCGCCCGTCTTCATTTCCGCAATCTTGCCCTGGTGCAACACCATGCCGCCGATCAACTGCACGTCGAAGTGGCGCATCTGGAGCACCCTGCGACCGGCCTCGCGGACCACAGCGAAGGCTTCCACCAGAAGTTCGTCCAGCACTTCGTTGATCAGCTTGGTGCGTTCATCTTCAAGTTCCTTGAGGCGGTCGGGATCGGCGTCGGGCTCGTCGGGGAGACTGGCCAGGTGATCCTGGATCCGTTTGCGGAATTCATCCGTTTTGGCGCGCAACTGCCCGTCCGAGAGCTGTTGCATCTGCGGCTCAAGCGCATTAATGGCCTCAACCTGAGGCCACAGGCGTTTCAGCTCGCGCTCGTTCTTGGTCCCGAAGACCTTACCCAATACCGTATTAATCAAATCAATACACCTTTGGAGGCAGCACGACCCTGCCTAGAAGCCTAGCATATTAGATGCGGCGACAGCGGGTAAGTCGCTAGGGGGAACCTTGAATCACAGAGCGCTGGAAACCGATCAAAGCACTCGACAGATAACGCCGGCATCCCGCGCGCAGGTTGGCGAATGTGGTCGACTTTAGTCCGCGATAGCCGGTTTCATGTAATATTTCCGCGAACCAATGCCCACTTTCTACGATCGTTTTGTCGAGTGTGTCGAACACTGGCCACAAAACATTGCCCTGGAGATCCAGCGCCGGGAACGGGTTGAGAGCTGCACTTACGCCGAGTTGCGGCACATGGCAGAGTCGGTCGGGTCATGGCTGGGAGGCAACGGATTCCGATCGGGCGCACGGGTCGTGATACTGGCGGACAATCATCCCCGCTGGGTGGCCGTATTCCTGGGCGTGGTTGCCTCAGGCTGCACCGCCGTCCCGCTGGACACGGCCCTGCACGCTGACCAGATCACGACCCTGTTGAAGGATAGCGGCAGCTCGCTGCTATTTTGCGATGTCAAACATCTCACGACCGCACAGGAGGCGATCGGAGAGCTCCCCATCAAGATTGCGCTTATCGATCCTGCCGAGCATAGCTCTGCCGATACCCAACCGAAATCCGGTCCGGCCAGACTTATACCGGTGGCCGATCTTGAAAGTATCTTTGCTACCGGTCCGGGCGGCTTCGCGCCCGCCGCGGTCGAAGCGGATGCGGTTGCTTCCCTGCTCTACACGTCTGGGACAACTTCCGATCCTAAGGGCGTGATGCTTACCCACGCCAATCTGCTGGGCGAGGTGGAATCGGTATTCCGATGGGCGCACGTCACTCCGGCGGATGCCGTCCTGGGAGTGCTGCCGCTCTTTCATGTGCTCTCCCAGATGGCGAATCTCTTGTTGCCTCTGGTGAAGGGCGCGCGCGTGGTCTACCTGGAAACGCTGAACACCACGGAACTGCTGCGCGCGCTCAACCAGCGGCAGATCACGATTTTTGCCGTGGTGCCGCAATTTTTCTACCTGATACACGAGCGCATCTTTAAGGAGGTAGCCAAGCGCGGCAAAGTGGCGGGCTGGGTGCTGAAGGTCCTGATGGCGGTCAACCGCAGCCTGCGCAGGGTGGGCTTCAACGCCGGCCGCATCTTCTTCGGCAAGCTGCACAGCACATTCGGCGACCGCATGCGCTACCTGATCACCGGCGGCTCGCGTTTCGATCCGCAGATCGGATACGACTTCTACGCCCTGGGCATCGACATCCTGCAGGCTTACGGTCTGACCGAAACCACAGGTGCGGCCTTTGCAGCTCTGCCCCATGACAACGTAATTGGTTCGGTCGGGCCGCCCCTGCCCGGAGTAGATGGAAAGATTTTCGATCCGAAGCCCGCGGAGGATGGCGGCCCCGCCGTCGGAGAAATTGCTATCAAAGGCGCCATTGTGATGAAGGGCTATTGGAATCGGCCGGATGCGACCGACGCAGTCCTTAAGGAGGGATGGCTGCATACCGGCGATCTCGGCTATTTCGACTCGGGCGGCAATCTGTTTATCACCGGTCGCGAAAAAGACGTGATCGTGCTCAGCAATGGCAAGAACGTTCATCCCGAAGAGATAGAGGCGTACTATCTCAAATCTCCCTACATCAAGGAAATTGGCGTGATGGCGCTGGAGAGCGAACCGGGCAATCCCGCTTCGGAACGGCTCTACGCCGCGGTCGTGCCTGATTTCGATTTGCTGAAAGAACGCAGGATCGTCAATGCGAAGGAGGTCATTCGCTTCGACATTGAAAGCATCTCGGCCAAAATTCCATCGACCAAGCGCATTGGCAGCTACGAAATCTGGCAGGACCCGCTGCCGCGCACCACGACCCGCAAGCTCAAACGCTTCGAATTGGAAAAGCGGGTGCGCGGCAACCAGAAAAAGGGGCAGCCAGATCTTGAGGCCCGCACCGCACCGGCCTTAAGCCTGGAAGATGCTCAGTGGCTGGAGCAGCCCGACGTCCAGCGGGCCTTGAGGATCATTCGCGAATCCAGCAAGAGTGCGCCGGAAGTCATCCGTCCCAGCGACAATCTGGAGCTTGACCTGGGTCTCGACTCCATGCAACGGATTGAATTGCTGGTCGCGGTCGAAAAAGAGCTTGGCGGAGACGTGGATGAGTCGGCCATGGCCGAGATTTATACCGTGCGCCAACTGGTGGATGCGATTCGCGAAAGCGCGGCAAGTGGAAAGACCGTTGCAGGTTCGAGTCAGCAACCGGCCGGCTGGAAATCGGTCCTGCAGGAAGAACCGACCGATCCGGAAGTGCTGGCCCTGGCCTGGCCTGGGGGAGTCGCGGAACGCTTCCTGTATGCCGCATTCCAACCGATCCAGATTTTTGCTTACGACCGGTTTCACCTGCGGGTGAGCGGGTTGGAGAAGCTTCCGGCGCAAGGCGCTTACATCATTTCTTCCAATCACCAGAGTTACCTGGATCCGGTCTTGCTCGCATCGGTTTTGCCGTGGCGGGTATTCCGCAACCTGTTTGCGGTGGGCACCAGCGAAATTTTCGGTTCCGGCTTCATGCGCCGTCTGGCCCGCTGGCTGCGAGTGATTGTCGTCGATCCCGACGCCAACCTGGTTTCCGCCATGCGCGCCGGCGCCTTCGGACTGCGCCACGGCCGCATCCTCATTCTCTATCCTGAAGGCGAGCGCAGTATCAGTGGCATGCCCCGGACTTTCAAGAAAGGCGCTGCCATTCTTTCCATTCATCTGCAGGTGCCGATAGTCCCGGTAGCGATTGAGGGCTTTCACGACGCCTGGCCGCGAGGTCAGCGCTTTCAACAGTTCGCGCCCCTGAAGATCCAGATCGGAAACCCCTTCTACCCTCCGCCCGAAGGCGAAGCATCGGAATCGGCTTACGCGGAGCTTACGGCGGAGTTGAAGGCGCGGGTTGTGGGCATGTGGGAAGGGTTACGCGGCGAGCAGAAAACCGAAGCAGGGACACAAGCGCCGCACTCGTGATCGCTCGCGGCCGCTGCGCGGCAGACCGCGGGTCTTGCTCGAGGGCTCCAACGAAAGCGTCCGGAGCAGTGCAGGGGCGTGTTATTTGGCCCGGGGGTGGGTCTGGTCGTAGACCTGGAGCACATGCTTGATGGAGAGCTGGGTATAGCGCTGGGTGGTAGCCAGGCGCTCGTGGCCGAGCATCTCCTGAATCGCACGCAGGTCGGCGCCTTCTTCCAGCAGGTGGGTGCCGAACGCATGCCTCAAGGTGTGGGGATGGACGTCGGGAGATAGCCCCTTGGCCACCGCAATTTTCTTGACGATCCGCCCCACGCTGCGGGTGGTGAGCCGGCCACCCCGGCGGTTGATCAGCAATGCTGATGAAATTTTCTTCCGCTCCGCCAGCATTCGCTGCCGGGCCGGCAGGTAAGCTGCGAGCGCAGCTTTTACGGTGTCGCCGAAGGGTACGTAGCGTTCCTTCTTTCCTTTGCCCCGGATGAGAATTGCCTCATTGCTCAAACGGATGTCCTCGAGGTTGATCCCGACCAGCTCGGAGTTGCGGATGCCGCAGCCATAGAGCAATTCGAACATCATCCGGTCACGCTCGGGAAAAGCTACGACCTCAGGCATGTGTCCGTCGAGCACACCATTCATTTCCTCAATGGTGGGAACTCGCGGCAGCTTTTTAGGAAGTTTAGGGGTCGAGACCAGGGCCGCCGGATTTTGTACGACTACTCCTTCTTGAGCAAGCCAGCGATACAGCGATCGCACCGCCGCCAACGCGCGCGCGACTGACGTCTTGCCCAGCCCCTTTTCGTAGAGACAGGATAGAAAACCGCGGACCGTGACATGGTCAATTTGCTTCCAGCCCCGTGAACCGGCATAGGCAGCGAATTCTTCCAGATCACCGCGGTAGGCCTTGATGGTGTGGATCGAGGCATTGCGCTGGCGCAGCGACCGCAGAAATGCAGCCACGGCTTTCTCGACGACACTGGATTTCATATCAAACTCTTGTTGTCGCGCCGGCGTCCCACCGGCGCTACAAGAACGGTTTATCCCCTTGCTTTCGCTCGGGGATGATGTTTCTGGTACACACTCTTCAGTCGATCCAGGGCCAGGTGGGTATATACCTGGGTGGTGGAGATATCGGCGTGGCCGAGGATGATCTGCACGGTCCGCAGATCGGCGCCGTTCTCGACCATGTGCGTAGCACAACTGTGCCGCAGCATGTGCGGGCTCGCGTTACGTCCGGCGCTTACGGAGGCCGCGCGAACCATCTGCCACACCCGTTGCCGGGTCAACTTCTTTCCCCCTCGTCCCAAGAATAGAAGGGGCGAGCTCTTCCCTTTCATCAGAATCGGGCGCGCAACCTTCATATAATGGCTCAGCGCATCTTGCGCGCCTTTACCCAGGGGCACAATGCGTTCTTTATCGCCCTTGCCCCGCACCAGCAAATAACCGAGATCGAGTTTCAGGTCTTCCAGTTTGACGCCAACGATTTCGGACACACGTAAGGCCGCGGCATAGAAAACTTCCATCATGGCGCGATCGCGCACCGCCAGCGCTTCCGCGTCCTTCGCCTTCGAAACGGAGGCCGGACCACGCAACATGAATTCCATTTCGTCGCGGGCCAGCGCTTTGGGCAACACTTTCCACTGTTTGGGGGAATCGATGTTTAGCGTGGGGTCATGGTCCACCATCTTGTCCAACAGGAGATAGCGATATAAATGGCGCAGGGCCGAGAGCTTGCGTCCCACCGAACGCCCGTCAACCGAATCGCCGAACAGTTGCTGGAGGAACTCGCGCACGTGATTGCGTTGGGCATTGAGCAACGTGCGCTTGCGCTTCTCCAGAAAGGCGACGAATTGCCCGATGTCAGTGGTGTAGGCCGAGACCGTAAGCGGCGCCAGCCCCTTTTCGATCTTCAGGTAATCGAGGAACCCTGAAACCACGCGAGCGTTGGGTACAGACGACACACTGCAAGTGTGCCCGTTATCGGACGCCGGGAAAAGTAGCGAGTATGGTTAACCACGGAGGACACAGGGGACACGGAGGAAGACCCAAACACTCCGTGTCCCCTGTGTCCTCCGTGGTCAGTAAATCTCTTTCAAAATTTCCTCCGCATACAGCACGCCTTCGGGGGTTTCCTCATGCTTGAAGTATGCAAACACGTTGCGCTCCTGCCCCAGAAGGTCGCGGATCCGCTGCATCATGGCGATGCGCTCGTCGGCGGTATAGGAAGGCTTGCGGTAGCGGTAGTAGCAGAAGTCAGCGGTCACCACGTCGGGGGTAGTCCGCTCTTCGGTCTCGGCGACACAGAGGGCACGATTGCCGCTTTTCAACAGATTGAATACTTCATCCGTAAACCAGGAGGGATGACGGAATTCAAACGCCGCCTGGACCGCTCGTGGCAGCGCGGGAAGAAATTCTTCCAGTAATTTCACATCGGCTTTCAAGTTTGGCGGCAACTGAAATAACACCGGGCCCAGTTTTCCAGCCTGGGCCAGGGGTTCAATCGTGCTGAGAAACCGGGGCACAAAATCGGCCGTCCCTTTTAGCCGCTTGATGTGGGTGATCACCTGGTGCGCCTTCACGCCAAAGTGAAAACCCGGGGGCGTCTCCGCAATCCACTTCTGCGCAGTCGTCTCCTTGATCAATTGCCGGAAAGTAAAATTGACTTCGACGGTGTTGAGACGGCTGGCGTAGTGTTGCAGGAAATGTCTCTGCGGAAGCTTGGCCGGATAAAAATCCGGCTTCCAGCTGGGATACGCCCATCCCGAAGTACCCACATAGAGTTGCGCCATGATCGGGGATTATATCTTTCTGGACTTTTTGCCTATTGCTTTCTTGCTGCCAGTTTTCACGGTTTGCTTCTGGCGTCCGGCCTGAGCTGCGATGTTCAAGCCTGTGGTAGCAGCCCCAGAGCTTCCGCGAGCCTGGCTCGCCGCATGGGCGTGGACGCCCGGGCCTGCCTCTACCGCCAACTTAGGCAACTTTTGCCTGAGGGTCAGAACGGACTCGAACAAGTCTCCCATTTTCTGCACACGCTTGAGCACCTGATCGGCTTCGAACACCAGCAGGCCTGGGTCTTTCCTCTTCAGCATGTGCTCGACTTCTTCCCACTTGACCGGCGTGGAAACCGTGGGATGCTCCCTTGCCCGCAACGAATACACCGCAATCGTGGTTTTGTGCTCGTCGTTCTGGCTCCAGTCCACCAGCACCTTGCCTTTGCGTAGCTCCTTCTTCATGTCTGAAACCACCAGCTCGCGGTGCTGGTCTTCCAGCAGGCGAGCCAGCGCGTGGGCAAACGGTTTGGTGGCCTGGTAGCTGGTGGGCGAATTCAGAGGAACGTAAATCTGCAGCCCCTTGGAGCCGGAGGTCTTGGGAAAACTCTGCAGGCCGAAGTGCTCAAAGATCTCCCGCAGCCACATGCCGACTTGCGCGCACTGCACAATATTGGCCGGCGGTCCGGGATCGAGATCAAATACCATCATGGTGGGACACGCGATGTCTTTTGCCAAAGAAAGCGAGGGATGCAGCTCGATGGCGGCCAGGTTTGCCATCCAGACCACCGTGCTTAGATCGTCCGCCAGAATGTAATTGACATTGCGCCGGTTGCCCTCGCTCCAGATGGGTGCGGTCTTCACCCAGTCGGGCCGGTGCGCGGTGGCGTTCTTCTCAAAAAAATATTGGCTGTCCACGCCGTTGGGATACCGCTTCAGGGTCAGCGGCCGGCCCGCCAGATGAGGAACCAGGACAGGACCGATGCGGGCGTAGAAGTCAATGACCTGTCCCTTGGTAAAGCCGGTTGCGGGATACAGGACTTTGTCCAGATTGGACAGTTTCAGTTGCCGGCCCTGAATTTCAACCATCGGTGCAGTGCTCACGCGACCTCGCTCGGTGTCAAGGTTAACCACGAGTGCCGTTAAGTATAGTTGCGCTGCCCGGCCAGACCCAGGCCTTGTCGTGTGGTGCGTGCCCCCGCCCGCGAAGAGTCAAGATCAATCGGCATAGGGGGACGGGTCGCCCCGCCTCCACCGGGTGGCCAGGAGCGGTTACCCGCTCCCGGCTCCCACAGAACGTAGCGTGCGGATTTCCCGCACTACGCTCGTCAGAAGTCTCACAGCACG
>Ga0335085_10014804_pt1 | contig 11354 bp, 8 predicted proteins | sample Lox_Sample_45_FD_206712 | JGI IMG/M metagenome (GOLD analysis project Ga0335085, IMG submission 206712) | Soil microbial communities from Loxahatchee National Wildlife Refuge, Florida, United States - Lox_Sample_4.5 | ecosystem: Environmental > Terrestrial > Soil > Wetlands | place: USA: Florida... | reverse complement strand
GGCTCCGTGTTCCGGAACGACATGGCCAAGTAGCCGTCACTCGTAGCGCAGCGCGATCATGGGATCGACGCGGGCGGCGCGGCGCGCGGGAAGGAAGCCGGCGAATGCGGCGATCCCGGCGAGGACGAGCATAGCGCCGACCAGCGCGATGGGATCACCAGCGCCCACACCGAACAGCAGCGAGCGAAGCAGAAGCGAGCCAGCGACGGCGGCGGGGACGCCCACGGCGAATCCGACGGCGATGAGAACCATCGTTTCGCGAAGCACCATCCAGAGAACCGTCTCGCGGCGTGCGCCGAGCGCCATGCGGATGCCGATTTCCCGTGTCCGGCGCGATACGGTGTAGGCCATCAAACCGTAGAGACCGATTCCGGCGAGGGCGAGCGCGAGCAGCGCCAGCAGGCCGGAAAGCTGGGTGATGAAAACCTCGGTACTGATTGACTGACCCACCAGGGAATTGAGCGCGAAGACGTTGATGGCGGGGTGAGCGGGGGCAGCGGCGGCGACGGCGTTGCGGATTTCGCGGCTGACGGCTGCGGCATCGGCGAAGGTGCGGACTTCGAAACCGGCGTTGGTGTGCAGCCACATTTCGTTGAAGAAGGGGAAATAGACGCGCGCCCGTAGCCCCTCGCGCAGGTTGTTCGACTTGGAATCGGCCACCACGCCGACGACGACGGCGTCGCCGGGATTGCCGGGGTAGGTGTCGCGGATGATTTTGCCGAGGGGATTGGAACCGTGGAAATACTTTTCGGCGAAGGTGCGATTGATGACGCAGACGCGGCGCGAGGGCGCGGCGTCCTGCTCGGTGATTTCGCGGCCGGCGAGGAGGGGTATTCCGAGGGCGGAGAAATAGCCGGGGCCCACGTGGTCCATCATGGCGTGGAGATCTTCGCCGGGCTTGGGAGTGTGGCCCTCGACGGAAACGGGGTCGGCGGATTCGGAGTGCTGGAAGAGGCCGTTGGAGGACAGAGTGGCGACGCGGACGCCGGGGAGTGCGCGAATCTTATCGAGCACGTCGCGGAAGAAGGGGACCCGGGAATCGCCGGAGTGGCCGGCTGCGGCGGCATCGACGCGGAACATCAGAAGGTTGTCGCGGTTGTAGCCAAGATTCACGCCGCGGAGCTGCTGGAGGGTGCGGAGGAAGAGGCCGCAGGCTGTGAGCATAACGATGGAAATCGAGACCTGAGCGACGACGAGAAGGCGGCCGGCGGGAATGCGGCGCTGCCCTTGGGAGGAACCCGTGGCAGCGGCTCGGAGGACGGGCAGCGTTTCGAGGCGGGCAGCGCGGAGGGCGGGGAACAGGCCAAATAGAAGAACGGTGAGGAGGGTGACGGCGAGTGTGAAAAACGCGACGCGCACGTCGGGGGTGAGATCGAGGTCGATGACGGAGGAGCCGGGAACGGTGCTGCCGGCAAGGGAGACGAGAAGGGGCGCGGCCCAGCGCGAGAACAGGAATCCGGCCGCGCCACCGAGCAGGGCGAGCAGGGCGCACTCGGTGACGAGCTGGCGGACCAGGCGGAGGCGGCCGGAGCCGATGGCCATGCGGACGGCGAATTCCTTCTGGCGGGCGGCGCCGCGGGCGAGCAGGAAATTGGCCAGATTGGCGCAGGCAATCAGGAGAATCAGGCCAACCATTCCCATCAATAGTTTGATCGGGTCGCCGTAGTCAGCATAGACGGTGGAGGCGCCGCGCAGGCCGGAGCGAAGTTTGATGCGCTGTTCGAAAGCGCGCTGGCGGTAGTCAGGCGCGCCCGGGGCTCTGAGCGCTTCTTCGATCTCCTGGCGGAAGGTTACGTTGATGCTGGCATTTGCCTGGCTCAGAGAGACGCCGGGTTTGAGGCGGGCGAGCACCTGGAGCCAAATGTATTGGTTGGTGATGGCAAGGGTGGGAGTGAGGCGATCGATGCCGGGATAGATCGTATCCTGCATCGTGATCGGGAGCCAGACATCGGGGGCGTCACCGACAGTTTCTCCGAAAAATCCGGGAGGGGTGACGCCGATGATTTCGAGAGTGGTCTGGCGGACGCGGATGGTTCTGCCGAGTATCTGCGGGTCGAGGCCAAAGCGCTGGTTCCAATAAGCATAGCTGATGACGGCGTAGGGAGCGCCGCCGGGGGAGCGGTCCATTTCCGGGGAAAAGCCGCGGCCGAGGATGGGCTGAACGCCGAGAGTGGAGAAATAGTTTCCGGAGACGAGGCGAAAAGTGGCGGTTTCGACCTGCTGGGAGGAAGCGGCGGAGCGGGATACTGAGGCGGCAGAGGATGGGCCGCCTATGGAAACGGCACGATTGGCCAGGGAGCTATCGGAGGCGAACATGCTGGAGAAGACTTCGTTGTGGCTGCGGAGAAATTCGAAATCGGCCCAGGCGAGCAGAGAACGCTCGCCGAAGTCGCTGCCGTAGGAGCTGCCGTGCGAGTCGGGGTCGGTGAGAACGACGAGGCGCCCGGGATCGGCCACGGGAAGTGAGCGGAGCATCACGGCGTCGAGAATACTGAAGACCGCGGTGTTTGCACCGATGGCGAGAGCGAGCGTGAGCACGGCGAGCGAGGCAAACGCCGGGTTGCGGGCCAGAACTCGAGCGCCGAAACGGATGTCCTGCCATAAGGTGTCCATTGTCGCCTCCCCCTTCAGCGGCCGAATGCCCGGTCGGGGAGCATGCCAAAAGCCATTTGCGATTCTAGCTATCGGGCGCATGTGCAGCAGCTTAGCGGGGCCAGTCAGATGGTGCGGGGCTGGCGGGTGCCCGCTTTTGGGAATCACCGTTCCCTGCGGTGGACAGTTCTTCGGCCAGGAATGAGCCCCTCCGGGATCGCAGGGTGTGGCCGTTCTTGCACGATCGAGTAACAAACACGGACAAATATGCGAGTATGTCCATCCACCTGAGGCCATGGAAGCCCGCACCGAACATTCGAGGAAAATCGCGCTGCGCTTTGTGCTGCTGGTGGGCGCGATGAGCTTTTTCGCGGATTTCACATACGAGGGAGCACGCGGAATCCTTGGCCCGTACCTGGAATTGCTGGGAGCGAGCGGGGCCGCCGTGGGGGTAGTTGCCGGACTGGGCGAGTTGGCCGGCTACGGGCTGCGACTCGTATCGGGGCGATTGGCGGACCGTACGCGGCTCTACTGGCCCATTACCATTTTCGGATACGTGGTGCAGATGGCGGCGGTGCCGGCGCTGGCGCTGGCGGGAAGCTGGCCCGCTGCGGCCGCGCTGCTCGTTGCGGAACGCGCGGGGCGCGCCACGCGCAATCCCCCTCGCGACGTGATGCTTTCCCACGCGGGGCACCAGATGGGCGGATACGGCTGGGCGTTCGGCCTGCACGAGGGCCTGGATCAGTTGGGCGCGCTTTGCGGGCCGTTGCTCATGGCGTTTCTGCTGTTTCGCCACGGGAACGGCACAGGCGTGGGCGGCTATCGGATGGCTTTTGCGGTGCTGTTGGTTCCGGCACTGGCCACGCTGGCGTTGCTGGCCGTGGCGCGCACGATGTATCCGCGGCCGGAAGAAATGGAAGCGCATCCGCCGGACGTTCACGCCGCGGGCTTGCCGCGCGTGTTCTGGATTTATCTGGCGGGCGCGGCGCTGGTGGGAGCAGGATTTGCGGACTTCGCTCTGGTGGCCTATCACTTCCAAAAGGCCTCGAGTGTGCCCGCGGTGTGGATTCCGATCTTTTATTCGGTGGCGATGGGAGTGGGTGGTGCGGGATCGCTGCTGTTCGGGAAGTTGTTCGACCGGCACGGCCTGCGCGTTCTGGTTCCGCTGACGGTGCTTTCTGCGGCGTTTGCGCCGCTGGTTTTTTTCGGAGGATTCTGGGTGGCGCTGGCGGGCTCCGCGGTGTGGGGCGCGGGAATGGGAGTGCATGAATCGATCGTGCCTGCGGCGGTGGCGCCGATGGTGCGGCCGGAGCGGCGCGCCTCCGCCTACGGATTGTTCACCGCGGGCTACGGAGTGGCGTGGTTTCTGGGCAGCGCGCTCATCGGATTTCTCTACGATCTGTCGCTCTCGGTGACTGTGGTGTCGTGCATCGTGCTCGAACTCGCGGCAATTCCCTTCTTCGTGTTGGCGGCGCGCTCCGCGCCTGGGTCTCGGGTGCCGCAGTAGCCCACAAATATCGCCAGAATTGCGCTTGACACGTTTCCAGCCGTTTGCTAATGATTGTTTGCCGCTTTTTGCAGCGGCATTTATCCAGAGTGGCTGAGGGAACAGGCCCTACGAAGCCACAGCAACCTGGCCCAAGTGCCAAGGTGCTAATTCCTGCCCAGTACGGGAGAGATAAAACCTAGGCCAGTCCCCCAAGTTGGATTGGTTTAAGAATCTCACTCCCAAACTGAATAACGGAGCGCCGCACGGTGCGCCTCAGTCGCTGTTTATTTCCGGCGACGAGGACCATCCCGGCGATCCGACGCCCGTGGTGTGCGCACGCAACCACGCGGGTTATTGCGAAGGTGTGTCGAGGGAGGCGGGAGATGTCCAGCAATCACGAATGTTGTAGGACGCGCCCCGTGGTGGTCAAACTGGGCGGCTCCGTCCTGACCGACCAAGCCGCGTTCGCGCGCGCCGCTCGATTTCTTTGCGGCCGGCTGGAGGACGCGCGGGGCGAGCGTTACGTGGCGGTAGTCTCAGCGCAGGAAGGTTGGACGGACGCGCTGGAACGCCAAGCGCGTTCACTTACCCGGAATCCTTCTCCGCGCGCGCTCGATTTGCTGTGGTCCACGGGGGAAATCCGATCCGTGGCGTTGCTTGCGCTTCACCTGGAAGCGCTCGGAGTGCGCGCCGTTGGATTGAACATCGCGGAAACCGGTCTACAGGTGAATGGCGTGCCGGGGAACCGCGCGGCTTTCGATGCCCGCCGCTTGATCGCGGCGCTTGCTAAGAACGAAGTCGTTGTGGTTCCCGGCTTCCTGGGAACGAACGCGGACGGAACGATTGTCACGCTCGGGCGGGGCGGATCCGATCTGACCGCCGTGCTACTGGCGGCCGGGCTGGGCGCCGCGCGGTGCGAGCTGGTCAAAGATGTCCCTGGATATTTTTCCGCTGACCCGCATCGCGATGCGGCGGCACGGCATCTGCCCGCACTTACGTTTGCTGAAGCGCTCGAACTCGCCGACCACGGCTGCGACCTGGTGCAGCGCCAAGCTATCCAGGCCGCGGCCGAGGCAGGAATTCCGCTGGTGGTGCGGGGCCTGGACGGCCTGGGCCTGATCACATTGGTTTCGGCGGCCCCACCGGCGCCTGCCCATGCGGAGGGCACGCAACCAGCCAGGCACTACCTGCAAGCCAGGGCATAAAACCGAATGTCAGATGGACTGCACTCATAGGAAAAGGAGAAACAACATGAAATTCGCAACAAAGACGATTCACGCAGCTCAACCTTCCGAGCCGGAGACGGGCGCGCTCGTGGCGCCCATCTTCCAGACCTCGACCTACGAGCAGGAGGCGCCGGGATGCGACAAAGGCTTCAATTACTCGCGCACAAACAATCCCACGCGCGAGCGGCTGGAGCGCGTGCTGGCGGAGCTTGAAGGAGTGGAGCACGCGGCTCTTTTCGCATCAGGACTGGCTGCCGAGAACGCGGTGCTGCAAGCCTATCTCCGGCCCGGCGACGAAATCATCCTGCCGCAGGACGTGTACGGCGGAACGTACCGGATCCTGAACCGGGTGTTCCAGCCGATCGGAGTGACGGTGAGGCAATTCGATCTTTCGGAGTATGCGGCGCTGGATGCGGCGCTGGGCGCGCGGACGCGAATCGTGTGGCTCGAATCACCGACGAATCCGCGGCTGCTGGTGTACGACATCGCGGAGATTGCCGCGCGCGCACACGCGCACGGCGCGCTGGTGGTGGTAGACAACACGTTTGCCACGCCGTATTTCCAGCAGCCCTTTGCGCTGGGTGCGGACCTGGTGGTGCACAGCGTGACGAAATACATGGCCGGGCATTCGGACCTGATCCAGGGCGCGGTGCTGGCGCGCGAGTCGGCCATCTTCGAGCCGGTGAAATTCCTGCAGAACGCCACCGGAGCCGTACCAGGCCCGTTCGACTGCTGGCTGACGCTCCGCGGGCTGAAAACCATGGAGTTGCGCGTGCAGCGCCACGCGGAAAATGCCGCGGCCATCGCGCATGCGCTTGAAGTGCATCCGCTGGTGCGGCGCGTGTATTTCCCCGGGCTCGCATCGCATCCCGGGCACGAAATCGCACGCAGGCAGATGACGGGATTCGGCGGCATGCTGTCGTTCGAGCTGGACGGGACAATCGAGGAGGTCCGCGCGTTCGTCTCCTCGCGGCGGTATTTTACCCTCGGCGAGAGTCTGGGTGGAGTGAAGGCGCTCATCTGTCATCCGGCGACGATGACGCACGCTTCGATTCCGGCGGGAGCGCGCGCCGAACTCGGCCTCTCCGACACTCTTATCCGGCTCTCGCCCGGCTGCGAGAATTCAGAGGATCTCGTGGAGGATTTGCTGGAGGGACTGACGCAGTTGGAAAGCGCGCGCGAAAAAACTAAGGTGGTGGCTGCACATGCCGGGTGATCGGGACCAGCCGGCAGGCCGGCGCCTGGGCGCGAAGATCGAAGTCGGCCTTCTGGGTGCGACTGGCGCGGTGGGGCAACACTTCGTCCGGCTGCTCGCGGAGCATCCCTGGTTCCGCTTGACCTGGCTGGCGGCGAGCGAACGGTCCGCGGGCCGCCGGTACGGCGACCTGCCGTGGCGGCTGGCGGCACCGCTGCCGGAAGACATTACGAAGCTCCCGGTCGAGTCGCTGCGGGCGGGGAACGGACCGGAGTTGGTGTTCTCTGCGCTCGACGCCGCGGTGGCAGGCGAATGCGAGGCCGAGTTTGCGGCGCGGGGACACTGGGTGGTGAGCAACGCGCGGAATCACCGGATGGACCCGTGCGTTCCGCTCGTGATCCCCGAAGTGAATCCAGATCACCTCGGACTAGTGCACAGGCAGCGGGCGGAGCGCGGCTGGCGAGGGGGGCTGATCACCAATCCAAACTGCGCTACGGTGGGGCTGGCGATGGTGCTCGGAGCGCTGCGGTGGTTCGCGCCTCGCCGCGTAACCGTCACCACTCTTCAGGCTCTTTCGGGCGCAGGGTATCCCGGCGTGGCGTCACTGGACGCGGCGGCAAACGTGATCCCGAATATCGAGGGGGAAGAGGAAAAACTGGAGACGGAAACACAGAAAATCCTGGGGACGCTCGAAGCCGGAGCCGTGCACGGGCATGCCGTGAGGATTAGCGCGCAGACGACCCGCGTGCCCGTGCTGGATGGGCACACAGAAGCCGTGTCCGTGGAGCTGGAGGAGCACACTACGCGCGAGGACCTGCTCGCCGCTTTCGCGGGATTTTCCGGCACCCCGCAGGCTCTCGCGCTGCCGAGCGCGCCGCCCCACCCGATTGTGGTTCATGAACGGCCGGATCGTCCGCAGCCGCGGCTGGACGTGGACTCGTACGGGGGGATGGCGGTGCACGTCGGCCGGCTGCGCGCGTGTCCCGTGCTCGGCTGGAAGTTCGTGCTGCTGAGCCACAACATGGTTCGCGGCGCTGCTGGCGCGGCGCTGCTAAATGCGGAGCTGGTCGTAACGCGCGGCCTGCTGGAGTCGGCGTACGAGGGCGATCTCGCTGCGTCCAGCCACCTCTAGACCTCGCTGCCCGACCCAGACGCCCAAGCCCTGCTCGAAGGCCCGCTCACACGGCTCTGTGATACTCGTCACGGCGCCTCTCACGCCGAATCGCATTCCATGTCGAGGATGCAGCCTTAACACGCCATTTTTCGGTTGCTCGCGGCGCTGTGAAGTGCTAGCAATTGCGGCCGATTGGGAGGTCCGTCATGAAACATTTCATCGCCAGGGTTTTACTGCCTGCCGTCGCATTGAGCGCCGTGTTTGCCGGGTGCAAGAGCGGCGAGCAGCAGAGCAATACGTTCAAGATTGGTGTGGTGACGTCATTGACGGGCGCGGCAGCGGCGTTCGGGCAGGCGCATAAGAACGGCTACACCGTTGCGCTGGACGAGCTGAACGCCAAGGGCGGAGTGCTCGGAAAGAAGATCGAACTCGTTTACTACGACGACCAAAGCAAGCCGGACCAGGCCGTGCAGGGCGTGACGAAGCTGGTGGACCAGGACCATGTGCCGATCATTCTTGGCGCTTATTCCAGCGAAAATACGCGCGCCATCGTACCCGTGGTGACGCAAAAACAGGTGCCGCTGATCATTCCCACCGCGGTGGCGGACAACGTGATCCAGACGGGTTCGCCATGGGTGTTCCGCATCTGCGCGGGCTCGGGCTCGTTTGCGGCGGCGACGCTGGACTTCCTGAAGAACAACGGGGATCCAAAGACGATGGCCATCGTTTACGAGAACACGAACTTCGGCCAATCCAACGACAAATCGATGCGCGAAGCCGCAGAGGCGGCGGGCGTGAAGATCGTGGACGAAGAGGCCTACCAGGCCAGTTCGCCCGACTACAAGGCGCTGCTGCAGCGCGTGAAAGCAAAGAACCCGGAGGTCATCTATTTCGCGTCGTACCTGCTGGATGCGACCACCTTGATGCGGCAGGCCGCGGAAGTGGGCCTGAACCCGAAATATTACACGTCCGCGGGCACGGGCTTCGCGGCCGCAGAGTTCCCAACGAAAGACAAGGGAGCGGGCGCGTACGCCGAGTACACATTCAGCGTGTCGCAATGGCTGCCCACTGCAAAGTGGAAGGGCTCCAAGGAATTCGACGAAGCATTTGCTAAGCTCACCGGAGCGCATCCGGCGTATCACGCGATGGAAGCATACGCGGCGCTCCTGGTGGCCGTGGCGGCGATCCAGAAGGCGGGCAACCCGCAGCCGGCGGTCATCCGAGACGCGCTGAAAACGGTGGATCTGCCCGACACGCCTTTCGGGCCGATCAAATTTGACGAACACGGCCAGAACGCGCATCCTCTGCTCATCACCCAGATTCTGGACGGCCAGTACAAAGTGGTGTGGCCGAAGGCGGCGGCGGAAGCCGAACCGGTGATTCCGGCGCCCGCCTGGAACAAACGCAAGGGGCTGTAAGCCAGGCGCCCACAGGAACGGGAGGGTGAAAGCCGGCGCCGCCGGCGCCGGCCCGGCGGCGGAGTGCGCCGCCAGGGACCGCTGCGGGCGAAAGGCAACGCGTGGACTTCTACACTTCTCTCCAGGCCGTGGTGAACGGACTGCTCACCGGGGGGCTTTATGCGCTGGTGGGGATGGGCATGGCGCTGATTTTCGGCGTGATGCGCATTGTCAATTTCGCGCACGGCGCCTTCATGATGCTGGGGATGTACGCGGCGTACGTGCTGTTCACCCACGGACACCTCATTCCCTACGTGAGTTTTCCCATCGTCGCGCTGCTCATGTACGCGGTGGGGCATTTGACCTACATGGGCCTGCTGAGGCCCATTCACGGCCAGTCGGACTTCATGCAGATCTTGCTGACCCTGGGGATCGGGCTGGCGCTGACGGACGGAATCCAACTGGTATTTGGGGCCGACTACCACCAGATCAACTTCCCGCTGCTGTCGAGAAATTTCCACCTCGGAACGCACCTTACGGTGAGTGCGCCGTGGGTGGTGTCGTTTGGAATCGCACTGGTGGTGGGCGCGGGCCTTTATTTTTTCGTGATGCACACGATGATCGGGCGCGCGGCGCGTGCCATCGCGCAGAACCGGAATGCGGCTCCACTCATGGGGATTCACCTGCACCGAGTGCAGGCATTCTGGTTCGGGCTGGGCGTGGCGGCCGCAGCCGTGGCGGGTGCCCTGCTGCTTCCGGTGTTTTACCTTTATCCGGGAGTCGGTGATCAATTCACTCTGAAAGCCTTTGTGATGGTGGTGCTCGGCGGAATGGAATCCATCGTCGGAGCGGCGATGGCGGGGCTGCTTCTCGGGGTGGTGGAAAACCTTACCAGCCTCTACTGGGGTAACGAGTGGGCGCTGGCCGTGGATTTCGTGATCTTCATTCTGGTGCTTTCACTGCGGCCGAGCGGCATCTTCGGGAGGCAAAAGGCATGAAGCGCTGGCAACTGGCGCTGGCGCTCGCGGGGTTCGTGATGTCGCTGCTCGTGCCGCTGGTGGTGACGAGCGACTACCAATTGCAGGTCTTGTTCCGAATCTATCTCTTCGCGGCGCTCGGCCTGGCGTGGAATTTGGTGGGGGGCTACGCAGGACAGCTCTCCCTGGGCCATGCTGCGTATTTTGGCGCAGGGGCATATGGGCTGGCACTCTTCACGCGCCTGGGATTCCCGATGTGGGCGGTGCTTGCGCTGCTGGTGTTACTGGCCATGTTGTTCGCGCTGCTCATCGGCGGAGTGTCGTTCCGTCTGCGCGGGCCTTACTTTGCGCTGGCTACTATTGCCTTTGCGGAAGTGGTGCATGCCGCGGCGAAAAATCTGCCCAGCGTCACGGGTGGCGACGTCGGGGTGCAGGTGCCCGCCCTGTTTCACTCGAACGTGAACCGGTCCTTCTATCTGTGCGCGGTGATCCTGACGGCAATCACTACGGTGGTGACCGTGCTGATTTCCCGCTCGAGGTTCGGCTACTACCTGATGGCGATTCGCGAAGACCAGGACACTGCTTTGGCTGTGGGCGTGAACGCTTCGCGCGTGAAGCTCTACTCGCTGCTGCTGAGCGCGGCGTTCACCGCGCTGGCCGGCGCGCTCTATGGCAGCCTGTTCCTGTTCATCGTGCCGGACCAGGTTCTATCCATCGACATCTCGAACGAGATTGCGATTGTGGCGATGCTGGGCGGCGCGGGAACGCTGACGGGCCCGATGGTGGGGGCCGTGGTGCTGGAGTCGGCTTCGGAGATTTTCAAATCGGTATTCCAGGAAGCGCACCTGCTGATCTATGGGCTGCTGCTGATTGTCGTGGTGCTGTTCCTGCCGGAAGGGATCGTGGGCAGCGCGGAAGGGATGTTGCGGCGTCGAAAGAAGTAGGGGCCGGATCAACGGTTGCTGGGACAAGAGCATGGCACTGCTGGAAATCGAACATGTAACGAAGCGCTTCGGCGGCCTAGTGGCCACGAACGACGTCACATTTTCGATTAAAGAGAGCGAAATCGGGTTCATCGTTGGGCCCAACGGCGCGGGAAAGACCACGCTGTTCAACCTTATCAGCGGGGTGTTCCATCCCGACTCGGGCGCCATTCGCTTCCAGGGGCGCGACATTACGCGGATCGCGCCGAACCGCGCCGCGGAGCTGGGCATCGGCAGGACCTTTCAGGTGGTGAAGCCGCTGCGCAATTTGACCGTGCGCGAAAACGTTATGCTGGGCGCATTCCTGCGCACCAGCAGCACCGCCCGGGCGGCGGAGGAAGCTCGGCGCGTGCTGCAATACCTGCAAATGGAGAAATACTC
>Ga0335085_10014803_pt1 | contig 11355 bp, 11 predicted proteins | sample Lox_Sample_45_FD_206712 | JGI IMG/M metagenome (GOLD analysis project Ga0335085, IMG submission 206712) | Soil microbial communities from Loxahatchee National Wildlife Refuge, Florida, United States - Lox_Sample_4.5 | ecosystem: Environmental > Terrestrial > Soil > Wetlands | place: USA... | reverse complement strand
ACCACGGCCAAGCTGGAAACGACAGGTGCCGTCTGCATCGCGGCGGGCGCTGACGCCGAGCAGCCGCTCGTAGTCATCCGCGGCGGCCTCGAGATCGGAAACACCAATATAGACGCTGTCAAGCTCCATCGCTCCGTATGCTAGTCCCGATGCCCCCGATCTCAAAACCGAAACGCGAACGTCTTGCGACGAGCGACGTCCAGACGCCCGGACTTGACACTCGTCACGCCTCGATCGGCGTACCAGCCGCGCTCGGCGGCATCGAACGCCGCCCGCGTCGTCTGCACCGGCAGCGGCTCGCCGTTCAGGCTCACGCCCGCCGCGGGCGTTGTGAATACCAGCTCGACCACGTTGTTGCGGCTCGTCACCGCACCGTCGAAGGTTCCGGAGCTGCCCTCTATCGTGACCTCGACCGTGTGGCCGCTCGCTCGCTGATCGATGCGGGTGGTCCGCACGGCGCCCTGCTGGTAGGCGGTGGTCGTGCCGTCATCCTCGTACAGCGTGAACAAGGTCGGCGTCTGGTCGGGAAACACACGCACGACGAGCTCGTCCCGTTCGCTCCCGTCCAGACGTTTGCCCACCGCATTCATCGTCTGCTCGTCGACGGCCATCTCGGGAATGATCGCGCCAGCACGGGCGAAGAGCGGCAGCTGCAACACGCCGTCGACGTACAAGGGCAGTCCCTGGATCCAGTCTCCCGTACTCGTGAGCCGCTCGTTGGTGTGATAGTTCGTCCACGTTCCTGCCGGCAGATACACATCGCGCGTCGTCGATGCGACCGTGTCGACCAGCGCGACGAGCAGATCGCGGCCGATGAGCTTCTCGTCGCCCAGCTCACGCACGTTCGCGTCGCCCTGGTAGTAGTACACCAGCGGCGGGATCACCGGCTCGCCAAAGCGGTAGGCTCGATGGGCGAGCGAGTAGAGATACGGGATGAGGCGGTAGCGCAGGCGGATGTTCTCCAGATTGCTCGCCAGATCGCCGACGCGATCCGGCGCAGTCTCGTAGCAGTTGCACACGTTCAGCGTGTGTGGGCGGCCGGGCACATCGACCAGCATGCCGTCGGCAAACCAGCGCGTGTACACGTCGTTCAGGTCGCCCTGCAACGCCGTCCGCCAGAATCCGCCGATGTCAGAACCGAAGTAGTCGATGCCGGAGAACGACATGTGCATCTGGACGTTGAAGTGCGCCGCCAGGCTGGCGAGATTCGAGGCGATGTCGCCGGACCACATCGCGGCGCCGAAGCGCTGGATGCCCGACGTGCCCGAGCGTGACAGGCAGAACGGGCGTTGCGTACCGTTGCGCGCATAACCGCGCTGGATGCTCTCGAGCCACTTGAAGTTGTAGAGGTTGTGCACATCGCGATCGGCGTGCAGGCCGATCTCGGGAAAACCGAAATACCATCCGTTCGGATCGTACGACTCCGGCTCGCCGAGATCGGTCCAATGCCCGAGGACGCCCATCAGCGCCAGCGCCTGCCGTTTGGCGTCGTGCCAGTAGTCGCCGGCGGCGCCGTTCGTCCAGTCGAGCATGCCACCGGTGCCCCACCAGGACGGGATGGTCACCGGATCCCCAGCCTCGGCCTGACGAACCAGATACCCGCGATCGGCGAGGGCGGCGTGCTCCGGCAGCGACGCGTCGACATACGGCTCCTCGATGACCATCAATCCGATGCCATTGTCCTCCCGCAGCCGCGCGATCTCCCCCGCCGGATCGGGGAAATGACTCGGGTCGAAGGTCAATGCCCCCATGTGCGACGGGCGGGGAACGATGTTGCCGAACCACTGCAGGTCGAGGAGAAAGCCGTCGACCGGGAACTGATTCGCGCGCAGCGTGCGCAGCTTGTCCTCCAGCTCTGCCCAGTTGTCGTACCCGAACTCCGACACCCACAGGCCGAACATCTTCTTCGGCGGCACCAGCGGGTGGCCCACCAGCTCCATGTATCGCGCGCGGAGAGCGGGTAGATCGGGGCCGGCGAGGACGTAGCCGCGCACCCGATCGCCGCGGGTCCGGATCGTCCAGGGGTCGGGCGTGAAGTCCCAGCGCTGCGCGTAGAGATGATCGAGGAACAGCGCGTAGTTTTCTCCGGCATCCCCGAGCGCGTACATGACCGGAAACTGTGCGTTCCCCGTGACGCCGCCGTTGAAGCTGGTCGTGTCGTTGCCGTCGTCGTTGCCGGGCACGGCCACCTTGCCGACCCAGTCGCCGTTGGCGTCACCGGGTGTGAGAAAATGCTCCCCGAGACCATACGCATGCTCGATCGCTGCCGGCGCAAGGGTGAGCGTCGCCGCAGTCGCGGAGAGATCTTGCGGGCAAATCGTCGTCAGCCCGGCTGGCGGCCTGCGGGTCGTGTCGGTCACCGCCAGGCAGAGGTCCGTCGCGCCAACCCGTAGCTGCAGCGCGGCGGTCGACACCATCCCATGGTGGTCGTCGGTGAAACGGGACGGCCCCGGATGATCCTTCGCGACCACCATCGGCGTGGTGTAGATGCGTTCGGCGACGTCGGGGCTCGACTCCGGGCCAGCAAACTCGAAATGTACGACGTCATCGCGCAGTATCTCGATGACGAGAGCGCCGCCGCCGGCCGTGTATTCGAGGCGTTGAACGCCGAGCGCGGCAGAGCCGGGCGGTCCGGATGACTCTCCCCCACACGCGGCGAGACAGGTGGCGGAGGCGAGCGCAGCGAGAACGCGGAGCCCCCGCAACCTCCTCATCGGTCGGGTCGATGAACGCGCACGAGCCCCTCGATACGCGGAGGACGGAAGATCAATACCGTTCGTTCCGAGTAGCCCTCGCGCGGGGGCGTATCGAGGGGCTCGTCCGGGTGTAGTACCTCCCCAAGAGGGAGGCATGGACGCGTCTGATCGAAGGAATTACTTCGCCGTGCCGGCGGCCGGCGTCGGCGCCTGTTCCTTCGGCGCCTCGTCGATGCATTTCTGCACCTCGCCGACGTCCACGACCATCGTTTCGGAGATCTCTTGCGCCGTGCGGCCGGTCTTGGCGTAGCGGCGGACCTGGTCGCAGTTGACCGCCCACGCGGCGCTCGCGAGTTGGGTCACGGTGAACCCCGCTGCGAGTACGAGCAGAACCTTCTTCATGAGGCACCCCCTCGGAGGATTGAGTGATTGAGTCAATCGAGTGATTTGGTGATTGCGAATTTGGTGATTTCCGATTGCCGACTCGAAGTAGACCAATTTGGGCCAACTGGTCAATGGCTGCCCGGCCGATTTTAGCGGCCGGCCTCACCCGCGAGACCCCGGACCTTACTTCACCGCGAGCATCCTCTCGATTCCGACGCGGGCGCGCTCGGCCACCGCGCGCTGGATGTGAATGACACGCTCGTCCTGGTAGGGTCGCTTCATATCGCAGCAGTCGTCGCACAGGATCACTTCGAAGCGATCGCTGCGCAAAGACGCGAGCAACTTGTCGAAGGTGTTCGCCTTCATGTAGCGGCACTCGGCATCGAGCGATACCGGCAGAAAGGTCTTCGCGGGGCATTCCTTGCGGAGGCGGTAGACCATTCCCATCTCGGTGGCGACGATGAATTTCTGCGCCGGCGACCGCAGCGCGTGTTCCACCATCGCCTCGGTCGAGAGGAAGTAGGCCTTGCCGCGAGGGATGACGCCGGCGTGAAGCTTGTAGAGACACGACGACGCGCAGCCGCACTCAGGGTGGATCATCAGCTCGGCGTCGGGATGTTCGTCCATCATCATCTCGACGCCGCGATCGCCGATCTTCTCGTGCACGTAACAGCAGGCGCTCCACTCGCCGAAGCGGTGCGTGTAGACCTCGATCAAATCCGGATCGATCGATAGCCCCTCCTCCTCGAGGGACTCGAGCGCCCGCTGCTTCATGACGAAGCCCAGGAACTTGTCAGGCAGAACGAGGATCCGCCTCCCAGGGTACGCCTTGGCGGCGTGGATGATGATCTTGTCCGTGTTACGCGACGTACAGACGAAGTCGCTGATCGACTTGGTGTAGGCGTCGCTGTTGACGTACGTGACGAGGATGCCGCCGGGGTTTCGCACCCGCCAGTTTTCGAGCCAGCCGTGATCCGTGCCGAACACCAGCGAGCAGCCGAGAACCTCCGGCCGATCCGGCACGAAGACCCGCGTCGCGTCGCCGGTGATCATCTTGGCCGTCGCGCCCATGAAGTAGACGCTTTCGAAGTCCACCCGCACGGCCTTGCGGTCGCGGACGTAGAAGCTCAGCCCGAGAGAGTCACCCACCTTCTCCGCCAGCTCGTGAAACTCCGGGTAGAGGTAGTTGTGGGCCACGATCGTCGATGCCTTTTCCGCCGCTAGGCGGCGGATCTCGACCGCTTGTTCCGCAAGTTCGAGGCACTTTGCCGGGGTGTAACGTCCCGGATAGAGGTCGGCAGCGTAACGCGAGAAGAGCTGTTCCCATTCGGCCGCAAGGGTCCGGGGATCCGTCGGCGTTGACTTCGCTCCGCAGGCTGGAATGGGCAACCGAACGTCCTCCTCGAGGCTGGGCTTCCGAACGTCGCATCCTCCGTTCGGCGAGATCAGGTGACTTGACCCCTTTAGCGCAAGAGTCTCGCCAGGGCGAGGAGACAGCGCAGATCGCACTTGCCGGTGTTCTGTGCTCGATCCAGGAGCTCTCCTGGCAATCGCGCCGTACTCCGTGTTAGGCGGGATGAGGGAAGGGCAAGAGAACATGCCGCGGATGGGCCTCCTGACAGGGATCGGGCCTGGAACCGGCCGGGGAAGGGCCATGACCGACGCCGCGCCGGGTTTGCGCATCTTCTCCTACCTCCCCAACCCGCGGCTGGCGAGTGCGACGGTCGCCGCACTTCGCCGCGGTGTGACGCTCGATGTACGCGGGGCGGTGCGCCGGGAGAAGCTCGATGTCTGACACACGGAGCGGGAGTCCCGGGGTCGGTGGGCGCACGCAGAGGCACGCCACCGCCGTGATCGTGGGCGCCGGCGACTACATCGGCGCCGCGATCGCCCGTCGGTTCGCCGCCGAGGGCTTCACCGTCTTCGCCGGGCGGCGGAACGGCGACAAGCTCGCGCCCCTCGTCGCCGACGTCGAGGCGAAGGGCGGGCGCGCGGTCGGCCGCTCCCTCGACGCCCGAAAGGAGGAGGAGGTCGCCGCGTTCCTCCACGACGCCGACGCGGCAGCACCCCTCGAGGTCTGCATCTTCAACGTCGGCGCGAACGTGAGCTTCCCCCTCGTCGACACCACCGAGCGCGTCTTCCGCAAGGTCTGGGAGATGGCATGCTACGGTGGCTTCCTGACCGGCCGCGAGGCGGCGCGGCTCATGCTCGCGCGGGGCCGCGGCAGTCTCTTCTTCACCGGCGCCACGGCGAGCCTGCGCGGCGGCGTCGGCTACGCGGCCTTCGCCAGCGCGAAGGCCGGCCTCCGCATGGTCGCTCAGAGCGCGGCGCGCGAGCTCGGCCCGCGCAACATCCACGTCGCCCACCTCGTCATCGACGCGGGCGTCGACACCGCCTGGGTGCGCGCGCGGATCGAGGAGCAGGCCGGCAAGGAGGCGCTCGCGCAGCTCGCACCCGACATCCTGATGAGGCCCGAGGCCGTCGCCGAGGCCTACTGGCAGCTCCACCAGCAACCGCGCGACGCCTGGACCTTCGAGCTCGAGATCCGGCCCTTCGCAGAGAAGTGGTGAGCGATGGTGAAGGTCGAGTTCCACTTCGACTTCGGTAGCCCCAACGCCTACCTGAGCCACCTCGTCCTGCCAGCCATCGAGAAGCGGACGGGCGTCCGGTTCGAGTACGTGCCGATCCTCCTGGGCGGCATCTTCAAGCTCACGAATAACCGCTCGCCGGCCGAGAGCCTGGCCGGCATTCGCAACAAGCCCGAGTACGAGCGCCTGGAGACGGAGCGCTTCCTCCGCCGCCACCGCATCACCCGGTTCCGCTTTAATCCGCACTTTCCCGTGAACACGCTGATGCTCATGCGCGGCGCCATCGCCGCCCAGGAACTCGGCGTCTTCGAGCGCTACGTGGACGAGATGTTCCGGTACATGTGGGCGGAGCCGAAAAAACTCGACGACCCGAGCGTGCTGCGCGCCGCGCTGGAGGAGTCGGGTCTCGAGGGCCCGCGCCTGCTCGAGCTCGCGCAGACGCCCGCCGTCAAGGCCCGGCTGCTCGAGAACACACAACGCTCGGTGGATCGCGGGAGCTTCGGCTCGCCGACCTTCTTCGTGGGCGACGAGATCTACTTCGGCAAGGATCGGCTGCGCGACGTCGAGGAGGCGATCAGGAGCGCGCAGGAGAAGCGGACCGCATAGCGCCCGCGGCTCGTCGGAACGCGCTCACAATCCCACCAACGGCCCCAAGAGCTTCATGACAGCATCCTTCACCGGCATCTGCGTCGCGAACACCGGCACGAGGGGCAGCGCCGCGGCCAGCGCGATGGGAATCAGTGACGCGCGGCTCACCGGTACGACGCGCATGCGGCTGATCACGTCGTAGAGCGCCATCGTGTCGGCCACCGGGCCGATTTCCGCCGCGCCGAGCAGACCGTCATCGTCGACCGTCTCGTGGCGCATCCAGCGACGCTCGAACAGCCGGCCGTAGTCGGCGAGCAGGGCGCCGACGGCCACCAAGCTGCGCCGCTTGACCGCCAGCAGCTTGCCGACGAAGACTGCCAGCGGCGCCACGCCCATCAGCACGCTGAGAGCGACGAGCAGACCGGCCGAGAAGCCGAGCTCTTCGACCCGTAACCCATGATACAGCGCGTCGTGCCCCCAGCGGCCGGCGATGACGATGGCGTTGCCGAAGAAGAAGGGCGCAAAGGCGGCGGGCAGCTTCTCCACGAATGCGACGCCGGCGGTACGGTCGGGGTGCGTGGGCGCCAGACGGAGGTCGAGCCGCGCGATCTGCTGGAACAATCGCGTCACCACCACCAGGCGCCACAACCACGCGAGCAGCACGAGCAGGAAGAGCGGCCGCGAGACGCACGTGAACCAGGCGGCGGCGAAGGCACGGCCGGCCATTGCTTGTGCCCAAGCAAGCTCGTGGTTGTGATCCGATTGCTCCCAGCCGTTGACCGACGCGGCTACGACGAGGCCGCCGATCACGATGAGAGCGACACGGGAGTCGCGCAGCCGGCGGCCGGCGAGGAGAATGCGGCGAAAGTCGGGCAGCAACGACGCGTCGATCAGCCCGTTCGAAAGGAATTGCGGCAGGACGCGGTGCAGCGTGCGCTCGACCAGCCCTTCGCTGATCAGAAACAGCGGCAGCGCGACGAGGAAGCGGGCATGGATGCCGAAGTGGCGCAGCAGCGGCTCCTCCGCGACGCCGGGCAGGAACAGGTGGTTCCACGCCGCGAACAGCGCCAGCGGCAGCCAGGTGATCCCGATGGCGATGACGACGCGCCGCCCCGTGCCCAGGCCGCGCGCCGGAATCAGCCCGAGAAGGCGCTGTGCACGATGCAGCGGATCGCCGACGACCAGTGAGAAGTCGACTTCTTCCGCTCCGTCGACGGCGCCGTTCTCGCGCATCGAGCACCGCCCGTCATGCGCTCATTGTTTCGCTGCTCCACCAGCCTGCTCGACTACCGGGATCGTCGAGGCGAGGTCGTAGCGCAGGACCGCGTCCATCTTGTTCTCGATCTGGAAGAAGCGCGCGACGGTCCGCCCAGGGAGGATCTTGGCGAACTCGTCCACGAACTCGCGGCGGATCCGGATGCGGTCGGCGTCGGCGGCGAGGTAGTCGTTGAGGAGCTGCAGGGCTTTCTCGTTCGACAGGTCGCCGAAGTGAGCGATGTAGTCCTGGATGAGTGCCGCCTGGCGATCGCCCACGGCGTTCATCTGTTGCGCGTAGCGGTCGTACACGGGCCAGAACTTCGCCGCTTCCTCCTGGCTGAGGTTCAGGTTCACGGCGATCAACGCCTTGCGGTTGGCGCGGATCGTATCGAGCAGGACGGCGAGGTTGGACGGCGCGGGCAGGTTGCCGGCTTCCTCGGCTAGGGCAACGGCGGTCGACAGGACCACGGCGAGAGAGGCTGCGAGCAATATCCGGGTGTTCGACATCGTGGTGGCTCCCTTCGGCGTCGGCATCGCTACTTCTCGATCCTGGTGATCTTTGAACCCTGGATGCCGAGGCCCGCCATGAGTCCCTTCTGGTCGAAGATGAACGCGTATACGTCCTGCGTGATGGTCGTGTTGGTGATCGACTTGCCCGCGCCCTTGTCGACCACCACGATGCTCGGCCCCGCGCCGACCTCCCATCCGTCGGCGCTATCGAGATATTTGAGCGCCGCATCGTTCATGAAGAACAGCGCATAGCCGAACCACTGTACACCCACCTGCAAGCCGTAGGATGCGGCGACCGAGTTGTAGAAGCCCACGGCCTTGCCGTTCTTGAAGAGCACCCCCTCACCCATCTGACCGCCGAACATGAAACCGGCCTTGACGATGCTCGGGAAGACCAAGATGGCCCGGGCCTTCTGCCCGAGCAAACGCGCGGAGGTCTCCTTCGCGTAGAGATTCTGCAGCGCCTTCTTCGCATTCTTCTCGAGTTCCTGCCGGCTCGCGGCCAGCACGTGGGTCGCGCTCGCGATGACGAGCGTCACGGCGAGCAACAGTGCGCAGAATCTCGTGCGTCTCATCGGTTGCCTCTCCTCTATTCGGCTCTTCCGTTGAAGAGAATCTCACCGCAGCAGGGGGCGTCCCCCTTTTGTCCGGTTCGCCCGACCGGCCCTTGCCTAGCCCTACATTCGGCGAGAATGCAACCGGACGGCTCGCCGCGCGGGTGAGAGGCGTTGGTATGAGCGCGGCGCGGGCAGAGACGCCCGCGCCACCCAATTCCTCAGATCGCCAGCGCGCCCGTGCGGATGAGATAGGCCAGCTTGGCGCGCTGCTCCGGCTCCAGCAGCGTGTGGAGACGCCCCAATGCCTTGGCGACCGCGGTGGCGAGCCGCTCGGCGCTTCGGGTGCGCTGGCCGGCGGTCTCGGCCGCTCTCGTCTCGTCGAAGGTCTCCGCCCCAAGCACGTCCGCGAACGCGGCCGTGGTTCGCCGCGCATCGACCTCCGCCTGCGCGCGCTCGGTCTTGAGCTCGTCGAGAATGCGCGCCAGCTCGCCGATCTGATCATCGTCGAGGTCGAGCTTGTATGCGAGAAAGCGCAGCGGACGGCGAACGCCAAAGGCGCCACTGCCGACATCGCCGTGGCGCTCCCCGGGGGCCGCGGACTGTTCCCACCGGCGCGCGTGCGCGCTCAGGCCGTAACCGGTCCAGACGCCGCAGTCACCGTGATGACGGCGGCCGTACTTCCACCAATACATCATTCCTGGATGCATCGTGTTTCTCCTCTCGCCAGGGCGCTTCGCTCCCAGCGGGTATCTCTGCGTGGGCACCATGCCTCACGCCGTGCTCGTAGACTACGGTCGGTTGGGGCGAGAGTCAAATGGGTTGACGATCGGTGGGAAGTGACTGGGGATTTGGTGATCTGGTGATTTGGCGATTGCCCTACCCACCGCTCCCCCCGGAAGAAGCGCATCATCTTCACCAAATCACCAGATCACCAAATCCCCAATCATCAATCACTCAATCACAAATTTCTTGAGCCACCGCAGCGCATCGTTCCTGTCCGCGAAGATCGCCACCGGCATGCCGCGGAGGAACGTGTCCCTGACGACGGCGGATGCCGAGGCCGCGGGACCGGTCGGGGCGTAGTAGGCGACGGCCGAAAAGAACTGCGGCGCGTTGGCGGCGATGTACTGCAGCGCGGCGAAGCTGGGCGAATAGGAGTGGGTGCGATCCACGAGCAGCGGCGCCTTTGCGCCGCCCCGGTACTGGCGCGCGGCTTCCGCGAACTGCAACATCTCGTCCACGTCGATCTCGTGGCCGGCGCTGATGGCCAACTGCCACAGGCACCCGTCGCGCCACCACAGGACGCCGCCCTTCGTTCTGTGGATCTCGACCTTCACGCCGATACCTTCACCGCTTCATTCGCGATGGAGCGCTGCGGCGGTTTCCTGAACGGCGTCGGGCGGCGCCAGCGCCCCCACCTCGATCACGATGCGTTCGAGCGTTCCCGAAAAGGGAAACGGCGGCTGGTAATCATCGCAAACCGGGAAGCCGCGATCGCGGCCGACCAGGAGCCCGGCGCCGCCGATCTGCCAGCGCAGGGGCATGCGGCGCGTGAGCGGTCCTTCGGCCACCGTCTTGCCGTCGACCGTGAGCGTCATCGTACCGCTGGGCCGCGCCCACTGGTACTCGGCGACGATCGCATGGCGCCCCGCGGCGATCGGCAAGGCGGCGGCGTAGCGGAAGATCTGGCCGAGGATGTTGAACGTGATCACCGGCTTGCCCTCGAGCAGATAACATGCCCAGCCGTTGCTCCAGTCGCCGAGCGCGCAGAGCACGCCGGATGCGCTGCGGCCGACCTCGATCTCCGCCAGGAGTCGAAACCCGCCGCCGAGCGGCGGCAGAGCGTCCTCCGAAACCGGGCCACCCCCCGGGCGGAGCACGGCGCGCCAGCGAGGACCCCATGGGGAAGGCTCGAGCGCGCTCACGCGACCGAGGAACGAGTCGAGCACCGGCAGCACGTTGTTGCGCCCTGCTTCCGCCCACCAGATCTCCACCAGCGCCTTGATGCGCTCCGGGTGCTGCGCGCTCACGTCATGCGCCTCGGCAAAATCGCCGTCGAGGTCGAACAGTGCCCAGTGGTCCGCGTCGAGGTCGTGGCTGCCGGGAACGCGCTCGCGCTCGACGCTGAGCTGCGGCCCCACGTGGTCGGTCGTCGCCTTCCAGCCGTCATGATAGATGGCGCGGCTCCCGAGCATCTCGAAGTACTGCGTGCGTCGCGGCGCCGGTGCCTTCGGGTCGCCGAGAATGCCGAGCAACGACGCCCCGTCGAGCAGCTGCTGGGAGACGCCGTCGAGCGTCTTCGGGAGGTCGATCGCCGCCGCGTCCAGGATGGTGGGCATCACGTCGACGGCGTGGCAGAACTGCGAGCGGATCTCACCCGTCGCGGGGAAGCGGCGTGGCCAGCACGTGATCAGCGGCGTGCGCACGCCGCCGAGCCACGTGTAGCGCTTCCACAGGCGCAACGGTGCGTTGCCGGCCCAGGCCCAGCCCCACGGGTAGTGATTGTAGGCGCGGAAGCCCCCCAAGTCGTCGACACGTCCGAGCGTGTCGTCGAGATCGTCGAGCCGGTCGTGGATGAAGCGGTGCTCGTTGAACGAGCCGATCGGTCCGCCCTCGGCGCTGGCGCCGTTGTCGGAGAGCACGAGGACAAACGTGTCCTCCGAGGCACCAAGGGTCTCGAGGTACGCAAGGAGCCGGCCGATCTGTGCGTCGGTGTGCGTCAGGAACCCGGCGAAGACCTCCATCATGCGCGCGAAGAGGTGTTGCTGGTTGGCC
>Ga0335085_10014802_pt1 | contig 11355 bp, 7 predicted proteins | sample Lox_Sample_45_FD_206712 | JGI IMG/M metagenome (GOLD analysis project Ga0335085, IMG submission 206712) | Soil microbial communities from Loxahatchee National Wildlife Refuge, Florida, United States - Lox_Sample_4.5 | ecosystem: Environmental > Terrestrial > Soil > Wetlands | place: USA: Florida... | reverse complement strand
GCCGGCGTTCTGCCGGGCAATCGGAAGACTGGTTAATCCTCAATTTTTGGGGTATGGAACTTTCATCTGTGTTTCATTCGGCGTACGGTTTACGGCTTCAAGCCGATGTTCCTCTTGCTGGGCTTCCGATCCAATCCAAAACAGGTCCGATTGATGTCCTGGTCCATCTGAAAGCGAAATCGGTGTTTCCTTCCACAATCCCGGTTTCTGCAGACAATCTCCTTTACGTCAGTCCCAGTGTTGACGAGTTCAGCCGCCCTAACCTTCGAGCGGCTCGGTTTGCAGGGGACAAATACATCGGATTTTTCTACGGCGATGGAGTCCGATTCGCAGTGGACCGGGCAGGATGCGAAGTGTTCGCGGACTGGCCGGAGAACTGCACGCTCGAAGACGCTTGCACGTATCTCCTGGGTCCGGTCCTCGCATTTGCGCTTCGCCTTCGAGGCAAGGTCTGTCTTCACGCAAGCGCGGTTGGCGTAGGTGATCGGGCCATCGCGTTATGCGGTGTCGCCGGAGCGGGCAAATCCACAACAGCCGCGGCGTTTGCGCTTGGCGGATTTCCAGTACTGTCGGATGACGTGGCCGTTTTGACTGACCTTGGCAATTGCTTTCTGATCGAGCCTGGCTATCCTCGTGTAAATCTGTGGCCGAATTCGGTTCGCGCGTTGTTCGGGTCCGAGGACGCGTTGCCTCTCATCACTCCGACATGGGAGAAGCGCTACTTGGCCCTGGACGGGGACGGATGCCGGTTCCAAGCCGACCCGTTACCCGTGGGCGCCATCTATATTCTGGACGAATGTGAATCCGAGCTGTCCGCTCCTGTAATCGAAGAAATCTTGGGCGGCGAGTCCATCATGGCTCTCATCACCAACGCCTATGTGAACTACCTCTTGGATCGAGACATGCGAACGCGCGAGTTCGATGCCCTCAGCCGCTTGCTCGCCAGCGTCCCGGTCCGCCGTGTGCGGCCGACCGCCGATCCTTCGAAGATCTTTGCCCTTTGTGAAGCGATCGCCGCCGACGCAAGACAGGTTGCGGTTCCCGACGCGACGGGCGCGGCGCTTGGATCACCCAACTGACCAAAGTGAAGACCAGCTGGACGCGTGACGCCTGGACAGTGCCCGCCTCGTGTCATAAGATGAAGCTGGACTTCGACCAATAGTCACATGAGCATTACCACCGGCCCCCTCCGCTACATTCCGATCGAACGCGTACAGGGTTTGTCGCCTGACATCTTTTGCCAACAGTACCTGACAGGCTCGGGCAGGCCCGTCGTCCTCACGGATGCGGTCCGTTCGTGGCCGGCGTTGTCGCGGTGGAGTTTTCAGTGGTTCAAAACTCGCTATGGTTCAGAGAGTGTTTCTCCCAGAAACTGGGTCGGTTCCGTGGGCACGAAGTTTCAGAAAATCATGACGCTGGGCGATTTTATCGATTACCTCGATGCGCCGGACAAGCCTTCGCCCGGATTGTGGATCGATACCGCAACATTGCACCCGTCCCCGGGTCCCACAGAGGCTCTCGAGCATCCCCTTTACCTTGCCTGGAGCATATTCGCAAAACACCCCGAGCTCCTGGAGGACGTCGAGCTTAGCCCTAAGTTCGTCGAAGACTGGGTGCCGTTGTTTCCGAAAGCTCTTCGCGCGGTTTTGGACGGTGCCACAAGATATTTTACGGCGGGGATCTTGATGGGCTCGCGGGATTCGCAAATGGGAGTCCATTATGACTTCCTAGACTCGCATGCATACTTGGCTCAGATGGTGGGGAGAAAGCGGTGCGTGCTCTTTTCTCCGGAGGATTCCGCCGCGCTGTACAACGGAAAGGTAGATGTGGACCGGCCGGACCTCGAGACGTTTCCACTTTTTCAGCACGCGACCGCCTACGAATGCGTTCTCGAGCCCGGCCAACTGCTCTTTATCCCGTATCGATGGTGGCACCACGTCGTCAGCCTGGAAAAAACAATCACGGTGAATTACAACTTTTTCAATCACGTGAACTTCAGCGGCTATATGACTCATCTGTTGCAGATCCTGCCTGCGCTCGTGGACGGGATCGCGGATTCCCCTGAAGAGCGGGCTGCGCTTGGGATCCAATGGACTTGCCGGGGATTCGATTTTCGAGGTTCCGGCACGGCCTGATGCCCGCCGATGTTTTATCTTTTTCGCCTTCCCGCCACTTGGTCCTGTTGGGATGTCCGCCGGGCCTTGTTATACTGCCTCGAAAATGGGTCCTGGAACCTATAGCCTCTCCAACTACGGAGACATGATTGCGGACCGAATCCGCATGGACAAATTCATCAGCGCCCTTCGCGCCACAATTCGGCCGGGCGCGGTCGTTATGGATATTGGTACGGGTCCGGGGATCATGGCGGTTGAGGCCTGTCGGCTTGGGGCGGCGCGCGTGTATGCAATCGAACCGGGCGAAGTGATCCAAGTCGCACGGGAAATCGCCGCGGCAAACGGCTGCGCTGACAAGATCGAGTTCTTCGAGAACGTCTCGACGAAAATCACGGTTCCGGTCCGTGCAAACCTCATCGTGTCAGATTTGCGGGGAGTGGTTCCACTCTTCGAGCAGCATATCCCCTCCGTTGTGGATGCCCGACGGCGTTTCCTCGCACCGGGCGGAACTTTGATCGGACAGGAGGATCGGATTTGGGCTGCGGTCGTCGAAGCACCGGATCGCTACTCCAAAATTGTCGGCCCGTGGAAAAACGATCTGCCCGGGCACAATCTGAGCCCGGCATTGCGGATCATCGTAAACGGTGTCTACCGGTTTGTCCCTACGCCGACGGAACTTTTGTCTCACCCTGTTCTTTGGGCGACCTTGAACTACTCGCGCATTGAGGATCCCGATGTGGAGGGCGAGTTGACCTGGGCCGTACAACGCGACGGCACCGGGCACGGAATTGTGATTTGGTTCGATGCGGACCTCGCCCCTGGTGTGGAATTCTCGAACGGTCCCGGAACACCCGTGACGATCTACGGCTCCTTGTTTTTGCCCTGGGAGCGGCCCGTGTCCCTGACGGCGGGACAAACCGTGAGCGTCGACCTGAGAGCGAAATTGATGGAGAACGACTACTTCTGGCGCTGGCAGACTCGAATTGAAACGGCCGACCGGCCGGGAGAAATCGCAGCTCAATTTGACCAGTCGCAGCTCAAGGGGACGGTTCTGTCTCCTCTCCGGCTTCGCAAGAGCGCGTCGGACTACGTTCCGCAACTCTCACAGGATGGTGTCGCTCGCCGGCGAGCGCTCGAACTGATGGACGGAAAAGCCTCTCTGGAAGAGATTTCAAGACGTTTGACGGAGGAATTCCCCGGACAGTTTACGAGATGGAGCCAGGCCCTCAATTTCGTTGGATCGATTTCCAAGGACAACAGCCGATAGCTCGATGGGCTTTCTTCCAGTCCTGGCGATTCGCATGCCAGCGCCGCCCCGCGCAATCCGCTTTCTTGCACAAGGCACGATAATTTTGGCGGCGATTCCAAGAAAGGCGCGAGAATGGTCGCTATGATCGAAGTACCAGGCTCGAGGGATTGGGTGGATGCGATTCCTCCGGAGCAGAAGATCGTCTTGTGGTGTGCGAGAGCGCTGGTCAATCCAGCGGCGGAGGATAGCGTTCGCAGTCTCGTTTGCGGCGGTTTGGATTGGCCCGATGTCGTGGCGAACGCGGCGCGTCACCGTTTGTTACCGGTTGTGTATGAGGTTGTCGCCGGAACGGCACAGGATCTGATCTCGCCCGCCGGTCTGGACCTGTTGCGCGAGGCCACGGCTACCTCGACAGCTTCTGGGATGGCGCTTGTTCGGGAATTGTTCCGCTTGCATCGAGTGTTCGAGGCCGCGCAAATTCGCGTTGTTCCTTACAAAGGGCCGGTACTCTCCTGGGTCGCGTATGGTAGCTTCGTCCGCCGCGAGTATTCGGACCTGGACTTTGCCGTCCAGCAGCAGCGCATCCCCGACGCAACCGCGGTGCTGAAATCAGCGGGATATCGTCCGCTATTTGATTCGCAGGAGGCGCACGGGGGACAAGATGGATTTGCCCCGGGTCAATACTCCTTCTTTTTGGATTCGCAAGAGCTCCTGGTGGAATTTCACACCGAGCGAACGCTTCGCTATTTTCCGAATCCGATCGACTTTCAGGAGTTGATGGGCAGGCTGATGACCGTAGACATTTCCGGCCAGCGTCTGCGCACATTTTCGATTGAGGATACGCTGGTGATGTTGTGCGTCCACGGAGCAAAACATTTCTGGGAGCGGCTCATGTGGGTTCTCGACATCGCGAGATTGATTACGGTTCGAGAAGTGAATTCGGCGCTGCTTCTCGAGATTGCCGCAAAAATGGAATCCAGCCGCGTGCTTCTGCTTGGACTGTGCCTGGCGCACGATGTGCTCGAAGCTCCCCTGCCGGAGCGCCTGGCCGAAGAAATTCACAGGGACCGCGCAGTTCGAGACCTAGCGGCAAAGGTGTGCGAGCGATACGCGGGGGTTTCGGATCCCGGCGCCGGGGTGTGGCGCCGCACGGTATTTCGTCTTCAGTCGAGCGACGGAATCGGCCAAGGGCTGCGCCACATCCTGCGCCTGGCGATGAGCCCAACCGAGAGCGACCGCAAGATCGTCCGTCTGCCCCGTTGGCTCACCCCTCTGTACACCTTACTGCGGCCCTGGAGGCTTTTGCGGGAATACGGCTTGGGGTTGAAACGCAGGTAAGGACCGGATTTCGCCGTGTGCAAACCGCGCCCCGGTTGCGCGAATCGCACTCCGTTCGGCGATGAATCTTGAGCTTGAGGAATCACCGTTGTAGCATCAGGTGGGAGACGTGCCCGGTGCATCCAGGAACGGCGAATTGATTCAACTGACGCGCCAAGGCGTGCTTTTCTCCGGGTCCGCTGGAGATCTTCGGGCCCTGCGCGCCCAATTTCAACACGACCATTATGTCATTCTGCCGAAACTCATCGAACCGGATCTTCTCGGCACAATCGTGAAACGCTTGGAAACCGCGCCCTTCGTGAGCAAGGAGTACAACGGAGTGGTTTCCCAAGCCGTATTTGACGATCCACTCACCTACCACCTGCTTTTATTTCTCGTCAACGTGCCGGAATTTCATCGTCTCGTTCAACGCATCACGGGGTGCCGCAAGATCGCCGATTTTCGGGGGCGTGTCTACCGGTTGAATCCGAACACGGACAACCGCATCGTCTGGCACACCGACGTTACCGATCACCGCATGGTGACGTTTTCGCTGAACTTGACGACCCAGGAGTATCGGGGCGGAACCTTGCAAATCCGGAATCAAGATTCAAAGGAAATTCTGCATGAGGTTCGCAACACAGGCTTGGGTGACGCCCTCCTCATGCGCGTCACAAAGAAGCTGGCCCATCGTGTCCTGCCGGTGGAGGGGGACATTCCCAGGACGGCGATGGCGGGCTGGTTCCGCTGGGAGGCGGACAAAAAAGAAGGTTTTCACGCGAATGTGCGCAAGGCATTGCAAGTCTCGCGGGAAGAGACACGAATGGCCGAGACGGATTCCGAAGTTGTCACCGCGAGCCGTGAGTGACATCGGTGGCTCTCTTCCGCCAACTCCGCAAACAAACAATCCGGACGGCCCGCGGGAACCTGAATCATTCTTGTTGCACTGTTATCTGATGCGCTAAGGTCCACCGCTTTTGTGGCTTTTCAGTTGCGCGTAACCCGCCATTCGTAGCAGATTATCGTGCGGATGCCCGAGGGATCTGCAAATCCTACGCGGCGGTGGATTGCCGCAGTGATCGCGACACTGGCCGCGGTGTGGTTCTGCTATTCGGGGGCCAAGCACGAACTGGCAAGCCACTACGCGGCGTCTGCAAACTCGGAGGACTGGGACCGCGCCACCCGAATTGAACCCGACAACCCGGCGATTTGGTATCAGCTCGGCCGTTTCAGGCAGCTTGATTTCGATCACACCGATATTCCCCTTTCCATTTCGGATTACAAGCGCGCGGTGCAACTCAATTCGCACTCTCCGTACTACAAACTCGATCTGGCAACCGCGCTCGAAATGTCCGGGAACAACGAGGAGGCGGACCGCTATTTTCGCGCCGCCCAGGCCGGCTACCCCATTTCTGCGGAAGTCTCGTGGAAATACGGAAATTTTCTTCTTCGCCAGGTGCGCCTACCGGAGGCGTACTCGGAAATTCACCGCGCGCTGCTCGTGGACAACAAGCTGATTCCCCTCGCTGTCTCGCGCGTTTGGCACAGCGACCCGGACGTCCATTTGCTGCTCGATCAAGTCTTGCCCGACACGCCGGAGGCATACTGGGGGGCGCTCTCCTATCTATCGGATTCGCAGGAGGCCGTGCCTGCCCTCGCGGTTTGGAATCGCCTGATTTCCAAACACCCTCCGATCGACTGGGGAAAAGTTTTCGCGTTCACCGATCTGCTTGTCGCCCAGGAAAAGTTCGACGATGCCGCGACCGTTTGGCATGAGGCCGTCGCGCAGGACGAAAGCACCGCATCGGCATATAGCAACGGGTCTCTGGTTTACGACGGAGGCTTTGAGAAAGACATCTTGGGAGGGGGCTTCGGCTGGCGGCAGCGGGATGTCGCGGGCGTCGATTTCAATTTCGATACGACTGAGAAACATTCGGGGAATCGTTCGGCGCAGCTGGTCTTCGACGGCACTCAAAATCTGTTGTACGAATACCTATTTCAATATGTCTTGGTTTCTCCGAGCACACGCTATCGCTTTCGCGGCTATCTGCATACGGATCAGATTTCAACCGACAGCGGCCTGCGGTTTGAGGTCGTAGATCCCAAGGACGAACAGCACGTGCTTGTCCTCACCCCAAATGAGACGGGAACCGAGCCGTGGACTCTCGAGGAAGCAGATTTCACCACCGGGCCACGCACGCACTTGGTTCGCGTTCGGCCCTTGCGGAGGCCGAGCGAACGTCTGGACAATAAGATCAATGGCACGGTATGGATCGACGACGTAAGCATCACTCCGATTGGCGACCGAAAATGACGTGGTCTTTCGCGAAAATATGCGGCCATCGCCCGGCTGCTGCTCTGATTCCTAAGGGCAAGAATGTGCGTGCCGCAGACTGGAGCGGACTGTTCCGATGATCGCGATCCTCTTGGGACCTGAACAATGAGCTTCATACGCGGCGGCATTTGCCTGCTCGTTGCTTTCTCTGTGCTCGCTCACGGAGTGGTCGAACCTTGGTCGGAATCCGTCCTCGAGATCGGAGCCGCTGTTTTGCTGCTGGCCTGGTCCTGGATGGCATGGACGCAACAAGACTTGAAATTGGCCTGGAATCCGTTGCTCTGGCCTCTTTTCGGTTTTTGGCTGGTCGCCGCCTTCCAGTTCGTCACGGGTATGACGGCCGTCCCATTTTTGACGCGTATTGAGCTGCTGAAATATTCGGCGCTGCTGGCCTTGTTTTTTCTGTGCGTTCAGTCTTACCGGACGCGAACCCAGTGGCGCAGCTTTGTCTGGTTTCTGCTGAGCCTTGGGTTCGCGGTTTCATTGTTTGCGATCCTGCAGCATTTTACGTTCAACGGGAAGTTGTACTGGTTTCGGGAACTCAGATATGGCGGCATCCCATTTGGCCCTTATGTCAACCGGAATCACTTTGCGGGCCTGATGGAGCTGCTCATTCCTCCGGGGCTTGCCATTCAAATCCTGGGAGCGGAGCGGCGCGACCAGTTGCCGTTAGTGACACTCTTCACCTTGTTGCCGATCGGCGCGCTCTTCTTGTCTGCTTCCCGCGGCGGAATCGTGGGTTTTGTGGCCGAAGTGGGCTTTCTCGCAATCCTGATCGTCGCCCGCCGGAGAGAAAAGAAAGTGCTGGTTGCCGGCGCCCTCATCATGACTTTGGGGGCGATCCTCGTTTCGTGGCTGGGAATCGGGCGCGCTCTCGATCGATTTGCCTCCTACAAAAAACTCGAAGTAAATGAGGGGCGTCGCACGGAGATGCTGCGAGACAGCCTGCATATTTTCAGGGATCACCCGGTCCTGGGAACCGGCCTGGGAACGCTCCAGGAAGTCTTCCCGCTGTACGAGTCGGTGTATGACGGCCTCATTGTAAATCACAGCCACAACGACTACGCAGAAGCCCTAGCGGAGACAGGCGCCATCGGCGGCCTTTGCGGCCTGGTGTTTTTGGTCCTGTTGTTTCGGTTGGCGTGGAAAATTCTCGCCGTCGAAAAGGATCCGCGAAGCTTTGCCTATCACGCGGGTGCCCTGGTCGCCTGTTTGGGGCTGCTGGTTCATGCGGGCGTAGATTTCAATTTTCACATTCCTTCCAACGCGCTGATCTTTCTGTTGCAGGCGGCCCTGGCAACCTCCATCTTCCCAACTCTGCCTTTAGAGCGCGGACGTTGAACTTTTTTTCCTTCCTGCCGATCTCTAGACAGGGACCATGCCGGGCGCCGCTGATAACATTCGAGTTCTAAATTGCGATCTCCGAGGGAAGGCAAGGGGAAGTGCCTCCGGTTGCAAACCAGCGGATAGATCGTTCCGACAAGGTGTACCCTTCCGGAACATTCTACTTTTTCACGAACAAATACCCTTGACTCAGAGAAAGTGTCTGTATAATGGCAGTCGCGTGGGGGAGTATCTATCTTGAGCACTCAAAAATGGCAGGGCGCAGTGCGCTCTGCGGTCTATATGTTTAGCCGAATGGGGCTTTTTTTTCTCCTTGCAGTTCCACCGGCTTTTTCACAACGACAACAAAATCCCTTGCCGCCAACCGGCTCCGAACTTAAGCCGGAGCACGTAGTCGTGTCTGAAACCAATGACCGGATTATGCAGCTTGCGCGGGCGTCGCAGGTACAGCAGGGCGATTATGTCATTGGGAGCGGCGATCTACTGGGCATCGATGTGTTTGATGTTCCCGAACTTTCGCGTGACGTTCGCGTCAACGAAACGGGCTATATCTCCTTGCCGCTCCTGCCCACTAAAATAAACGCTGCCGGTCTCACGCCGTTTCAATTGCAGGACAAGCTGGCCGAGCTATTACAGACAAACGGACTGGTGTCCGTACCGCAAGTTAGCATCACCCTGAAGGAGCAGCACAGCGAACCGATTACCGTGATTGGCGAAGTCAAAAGTCCCATGGTGATTCAGGCGATTCGCCAAACCACCCTTCTGCAGGCTTTGTCTCAGGCAGGCGGCATCTCGGACGATGCGGGCGGCGCGGTGATCGTTACACGTACTGGCCAACAGGCGTCGTCGGGAAACCCAAGCGCAACTCCGGCGCAAGCCTCTCCTGAGACGTTTACAATCAACTTGACCGATCTTCTCGATTCCGGCGATAGCCGATTTAACATCCCTCTGATCGGGGGAGACGTCGTCTCCGTTCCCCGCGCCGGCATCATTTACGTTGTGGGCGCGGTCAACCGCCCGGGTGGCTTCGTGCTGCAGCAAAACGACCGGGACATCATGACCTCGCTGAAAATGCTATCGCTTGCTGGCGGGGCAACGTCCACGGCGAAGACGAAGAATGCGGTGATCCTGCGAAAAAATCCAGATACCGGGAAACGGGACGAAGTTCCGGTTGACCTCGACAAAGTCCTGCGCAATCGAAAACAAGATATCCAATTGGAAGCCAATGATATTTTGTTTGTGCCCGACAGCACCGGCAAGAGAGCGCTGCATCGCATGGGCGACGTGGCGGCGTCCCTCACCACGGGACTCGTGGTTGTTGCGGCGGAACACTAGCCCAGAATTGGCCGGAACGAACCGATTTGAATTTTAGGTTCCTGTGAAGACCTTATGGACGAAACGAACAATCTAGCTCCGCGAGAACGCTCCAATATCAATTCCACGGAATCGCTCCAGCACCGCTCCCCGTTCCTCGCGCTGGACCTGATGCCGCGGGAACCGCACCTCCTTGACTACTTGTTGGTCTTGCGGAAGCACCAGTGGCTGATCACATTTTTCCTGCTGGCCGTCGTATCGATCGTCACGATCGCGACTTTTCGCATGCAGCCTATCTACGAGGCAACAGCTAGGGTCGAGATTGATCGGGAGAACAACAACGCTCTCCGCTTTTCCGATTCGGACCAGTATGACTCTTATGTGGACACGGAAGATTACATCGTCACGCAATCCAAGATCCTTCAAAGTGAAACCCTGGCGATGCAAACGGTCCGGTCCCTGGGCCTTGATCATCTGCCCCAATTCGGAGGCCAGCCCGGAAAGCCGACAAGGCCCGAACCTGCGGGCAGCGAACCCAGCTTGGTGCGGCCTCGGGCGCTCGGAGCTTTTCTTGGCGGCCTGACCATCAAGCGAGTGCCAAACAGCCGTTTGCTCGATGTCACGTTTGAAGCGACCGATCCGGTGCTCGCGGCGCGCGTCGTGAACGCCCATTTGAATAATTTCATCGAGCAGAATTTCCGCAGCCGCTTTGAATCCGCGACCCAGGCGTCGAACTGGCTGGCGGGGCAATTGAACGAAATGAAGATTAAGGTTGAGAACGCGGAAGATGCGCGTATCGCCTACGAGCGTGAGAACCAGATCTGGACCGTCGACGAAAAAAGCGACATCACTTCAGAGAAGCTGGGGGAATTGGAAAAGCAGCTGACCGATGCGCAGACGGATCGCATCAATAAGGAAGCCGTCTACCAACTGGCGCAATCTGGGAATTACGATGCCATCGCCGCGGTGCGGGACAGTACGGTCATTCAAGATATACTGAAGCAGGAGACCGCATTGAGCGCGGCGTATACCGATGCGGTCAACCAGTATGGCCCTAAGTTTCCGAAGGTTGTGCGGATCCAGGCGCAGCTCAAGGATCTCGATCAACTCGTCACGCGCGAGAAGTTGAATATCGGCAACCAGGTCGAAGCCGACTACCGCGGCGCCCGCCAGCGCGAAATCCTCCTGAAGGACGCGCTCGAAGAGCAAAAGACCGAAGTGAATCAGACCGCCGAGAAGCTCGTTCAATACAACATTCTGAAGCGCGAAGCCGACACCAACAAACAGCTCTACGACGGGATGCTGCAGAAGTTGAAGGAAGCCGGTATCACGGCGGGCTTGCGCTCCTCCAACATCCGGATTGTCGACCCCGCCCTGATTCCGACCGGGCCATCCCGTCCGAACAAAACGCGAAATATTTTGCTGAGCATCATGGTCGGCTTCCTTGGGGGAATTGGGTTGGCGCTCTTGCGCGAATACCTCGACAATACCGTGAAAACTCCGGACGACATTGAGACGCTGGCGCGCCTGCCTTCGCTCGCCGTGGTTCCCGCGCTGTCCAGTTCCAGCGGAAAGCGCAACGGGCGTTTTTCGAAGCTCTTGAAGACCCCAGTCGTGACTCCCAAAGAAGGCCGGGCGGAATTGATCTCTCACAACATGCCGCAGTCGCAGATGTCAGAGGC
>Ga0335085_10014801_pt1 | contig 11356 bp, 11 predicted proteins | sample Lox_Sample_45_FD_206712 | JGI IMG/M metagenome (GOLD analysis project Ga0335085, IMG submission 206712) | Soil microbial communities from Loxahatchee National Wildlife Refuge, Florida, United States - Lox_Sample_4.5 | ecosystem: Environmental > Terrestrial > Soil > Wetlands | place: USA... | reverse complement strand
GGTCGAGGGGTGGACGCTCGATCCGCTCACCACCTACGTTCAAGAGGCGACGGCCCGGCTGGTGCTCCTCATGACCCCGGCCGGCCAGGTCCTCGCGCAGTCGGGATTTTCCAAGGCGGTGGACGTCATGTCGGCCGCCGCCCTCGGTGCGGCGATCATCGCCTCGACGACCGAGCTGGCGCGGCAGCTCGGCCAGCCGCCCTTCGCCGGCCTCACGCATCAGGGCGAGCGGCAGGGGATCTTCCTGGCCGGCTTTTCGACGGAGCGGGGCCCGCTCGTCGCGCTCGTGGTCTACGATCTCGCCGCCTCGTCGCTCGGGCTGGTACAGCTGTTCTTCGAGCATTTCGTGGCGGACCTGCGCGCGGCGAGCCCCAAGGCCAAGGAGGCCCGGGCCGTGCTCGCCGCCGATTTCGAGCGCGAGTTGAACGAAAGTCTCAACTCGCTCTTCGGGAGATAGCCGCCCGTGTCGCTCGTCAACTTCACGACCCGCGAGATCACCTGCAAGATCGTCTACTACGGCCCCGGCCGTTCGGGGAAGACGACCAACCTGCACTACATCTACGGCCGTGTGCCCGACTCGCGGCGGGGCCGCATGGTCTCGCTCGCGACCCAGACCGATCGCACGCTGTTCTTCGATTTTCTCCCGATCGACCTGGGGCAGATCTCGGGGTTCGCGACCCGCTTCCAGCTGTATACCGTCCCGGGGCAGGTCTACTACAACGCCACCCGGCGGCTCGTCCTGCAGGGCGCCGACGGCGTGGTGTTCGTAGCCGATAGTCAGGCGCGCCAGCTCGACGAGAATCTCGAGAGCCTCCAGAACCTGCAGGCCAATCTGCTGGAGCACGGCGTAGACATCCGTACGGTGCCGTGCGTGATGCAGTACAACAAGCAGGATCTCCCGCGCGAGCTCATCCTGCAGCCGCCCGAGCTGGACGACGCGCTCAATTTCCGCGGGGTGCCGAGCTTCCCGGGGGACGCCCTCCACGGCACCGGCGTGTTCGAAACGCTGAAGTCGATCACCGAGCTGGTGCTGCGCAAGCTGGCTCAGGGCGCGCCCGTGTGACGACCGCGCTAAATCCGAAGTTCACCTTCGAGACGTTCGTGGTCGGGGCCGCGAACCGGCTGGCCGTGACGGCGGGCCGCACGGTGGCCGAAAGTCCCGGATCGGCCTACAACCCGCTGTTCGTCTACAGCGGCTCCGGCCTGGGAAAGACCCACATTCTGATGGCGATCGGGGCCCAGTCCAAGGTCCTGGCCCCGGCGCTGAACGTCGAGTACCTGACGCTCGACGAATTCGTGGAAGCGTTCCACGCCGCGATCGCGGCGGGGCAGGGCGACGCCTTCCGGCGCCGCTTCCAGACCGTCGACGTACTGCTGGTGGACGACGTGCAGTTCCTGACCAACCGCAAGGAGATGCAGGCCGAGCTCCTGCGCCTGGTGGAGGCGCTGCAGTCCGCCGGGCGGCAGATCGTCCTGACCAGCGACCGGCCCCCCGCCGAGATCGAAAACCTGGACGAGCGCCTGATCTCCCGGTTCTCGGGCGGGCTGGTGGTCGACATGGCGTCGCCCGACTACGAGACCCGCGTCGCGATTCTGCGCCGCAAGGCCGAGGAGCGCAACGCGACGTTCCCGCCGGGCGTACTCGAGACCGTCGCCTCGGCGGAATTCGCGAACGTGCGCGCGCTGATGGGCGCCCTGAACCGGATGATCGCCTACCAGGCGGTGAACGAGGCGCCGCTCAACGCCGAAGGCGCCAAGCGGCTGCTCGGCCTGGAGGAACCCGGCGCCGAGGCTCCCCCGGCGGCGCCCGCGGCCGCCGCGCCGGCCGCCGAGCCCGACGAGTTCTCCCAATTCCTGTCCGACGTCACCGTCACGGTCGGCAAGGCGGTCGAAGCGTGGCGCGCGCGGGTGGCGGAGGCGGTGATCCGCTGGGAAGGGGAAGGGTACCGCACGCTGCGGCTCGGCGCCCTGCTGAAGCAGGAGACCCCGATCGCCGTGGACGAGGCGATCGCGAGCTTCGAGCGCGACGTGGAGCGTCTGCGCGCCCTGGAAGCGGAGGTGGCGCAATTCGATCCGCCGGTCGCGGGCGACGCCGCGTTCCGGGATCCGGAGCGCGTGGCGGAGGCCGAAGCGCTGGCGGAGCGCGTGCGCGCGGGGGCCGCGCCGCCGCCGGCCCCGTCAGCGGCGTTCCCGCTCTCCGCGGTGGCGGCCGGCGCCTCCAACGAGGAGGCGCTCAGCGCCATCCGCCAGGTGATTGCCCATCCGGGCAAGAAGTACAATCCGGTCGTCCTCGTCGGGCCGGGCGGGCTCGGCAAGACGCACCTCCTGAACGCCCTGGGGCTGGAGCTCGCGCAGCGGCCGGGCGCGATCGTGGCGTGCCTGTCGACGCAGACGTTCGTCGACGAGCTGATCGCGGCTATCGACGGCAACCGCGTGGAGTGGTGGCGGGCCCGCTACCGCCGGGCCACCGCGCTGCTCCTGGACGACGTCCACCTCCTCGCGGGCAAGGACCGCACCCAGGAGGAGCTGTTCAATCTGTTCAATCTCTTTCTGGATCAGGAGCGGCAGCTCGCCTTCACGGCTCCCGCGGCTCCGGCCAACCTCGCGGGACTCGAGGAACGGATCGCCTCCCGGCTCGCGGGCGGGCTCGTGGTCGAGCTGCGCGAGCCGGACCGCGAGGTGCGGCGCGCGGTGCTCGCCCGGCTGCTGCCCGCGCAGCAGCTGCCGGCAGAGGCGGCGCTCATCGCCTATCTCGCCGATCGGCCCGCGGATTCCGTGCGCGCGCTCACGGCCCTCGTCCAGCGGGTGGCGGCCGCCGCTGCCGAGCAGGAGACGCCGGTGACGGCGGCGTTCGCGCGGCAGATCCTGGAAGGGGGCTCGCAGTCGGAGCGCCGCCGGACCACGGGGTTCCGCACGAGCGGCCTGGTGGTCTCCAGCGCCGGCGGGATCCGGAGCCGCGAGAAGATGATCTGGGACTGGCCGCAGCCCGAGGACCGCGTGATCGAGGACCTGCGCTAGATGGCGATCAAAGGCTCGCTCCGCGAAGCGTCGCTCCCCGACGTGCTGCAGCTGCTCGCGCTGGGGCAGAAGACCGGCTGCCTCGCGATCGCCGACCGGGCGAACTTCGGGTACATCTACTTCGACCGGGGGCGCATCAGCTACGCGTCGATCGTCAACCGGCGCGACCGGCTCGGCGACATCCTCGTCAAGCACGAAAAGATCTCCCAGGAAGCGCTGGACAGCGCGATCCTCGCCCAGGAGCGCCACCGCGACAAGAAGCTCGGGGAGATCCTGGTGGACCACGGCGCGATCACGCAGGACGATCTCGAGCGCTACATGCGCGTGCAGATCGAAGAAGCCGTTTACTATCTCTTCACCTGGACCCAGGGGACGTTCAACTTCGAAGCCGAGGTCCGCCCGGAGCGGCAGGATTTCCTGGTGTCGATCAACCCGGAATCGCTGCTCCTCGAAGGCGCCCGGCGCGTCGACGAGTGGAGTCTCATCGAGAAGAAGATCCCCTCCTTCGACATCATCTTCGTGCTGGACCACGACCGTCTGGAAATCAGCGAGGCGCCCCTCACCGAGACGCAGCAGCGGATCCTCGGTCTGCTCGACGGCACACGCGACGTCCACCGGGTCATCGAGGATTCCGGGCTGGGCGAGTTCGAAATCGGGAAGGCGCTCTACGGGCTGATCACCGCGGGCTTCGTGCATCGCGCCGGCCGGACGACCTCGACGGAGTCCGCCAAGGTCACCGACGCCCGCGTCGAGGAGCACCGCAACCTGGGCGTCGCCTTCTACAAGACCGGGATGCAGGAGGAGGCGTCGCGGGAGTTCCGGCGCGTGGTCGAGCTGCGGCCGAGCGACGCCAACGCCCTGTTCTACCTCGGCCTGGTGGCGTTGCGGCAGGCGCGCTGGCGCGAGGCGATGGAATCGCTGCGGCTCGCCGCCGAAAAGGGGGGCAGCCGGCCGGCGGTGCTGCACAACCTGGGCTATGCCTACGAGCAGCTGGGCCGGCTCGACGACGCGGAAACCGCGTGTGGCGAAGCGGCCAGCCGGGCCAAGAACGATCCCCGTGCCTTCCTGGGGTGGGGGATCGTCGCGTTGAAGCGGGGCGACCACGACGCGGCTGCCGGCCGGCTGGACCGGGCGAAGGAGCTCTACGGGCAGACGGCGCCACCGGTCTGGTACTGGGCCCGAACGCTCGCGGCGGCCCTCGCGGGCGACTTCGAAGGCGCCGAGCGGCTGGGCACGGAGGCCGTCGAGGCGCATCCCGCGAACGCCGCGTTGCGCAACAACCTGGCCGTGCTGCGCGAGCTGGGGGGCGACCTGCGCGGCGCCGAGGACATGCTCAACGCCGGGCTGCGCGAGGAGCCGACATTGCCGCAGCTATCCAAGAATCTCGGCGACCTGGCCTACCGCGCGGCCCACTATGAGGAAGCCTGGGAGTCCTACACCCACGCGTCGGAGCTGGCGCCCGACCTGGGCGACGACTTGTACTTCAAGCTCGGGAACATCGCCTACAAGCGGAACGAACGGGAGGTCGCCGCGACCCTGTGGCGGCGTGCCCTCGAGCTGAACCCCAACCACGAGCTCGTGAAGTCGAATCTGGAAACCCTGAGCAACCTGCAGTGAGCGAGCCGGACGAGCGGGCGTTCCGGGCGCTCATCGACCAGGTCTCGCACGCCCGCGGCATCAGCTGCGCCTCCTACAAGGACAAATGTCTCCGCCGCCGCATCGCCGTCCGGATGCGGGCGCGGGGTGTCCACACGTTCGACGCGTACGCGCGGCTGCTCGATCAGGACGCGCACGAGTACGAACAGCTGCTCGATGCGCTGACCATCAACGTCACCAAGTTCTATCGCAACGCCGAGACGTGGGCGGCGCTGGCGCCGTTGCTCGCCGAGCAATGGCGGGCCCGGCACGGTGAGCTCGCCGTGTGGTCGGCGGGGTGCGCGTCCGGGGAGGAGCCCTACACCATCGCGGTGGCGCTCGCCGAGGCGGCGCGCACTACGGGGCGGCCGCTCGGGCGGGCACGTATCATCGCGACCGACATCGACCGCGTCAGTCTCGAGCGGGCGCAGGCGGCACGCTATCCGGCGAGCGCGTTTTCCGAAATGCCGGCCGACTTGGTGACCCGCTGGTTCGGGGTGCCGGACGGGGAGGGGTTCCGGTCCCCGAAACCCGAAATCCGGGCCCTGGTGCACGTCAGCCGGCACGACCTCACCCGCGATCGCCCCCCCGACCCGCCCTACGATCTGGTCGCCTGCCGCAACGTAGTGATCTATTTCGACCGGGCGACCCAGGAGCGGCTGTTCGCCGGGTTCGCGGCCGCGCTCCGCCCCGGCGGACTGCTGCTGCTCGGAAAGGTCGAGACGCTGTTCGGCCCTGCCCGCGACATGCTCCGCCTCGAGGATCCGCGCGAGCGGATCTACCGGAAGCCCGCGTGAAGACGAGCGGCGGATCGGCGCCGCGCCCAGCCGACGGCGGCCCCGAGCGGATCGTGCGGGTCGCCGACTGCGCGGTCGAGCGGGACGGGGTGCTCGTCACGCTGGGACTCGGGTCCTGTGTCGCCATCATGGTGCACGACCCGGTCCGGGGGGTGGGCGGAATGGCGCACATCCTGCTGCCTTCGCGCAGCCTGTCCCGCGACCAGACCAATCCCGCCAAGTTTCCCGAAACCGCCGTGCCGCTGTTGCTGCAGCGGCTGTCCGCGATCGGCGCCGACCCGCGCCGCCTGGTGGCCAAGCTGGCGGGCGGGGCGTCGATGTTTTCCCAGCTCCTGACGCCCGGGTCGATTCAGATGGGTGAGCGCAACATCGCCGCCTCGCGCGCCGCCCTGCGGCACGCGGGAATTCCCGTCGTGGCCGAAGCGGTCGGCGGGGAGAAAGGCCGCTCGGTCCGCTTTCACCTCGCCGACGGGCGGGTCGAAACCCGCACCGTGGGAGGCGACGCCTTTGTCATCTGACACCGCCCCCCCCTCTCGCCCCACCGTGCTGATCGCCGACGACAGCGCGCTGATGCGGCGCGTGCTGTCGGACATCCTCGGCGGGGAGGATGGGCAGGGGCCGTTCCGCGTCGTCGCCACCGCGCGGGACGGCTTTGACGCGGTGCGCAAGGTGCATCAATACCAGCCCGACGTCGTGACGATGGATCTCGAGATGCCGGAGCTCGACGGCCTCGGCGCCATCGGATACATCATGTCGGAAACACCCCGGCCCATCGTCGTCGTCTCCGCCCACGCCGGGCCGGGTACGGAGGCCGCGATCCGCGCCCTGGAGCTCGGGGCGGTGGAAATCGTCGCCAAGCCGGTAGCCGCCGACCGCGCAGCGCTGCTCGGCATGACGCCGCGGCTGCTCGCGGCCGTGCGCGCCGCCCTCGCCGCCGATCTGTCGCACGTGCGCGTGATGGCCCGGCCCCCCGTCCCCCCCACGGCGTCGCGGGTGGCCGCGCGGGAGTTGGCGCGACGGGCGCAGTTCGCCGTCGCCATCGCCGCCTCGACGGGCGGACCGCGGGCGCTCGCCGAAGTGGTCCCGCACCTGGCCGCCGGGCTGCGCGCGGCGGTCCTGATCGTGCAGCACATGCCCCCGCGATTCACCCGGAGCCTGGCCGAGCGACTGGCGACGATGAGCGCGTTGCGCGTCGTTGAGGCGGATGCGGGCACGCCGATCGTCGCCGATACGGCGTACGTCGCCCCGGGCGATTATCATATGCGGGTGGTGCCGCACGAGGATGGACCGGTCATCGCGCTCGATCAGACGCCCCCGGTGTGGGGCGTCCGGCCGGCCGCCGATCATCTGTTCCGGTCGGTGGCCCAGGTCTTCGGGCCCCGGGCCGTCGGCATCGTGCTCACGGGGATGGGGCGGGACGGGGCCGACGGCCTGCGCGCGCTGCACGACGCCGGTGGCGGCGGCATCGCCCAGGACAAGGACTCCGCCGTGATCGCGGGGATGCCGCAGGCGGCGGTGCAGGCGGGCGGGGTGGACGCGGTCCTGCCGCTCGACCAGATCGCCGAGCGCGTGTCCGCCGAGCTGGTGCGGCGGGGCGCGAGCACCAAGGAATGAGCGGCGGGTATCTGCTGGTGCGGTCCGAAGGCCGGCCGTACGGCTTGCCGCTCGCCGCGGTGCGGGAGGTGGAGGACCTGGGCGAGGTGCTGGACGTGCCGCGAGCGCTCCGGTCGCTGCGGGGGCTCGCGCCGTTGCGGGGCCGCCTGGTGCCGCTGATCCATCTCGGGGCGTTGCTCGGGGACCGTACGCCGCCCCCCGAACGAGGCCGGACCGCCGTGGTCGTGGAGCTCACGGGCGGGCGCTACGTCGCGCTCGAGGTGGACGATGCCGATGCGGTGGTGCGCGACGCGGGGCTGCGCGTCCCCGACGCATACGCGCTGCCGTGGGCGTCCGGCGTCGGCCGGCCGCAGGACGAGCTCGTGCCCATTCTTGATCTCGAGTCGCTCGGGGAGCGCATCGCATGACGACGACCACCGCCGCCGGCGACGACGTCCAGCTGGTCTCCTTCCGGCTCGCCGGGCAGGATTTCGCGTTCAACATCTTTCAGGTGGAGCGCATCCTGCGCTACGAGGCCCCGTCGCCGCTGCCCAAGGCTCCGGAGTTCCTCGAAGGGGTGCTGCAGTATCAGGGGACGCCGGTGCCGATCGTCGACCTGCGCAAGCGCCTCTCGGTGCCGGCGCCGCTGCGTGACGAAACGCGCATCATCGTGCTCGAATGGGACGGCGGGCGCATCGGCGTGATCGTGGACGCGGTGACGGAGGTGATGCAGGTCCCCGTGGGCGACGTGGCGCCGCCCCCGGGCATCGTTCGGGGGCTCGCCGCCGAGTACATCACCGGGCTCGTGGGGCGGGGCGGGAAGACGATCATCGTTCTGCACACCGCGAAGCTGCTCGGTTCCAAGGAAAAACTGGCGCTGCAGACGGCGCTCGCGCAGGAGGCAAAGGAGGCATGAGCGAGTCGCCGCTGCCGGCGCTGCGGGCGGAATACGACGCGATCGCCAATCGTCTCGAAGCGGCCGGTCCCGCTGACCGCGAAGCGGTCAAGCGCGAGATCATCGCCTTCTTCAAGGCCGTGGACGGGATGATCGGCGACCTGGGGCAGCTGAAGGAGGACATCCGCATCCTCGTCGACAAGTACAAACAGATGGCAACCCCGACCGCGGAGGCCGCGCCGGAGTTCACCGGCGTCCGGCCCGCCGTCCACGCCGATCACATCGGCGCCTCGACGTTCGTCGAGAAAGGATGGAGCCTCATCTCCCTCGGCGATCACGCCGGGGCGATCCAGGCCCTGCAGCGCGCGCTGCAGCTGTCGCCGGGCGAGACGCACGCCGAGTCGCTCCTCGGCTGGGCGCAGATGCTCCATGGCGACTACGATGACGCCTTGCAGACCTTCCAGAAGGTGCTGATGAAGGAGCCCGCCAACTCCCTCGCGCGCATCAACGTCGGCTTCATCTGCTTGAAGAAGCGGATCTTCGGGGAGGCGATCGAGCATTTGTCCAAGGCGATCCGTCTCGACAACGACAAGAAGGCCACGTTGTACGCGCACTTCTACCTGGGGCTCGTCTACCTGCACCGCGAGATGTACGAGGACGCGCAGACGTTCTTCCAGAAGACGCTGAAGCTCGGACCCAATCTGATCGAGGCGTACTACGAGCTGGGGCGCTCCCATTGGTTCGCCGGCGAGCTCGAGCAGGCCAAGCGCGTCTGGGACGAGGGATTCAAGGCCAACAAGTTCAATCCCTGGGGCAAGAAGTGTCAGGAGATGCTCGATCTCGTCGCCCAGGGACAGGAGCCGCCGCGACCCTGATGCTCGTGGCCGCCCTCGTGTGGCAGGGCGGCCTCCCCATCGCGACACGAGTCGGCCGCGTCACGGTCGTCGCCTGGCCCGCGCAGGCGGCCCTGGGGACGGCGCTGGCCGACGCGGCCGATCGCGCGCCGCCATTTCCCGACCTGGGACCCGCGCCGCCGCTGCCGATCCGGCTCATTCTCGCTCCGGACCGGGCGCGCTTCGACTCCATCACCCGGGGCCGGCTTCCCGGCTGGAGCGCGGGCGCGGCATTCCCCGAAACCGGCACGATCGTCCTCCTCGCGGACGCGCGCGTCGATCGTGATCTGGCGGCGATGCGCCACGAGCTGGCGCACGTCGCCCTGCGCCGGCGCATCGGCCGGCGCGCCCCGCTGTGGTTCGAGGAGGGATTCGCCGCCGTCGCCGCGGGGGAGTGGGACCGGCTCGACGCCCTGCGGCTCGACTGGCAGCTCGCGCGTGGGGTGTCGATGGACCTCGATTCGCTCGACCAGGCGTTGCGCGGGGACGCGAGCGACGCCGGAGCGGCGTACGGCCTCGCCACGACCGCCGTGCTGCTGCTGCGCCGCTGGGGTGGCGCGGCGGGGTTGCGGCCGTTTCTCGATCACCTCGCGACCGCTCCGACCTTCGAGCAGGCGCTGCGGGACACCTATCACATCACGGGCGGCGATTTCGAGCAGCGCTGGCAACGCGATGTCGCCTCGCGCTACGGCTGGCTCGGCTGGGCGCAATCGGTTGGCGCGTTCTGGGCCGTGCTCGCCGTGCTGCTGATCGTACTGGTGCGGTTACGGCGGGGGCGCGACGCGGCGCGGAAGGCGGCGCTGGACCTGCCAAGTCCTTGACGCTGTTGGAATTGCGCGCTAGAATCTGCGCCTTATGCCTGAACAGAACACGCTGCGGGCCCGGCTGCGCTTCGGGCCACGAAATTACGCGGGGTTGGCGGTCGGCGCGCTGTGCCTGCTCCTCGGGTATGTCCTGTTGGCCCGCGGGTCCACGACGGTGGCGCCGATCCTGCTGGTGTTGGGCTACTGCGTGCTCATTCCCCTGGGGTTAGCCCTGTAGCATAAACGCAACGCGGGTGAGCCGGGCGAATAGCTCAGCGGTTGAGAGCGCCTGCCTTACACGCAGGAAGTCGGGGGTTCGAATCCCTCTTCGCCCATTGGTGTACCCGAATGCAACGGAGGGTTGAACGCGTGAGCGTGCTACGACTGGTGGCTTTCCTGTTGGGCGGCGCGGCCAGCGCCGCCTCGGCTCAGCTGGCTGCGCCGGCGCCGACGGAAAAGCTGCTGCTGTTGCCGTTACCGGTCGCGGTGGCGGGGGATTCCACGGCGAGCGTGGCCGTCATGGACGCCGTTCGGAACCGCGTCAATTCCATGGTGCGCTACAAGGTGTACGTGGTGCCCAAGACCAAGCTGTGCGAGGCGCTCCAGGCGTCGGGGTTCCCCTGCGACGTGCTGATGCCCACGCTGCAGGCGGCACAGCTCTCCAAGTTCCTCGGTGTGCCGTCGTATAACATCGGGCGGTTCGCCCGCAGCGCCAGCGGGGCGAGCGCCGAATTGCGAATCGTCTCGACCACGGGTGCGGGGTTCGCCGGCAGCTTCACGTCGCGGGCCGCGACGCCCGAGGCCCTGGCTGAATCGCTCGCCACGCGGATCTCCTCGATCGTGCGCGCGGGGGAATACGCCCGCAACTGCAACGATCAGCGCAGCCGCGGGGCGAACGACAAGGCCCGGCAGGAGGCCGGGAAGGCATTCCAGATCGAGCCGTATCTGGCGGCCGCCTGGCTCTGCGTCGGGACCATTTACGAGACGATGCACTATCCTCCCGACAGCCTCATCACGGCCGCGCAGCGGGCGTTGAAGGGCGACCCCGGCAACCTCGACGCCTGGTATCGGATCGCGACTGCCCGGTTGCAGAAGGGGGACACGACCGGGGCGTTCGATGCCGACGACTCCCTGCTGGTCTACAACCCGAACGATCGCAACCTCACGATGGGGCTCGCGACGCTGCTGCAGCAGCACAAGGAGTATCGGCGCGCCGCGGGCGTCCTGGCCCGCTACCTGACCCAGAATCCCGCCGATCAGCAGATTCGCGCGATGCGCCGCGCTGCCTGCATCGAAGGGCAGCAGTGGGATTGCGTGCTCGAGATCCTCGCGGCGGAGTTCGCGGAGGATACGAGCAAGCTGGGCGATTCGACCGAGCTGAAGCTCGCGATGCTCGCCAGCCAATCGCGTCCCGACACGCAGGCGTTCCTCAAATACGCGCACATCGCGACCAAACGGTACCCGCGCGAGGAGCGGTACTGGAAGCAGCTCGGTGCGGCGTTCGAGCTAGCGAACCAGCCCGATTCCGCCGTGGCCGCCTACAAGCAGGCGCTGCAATTGAACCCGTCGGACGTGAACACGAGCTTGCTCGTGGCCAGGACGATCGTCGATCACGCCGCCTGGGACACGAGCGCGGCGAGCGCGTGCAAAGGCGATACCAGCTGTCTCGGTCGCCTGCGCCGGCCGTTCGCCGACAAGGTGGATGGCGCGTGGCCCTACCTT
>Ga0335085_10014800_pt1 | contig 11356 bp, 8 predicted proteins | sample Lox_Sample_45_FD_206712 | JGI IMG/M metagenome (GOLD analysis project Ga0335085, IMG submission 206712) | Soil microbial communities from Loxahatchee National Wildlife Refuge, Florida, United States - Lox_Sample_4.5 | ecosystem: Environmental > Terrestrial > Soil > Wetlands | place: USA: Florida... | reverse complement strand
TCCGGCATCTTCTGCTTCGCCATCTGGGCCAGCGTAAGCGCCATATTCACGTCGCCGCCGTGTTCCAGATAAAGATATGCCAGATGCACGGCGACTACCGGCGAGCCGGGGTCGATCTGGCGGGCGCTCTCACAGAGCTTCTTTGCTTCGTCCCAGTTGCCGTCCCGCTGATACAGAGTGGCAAGCGCCAGGTAGTTGGCGATCTTTCGCGGGTCTGACTCAATCGCCTTGCGATAATCGGCGCGAGCTTTGTCGGTCCGTCCCCTGGATGCGTCAATGTTGGCCAGCAGGGTGTATCCGTCAGTCACTTTTGGATCCAGTGCCATGGCCCGGTTCAAACTCGCTTCGGATTGGTCCCAGTCTTTTGAATCGAAGTATGCGACGGCCAGCAGGAAATGCAGGCCGGCCTTTTGAGGATCCTGGCTGACCAGCTTCGCGAGACGTTGCACGGCTTCTTTGTCGCGGCCCTGCAGGCCGTAGGTTTTGACCAGCGCCGCCAGGGCCGGGAGCGACTCAGGGTCGCGTTTCAGCGCTTCTTCGAGCTGTGCCTCAGCACGGCGGGTATCACCTGCGGCGAGCATTGCTTCAGCGTTGGATACATGCGGCATTGCCAGGTTCGGATTGGATTTGAGCGCCTTGTCGGCCATTTCAGTCGCCCCCTGGTAGTCGCCGCCCTGAGCATGCAAGGCCGCCATCGCGCTCGCGGCCTCTGCCATCGACGGATCAAGTTGCAGGGCGCGAGTAAAGGACAGCTTCGCCAGATCTGTCAGACCGGAGGATTGCTGCGCCGCGCCGAGGAAGTAGTAGTCCCGCGCAGAGTTCGGTTCCATCTGGACCGCTTTGCCAAGTTCCGTTGCCGCCTCGCGAGGCTTGCCCTGATGGAGAAGAATGCGGCCGTGTGCTGATAACGCGTGAGCGTCTCCCGGACTTTGCCGAAAAACCTCTTCGTTTAGTTTTTCAGCTTCGTCGAATCTGCCGAGATCGAGCAGCGTCTCAACCAGAGCGGACTTGACGACATTGTCTCCGGGCTTTCTGCCCAGCACCGTGCGGAACTCATCCACCGCTTTCTGGCGTTCGCCAGCCGACGCGTAGAACAGCCCCAGCGCTCGATACGCCTGCGGGTCGTCGGGGGCGACAGTCTTCAGGTTTCTGTAGACGGCTTCGGCGTCTGGCAGCTTGCCGGCGACGACATAGATTCGGCCGAGGAACACGCGAGGCGGTACCGATTTTGGGTCAATTCGGGACGCGGCCTGCATGGCGGCAGCGGCGTCGTCCAGCTTGTGCTGGGAGAAGAAGAACTGCCCGAGGGCGATTTGTGCCGATGCGGAATTCGGGTTAGTTTCAACGCCTTTCCGGTAAGCCTGTTCGGCCGCGGAAATGTCTCCCGAGGCGAGCAGGATTGCCCCAAGGGCGTTGTAGTATTCGACTCGGTGGGGATCAATCTCCGCAGCCTTCTTCACTTCCTTGACAGCGTTCGGGAGGTCGCGTTTGGCCCCGTAGATTTGCCCGAGAATGGCATGAGCACGAGCATCGTTGGGGTTCGATTTCAACACATCGCGGGCGAGGGTCTCCGCCTCGGCGTACTGTCTGCCGGCGACCAGCAAAGGCGCCAGTTCCAGCTTCGCCGAGGTGTTGCCAGAATCGAGCCGGACAACATCCTGAAGCTCGCGCGCGGCCAGTCCTGGCTGGTTCACTTTGAGGTAGGCGTGGGCGAGGGAAAGGTGGGCTGGGACGAAATTGCCATCGATCTGAATCGCGTTGCGAAACTGGACCACTGCTTCGTCATACTTGCCCAGCGCGGAGTATTTCTCTCCGCTCTTTAGATAGTTCAGCTTGCGGACATTGGGGTCGGTTGAGCAGGCGGCCAGGGCGAGGGCCAGCAACAGAACGAACCCAATCTTAAAATCCGGACGCGACTTCATGGCGTGCAACATTGCACCTTCAGGGTAACCCTTCGGTTTGCTGGCGGCGAATCGCCCGGCTGTACCCCGTACCGCCGGTACCCCTGGTCAAGTTTCTCCAGGGATTCTCAACCGAGTTGAAACAGTGGGAGAAGTCTCCTAGGTTTTTCCCCTGAGATTTCCCTTGCGCACCGCTTTTCAGCTAGTTAGAATTGGCGGAGGAAGTGCTAAGGTGAACGGCGTAGCCACAGGGCCCTCAAAGGACCACTGTAGGCTGGGCAACGATTTTGTTTTCGGAGGATGGAGACGACGATGAATCGGCTCTTTAAAGGCTTTTGGCTGGCTGCGGCGGTAGCCTTGGTGTGTTGCGCTCCTTTGGCGCATGCGACCGACACATACACCGTTACGCTTACCGGTGTGGGAAATGGTTTTGTGATGGGTGGTGTGTATGTCAGCCCCTATCAGGGAGTCGTTCAGGAAAACGGCGTCACGATCTACAGCGGGTATATCATCTGCGACGACTTCGAGACCGAGAGCAACCTGAACGACACATGGGATGTGGGTGTTGGCACAACGGACCCGCTGAACGGCCAGGAGAAGTTCAATAGTCCTGGCAGCACCTACTGGGATTCCACGAAGACAGCGCAACAGGACTACGACGCCGTGTCGTGGTTGGCGCTGGCGCTTTTGCACAACATGAACAACGAGGTCCTGGCGGACGAGTATTCCTACGCGATCTGGAGCATCTTTGACAAGGCGGCCATCGGCCACGTGACCGGCGTCGGCGCTTTGTCGAGCACGGACGTCACGAACGCTGTTACGGCGCTGATCACGAGCGCGTTCAACGCTGGAGCCTATACCGGGCCCACAGTCAACGTCTACACGCCAATGATCAACGGACGTTCGCAGGAGTTCTTGTCTGTATCGACGCCCGAGGCATCCGCGGCGATGATTCTCGGTGTGAACCTCTTCGGTCTGGTTGGCCTGGTCTGGCTGTTCCGGCGACGGATTGCGGTGGGCGCCCGCTAGTCTCCAAAATGTGAAGGGTGTGTTTCTGACGGACCGCGCTGACGCGCGGTCCGTTCTGTTTTTTGCCGGTCCGCAGTCAGAGTGAAGGGAACCAGCGCCGCATAATCGGGACTACCGTCTGGTAGCAAGCGACTCCGAGCCAGGTCCCCAGAGTGTTCGTGATCATGTCCGTGGTGCCGGAATCCCGTGTTGGGAGGAAAGCCTGCAGCACCTCAATGGTCACGCTGATGGAGAATCCTGCCACCACCGTCCAGAGAGCCGCTCGTCTGACTTTGCACGCGGCAAGGAACGGAAAGAACCAGAAGCCTACCGGAACAAAGCCGACAATGTTCTTGAGCACGGCGCTCCAGTAGCTCCGCGACATCTCAAACTCATTCCAGAACGCGTGCAGCACCCACTTGTCCACGACCGCGTAAGTCTCCGGAATGATCAGATCAACGCCGGGCTTGATTGCGTTGTGGACGATTCTCCCAGCGCGCTCGTTGAACAGGTACAGCGCCACGCGGCACTCGTCTCCAGCCATCGCCGGCTTTCCTGAACTCGTCCATGTGGCGTAGTGTTGCGACACCTGACCCGCTGTCAGCTCGGAGCCGTAGATGGCAAGCCCGCGAATTCGTCCGCGGAAGCTGTCAGGTTCGCGCGGTGCGTCACCCACGATCAGCCGTCCGCGGAGTGCTTTCACCGGCACGTGGAGTTGTGGCGCCGATTTGGCCAGCACACCGTTGATGTACACACTAGTGCCGCGATTGCCCGACGTCACCGTGACGAATACCGGCTTGTGGCGCAGCACGTCGTCCACGTACAAACGACGATTGCCCATATCCACTTCGAGGTCCGTGATGGACTGGCGCAGCTCGAAGCGGTCATGGTTTCCGGGATCGAAGAACGACAGCAGGGTGCTGTAGTGCCAGGGTTCGGCGTGGACGCGCAACTCTGCGCTCCACCCGGCGCTTTCGCGGGGTGTGAGGTCGAAAGAACCCTCACTCCATACCGTTGCGTAGCGTCCGAATGCGAGGCCGTCCGAATCGCCAATCCACGTCACCGCGTTCCGCGGCGCGTGAAAGGGCCACAGCCCCAGTGACAGAATCACGCACAGCACCGCGAGGCAGATCGCGCCCAGGACTCCAGTCTTCATGCGGGCACGGGGTCGGCTGTGCGGTTGGATGCACGTTGCCTGCGGTCATCCAGCTTCCGCAACAGGAAGAGCGCCGGCACAAGAATCGCGAATCCTACAAGCGCAAACAGTGCCCCGCCCTTATGGTGCAGTGGGCCAAGCAGAAACTCCCGGTTTACGTAAACCGCCAGATATGACAACGTCACGATTCGCACCGCGTTCTTGAAGATCGCCACGGGGATGATCAGCAATATGAAGGTGAGCTTCGTCCAGGCTGATCGCAGGAACAGATGAGCAGCCAGCGTGCCTGTAATCAGCAGCGCCCAGCTTGAACGAATGCCGCTGCACTCTTCTGCGATCTCGATATCGATTCCGGGAAGGGAGAACCGGAATCCATCGCGCATGACCGGCATCCTCACCAGCTTGAACAGAACATGCGTGAGCTGAGCGGAACCTTCCTGCAATCCGTGGACGACACGGTCCAGGATGGCGCCGGGAACCGGAACCATGAACAGCAGGAAGCAGAGGGGAAAGATCGCATTGCGAGCGGAACGCGGCCCGTGGAGCAGGACAAAAACCGCGACCCACATCATGATGATCGCAAGAGCCGGGAGCCAAAGCTGATCGTCGAGAGGGCCTCTTTGAGCCCAGGGCGCGGCGAGCACATACACTATGGCCGCGATGATCAGCGCCGGCAGGCCGAGGCCCCAGCTTACCTGTGCCTCTCGGAAAACCACTCGTCTCTCCAGACAGATCAGCAGGACAGTGATCGGAGCAATCACGATTGTGTGGGTATATCGATCGCTCTCAATGGACAGTGTGACGATGGCTTTGACCGTCCCGAAAGAGGCCAGCAGCACCAGTGTCCAGAGAACCGGGAACAACCATGTACGTGAATGCGCGTGCTCGGACCCTTGACTTGCAGGATTCATGGCGTGCGGATTTCGGACGCAACGGTCAGGAGCCGATGCCCAGCTTCTTCATCTTGTACAGCAGCGCCTTGTAGTCGACGCCGAGTATTGCAGCCGCCCGCTTGCGGTTCCAAAGGGTCGAGTTCAGAGCCTGCATGATGACCTCGATCTCGGCTCTCTTTCGGGCTTCATGCACACTGGCCAGTCCGTTCGATGGCCCGCCGTCTCCGCTTGCCGGGGCGGCCTCCGTCAATGCGGGCATCTGCGCGTCAGACACCGCACCGTTGGCACGTTGCCGTGGAGCCTCCTCCCACGAATCGGTCTCGATGGCGGGGGGTGCGCCTGCCGCGGCCGCCACCGACCGGGGCTGAACTCGGGGCGCCGCGGACCGGCCCGGTCTGGCCGCCTTTATTTTCAATTCCTGGGCGATCAGGCGCGCGTCGCCGATCACAAGAAAGCGCCGCATCACATTTTCCAGTTCGCGAATGTTACCCGGCCATTGGTGTTCCATCAACGCGGCTTTCAATTCCGCGCCGATGGCTGGGACTGCAACATCCGCCGGGTTGTGCTTGCGGAGCAGAGAGGTCGCCAAAGGGATGATCTCGTCCCGCCGCTCGCGAAGCGGCGGGATAGTGATGTTGATTACGTTCAGCCGGTAGTAAAGGTCCTCGCGAAAAGTGCCTTCTTCGATTCGGGTTTGAAGGTCGCAATGGGTAGCCGCGATCACACGGACGTCCACGCGCGTCGATTCGCGGGCGCCGAGGCGGAGGAATTCGTGATCCTGAAGCACCTGCAGCAGTTTCGCCTGGAGTTTGAAATCCATATCGCCAATCTCGTCCAGGAAGATGGTGCCTCCATCGGCGAGCTCGAATTTGCCGGGATTGGTTTTGAAAGCGCCAGTGAATGCACCACGCTCGTAGCCGAATAACTCGCTTTCCACCAGTTCCGACGGCAGAGCGGCACAGTTAAGCTTCAGAAAAACGCCTGACGAACGAAGCGAGCGACTGTGAATCAGCCGCGCCAGAACCTCTTTGCCCGACCCTGTCTCACCCTGCAGGAGCACCGGAGCATCGGATCCGGAGATGCGTTCCAAAAGCGGTTCCAGCATCCTGCTCCAGTTGCCGGTACCCCAGCGCGGAATTGCTGCGTCGGAAAGCCCGGTCTGAGGCTGGTGATTTGCTGCGGTCCGCAGAAGCTGGTCCACAGCGTGACGAAGCACCTCGTGCGAAACCGGTTTGGTCAGAAAGTTGTTCGCGCCGCTCTTAATGGCCTCGACGACATGCGCTGTCGAGGACGCTCCCGAGAGCATCAGCACAGGCAATGACGGGTCCTTCTGACGAATCTCGCGCAGCGTCGTCATTCCGTCCATGACAGGCATCAGCACGTCGAGAATGACAAGGTCCGGCGGATGCGGGCCCTCTGCGAGCGCGCTCAGCACTTCTTCCCCGTTTTCTGCAAAATCGACCCTGCAGTCGGGCCGTCTGAGAGCCACCTCAAGGTAATCCCGAATCTCAGGCTCGTCTTCGGCGATCAGAACCCTGAGCGGCCTCGAAGCTGTTGAATTCATGCGTTCATGGTCCTCAGCGCACCGTGTTCCTCAGCCTGGGTGCGCACATAGGGCAGAATCACCGAGAACTTCGCCCCCCGGCCTTCGGAGTCGGCCCATATGCGGCCGCCGTGAGCGTCAACGATAGTTCGACAAATGGCGAGTCCAAGACCCATTCCGGACCGATCAATCGGGCCCTCACAAGAAGTGTATTCGCGGAAGATGTCATCCAGACGAGACACGGAAATGCCGGGGCCGTTGTCGCTAATGTCAATCCGATAACCCCAGGGCGCGCTGGCGCTGGTCTGACCGTCACGAGCTGCGTTGTATCCGCGAACTTCGATCGAGCCGTGCCTTGGTGTGAACTTGCATCCGTTGTCGAGGAGATTCACAACGACCTGTTCGATCTGACCCGAATCGACGAGCAAAGGCGCCGATGGAGGCTCGAGGTCGACGGTCACCTGGATGTGCTTTTGTTCGGCGAGCGGAAGGATCTCATGGACTGCCTGATCCACGCACGCTTCGATGCTGGCAGTCGCGAGGTTCAGGTGTGAACGGACGCCGGCGCGCGTGCTGAGATCGGTAATTGCGGTGGCGAGACCATCGAGCCGGGTCAGGCTCCGCTGCATCTTCCTCAATACCCGCGCCTGCTCCGGATTGATATTGCCGAGCTGGCCCGCCAGGAGAAGGCCGCAATACCCCTGTACAGCCGTGAGGGGTACGCGGATATCGTGAACTGCACGAGTCAGAAAATTCGTCCTGTCCTCGTCATGTTCCTGCAGCTTCAGATTGGTTTCCAGCAGCTCCTGAAGAATACGGTCGCGATCGAAGACCGGATCGCTTGAAGTCTCGTCGCTGTTGTTCCACCCGAGTCTGGCGACCGCCGATTCAAGGAAGACTCGCATCGTCAGCGGTGTTACAGGATTATGAAGGAAGACAAAGTCGTCACTCGGGAGACTCTTTTGTACTGAGGAGACGAGTGGTTTCGACACGACGACAAGCTTCATCGCACGGGTCGCACGGGCCATCGCCCCAGGTAACTCCGTTCCCGAGTCGGCGTCCCAAATATAGACATCCGCATTCTCGAGCGCGTCCGAAGGAGTGCACTCCTGAAGCTCGTAAAGCCCTGCACACAAACGATCAAGCGACGCACGGCACATCTCTGCCACCGGGCGATTTGCACCGATGAGACAGAAGCGAAACCTGTCCCTTGCCTCGTAAGGAGGGTTCATGCAACTTCACCTCTCTGTCCGGAACTTCCCGGTGCCGGATCAGTTTTTTTCCATCTCCGAGCTCAGGCGACCATGGCAGGCCGCTTGCTCGGTTACTCCGGGTGACGAGTAGTTACCCTGGAGCTCCACAATGATAGCAGTGTTTGTTGGGCGTGCAATGAATTTTTGGGACTAGATCTCAAATTCCAGCAACAGTACTATAGTTGGACTCCAAGCAATAGTACTTTTTGAAGCCAATGCCGAGAACTGGGATTGTGAGCGTCGGCATTAACAGGCAGGGCACCCTTAACTGGGAGGCGGACGAAGACGATGGATGAACGCCGGAGGCAGAAGCGAGTTGGACTCCGCTGCCACGTTACTTTTTGGAATCCTCGAGAGGGAACGGTCACAAAAGGCCACACAGAAGACATTAGCTGTGATGGTTTTTACGGCATGTGTGGCGAGCCTTACGTTCCTGGAGATGAGCTTCAGGCCACTGTGGAAATTCCCTGCATGAGATTGAACGGCCACGACCCGAGCTGCGTCGTGCTGCAATGCAAAGTCGAGGTCATCCGGGTCATCCTGAACTCTCATGCCGATAATTTCGGTATGGCCTGCCGCATCCGTCAGTACACGGCCATTGGTCTTCGCAAGGCAAGCGAAGAGGTGCCGGAACTCAGTGTACGGGTGTAGCATTTCCTCAAGCCGGGCTCACCTTCTGAACACTCTGCACGACATCCCAAAGTGTTGCCTTTCGTACAGTGTCCTGAGGAGCCGACGGGTCAACGCACAAGTCCCAAAAGTTAACCCCGCAGTTCTGAACGGTTGCCGAATTGCTTGATTCCATCCAGGGAACTCCGACACGCGGGAACAGGATCGTCGGAATCCGGAGGATGCAAGTCCTTTGCGCTTTATCGACAGGCTTGGAACGGGTGTGAGGAGTGGATGTCTGACTGCGCTTCTGCTTCCCGTTGCGGGCATTGGCCAGCAAATGTCTTTGACTTTGCAGCCTGGCAGCCGTTCGCCGCAGGCAACAAGCGCCACAGTCGAAGTGTTACTGCGCGGCAACGCGAGCCTCCCATCAGGGTTGGAGTGGACCTTCAGGTACCCGTCCAACGACTTTGCGTCCGTTGATATGCAGGTCGGTCCCTCTGCAGTGCGTGCCGGAAAATCAATAACCTGTACAAGTTCGGCGGGATCCGTGAGATGCCTGATTGTTGGCATGAACGCGAATCCGATCGAGACTGGTGTTGTCGCCACGATCACAATACGGCTGGCGACAGCTCCGCCGGACGCAATTGTGCGGGTCCAGATCGCTGATGTTGTTGCCGCCGCGCCGGACGGAACCTCGATATCCATCCAGGGCAGGGGTGCGCTCATAGAGACTGGCCGCCCGAGGGGACCGCGCCACCGAGATACAGGTCTGAACGAGCGGGGTGCCGATGTCGTACCCTATCAAGTGCGGGGGGCGCTCGGCGAGCATCAAAGGCGCCGACTCGACGTTGGAAGTGTGAGTTGACCATGTACGCTCGATCCTTTGGATTGAAAACTAGTCCTTTCAGCATGACGCCCGATCCGGCGTTCCTCTATGTGACGCCGCAATACCGCGAAGCGCTGGTTGCCCTCGCCTATGCGGTGCTCGGCCGCAAAGGATTTGTCGTGTTGACCGGGGAAGCGGGCATCGGGAAGACCACACTTCTGGTCAAGGTGCTGAAGTCTGTGCCGATGACCCAGCTCCAGTTCAGCGTAATCGTCAATCCCACGCTGACGCCGTCGGAATTCCTGGAGATGGTGTTGTTGGACTTCGGGGTCAAGGACATACCATCTAGCAAGGCACAGCGGCTCTGGAAGCTGCAGAATCTCCTTTTCGCCGGACGAAGCCAGGGGAAGGTCTCCGCATTGATCGTCGACGAGGCGCACAAGCTGAGCCATGAGGTTCTCGAAGAGATTCGTCTGTTGGGGAATTTTGAAGAAACCCAGCGCAAGCTGCTCCAGATCGTACTGGTCGGTCAGGACGAACTGGATGAGATTCTCAACCGCGACGATCTGCGGCAGCTCAAACAACGAATTGCTATCCGTATGTCTCTGCATCCCCTCACTCCGACGGAAGTGGCGCAATACATCCAACATCGCTGGACCGTCGCCGGAGGTGGCCAGGCTCCCTTTAATGTGGATGCCTTGCGGGCGGTCGCCGCAGCATCGCGCGGAATCCCTCGTGTTATCAACAGTTTGTCCGAGAATTCCCTGATGCTGGCGTTTGCCGAAGGCAGTGCCGTCGTGGAAAGCATGCACGTCGAGGCCGCCGCAGCCGATCTCCAGCTCACCTTCCTGCCTCACCACAATCTGCCGGGGCTGGAGTTCCCTCCATCACCGGAGAATCTTTCGTGGGCCGACGACGTGTTCGCTGAGGTGCTGGCGCACATCGTGGAGGACGGATCGGCAGACCTCGGGACGCGGAGGGTGAAGGTAATGGCGGATTCGCCGGCGGTGAATGCCTCGCCCATCAATGAACCAGTAACCGGGGTTGAGCTGGTCCGAGCCCCCGATTCCGAGCACAGCGCCGCTTCCGGCTCACCTTATCGGGCAACTCTGACCGCGGCTCTGGAACCATCTCCGGTGCCCGGTTTTTCGGACGCTGATGCTACTGGGGGACGGACTGAGGGTGCGGTCGCCGGGTCCGCGTCTGCCATGGCTCCAGCGAGTGCGGTAACCGGTGAGCCCCCGAACGTTTCCGATCAGACCAGACCGGGGAACGGCCCGTCAGACGGAGCCGAGTCTGAGTTGCGTACTCTTGGATTCTTCACTCTTGCACGTTACCAGCGGACCGCAAGACGCGGTTCTTCGCGTAACAGACCATAGCCTGGCGGATGAGTCGCATGTCACCGATGCTTTATCCGCAGGATTATGTTTGATCGCCAGGGTCGATTGAACGCTTTGGAGTCCCGGCCCGCTTGCGTTCCCGTAAGTTAAACTCCCACTACAGTGGCGGTAGAAGAATTGCGAATTGTTCGCCATTCTTCTCGTGGTTTAGGCCGAGTCCGGAGGGCCTGGACGCCTGATCATTGGGTTCTTTTCCGATGGGACAGACCCTCCAAATTGCTGGGGGATAACGCGAGAAACCCCTGTCGGCAACGGTGGTTCACCCTGGGCAATCGCTTTGGCCGCCGATGTGCTCTAGGTGTTCCGCACTAACCCTGCTGCCAGGATCTGCAGCAGGTCGCCTGTCAGGGGTTTTCACGGAAGCGACAGGATCTGCCTGCGGACGCGCCAGATGAAATGATTAAGGCTACGTAGATAAGTCCAGCAGGTTGTTACAGTTATACAGGGTTCGGAGGAGGAAGCACACTGTGATTCGCGTCGGTGTTATTGGCTATGGGTACTGGGGTCCTAATCTGGTACGGAACTTCATCGAAGCTCCGGGAACGACTGTCCGTGCAGTCGCCGAACTAAGGCCCGACCGGGCGGCTCTCGCTCAGCGGCGCCACCCCGGCGTTGAAGTGACAGGCGACTATCGCGAGCTGCTCAAGAACCCGGAGATCGACGCGATTGCCATCTCCACACCGGTATCGACCCACTTCCCGCTGGCTCTCGAAGCACTCCAGGCCGGCAAGCACGTTCTGGTGGAGAAACCGATCACCACGCGC
>Ga0335085_10014799_pt1 | contig 11356 bp, 9 predicted proteins | sample Lox_Sample_45_FD_206712 | JGI IMG/M metagenome (GOLD analysis project Ga0335085, IMG submission 206712) | Soil microbial communities from Loxahatchee National Wildlife Refuge, Florida, United States - Lox_Sample_4.5 | ecosystem: Environmental > Terrestrial > Soil > Wetlands | place: USA: Florida... | reverse complement strand
AAAAGTGAAGCAGACGCTGACGCAACAGGCGCAGCTCGATCAAGAACGTCTGGGCCTTCTCGTGGAACACGCGCGTGCGACCGTTCGAGACCTCGAGGATAAGCTTGCCTCGGCGCATGGAAGCGCTTCCTTCGATGGCACGCTGTACTCGTTGCCGATTCGCCAGGGAGATTTCGTCAAAGCAGGCGACCTCCTGGCCGAAGTGGCCGATTTGCACCACGTCCGCATCCGCGCCTTCATCGACGAGCCCGAGCTGGGGCAGATCGACGTCAACCAACCGGTTGAAATTTTTTGGGACGCACATCCCGACCGAATCTGGAGCGGGCGAACGGAAGTGCTGCCCAAGCAGGTAGTCACGCGCGGCACGCGCAGCGTGGGAGAATTGATTTGCTCGGTATCGAATGACCGGCTGGATTTGCTTCCGAACACGACCGTCGACGTTCGAATTCACATCAGCGAACGGCCGGCCGCCCTCGTGGTGCCTCGCGGAGCGGTCTATATCGAGGGCGCCAAGCGGTTTGTGTTCCGAGTGGAAGATGACCGCATTCACCGCCGTGACATCCAAGTAGGCATTGCGGATCCGACCAAGATCGAAGTTCTGTCCGGCTTGAGCGAGGGAGACGTGGTGGCCCTGCCGGGCGAAGTTTCACTCAAAGAAAATTTGCGCATCCGAGCGGTGCGGCAGGAATGATCCCGCGTTTTCTCTCTGGCGCCGCAGCGCTGATATTGGCCTGCGGATTGACCGGCGTCGCTTCCCGCGCCGGGCAGTCTCCTTTAGCCGATGCACAGCGGGACTACAACGCGGGGCGGTATAACCGCGCGGTCGACGCCCTGAACGGCGCGATCGCAAAATCCCCCGATGACGCGTCGCTGCATTTCCTTCTGGGCCAGAGCTACTACCAGCTCCGCGAATTCGCGCGCGCGTCGACGAATCTTGAGCGGGCGGTTCAGCTCTCCCCAAAACAATCTGAGTATCACGACTGGCTCGGCAAGTCTTACGGCCGGAGGGCCGAGGAGAGCATGTTTCTGAGTGCGATGGGCTGGGCAAAGAAGGCGCATCACGAATTCGAGATCGCGGTTGAGCTGAATTCAGGAAATTTCGAGGCACAACGCGACTTGATTCGCTACGAAATGAACGCACCCGGCTTTGTGGGGGGCGGCGATGATAAGGCGCAGAAACGCATCGAAGCGCTGGACAAAGTCGACGCACTTCAGGGACAGCTCGCCCGCGGGGAGTTTTTGGCAACGAAAAAGCGTTTCCCGGAAGCGGACTCCGTGTTCGCGAAGATTTTGGAATCAGAGTCCGACCGCGCGGGAGTGTACTTCGAGGCGGCCGATTATTTCCGCGACCGCCAGAACGCGGACAAAATGGCAGACGCCGTCGCCAGCGCCGAACGCGTCGATCCGGAAGACCGCCGACTGAAGTTCTATGAAGGGATTGTTTTGGTGATGAAAGGGAAAAGCCCCAGCGAAGCGGAGATGCTCTTGAAGTCCTATCTCGCCACGGTCCCTGACAACTCCGATCTCCCGCCGCATGCGGCCGCGCGAGAATGGCTGGGGAAGCTGTATGATTCCCAGGGGCGATTTTCCGAAGCGGCGGAACAGTACCGGCTCTCGCTCTCTCTCGATCCACACAACAAGGCGGTGGAAGACGAATTGAAGCGAGTGCAAAAGAAATAGGCGGCTTTAGTTTGGGAACGGCAATGCCTGGGATGGCCGCCGGAAATCCTCATGATGCTGCGGAATGAGACCTGGATGGTTGCGCTGGATGCCTTGTGGGCCAACAAGGTCCGGGCGTTCTTGACGACGCTGGGCGTAATTATCGGCAGCGCTTGCATTGTCCTGGTTGTGACCGTGGCGCTCAGCGGGCGGCGCTACGTCATCCAGCAGATCGAAGGCGTCGGGTCGAACCTTGTCTATGCGCGGCTCGACATCGACCCGAACCGGCCAATCATGCTCCAGGACGAATTGTCGATTGATGACATGAACGCCGCTAAAACGGGAATCGCGGGGGTGGTGACCGTGGCGGGAACACGCGGAACGCCGGCCACGGTGAATGTCGGACCCGTCGAGCGAAACGTGAATCTCGTGGGAGTCACCGAAGGGTTCCAGCAAATTCGCAATTTGCTGGTCTTGCAGGGCCGCTTTCTCGATGCCGAGGATATCTCGTCGCGAAGCCGCGTTTGCCTGATCACAGCACAGCTCGCCAATTTTGCGTTCCCGTTTACGGACCCGATTGGGCACAGTCTGCGCGTTGGTGAACTCAGCTTTACGGTCATCGGAGTGTTTAAGGAGCGCGTGGAAACGTTCGGGCTCTCGGAAATTCAGGACTACTCGGTTCTGGTTCCCTTCCCGCTGATGAAGTATTACCTGGGAGACTCCTCTCTCGAGATGCTGTACGTCCAAGCCAGCACTCCCGAAGGAGTGGCCTCCGTAACGAGGCAGCTCGAGGCGCTGTTGCGTAGCCGCCATCCTACGCGCGCGCGATATTCGGTGATGAATCTCAGCTCGATCCTGGAAGCGGCGCGAAGAATCGCCCTCGCCCTGACCATCGTGCTGGTGCTCATCGGGTTCATCGCGTTGCTGGTGAGCGGTATCGGAATCATGAACATCATGCTGGTGACCGTGCAGGAACGGACGCGAGAAATCGGGATTCGCAAGGCGATTGGAGCGACGCACAAGGAGATTCTGTCTCAGTTTTTGCTCGAGGCGTTTTTGATTAGCGGATTTGGCTCGGTGTTGGGAATTCTGATCGCCGTTGCCATTCCCGTCACGGTTCAGCCTTGGCTTCCCGGGAACATTCGCGTGCCGGTCCCCTGGCAGTCCGTGGTCCTTGCGTTTCTGGTGTCCTGCTCTGTGGGGGTGTTCTTCGGTTACCTGCCCGCGGACCGCGCGGCAGAACTGCAGCCGACCGATTCGTTGCGGTATGAATAGGCGCGATGAGAACCGATCCGTGACGAAGCGAGGGGACAACGTGAACTCCACAAAGCGATCAGCCGAGGCGCGCGGGAAGTCCCTGGAAGGCGGGTGCAAGAACATGGGCGAGCGGAATCACGGGCGAAATGGCCGGCGAATTTGGCTGAGGGCAGGACGCACTCTCGGCCTGGCAATTTTTATTTTGGGCGTAGGAGTGGGCCGTGCGCAGGACGCGGCGGTTGCGCGCAAGCTGACGCTGAAGGAAGCCGTGAACCTGGCCGTGGCGAACAGCCGCGACCTTGCCCTCGCGCGTTTGCAATACGGCGTGATGGAGCGTCAGGCCGGCGTGGCCCGCTCTGTATTTCTTCCCAACCTTTATACGGGCACTGGCGCGGCCTATACGAGCGGCTTTCCGCTGTTGGTGGGAGGAGGAGCGCCTGCCGTTTTTACGCTCTCCTACAACCAGCAAATTTTCAATCCGCCGATGAAAGGCGATCAACGCGCAGCGGAGCAGAAAGCGGAGGAGCAACGGCTCTCCATGGAGGGCGTGCGCGACGGGGTGATGGCGCGCGCGGCGCTTGATTATCTGGAACTCGCGAAAGTGCGGCATGCCCTGGACCTGATGCACAGCGAACGCCTGAGCGCGGGGCGGATTCTCGAAGCGACGCGGGAACGCGCAGGCGCGGGACGCGAGCTTCCCATTGAGGTCATCCGCGCGCAGCTAACCTCGGCGCAAATCGAGCAACGCATCGCGCAAATGGAGGACCGCGACGATTCGCTGTCCGGAGAGCTTCGCGACATGATGGGCCTTTCGCCCGACGAACCGATCGAGGTCTCGGCGGAAGACATCCCGGGAGCGGCCGTGGACATCTCGAAGGACCTTATTTCCGAAACGATGTCCAACAACGTCGAGTTGAAAGAGGCGGAAACCGAGTTGCGCGCGCGCGAACTGAAACTCAGGGGCGAACAGGGTGGTCGCTGGCCCTCCTTTGCTCTGACCGGCCAGTACAACGTGCTAAGCAAGTTCAACAACTACACGGACTTCTTCAACAAGTTTCAGCGTAATAACGTCATTTTTGGAGTTCAGGTGACGATCCCGATTTTTGCTTCGCGCACTTCCTCGGCCGTCGCATTCGCGCAGGCCGATTTCAACGCTGCGAGCTTGGCGCTCCAGAAAAAGCGCAGCGAGCTAACCCTGGATGTGCGCCGCAAGGCGCGCCTCGTCCGCGAGGCGGAGTTGGGTGGCGACGTGGCGCGGCTGGAGTTGCAGCTTGCGCAGGAGAATGTGCGCGTGTTGCAAGCGCAATTCGATGAGGGGCGCGGCAGCCTGAAAGATCTCGAGGCCGCGCACATCGAGGAAAACGACAAGTGGCTCGCCTACCTGGACGCTACCTACGCGCGGCAGCAAGCGCAGCTTGATCTCCTCCGCACGACTGGGCAATTGTCGGCCGCGCTGCAGTAGGGCGAAGCCTGCGCGTTGCGGATGGACACGCTGGCGGAGTTTTCTGCCGAGGCTGTCCGGGTTTCAGGTAAGATACTGTTCTCACGGTGTAGGAAGAGCGGGAACAGGGGAAGTTCAGAATGACGGAAGTGATGAAAACGATTTTTTTGAATCCGCCAAGCTATGAGGGCTTTGACGGAGGGGCAGGCGCGCGCTATCAAGCGCGGCGCGAGATCAAATCCTTCTGGTATCCCACGTGGCTCGCGCAGCCGGCCGCGATGGTTCCCGGCAGCCGCTTGATTGACGCTCCGCCCGACAATCTCACGGTGGATCAGGTGGCGCCGCTGGCAAAAGACTATGAGCTGGCTGTGTTGCATACGAGCACACCGTCTTTTGCAAACGATGCGAAGTTTGCCGCGCACCTCAAGGAAGTGAATCCGAACATTCTGGTTGGCATGGTGGGCGCGCACGTCGGCGTTTTGCCGCTGCAGTCCATGAATGCGGCGCCGGCGGTGGATTGGGTTGCCCTCGGCGAGTTCGACTACATTTGCGCGGAAATTGCGTCGCGGAAGCCGCTCAAGGACCTTGGCGGGATCGCGTATCGAGACAACGGGCGCGTCGCGCTCACGCCGCCGCGTCCGACGATCGAGAACATGGACGATCTCCCGTACGTCGTGGACGTCTACAAGCGCGACCTGACGATTGAGAATTATTTTATCGGCTACTTGCAGCACCCATACGTTTCGCTCTACACGGGGCGGGGATGCCGGTCGAAGTGCACATTCTGCCTATGGCCTCAGACGCTCGGCGGCCACCGTTATCGCGTGCGCAGCGCGGACAACGTGGCGGCGGAAATGGCGCTCGCGAAGAAATATTTTCCGCAGGTGCGGGAATTCTTTTTTGACGATGACACATTCACGGACGATTTGCCGCGCGCCGAGGAAATCGCCAGGCGTCTCGGCAAGCTGGGCCTGACCTGGTCCTGCAACGCGAAAGCCAACGTCCCGCGCAGAACACTCGAAATTTTGAAAGACAACGGGCTGCGGCTGCTGCTTGTCGGATACGAATCGGGCAACGATCAGATTCTGATCAACATCAAGAAGGGCGTTCGCCTGGATATCGCGCGCGAATTTTCGCGGAACGCGCGCGAGCTGGGAATCAAAATCCACGGCACATTCATCCTGGGGCTTCCGGGCGAGACGCCGGAGACAATCCAGCAAACCATCAAATTTGCCTGCGATATCGAGCCGGAAACGATTCAGGTTTCGCTCGCGGCACCGTATCCGGGCACGGAACTTTACCGGCAAGCGCAGGAGCAGGGCTGGTTGCAAATTCAGACCGGGGAACTCGTCGACACGCACGGAATCCAGACGGCGGCGATGAACTATCCGAGGCTTAGTTCGACCGTAATTTTCGATTCGGTAGAAGAGTTTTACAGGAAATTCTATTTCCGTCCGCGGAAGATGTTTTCACTGTTCGGCGGAATGTTGCGCGATCCGGAAGTCATGAAGCGGCGGCTGCGCGAAGGCGTCGAGTTCTTTAAATTCCTGCACGAACGCAAGACCACGTCCCGCGAAATGGCGCAATCGGCTGCTGTTTCCGTTTCGAGCGCCGGGGACTAGAGGACGCAACGAAGTTCGTGGAATGGGAATTCTGATCTCGGCCGTTTCCTGCTAAATTTCTTTTTGCAATGACCGCGGCAAAAACTCACCAAACCAAAACATACGCCCTGCTATTCCTGTTGGTCCTGCTGGGGTCGGTCGGCAACACAATTCTGAGCAAGGGAATGAAGGAGGCGGGCGATCTGGACATTTCACGCGTTTCGACCCTCGTCTCGGGCGCGGCTCGCGTCCTTTCGAGCGGCACGATTTGGCTTGGAATCGTCATGATGCTGATGTTCATGGTTTGTCACATGCTCGTGCTGTCGTGGGCGGACTACAGCTTCGTAATGCCGTTTTCCGCGATTGCTTATGCGCTCGTCCCGCTGCTCGGCTATCTGTTCTTGCACGAATACGTTTCCACGGCGCGATGGATTGGAATTGTGTTGATCGTACTGGGTGTCGTCCTGATCAACCGAACGCCGCATCGCACCACCACGCCAGGAATGTCGAACTGACATGCGTACCGCGGCCATCCTCCTGTTCGTGGTCGTAACCGGCACGGGTGGCGAAATCTGCCTGACGCACGCGATGAAGCTACTGGGCGAAGTGCACGACTTCAGACCGCGCGCCATTTTGTCATTTATCGCGCGCGCGTTGCGGGTGAGTTGGCTTTGGCTCGGCGTGGTGCTGATGGCGGCGTCCTTTTTCTCGTTTCTGACAATGCTTTCGTGGTTTCCTGTCAGTTTTGTGATCCCGGCGACGTCGCTCGCCTACGTGGCGGGGGCGTTCGGCGCAAAGATTTTTCTGGGCGAGCAACTGAACGCGACGCGTTGGGCGGGAATTGTTTTGATCTTTTTGGGAGTCGGCATGGCTTGGGCGGATGATTTGCCGGCGTCTGTCCATTCTGTTCCGGCGAACATTATCATTCGATGGACGGTTCTTGCTCTCGCGCTCGGTCCGTTGTGTTACTACCTCGCCGGCATTTACTCGGCTTGGCGGTTTTTTCGCGAAGCGCGCCGAGGGAACGGCCCAGGCCCGCTGGTCCAAGAAGACGTTCACCCGATGAGCGTGCTCAAGCCAGTGCGCGGGCTCGATCCCGATGCGTACGAAAATTTTGCGAGTTTTTGCCGGCAAGACTATGGGGAGTTCGAGGTCCTGTTTGCGGTAAGCGATGCCGAAGATCCAGTGGTGCCCATCGTCCAGAAGTTGATCGAGGATTTTCCCGACCGGCCCGTCCGGCTGATTGTGGTGCCGGAGCGACTCGGCCCGAACAGCAAAGTTTCCAATCTGTGCCGTCTTGCACGCGAGGCGCGGCACGAACTACTGGTCATCACGGACAGTGACGTGCGAATCGAGCCGGGATATTTGCGAAGTGTCGCGGCGATGTTCCGCGATCCGGGTGTCGGCGGAGTGACCGCGCTTTATCGCGGAAGGGACAATCTGCAATTTGTCGCGGCGATGGATTGCGTCGGCTCGTCAGCGGCGTTCTGTGGCGCGGCACTGGTCGCGCGCGAACTCGAAGGATTGAAATTCATGATGGGTTCGACGATGGCCACAACGAAGGAGCGGCTTGCCGAGATCGGCGGTTTTGAAGCCTTGGTGGACCTGCACTCAGACGACTACGAGCTTGGACAGCGCATCGCCGCGCGCGGCCACCGGATTGAACTGCTGCCCGAACCGGTGTGGATGGCGTTTCCGTCAGAAACACTCGGCGAGTACCTGCGGCACGAGTTGCGCTGGGCGATTGGCATCCGCAACGTTCGCCCAGGAGGGCATTTCGGCATGCTTTTCACGCACGGGCTGCCGTGGGCGATTGCGGCGGCGTGCGTGGCTCCTTCTGCGGTTGTCGGCGCGGCCTATCTGGGCGCCTATTTTGGATTGCGATTTGCCATGGCCTGGGTAGTAGGCGTTTGGGGATTGCACGATCCGGTCCTGCGGCAGCGTTTTTGGTTGCTGCCGCTGCGGGATCTGTTTTCGTTTTTCGTTTGGATTGCAAGTTTTGGGATGAATCGCATCGAGTGGCGGGGAAATTCCTTCACACTCGAAAAAGGCCGCATGATTCCGGTCGCGCCACGCGTCGGGCGCGGATGAAACGATTCGTGTAGGACAGGCCTTGGCCTGCCCTATTTTAAATCGGAGTCGCGCAGGCGCGCGACAGGCGAAGCGTGTCCCACGAAGCGCTAAGGTTTGTAGATGAATTTCGCGGCGATGGCTCCGGCCAGCACGAGCCCGGACAGAATCAGCCAGTTGTCGCTTCGGCCGTAGGTGGCGGTAGGGAAGTGGTTGCTGATCATGAGGAAAATCAGCGGAACGGTCATGTACGTGTTGTGGATCGTGCGCCCCTTGGCTCTTTCCGCGAGTGTCTGATCGATCGGCTTTCCCTCTTGAATCGCAACAAGCATTTTCCGGGTCGCCGGTAAGATACCCATCCATACGTTCGCAGCCATGATCGTTCCGAAGAGCGCGCCGATGTGGATGTACGCAGCGCGCCCGCTGATCACGTGGGTCAGCCCATAGGCCAGCGCGACGACGAGCAGATAGCAGATCGTCCCTGCCAGTACCGGCGCTCGTCTAAGCGGGGACCTATAGATACCTTCGTACACAACGAAACCCAGAAGGAGAGTGCCGATGCCAATGGCGACTCCCGCACCCATACCTATGCTAGACACGCTGTCATCGAGCAACAGGCCTCCCGAGTAGTACAGCAAGCCCAACAGCAGGAAACCGGAGATCCACGTGACCAATGCTTCCCAGCGGAACCAGTAGAATTTCGAGGGCACGGCTTTCGGCGAAGCCTGCTTTTCAACCACCGAAAAACTTCCGCTGTGGACCAGCCAAACCTGGGGCAGCCTGCCGGAATTTCGCGCGGCATCTTCGTCCAGCGCCATCCGGCCTTCGAGCTTGGTGAAGTAATAAGTCTGGCCGATCCAGAAAACGCCGGCAAGAACATGAATCCAGCGGAGAATGAGATTGGACCACTCGCTGACGGAAGGCGGCATTCTGATTTGCTCTCCTGCGCCGTTTGCGTCGCGCGCACTGTCCGGCAACGGCGCGAAAGGATGGTACTGGCCGAAACCTCCATTCTCAAGGGCAAAGTCGTCCTGTTCACTCGCGTTGAGAGAATCGAGCGAATAAAAATTGTGAATCGATTTTGGCAGCAACTCTGAATCTGCGGCAGAGGGCTCTACTTTGGTAGCGTTCAAGCCGTGTCTTGGCGCGATGTACAGGCCGGCCCGGTTGACGGATGACGATTTCCTGACTAAAGTAAACAAGCTGGGTCGTGAGGCCAGGAAATATTCTTGGCTCCCCACGGCCCATTTGTTGCGTCTCCCTCGGCTGGGAGGTCGTACAATCGGTAGTACATCAGCCTCTGGAGCTGACTATCCTGGTTCGAGTCCAGGCCTCCCAGCCAAATCTAGAAACTACATGACTTAGAGCCTCTGTCACACAATCTGTCACACATTTGCATTTTTCCTCCCGGAAGATTTTCCAAATCTCAGTATTGTAACGTTGAGGGAAAATGCAGAAGAAGGTGACACTTCTGATTCGTATTCGCGTGGGCAAGAGGTACCCATTCGCGGAACCCGTCTACTCGGCCAACGGGAAATTGAAGCCCCTATGCGCCATGGTTGACGGGCGGCCAGAACACCATCCTGAGGGCACCTACCATCTTCGCTACCACCGGAAAATCCACCCCTCTGTCGGAAACCAGGCGGATGAAGCAATTGCCGCGTTGGCCCGGAAGGAAATTGAATTGCGTGCGGCTGCGATGGGTATGCGTATCCCAGCCGACCGACAGCCAGCGGATGCGAATCGGCGCACAATAGATTCGGCGCTCAAGGAATATACCGCTGAAATTCTGGCCCAGAAGGACTACTCAACCTACCGGGCATATACGCGAGCCACAAGGCAGTTCCGTGAGTCCTGCCTGAAGAAGATTTATCTTGATGAAATCAGCCGGGAAGATTTGTTGAACTTCATAACTTTCCTGAGGAAGCTAAAGAGCAGGAGAGGCAAGCGATTGAGCGACCGGACAGTTCGGAACCGTTTCGTATACGTTCTGTTCTTCCTAAACGCAAATGGCGCGAAGGGTCTCATCAAAAAGAAGGACTGGCCGCAATACACGGAGCGGACCCCCGAGGAATACACGGAACAAGAGTTGCAATTGTTGTTAAACCATGCTGACAAAGTGGAGAAACTCGTCATCAACACGTTTCTGTGTTCCGGTTTCCGACATGGCGAACTGACACACGCTTACTACACCGATTTCGACTACACAGGTTCCAAGGTGCGCGTCACTGAAAAGCCAGAATGGGACTGGCACCCGAAGAAATACCAGGAACGCATCGTGCCAATCCCTCGGTGGCTGACCCAACAAATCGCAGAGCGTCGCAAGTTGCATCCTGACGACAAACTTGTGTTCCCCAACAAAAACGGGACACCCGATGGGCATATTCTTCGCGTGCTTAAACGCGTATCAAGGCGTGCCGGATTTAGCGGTCGCGCAGATGACCACAAGTTTCGTGCTACCGCCGCGACTCGTTGGTCAAAGGTCTTCGCGCCGCAGGAGGTGCAATACCTACTCGGCCACAAGGACATTCAAACCACAATGCGATATTTGGCGGTAAGCAATATGGATAGCGCCGAAAACCGTCAAAAAGTGGAAGTGACATTTTCCGCGTTCGCACCGGACACGCCAACCCAGCCGAACCGGACGGCAAAAATTGTAGAAATGGCCGTTGGACGGTGACGTGTCGGGTACGCGAGGATGAGGATGGGGCCAACTTAGTATCTTGATTTCAGATTTGAATTGTCTAGCTTTCTTGGGTAATTGAGATTCAGCAGTGCAGCGAACAAATTTCGAATGCAAATTGTCATCCGAGGTTCGCTGCTTGGTCGGGGAAAAAGGTCGCCTCTCAGGGCGGTTCGTTTCACACCTGCTTTGAATCCTAAAAAACTTGGACGAGTGCATGGCCCGCCGTGCGTTTCCGTCCATATTTCAAAAGGTGAAAGGTCATTAGTATGGAAAAGCTCTTGAACGTCATCAAAGTTGCCGAGTTGCTCGCGCTGCATCCGGAAAGCATTCGCCGCCTGTGCCGCGCCGGGCGCATACCCTACCTGAAAGTTGCGGGACGCTTGCGTTTTGACCCCCGTGCCATTGAAGCGTGGCTCAATAAGCGCAGTGTCCCGGCGTAATGCGAAGCAGAAATCGCAGCCTTGGGAATTCTTCCTGAGCATTGACGGGGCGCAGGAGACAGGACGCGAAGTGCGCTGCTGGGCTGAATGGTTGCGACCGTCGCAGGCGTGACGTAACTCCATCCTGATCAGGATCAAATTAGACGGTTGTGACAAATTTTGTTAGCCGCTCCGGCTGCATCGCGCTACGGAGGCTCGAAAC
>Ga0335085_10014798_pt1 | contig 11356 bp, 9 predicted proteins | sample Lox_Sample_45_FD_206712 | JGI IMG/M metagenome (GOLD analysis project Ga0335085, IMG submission 206712) | Soil microbial communities from Loxahatchee National Wildlife Refuge, Florida, United States - Lox_Sample_4.5 | ecosystem: Environmental > Terrestrial > Soil > Wetlands | place: USA: Florida... | reverse complement strand
TTCTAGCGCCCTCGGGAGCGTTACTGATCGCGGTGTTGCTTTCCTGTGCCCGAAGCTTATCGAGATCGGCCTGAGTAGTTCGCCAGGCCTTCTTGTCTTTCCTGGTTGCAATCGGCTGGTTCATGCCGGAATAGAAATTCAGGATGTTGGCCCGCAGATCGGGCGGCACCTGGTTGAGATCGCGGTGCGCAACATCGTGCAGCAGCCGGGCATAAGTGTCATCCGCCAGCGCATACTCGCCGGCGCGCGTCTCCCGGCCGGTATCCAGGTCGAGGTTCGTGAGTTCCAGTTGCTTTCGCTCCTCGCGGCGCAATACGGCCTGGTAGTCATCGACCGTGGCGTTGACGCTTTTGATGTACATGTCTTCCGTCTGCGTGGTCGGAATTTTGAAGTCCACCGCCTTGAAGGGGCCGACCTTGGGCACAATCTTGAGGAAGAATGCGAGGATGCGCGCGCCAAATCCAGGCTTCCGATAACCCCTGCCCCATTTTTTCTCGTATTGCGCCCGCGAAAGGTGAAAAAGAAATTCCTTCTGGTTGAAATTCGGCGTATCGCGCACGATCTCCTTGCGCCGCGAAAGCAATGCCACCCGCGTCATCTCGGGAATCACCGAACTCACCGCCCGCCGGAAACTGCCGATCGCCAGGTCCTCGTCGGAGATAACGTCCTGCAGTTGCAGCCCATAAGTCTGAAGAAAAGCCCGTTCCACCAGCGGCTTGGCGAATTCGAAGCCGATGAAATCGTGAAAGCGGTCGGAGGTGTAATGGTTTTTCGCCACCTGCACCATGTCAAACCCGAACTCGGTGCGAATGTGGGCCTTGGGATCGTCCGCATAAGTCACTTCGCTGCCGTACTTTCTCCGCAGTTTGGGGAACTCGATCGCCGCCACCTGGTTGATTGTGGGATGCCCCGTCCGGTCGGAAACGTAGTGGGCCAGCGCTCCCAGGGCGAAGGCGTATTCGTCCAGGTTGGAGGACTGCTGCAGCAGCGCAGCTACAAAGTCGCCGCTGCGCACGTAGTGGACTAAATCACTAAAGTATTTACTGCCGAAGGGATAGTACCCCATATCCTGCACTAGGCTGCCGCCATAGGCGTAGGCATGCGCCTCCTTCAGATCGGCCGGGATGGCCTCGGGAAAGCGCTTCAGCAGCAGTGGCCGAAGCTGGTCTTTCCAGACCAGATCCACGACCTGCTCATGCGTGAGCACCGAGTAGCCGCTGCTTCCCGCCGCGGCAAACAGAATGAACAGTGCGGCAACGGCACGTGCAAGACGCTGGAAAGGCCCTGGCATGTCGAAACTTAGATGCGCAAGCGGAGCCCGCGTTCTGGTTCCCTCGCTCGAAGCCCGCCGTCGTCCTGCGCGTACATGTCCGGAGGGAATCTTCCTGGCCTGCCATTCCCTCCCTAGACTGAAACTATCCGTCGCGGCGACGGATCTCCCCCAGGGCCGCGCAGTACGCTGCTTCCCGTAAGTAATTGATTTGTCAAATGTTATGCGGCTGGCGCTACCCCTTCCAGCGGTAGGCATCCGATTGAGGAAGCCCAATATGGGACAGCACCCGTTTTCCGAATTCGTGCGCCATAACATCTAAGCTCGCCGGACGGTTATAGAAAGCAGGGATCAGCGGGAAAATGGTCGCTCCGGCATCGGCAGCGCGATACATGTTACGGATGTGGATTTTGTTCAGGGGAGTTTCGCGAACGCATAGCACCAGCGGGCGCTTCTCCTTGAGGCAAACATCGGCGGCGCGCTCGATCAGTTGCGAAGCAATGCCGTTGGCAATGCGCGCCAAGGTGCCCATGCTGCACGGGATAACCACCATGGCGTCAGTAGGATACGAGCCACTGGCGATGTTGGCGCCGATATCGGCGTTGGCCTGCTGCTGAATTTTGCGGGCGGACTTGCCGATAATCTGCCCAAGCAGGTTGCTGCGGCCGCGCAAGCCGAGTTCTTCCGCCATGACGCGCAGGGCGCTGTCGCTGGCGATGAAGTTGACGGTGGTAATCCGCTGGTCACTCTCGACGGCAAGCAGGAAATGCTTCAGAAAGATGGAGCCGCTGGCGCCGGTAGTGGCGACGGTCAGATTCTGGGGCGGTAAGGGCAACTTTGGGCTCCGGGTTTGAAGTCTGGGGTACGGACGGAGGGAAAGTCAACTTCCCGCCACGAGAAGTTGATCGCGCAGCGACCGAGCTAACGACCAACGACCGACGACTAACGACTGAAATGGCTTCCGCCACCCACTTACGTTCCCGCCGCAGCGCGGCGCAGCGCCACGCGCTGGCGGGGGTGGAACGCGAAATTCGCTCCAGCGACCGCAACGGGTCGCGCAAGTATCTGAAAGATTTCATCCAGGCATTCCGAAACTACGACTCGGTGCTTGATTCCCGGCAGTTGCAAGCGCTCGTACACGATGCCGACGTTCTCCTCGTCGGCGACTACCACGCCCTGCCTGCTTCGCAGCGTTTTGCTGCCACCTTGTTTGAGCAGCGCGCGCATGCCAGCGGCCGGCCGGTGGTGCTGGCGGTAGAGACCATCTTCGCCCGCGACCAGCACATCCTCGACGAATGGTGGCGGCGCGAGATCGACGAAGAAGAACTGCGGCAACGCATTCGCTTCGATCTTGACTGGAACTACGAATGGGCGCCGTTCTACGAGTTGCTGGTAACGGCGCGGGAGCACGCCTACGCCATCTATGGCCTGGACTGCATGCCGCGCAACGATTTGCGGAAAATCGCCGCGCGCGACCGCCACGCCGCCCACAAAATTGCCGAAATCCGCCAGCGCCATCCCAACGCAGTCATCATGGTGCTGTTCGGCGAGGCGCATCTCGCGCCGGGGCATCTGCCGCAGGCTTTGCGCAAGAAGCTGCCGCAGGAGCGCGTGTTAACCGTTCTGCAGAATGTCGATGCGCTCTACTGGAAAGCTGCCGGTGAGCGCCACGAACACGTCGAGGCGGTGCGGGTGGCCGATGACGTCGCCTGCGTCTTCAACGCCACCCCGCTGGAAAAGTACGAAAGCTATCGTGTGCAACTGGCGCGCTGGGGACAGGCAGAATCGGAAGCCCCTGACCTCGGGCCAACCATATACAACCTTATCGACAGCCTGGTGCGCTTCCTGGGCATCAATCGCTATTCCCCGCAAAACAGCCGCCAGCCCAGGTTCCTCGTCGATCTGCTTCCCGAGGTGTATTGCGGATCGTCCGAGGCGGCGCTGCGGCGGCAACTGCTCCGCCGGGGTGCCTCGGAAGCGGAAATCGCCGTACTGCTCGGGCAGGTGGAAGAGCGCGGCAGTATCTATGTGCCGCAGGTGAATGCCATTTACGTACGCGAATTGCAGATGATGTACGCCGGGGAGGAAGCGGCGCGCTTTCTGCATCACGCCTGCCGCGGCTTGCCCCTGAACGGCAATGGACACGGCCGCGCAGCCGCCGAATTCTCAGACCGCTTTTATTCCCGCGCCCTGGAACATGCGGTCGCCTACTTCGGTTCGCGCGTTCTGTATCCGGCGCGCCCCGCGGTGCGCCACGAGGAAGCCGGCGAGCTTTCTCGCACCGTATGCCGGCAACTGCTGGAAAAGGCCCGCCGCGCCGATGACGCCGAGTTCGACGCCATCGCCCAGCGGCTGGGCTACATGATCGGGAGCGAGTCCTACGATGTGTACCTCACTGGCGGCCTGGTCCCGGCCACGCTGAAGCGCGTCCTGCTCGATCACCTCGACGAACCCGGCGCAGCCAGAAAAGTCTGCCTTCGCCTTGCCGCCCGAGTCCGAAGCAGAAAAAAGACGCCCGCCGCAGTAAAACCCACCCTCCTGAATTCCCGCCTGGGATAACGCCCCTTGTAGGGTGCTACTCTAGGTGCCGGGCGATGAACGCTGAATCCATCCGCAAATTATTCACTGAGGTACGGGCGGGAAAGCTCTCGCCCGACGATGCTGTCGCCCAGCTTCGGCATATGCCCTTCGAAGATCTCGGCTTCGCCAAGGTGGACCACCATCGCGCTCTGCGCACGGGCATGCCGGAGGTGATTTTCGGGCTGAAGAAAACTCCGGCGCAGATGGCGCAGATTTTCTCCCGCCTGGCGAAACATGGCGGCAACATCCTAGCCACGCGCGCGAGCCGGCCGCAGTTTGCCGCAGTCCGCAAGAAAGTCCGCGCATGTGAGTACCGCGAACTAGCGCAGGCCATCGTGCTGCAACGCGACCGCACCCGCTACGGCAAGGGAACCATTGCCATCGTCTCAGCCGGCACCAGTGATATCCCGGTAGCTGAAGAAGCCCTGGTAACCGCCGAGATGATGGGCAACGAAGTCGAGCACTTCTACGACGTCGGCGTGGCCGGAATCCACCGCCTGCTGGCCAACCGCGAGGCGCTCGCCCGCGCCCGAGTCATCGTCGTGTGCGCGGGCATGGAAGGCGCTCTGCCCAGCGTGGTGGGCGGACTGGTAGGCGTTCCGGTGATCGCCGTGCCCACCAGCGTGGGCTACGGCGCAGCCTTCGGCGGACTGGCCGCACTGCTGGGAATGATGAATTCCTGCGCCTCGAACGTGAGCGTGGTGAATATCGATAACGGATTCGGCGCGGGGTATGTGGCCTCGCTGATCAACCGCGGCTAGCCGGAGCGAATTCCGCGCCCTCGGCGGCGTTGCTCGGCGACCTCGGCGTTTTAGGATTTTGCTTTTGGCCGCCAGCAACAAAAACCTTTAACCGCCGAGAGCGCGAAGAAAATCCGCCGAGGTCACGGAGAAATCGATCCAAAGCACACAAATTAAGAAAGGCACGGCTTGCGCCGTGCCTTCCCTCGGATCACCTGCCTCCGATCACCTGCTCCGATCCAGCGTTAGTTCATGCTTACGACTTATCCACCACCAGGTTGTTCTGCACGCTGAACACGCCGAACACCTGGCTGGCCCGCATGCCGGCGATCTGCTTATCCATGGCGCTTTGCACCGTGCCATAGAGAGTGACGTGGCCGTTCTCGACCACGATGCGGATCGGCCGTGCCGGGTCGGTGCCGTACTTGCCCAGGGTCGCCGAGCCATAAACCGCGCGCGCGGTGCGCAGGCGGATCTGGTCGTCGAAATTGGACACGGGCGCAACCTTAATGTCATCCACCACGTCCTTCACGCCGGGCATGAAGTTCGCAATCGAGAGAGCCGAATCATGGCTCACCGGACCGCGGGTTTCGCCGCTCAGGGTGACCACGCCGTCTTTTACCGACGCAGTGACGTAGTTGAACAGGTTGTCGTAGCCGGTGCGGTCGTAGTACAGCTTGCGGTCAAGCTGGGCCGCGAGCTGTGCATCGGGCGCGGTGGAACTGACCACAATCTGGTTGCGGACGCCCTGTGCCTTGTCGATCTTGCGCACCCGCTTGGCGGCGTCGAGCTTTTGCTGATACAGCTCCACGCTGCCGGTCAGATTGACGATGCCATCTTCCACGGAAGCCTTCACGTTGCGGAATTCCTGCTTCTCCGCCAGCTTCTGCGCAGCTTTGGATTGAATGCCCTGATCGTAGCGTCCGGCGCCGGAGGTCTGTGCGACCAGCGTGGCGCTGAGGAGGCCGACGGTCAGGAGAGAGGTCAAAACTCGGAACCAGGATTTCATTTGCCATCCTCCTAAAGTTGAATTAACCGTTCAGTTAAAAGATGCCTGGCGTACAAGGTGGGATGCACTGCGCGCAGAGATTACACAATCCTTACAAAACGCAACTTTCCTGGGCGACTGGGGTTAGAAAGATTGGGATTTTCTCGACCTTCTCCCGATTGGCGATTTTCAATTGCCGATTCGCGTTGGGAGTTGCTCAGCCCGGATCGGGTTCAAAATTGGCAATTGACAATCGAAAATCGCCACCTCAGCTTGACGATAGTCGTTATAACGAATAGACTTGCCTCCATGGACCAGGGCATTCTGGCGGAGATCAAGCAGACCAAGCCCTTCGGCAGCCTGGAGGAGGAAGCCTTCCTCGCCCTGCAGCGCACCGCCGATCAGTTGAACTGGCAGGTCGCCGAGATGCTCAAGCCCTACGGACTCTCCCCCACGCAATACAATGCTCTGCGCATTCTGCGCGGCGCGGCGGAAAACGGCCTGGCCTGCAGTGAGATCGGCGAGCGCATGATCAACCGCGACCCCGACATCACCCGCCTGCTGGACCGCCTGGAACGCCGCGGGCTGGTGCGGCGGACGCGCGGACGCCAGGACCGGCGCGTGATTATCGCGCATATCACCGCCGCGGGCAGCAAGTTGCTCAAAGACCTGGACGGACCGGTGGTGGAATTCCAGCAGCGCCTGCTGGGAGGCATGGGCGAGCAAAAACTCAAGTCCCTGGTGCGGCTGCTATGCGCGGCTCGGCAGGCAAGCGGCTAATTTTCGGCGACGTTCATCGTTGTGACGACATCTGTGATCAGTCATAGCATTCGCAGCGAAGAGGTAAGGAGGAAGCATGAGCAAGCAATGCGGTCCCACGGTTCTGCGGGTGGTGGTGGGCATCGTTTTCCTGATGCATGGCCAGCAGAAACTCTTTGGTTTCGGCATCCACGGCACCATCGGGTTCTTTACCCACGCCGGCATCCCGCTGCCTGCGGTCTCGGCGGTGGTGGTTACGTTTGTCGAGTTTCTGGGCGGCATCGCGCTCATTCTGGGATTAGGCACGCGCTGGGCCGCAGCCCTGCTGGCGATCGATATGCTGGGCGCCATCGGTTTCGTGCACTTTAAGAATGGCTTCTTTCTCATGCCGCCAAAAATGGGATACGAATACGCCCTGACCCTGCTGGCGGCTTGTATTGCGCTGGCGATGATGGGGCCGGGCTCGGCCGCATTGGACCGATTCTTCGGCAAGGCGTAACAGACCCTCAGCGCCTGCTCTTCTTGCTGGCCGCCGGTTTCTCGCCTCCGGGAAAGACACGCGCGAAGATCTTATCGATGTTCCGCAGCTGGCGCCTCAGGTCGAAGGCGCGCTCGATCTGGCGGCGGGGGACGCGGCTGGTAATCTTCTTGTCCTTCAGCACCAGCTGGCGGAAGTCCAGCCCCTGCTTCCAGGCGCGCATGGCGTGGCGCTGTACGATGCGGTAGGCCTGTTCGCGGGCCACGCCTTTTTCCACCAGGTCGAGCAGCAACTGGCCGCTGAACACCAGTCCGCCGGTGCTTTCCAGGTTTGCCTTCATGCGCGCGGGATAGACGAACATGGTCTCAATCAGCGTGGCGGTTTTCTGCAGCAGATAATCCACCAGCGTAGTTGAGTCGGGCAGGATGACGCGTTCCACTGAGGAGTGCGAAATATCGCGCTCGTGCCAGAGGGCGACGTTTTCGAATCCCGCCTGGGCGTTCGAGCGGACCACGCGCGCCAGGCCGCTGATCTGCTCGCTGGTCACGGGATTGCGCTTGTGGGGCATGGCCGAGGAGCCTTTTTGCTTCTCGCTGAAGAATTCCTCGGCTTCGCGGACCTCGGTGCGCTGCAGGTGGCGAATCTCGGTGGCGATTTTATCCAGCGAGCAGGCGATCACGGCGAGCGTGGCCAGGTAATGCGCGTGGCGGTCGCGCTGGATGACCTGCGATGAAATCGCCGCCGCCTTCAAGCCCAGGCGTTCGCACATCTTCTCTTCCAACTCCGGGGTCAAGTGGGCGAAGGTGCCCACGGCGCCGGAAAACTTTCCCACCCGCAGGTCTTCGGCAGCCTGGTCGAAGCGGGCGATATCGCGCTGCATCTCCGAGTACCAGTTGGCCAGTTTGAATCCGAAGGTGATGGGCTCGGCGTGAATGCCATGGGTGCGGCCGATCATGGGCGTGTTCTTGAACTCCCAGGCACGGTCTTTCAGGACATCGCCGAGGCGGCGCAAGTCAGCGGCGATGATGGCGGAGGCTTCGCCGATGAGCAAAGCTTGAGCGGTATCAACCACGTCATTCGAGGTCAGGCCGTAGTGGAACCAGCGGGAGTGCTCGCCGACGATTTCCGCCACCGCGGTGGTGAAGGCGATCACGTCGTGGCGAACTTCGGCTTCGATCTCGTGAATGCGGCGGAGGTTGAAGTCGGCGCGCTCGCGGATGGCGTGGGCGGCCACTTTGGGAACGATGCCAGCTTCAGCGAGGGTTTCGGTGGCGGCGACCTCAACCGCCAGCCAGGTGCGGAAGCGGTTTTCGTCGCTCCAGATGCGGCCCATTTCCGGGCGGGTGTAGCGAGGGATCAAGCGCGCGCCACCTTTGCGTGCTCAGCGAATTTGCAGGACTAGAGATTCTAACGGAGACGGGCCGCGCTGGCCAGAAGGGTTTTCTTTGCGACCTGTGCGATCTTTGCGGTTAAGAATTCTTACCGCAAAGAACGCAAAGAACGGCAAACCCGAACTGGTTCGTTTTAACTATATCGTGATACGATATATATATTCGGAGCATGAAAGCCGCGCTCGCAACCTCGGACTACATGGCGCTGGCGGAGTTGCGCTATCTATTGCGCCGTTTTCTGCGCTTCAGCGAGGCGGCGGCGCACGGCGCGGGGCTGGAGACGCGGCAGCATCAATTCCTGCTGGCGCTGAAGGGGCTGGCACCAGGCAAGCGCCCTGTGATCAAGGAGCTTGCGGAGCGCATGCAGATTCGCCACCACAGCGCCGTCGAACTTACGAACCGGCTGGTTGCCCGAGGATACGTGGAGCGGCGCCGCAGCCCCCGCGACCGGCGCGAGGTGCTGCTTTCGCTCACCGCCGAGGGAGAGGCTGTATTGCGTAAGCTCTCGCTCGACCACCGGGCGGAGTTGCGGGCCCGCGGTCCGGCGCTGACCGCCGCTTTGCAACGCATTACGCGAAAGTGAACCCCGGGGAAAATCAAATGCCGGCAGCCAACGAACGAACCCCCGACATCGGAGTAGCGCAGCCCGCGCAATTCCGCATGGTCCTGATGTCATTTCTGGCAGCGGGCATCGGGATCGCGGCGGGGCTCGTCGCTTTCGGCCTGTACAAGCTGATCGGCCTGTTTACCAACGTCTTCTTTTATCAGCGCTGGTCGGCGGCGTTTGTCAGCGCGCGCCACAACACGTTGGGCTTGTGGGTGATCGTGATTCCCGCGCTGGGCGGACTGGTGGTCGGCGTGATGGCGAAGTACGGCTCGCCCAAGATCAAGGGCCACGGCATTCCTGAAGCCATGGAAGCGGTGCTGGTGAACCGCAGCCGCATTCAGCCGCGGGTGGCGATCCTGAAGCCGCTTTCGGCCGCCATCGCCATTGGGACCGGCGGGCCGTTCGGCGCGGAGGGGCCGATTATCCAGACCGGAGGGGCGCTGGGCTCGCTCGTGGGCCAGGTGATGCACACCACGGCCGCGGAACGAAAAGTTCTTCTCGCCTGCGGCGCGGCGGCAGGAATGTCGGCCACCTTCAACACGCCGATCGCCGGTGTGGTGCTGGCGATTGAGTTGCTGCTCTTCGAGTTCAAGTCGCGTTCGTTCATTCCGCTGGTGATCGCCAGCACGCTGGCCACGGCGGTACACATGCAACTGCTGGGGGCGGGGCCGATGTTCACCGTGGCTGCCATGGACTTCGGTGTTCCGCGAGCGCTTCCCTTCTATCTGCTTCTGGGCGTGATTTGCGGTCTGGGAGCGGTGGGCTTCAGCAAGGCGCTGTACTGGACGGAAGATCAATTCGAAAAGCTGCCGGTGGATGAACTGTGGTGGCCGGCGATCGGCGCGCTGGCGCTGGGCGTGATCGGCTACTTCGTGCCGCGCGTGCTGGGCGTCGGGTATGACACCATCAGCGACGTTCTCAACGGGCAACTGGCGCTGAAGCTGCTGCTGGTGGTGATGGTCGCCAAGGCGGCGGCGCTGGTGATCTCGCTCGGCTCGGGAACGTCGGGCGGATTGCTGGCGCCCATGTTCATGTCGAGCGCGGCGTTAGGCGGCGTGTTCGCCCTGGTGGCGAATCACTTCTTCCCCGCCGCCGGCCTGTCGCCGGGAGCTTTCGCGCTGGTGGCTATGGGGGCGGTTTTCGGCGCGGCGTCGCGGGCGACGTTTTCCTTCATCATCTTTGCCTTTGAGATCACCCGCGACTACAACTCGGTTCTGCCGCTGATGCTGGTCAGCGTGATTGCCGATGGCATCGCCGTGCTGCTGCAGCCCAAAGCCTCGATCATGACTGAAAAGCTCTCGCGGCGCGGCTTGCAAGTGCACCAGGATTACGAGGCCGACGTGCTGCGCCAAGTCACGGTCGCCGAAACTATGGATCGCGAAGTTCCGGCGATTCCCGCGGAGACGAGGGTGGGCGAACTGGCCGAGCGCATCGCGCGCCACGATCCCGCGGTGAGTCTGCACCAGGGCATGGTCATTCTGGAGAAAGACGGACGGCTGCGAGGCATCCTGACGCGCGGCGATGTGCTGCGCGCCCTGCAGCAGGATCCGAGCGGAGCGATGAGCGTCGCGGAAGCCGGAAGCCAAACCGCGGTTGTGAGCTACCCGGACGAAACTCTTCATGAAGCCGCCAGCAAAATGCTGCGGCACAACATCGGCCGGTTGCCGGTGGTGGAACGCAATGGCACCGGACGCGTGGTCGGCTACCTGGGACGGGAGGAGATCATGGCCGGGCGTCTCCGCAGCCTGGACGACGAGCATGTGCGGGAACCGGGATGGATCGCCCAGGCGTTTTAGCGGGCTGCGGCAAATGGACGGGTCGAGAACCATCAAAGTACAGGCTTCGCATCCGTATTCGGCGGCCCCCTGTCTCCCTGGGCCGCCATTGTCTGTAAGTTATTGAAATCCGGTGGAGGGCCTTCCAGCGAGGCTTGGCTGATCAGGACCCTCGCTAGAATGCCCTTTGCGAGCGTTTGGCGGGCCGTACACGGGCGCGGAGCACTCGACCCAGGCCCCGGGAGTCCCCCAGGAATCGATTGTATGTACAATTGTGGATGTACAATTCACTGCATCATACAGAATTAACACGGGATAGGCCAAAAAAACGTAACCCCAGAGTCCCACCAAAGGCGGCTTTTGCAGGGGTCGAACCTGCCTGCCGGCAGGCATTTCCTGGCCAGGACAGAAGCTAGTTTGCCGGGGTTGGCGGTGCCGCAGCGTGGACGGGTTTCTTCTGGGCGGCTGCGATCAGAGGCTTGAGGGCGCCGACGGAGATTCCCAAGGTACCTCCGGAAAAACCGTCGATGTAAGCCGAGTTGATGCCGATCACCTCTCCGTGGGAGTTGAACACCGGGCCGCCGCTGCCGCCGTGGGCGGTGGGCGCGTCGTAGATGAGCTTTTCTCCCACTACATCGCCCAGGTGTCCGCAAGTAGCCGAGGGGCGAATCAGTGAAAGCGCGGCGAGTTCGCTGGCGGCGCCCATGTCGTCGCGGCGATAGGCCAGGCGCTCGTACACCGCGGGCGGCGATTTCGCCACCATGCCGA
>Ga0335085_10014797_pt1 | contig 11357 bp, 8 predicted proteins | sample Lox_Sample_45_FD_206712 | JGI IMG/M metagenome (GOLD analysis project Ga0335085, IMG submission 206712) | Soil microbial communities from Loxahatchee National Wildlife Refuge, Florida, United States - Lox_Sample_4.5 | ecosystem: Environmental > Terrestrial > Soil > Wetlands | place: USA: Florida... | reverse complement strand
CAGCGTGGAATGGATCGCTCCCGGCTCGAACACCCGCGCCACGGAGCTGTCGTACGACGCTTGGTTGGTGGCGGCGAGCGGGCTCCAGGCCGGATCGTTGAAGATGAACGCCGGATACCGGGAGAAGAGGCAGTTGCAGTGGAAGTAGTCGTACCGCACGCCCAGGTCCACCACCACGTCGCCCAGGTCGAGCCGGTCCGAGGCCCACGCCGCGCCGTTGGTCGGCTTGTCGTGATAGGCGTTCATGAAGATCTGGTTGAGGAGGCCCCCCGTCCAGAACGCGACGTCGTTCAGGCGGAGCTCGCCGCCGAACGTGAACCGGTGATAGCGGTTGGCCTGCCAGTCCACGTTGACCGATCCATAGCCCCGCCGCTCCTGGTACAGCTGGTTCGCCACGATCCCGCCGTTCCCGACGCCCGCGTTGAACCAGTTGCCGCTGGACATGCCGTAGGGGTTGATCCGGCCCGACTGGACCGCGCTGTACTGGGTCTGGCCCAGGAGCGGGGTCCGGTCACCTGCGTTGGTCCGAAGGTTCTTCACGATCTGGTCGGGGTCGTTGAAGAACTCGTTGTTGAACGCGCTGTAGGCGAACCCGAGCGTGCTGAACTCGAAGCCGCCGAGGGGATTGCGGGTCGCCAGCTCGCTCGACGGGTCGAGCTCGCCCGTGATGCCCCGGTTGGTCCCGTACGACCCGATCACGTTGAACGAGAGCGCCCGGTCCGACGACTTGAAGACCTGGTGGGTCCAGTTGAGCGTGGCGGTCCGCTGCCAGTTGTGCTGGCCCGTGTACAGCAGGGGATCGACGATGTTGGTGCCGGGATAGTCCCGGCCCTGCTGGCTGTTCGCCAGGGCCGAGAGGGCGATCGACGATCCCGAGCCGTAGAAGTAGGTCAGCTTGCCCTGGAGGTTGGTCACCGTGTTCCAGTCGTAGGGCAGCCGCGTGCCCTGGCAGGCGAAGCCGGCGTTCGCCGAAGCGTCGCACTGGCCGCTGTACTGGACGAACCGGGGCAGGGACACCTGCTGATTGCCGCCGCCCGTGCCGTCGTTGACCGTGACGGTGGTGTCGATGCCGGCGGGCATGAACGTCGCGACGTCTCCCGCGCCCGACTGCCGGCCCAGGCACTGCACGCCGGACGCGAGCGTGCCCAGGGTGTTGCCGCAGCTGGTCTGTCCCTGCGCCACCCCCGACACGAAGAACCGGAGGTTGTTCACGCCCGGGACGGGGCCGCCCAGGGAGCCCTCGAAGCGGTTGTAGCCGTTCGAGTAGGTGCTGCTCTGCAGCCCGTCGGTCAGGCCCGTGAAGGAGCCCTGGAGCTTCTCGCCGCCGGACCGGGTGGTGAACGCCATCACGCCGGACTGCGCGTCGCCGAACTGCACCGGCAGGGCGCCGGTGATGACCGACGCCTCTTCCACGGCGTTGGTCTGCACGGTGATCCCCTGCCCGTTCATGGTCGAGGCGCGCACCGGCGCGCCGTCGATGTACACGTTCGCCTCACCGGGGCGGCCGCCCCGGATCGACAGGCCCGAGCCGTTGCCCGACTCGACCACGCCCGGCTGCAGCGCCAGGACGGTCCGGAGGTTGTCCACCGGCAGGCTGCCGATCTCCTTGCCGGAGATGATGGACTTGGTGGCCGTCTCGTCCCGCGGGACCAGGGGGTTCGCCGCGGCGACGACGTTGATGCCGCCCACCACGATCGCGGCCGGCTTCATCGGGAAGTTCTGCGTGAGGGTCTGGCCGCCCAGGACCCGCGCGCCGGTGAGGTCGGTGGGCGCATAGCCGATGAGTTGGGCCCGCAGCGTGTAGGTGCCGGCCGGCACGTTGTTGATGAAGTAGTAGCCCTTGGCGTCCGTGGCGGCCCCGAACGCCGTGCCCACCACGAAGACCTGCGCGCCGGAGAGCGCCTGACCGTCCGGCCCGGTCACCGTTCCCTGGATCTTCCCGCCGGTCTGCGCCGCGAGCCCGCCGGTCGCCAGCAACGCCAGGAACACGAATACCGCCCGTACCCGAAGTGACATGGTCGCTCCTTTCAAGGTTCGAAACGCACCCCCTCGCGGAGTGCGGGACACTCTGATCGTCAGGCTAGAGACGTCCGGGGAGCTTGGGAATGCACGAGCGGCGAGTCGTGCGAGGGCGACGCCGAGCGGCGCCGGTCCGGCGACGGGCGGAGGGGGTCTAGAGGCGGCGGCCGAGCCTCGCCTCCAGGGTGTCGCGGCAGCCGCGGGAGAGCTTGAGCCGCGTTCCGTCGTGCAGGACGGCGACGAACTCGCCGCGGTAGAACGGCTGCAGCTCTTTCACGCGGGCCAGATTGACGATCGTGGACCGGTGGATGCGGACGAAGCGGGCGGGATCGAGCTCCGTTTCGAGGTGGTGCATCGTCTCCCGCACCGTGTGGGCCGCCTTCGCGACGTGGATCCGGACGTAGTCGCCGTCGGCGTCGATCCAGTCGATGTCCTCCACCGGCACGAGCACCACGTTGCCGCCGGTTTTCACCACGAGCCGGGACCGGTACGCGGCGGGCGCCGGAAGCGCCGCGGGGGCGCCGCCCGCGGGCCCGGCCAGGGACGCCATCTCGCGGCCCAGCTCGCCCATCCGGGTCCGCCGGACCTGGAGCTTGGCCTGCCGCAGCGCCTCGCGGAACCGGTCGTCGGTGAAGGGCTTGAGCAGGTACTCCACGGCGTGCACCTCGAAGGCCTGCAGCGCGTAGCGGTCGTAGCCGGTGACGAAGACCACCACCGGGCGCCGCTCGGGCGCCACGTCGCGCAGCACGCCCAGGCCGTCCACCTCGGGCATCTGGATGTCGAGGAACACGAGCTCCGGCGCCTGCTCCCGGATGGCCGCCGCGGCGGCCCGCCCGTCCCGGCACTCGCCCACCACCTCGATCTCCGGATCGGCCGCGAGCAGATGCCGCAGTCCCTCCCGGGCCGCCGGTTCGTCGTCCACGATCAAGGTCCGCATGCCGCGCATCGTCGTGCTCCTCCGGTCAGCGCCCCGGTGCCGCGGGGCGGAAGGGCAGGAAGACGTGGGACGTGACCCCTCCGTCTTCCTCGCTCAGAACCTCGAGTCCGGCCCGGTCGCCGTACAGTCGCGCGAGCCTGAGGCGCGTGTTGGCCAGCCCGACGCCGCTCGAGGCGGCTCCGCGCCGGGATTCGTCCGCCAGGCCGGGGCCGTCGTCCCGCACGGTCAGGTGCAGGGTCCCATTGGTACACCGCGCCCCGACGATCAGGATCCCCGCGGCCGTCGCCGCGGAGATCCCGTGGCGGATGGCGTTTTCGAGCAGGGGCTGGAGCACGAGATGCGGGACCGCGGCGTCCAGGGCCCCCGCTTCCACGGTCCAGGTCACCCGCAGGCGGTCCGAAAAGCGGGCCTGCTCCACGTCCAGGTAGTTCCGGGCGAACTCGAGCTCCTCCCGGAGGGGCACCTCCTGGGTGGCCGCCCCGTCGAGCATCCGGCGCAGGAGATCCCCCAGCCGGCCGACCACCTGAACCGCGAGGGCCGACCGGCCGGTGCGCACCAGCGTTCCCACCGTGTGCAAGGCGTTGAAGAGGAAGTGGGGGTGGATCTGCATCTTCAGCGCCTGCAGCTCGGCCTGCGCCAGCTGGGTTTCGAGCTGGGATTCCCGCATGGCCCGCGCCTGCGCCCGGGCCCCTTCGTCCCGCGCCGACCCGATGAAGAGCACCACCCAGTAGATCATCGAGTCGTAGACGGCCCAGTAGGCGAGCGTGCGGAGGGCGCGGGTGAAGAACGGCGCCGGATCCGGAGGCACCGAGAGGTGCCCCCAGCGCGCCAGCGCCGCGTAGTAGGCCACGAACGTCGTGTCGAGGCACACGACGATGGTGAGACTCGTGGCCACGTGGAGGAGCACGCGGGGGAGCCAGCCGGGCCCACGGGGCGGGTGGCGCTTGCCCCACCAGATGATGAACGGCGTGAGGAGCGCCCACAGCGCGGCCTGGGGCATCATCTCCGCGAACCCGAACCAGATGGGCTGGTGCCGGCCGTAGGCCGCCGCGCCGATGTCCTGCTGAAGGGAGGTGATCAGCCCGTAGGTGGCCCACAGGGCCAGGACCACCTTCCAGGGAAGGCGCGCGCGGGGCTCGGCGTCCGGCCGGGGAGGCATCCGCTTAGTCTACCACCGGGCTACCAGACGGCGCGATAGAGGCCCGGAAACTCCCGACGCAGCGCGGCCAGGCGGGGCACGTCGTTCGTGGCGATGTACGGATCGTCCAGGTGGTGCTCCATGTAGTGCTGGTGAAACGCCTCGGCGGGATAGAACGCCTTGAGCGCCACCACCTCGGTCACGATGGGGGAGCGATAGATGTGCTTCGCCTGGAGGTCCGCGATCAGGGCGTCGATCGCGCCCCGCTGGGCCGAGTCCCGGTAGAACGCGATGGACCGGTAGTCCGTGCCGGAGTCGGGGCCCTGACGGTCGAGCTCGGTGGGGTCGTGCGCCACGAGAAAGAAAATCATCAGGAGCTGGCGGTAGCTCACCCGCGCCGGATCGAACACCACCTCGACCGTCTCGGCGTGCCCCGTCCCTCCCCGGTAGACCTGCTCGGAAGTCGGATTCCGGGTGGTCCCGCCGGCGTAGCCCGAGCGGGCCGACACCACGCCCGCCACGTGCTCGAAGATGCCTTCGACCCCCCAGAAGCAGCCGCCGGCGAACCAGGCCGTGTCGAGCGCGGGGGGCGCGGGGGGCGGGGGGGGCGGCCCGGCGGGCGCCAGCGCCAGGGCGACGAGGAGCGGGATCATGCCCAAACGAGGCCGCCCGAAGGGGCCGCCGCCAGTGGCGTGCGCCGGCCGGCGCGGCCGGCGGGCCGAACCGCGCGCCCTACTCGCTCATCGCGAGCAGGCGCCGCCACTGCGCCGCCGTCGCGGGCACCACGGACAGCCGGCCCTGCCGCACCAGCGCCATCTCCGCGAAGGCGGGATCGGCCTTGATGGCGGCGAGCGTCACCGGGCGGGGCAGGCGCTTCCCCACCTTGAGGTCGATCACCACCATCGCGGGGTTCTTGGCCTTGGGGTCGGGATAGGCCGCCCGGGTCACGGTCGCCGTCCCGATCACGGACTTCTCCCCGCCGGTGTGGTAGATCATCAGCTCGTCGCCCGGCTCCATCGCGCGGAGGTTCTTCAGGGCGACGGGGTTCGCGACCCCGTCCCAGACGGCGGTCTTCTCGCGCTCCAGGCGGTCGTAGCTGTAGGCGGTGGGCTCCGTCTTCAGGATCCAGTAGCTCATCCGGCGCTCCGTTCGGTCCAGTCGGTGATGATGTCGGCGAGGCGGCGCAGCACGTCGGCCTCGGTGCCCCGCGCTCGGGGCACCTTGAACGAATGATCTCCGCCTTCGACGAGATGCAAGGTCGCCCGCGGCGTCAACCGCTCGACAACGGGCGTCAACAGCTCTCCCTTCGCGAACTCGTCCCTCGAGCCCTGGAGAAAGAGCATCGGGATCCGCACCAGGTCGAGGTGCTCGGCCCGGGCCACGCCGGGCTTCCCCGGGGGATGGAGCGGGAATCCGAGGAAGACGAGCCCCCGGACGTCCGCGAGGGGAGCGCGGGACTGCGCCGTGGACGTCATTCGCCCGCCGAACGACTTCCCCCCCGCCACGAGCCGAAGCCCGGGGGCCCGGTCCCGCGCGAGCGCCACCGCGGCCCGCACCGTCGCGACGCAGGTATCGGGCGGATCGGTGCGGCCGCTCCCCCGTTCCAGGTACGGGAACTGGTACCGCAACGTCCCCATACCCCGCTCGCCGAGGAGCGCCGAGATCTTCTCGAGGAAGGGATGGCGCATCCCCGCGCCGGCGCCGTGAGCCAGGACGTAGAGGCTCCGCGCGCCGGAGGGCAGGTCGAGAAGGCCCGACACCTCGAGCCCGAGCTCGGGCACGGGCACGACCACCGGGAGCGCCGTCACAGACGCTTCTGCAGCTGGGCCAACGCCTTCATTAGATCGGGCCGTTCCTCGAGCACGGGGAGGAGCGGATCGCCCTTGAGCCGCTTCATCCGGGCGGGCGCGTTCTTGATCGTGAAGCTCCCGATCTCGAGTGAGGGCGTGACCTCGCTCCACTTGAGGGGCATCGAGACCGGGGCGCCCGGCAAGGGACGGACGCTGAAGGGCGCGACGAGGAGCCGGCCGTGCCCGTTCTGCACGTAGTCCAGGTACACGCGGCCGCCGCGCTTCCCCACCACGCGGGCGATGGTCGCGATGTCGGGAAGCTCTTCGGCGATCACGCGCGCGAGCAGCCCGCCCAGCTGGCGGCACTGCTCGTAGGTCACCTGGCGGCCCATGGGCATCATGACGTGCAGGCCCGTGGAGCCCGAAGTCTTGACGTACGCCGGCAGCTCGATCTCGTCGCAGAGGGCCTTGGTGGCCCGGGCCACCTTCACGACGTCGGTAAAGGGCGCCTCCTTGGGATCGAGATCGAGGATGCACCAGTCGGGCCGCTCCAGGGACGCCACCCGGCTTCCCCAGACGTGGAGAGGAATGGTGCCCAGGTTCGCGATGTACAGCAGGGAGTCCAGGTCGTCGCACACGAAGTAGTCGATCTCCCGCTGGGTGTCTTCGCTCCACATGCGCTCGGTCCGCAGCCACTCCGGAGCGAACACGGGCGCGTCCTTCTGGAAGAACGACTTCCCCTTGATCCCGTCCGGGAACCGGGTCATCACGACGGGGCGGTCGGCGAGGTACGGCAGCAGCCAGGGGGAGATGGCGCGGTAGTACTCGATCAGGTCGCCCTTGGTGTAGCCCTCGGACGGCCAGAAGATCTTCTTGAGGTTGGAGAACACCACCTCGCGGGGAGCGGGGGCGGGGGGCGAGGAGCCCGCGACAACGGGCGAGTCCGCGCCGCTCTCAGCATCGGTCGCGACGGCTCCTCCGCCCCCGCCCCCGCCCTCGCTCCCGCCCCCGCCTCCGCCCCCCGCGACCTTGCATTCCTGTGGTTCTTTGTCGTCCCGCCATCTCAGGAACACCGGGTGCCGCAGGAGCGCCTCCGGGGTCCACTCCTTGAACCGCACCTCGGCGACGAGCTTCGGCTCGATCCAGGTCGTGTCCTTTCCGGTAGGGACCGGACCGGAGACGGCGGGCGTGTCACGTTTCAGGGTCTCGAGTGACTTCGCGACCTCCTTCAATTCCTTGTCGGTGAAGCCCGACCCCCCCCGCCCCACGTACACGAGCTGGCCGTCGCGATAGGCCCCGAGCTGCAGCGCCCCGAAGCCCGCGCGCGAACCCTTGGCCTTGGTGAAGCCCACGACCACGAAGTCGTCGGCCCGGTCGGCGCGGATCTTGAGCCACGCCGCCGAGCGGCCGGCCCGATAGGTGGAGTCGGCGCGCTTGGCCATGATGCCCTCGAGTCCCATGCGCTCCACCTGGCCATAGAGCGCTTCGCCTTCCCGGACGAAGTGCTCGGAGTAGCGGAGCGCGCCGGCGGCGGGGAGTACCTCCCGGAGGAGGGCCTTGCGGGTCTCGAGCGGGAGGCCGCGGGTGTCGTAGCCGCCGAGGGCCAGCAGATCGAAGCAGTAGAGCGTGGCGGGGTGTTCCACGGCGGCGCGCCGCACGTCGAAGGCCCGCGAGATCTGGGCGCGGTTCTGGAGGGCGTTGAAGGACGGGTGTCCCCGATCGTCCAGCACCACCAGCTCGCCGTCCAGCACCAACCCCTCGAACGGCAGGGCCTGCACGACGTGGGCGATCTCGGGAAAGAGGGCGGCCAGATCGTGGCTGTTCCGGCTCACCACCTTCGCCGCCCCGCCCTCCCGGCCCGCGCGCACGCGGTACCCGTCGAGCTTCAGCTCGAAGAGCCACCCGTCCTTGGTGAAGGGGCCCTCGCGGGTCTCGGCGAGCATCGGCGCCGCCTCGGTGGGCGTGACCGCGCGGCGCGGCGCCTTCAGCCGCGCGAGCTCGGCCAGGAGGGGGCCGGCGCGGTCCGCACCGGCCTTCAGCTCCTCGACCGTGAGCCCCGACAGGACCGAGTTGGCCGGGAAGTCGGTCCCGTGCTCCGACACTTCGCCGTCCCGCTCCTTGATCAGGAGCCAGTCCTTCGCGCTCTTCTTGATCTTCACCAGGGTCCAGAGCCCCTTGAGCTTGTAGCCGTGGAGCTCGAAGAGGAGCTTGCCCTTCTCGAGGCCGGCGAAGGGATCCTCGACCGGCACCCAGCGCCCGCGGTCCCACACAATCACCGCGCCGGCGCCGTAGTTCCCCTCCGGGATCAGCCCCTCGAAGTCCCCGTACTCGATCGGATGGTCTTCGACGTGCACGGCGAGACGCTTGTCGGCCGGGTTCTTCGACGGCCCCTTGGGGACCGCCCACGACGTCAGGACGCCCTTCATCTCCAGCCGCAGGTCGTAGTGGAGGTTCCGCGCCGCGTGCTGGTGCACCACGAAGAGGCCGCCCGCGCCGCCGGGCATGACGGCACGGGCCCCCGGCTCCGGCGTGCGGTCGAGGGAACGCTTGGCGCGGTAAGCGCTTAGCGGGTCGGCGGGGCCCTTCCGGTTTGCGGGCATGAGGGAACTGGGTATGATAGCCCCCATGAGCGCGCATGCAATCGGTTCCGCCACGGTGTCCTTCGGACTCGTCTCCGTCCCCGTCAAGATGTACTCGACCGGCGAGACTTCCTCGGCCATCTCCTTCAACTGGCTCCACAAGAAGGACAACGCCCGGCTGAAGCAGGAGTACGTCTGCTCGAAGGACGGCGAGAAGGTCGAGAAGGACGACCGGGTGAAGGGGTGGGAATACACGAAGGGCCGCTACGTGGTGTTCACCCTGGATGAGCTCAAGGCCCTGCAGCGGATCGAAGAGCGCGACAAGGAGATGATCGAGATCCGGGAGTTCGTGCCCGCGGCGCAGGTGGACCGGATCCTGGCGGAGAAGACCTACTTCCTGGGGCCCGACAAGGGCGGTGAGCGCGCCTTCGCGCTCCTGTCGAAGGCGCTCACCGAGACGGGCCACGTGGCCGTGGGCCAGTACTCGGCGCGCGGGAAGCAGTACCTCATCATGGTCCGGCCCCTGGGCGAGGGACTCGTGCTCGAGCAGCTGCGCTACGCCGACGAAGTCCGGACCATGGACGAAGTGCCGATCCCGAAGGCCGAGGTGAAGCAGAGCGAGCTGGATCTCGCCGTGCAGGTCGTGCGCCAGGGATCGAGTGAGACCTTCGATCCGAAGAAGTACGAGGACACGATCAAGAAGAAGGTGATGGAGCAGATCCAGCGGAAGATCGAAGGCAAGGAGATCACGGAAGAGCCGGCCGAGGCGCCGAAGACGCAGATCATCGACCTGATGGAAGCGCTGAAGGCGAGCCTCGCCCAGGGAAAGGACGCCGCGCCGGCCGAGAAGCCTACCCGAAAAGCGAAGCGAACCGCGTAGCGAAGGCGGGTCCCAGCCCCGCCTCCTCGTGCTTGAAGAAGACGTAGGCCTCGCCCCAGCCGGCGCCGAGGGTGCGGATCCGCCCGACCCAGCGCGCCAGGTCGTCCTCGCCGTACCCCTCGTCCCGCAGTCGCAGGTAACCCCAGTCGGCGGTGGCCACTTCGGGCGTGGTGCCCGCCTCCGTGTCGGCCACGACGAGCGCGGCGTTCCGCCCCCGCAGGATCCGGTAGATCTCCTCGTCGAACCAGGACGCGTTCCGGAACTCCCAGGCCGCCCGGATCCCGGGTGGCAGGAGCTCGAGGGTCTGGCGGAGCCGGTCGGCGTCCTTCTTGAAGTTGGGAGGGAGCTGGAACAGGAGCGGGCCCAGCTTGGCCCCGAGCCCGAGGGCGGTGTCACAGAAGTACTTGAGCTCGTTCTCGATTTCGAGCAGCCGCTTGAAGTGCGTGATCTTCTGGGAGGCCTTGAGCACGAAGGAAAATCCCGGCGGGGTGGCCTGATCCCAGCCGGCGACGGTCTTCGCGTTGGGCATCCGGTAGAACGTGTAGTTGATCTCGACCGTCTCGAGCCGCTCGGCGTAGTAGGCGAGCATCTTGGCGGCCGGGAATTTCTCCGGGTAGAAGGAGCCCTTCCACTCGTCGAAGTTGTAGCCGGAAGTGCCCACACGTATCCGCATCCCGAAAACTACTTCCCATCTGCGCGTCTGTGCGTCTAGTATTGCAGGTTCCCTTAGGCCGTCGCCCCCCCTCGACGAGGTGTCCGGTGCCTGCATCGGTGGTTCGCCAGTCGGCGGTATCCGTCCTGTCTCTTCTCCTCGCTGCCTCACTGTCCGGGCAGCAGAAGGCCCGCTTCGCCACCCTGCGCGACGCCGTGCTCGCGGGCGGGAAGATGAACGGCGGCGCGGGCCCCCGCGGGCTCACCTGGATCGACGGCGGACGGCGGTACTCCTACACCACGCGGGGCGCGGGGGGCGAGGAGATCCGCGCCTTCGATCCGGCGACGGGACAGGACACGCTGGTGTTCAGCGCCACGGGTCTGACCTTTCCCGACTCGACGGCGCCGTTCGAGTACGAGTCGTTCCAGTGGGCCCGGGATTCGAAGCATCTCGTGTTCCAGACCAACTTCAAGCAGATCTACCGCCGGTCGGGCACCCAGGACATCTACGTGTACTCCCTGGCCGACCATTCCCTCAAGCTGGCGGCGCGCGGGGCCCGCACGGCGGAGCTCTCGCCCGACGGGGCGCGGCTCGGCCTCGAGCGCGGCGGCAACCTGTACGCCTACGACTTCGCCGCGAAGCACGAGACCCAGCTGACCTCCGACGCCACCGACCTGGTCTACAACGGCCATTTCGACTGGGTCTACGAGGAGGAGTTCGGCATGGCCCAGGCCTGGAACTGGTCCCCCGACTCCCGGCACGTCGCCTTCTGGCAGGTGGACGAACGGGCCGAGCCGGTGGTGCAGTTCTCGGACTACTCCGGCCACCATCCCGAGTGGACCCGGATCCGGATCCCCCAGCCGGGCGACTCCAACCCCGTGGTGAAGATCGGCGTGGTGGACGTGCAGTCCGGGCGGCGCGTCTGGATGGACCCCGGCCTCACGGGCGACTACTACGTGCCCCGCATCTACTGGACCAGCCGTCCCGATACGCTCGCCGTGCTCACGCTCAACCGCGCGCAGGACACGCTGCACCTCTTCTTCTTCGACGTCACCACCGGCGGCAAGCGCCTCGTCCTGACGCAGACGTCGTCCACCTGGATCGACGTCTACGACTTCTACGCCGGCGTGCAGGACCTGATGACCTTCCCCGCGGGGAAGGCGGAGTTCTACTGGGTGTCCGACCAGGACGGCTGGCAGCACCTCTATCGCTATTCCTATTCGGGCCGGCTCGTGGATCAGGTGACCCACGGGAAGTGGAGCGTGACCCGCGTGGAGGGGATGGACCCGCAGCGGGGGCTGATCTACTACACGTCCACGGAGGCGTCGCCGCTCGAGCGCCAGCTCTACGAAGTCCGGGCGG
>Ga0335085_10014793_pt1 | contig 11360 bp, 13 predicted proteins | sample Lox_Sample_45_FD_206712 | JGI IMG/M metagenome (GOLD analysis project Ga0335085, IMG submission 206712) | Soil microbial communities from Loxahatchee National Wildlife Refuge, Florida, United States - Lox_Sample_4.5 | ecosystem: Environmental > Terrestrial > Soil > Wetlands | place: USA... | reverse complement strand
CGGCTACGCCCAATGCCTGCGGCTCGGGCGCCTCCGCCTTCTGCACCAACACGCTGACCGACCCCCAGCACTGCGGCAACTGCACCACCGTCTGCGCCGCGGGCAAGGTCTGCTCGGGTGGGGTCTGCACGCAGAGCTGCTCGGCGGGTCAGACCGCCTGCCCCACGGCGAACCCGACCTACTGCGCGACCACGACCACCGACGCGAGCAACTGCGGAACGTGCGGCAACGTCTGCCCGGCGGGCCAGACCTGCACCGGCGGGACCTGCGGCTGCCCCTCCGCGACTCCCAACGCCTGCGGCTCCGGCGCGAGCGCGTTCTGCACCAACACGCAGACCGACCCCCAGCACTGCGGCAACTGTACGACCGTCTGCGCCGCCGGCAAGGTGTGCTCGGGCGCCGTGTGCACGCAGAGCTGCTCGTCGGGCCAGACCGCCTGCCCGGCCGCGAACCCCAGCTACTGCGCCACGACCTCGAGCGACGCGAGCAACTGCGGTGGCTGCGGCGTCGTCTGCCCGCTCGGGCAGGCCTGCTCCTCGAGCAGCTGCTCGTGCCCGCCGCTCACCCCGAATGCCTGCGGCTCGGGCTCTGGCGCGTTCTGCACGAACACCCAGACCGATCCGCAGCACTGCGGGAACTGCTCCACCGCCTGCCCGTCCGGCCAGGTCTGCTCCTCGGGGACCTGCGCGCTCGTCTGCTCATCCGGGCGGGTCCCGTGCAGCGGATCCTGCATCGACCCGCTCTCCGACCCGCACTACTGCGGCGCCAACTCCACCTGCTCGTCCTACACGACGTGCGGCGCCGGCGCGACGTGCCAGTCCGGCTCCTGCCAGTGCCCGCCCAGCTTCCCGAACGCCTGCGGAAGCGGCGCATCGGCCTACTGCACGAACTTCACGTTCGACCCCGGCAACTGCGGGTCGTGCGGCCGCGCCTGCGCCGGCGGCCAGGCCTGCGCCGGCGGGTCCTGCACCTGCGTCGGTGGGCTGGTGCTCTGCGGCGGCTCCTGCGTCGACCCGCTCACGAACGACACGTACTGCGGCGCGAACGGCAGCTGCACCGGCTACCAGACCTGCACCGGCGGCACCACCTGCCAGAGCGGAGTCTGCGCGCCGTAGCCGCGCCCCTCGACTAGGCCCCGCCGGGACGGCGGGGCCACCCGGGCCAGGGCTCGGGGTGACCGGCGCCGGGTCAGCGTCTCTCTCGACGGCCAGCGGGCCCCGCCCCAGGGCGGCAGTTCGCCACACGCCCCCGCCGGCCCGCTCTCGCCTCCGACCCGCGGAGCATCATCGCTGCGCCCGCCTCGCCCTACGGAGCTTGACGTGGGTCAACGGGTCTGGCATTCAAGCGTTCAATTGAACGCATGATGGCGGACAGGAACGCCCTCGCGCTCGCCCACTACGGCGAGCTGGCCCGGATCGGAAAGGTCCTGGGCAGCCCCGTGCGCCTTCGCCTGCTGGACCTCCTGCGGCAGGGAGCGCGCTCGGTGGAGGCCCTGGCGGGCGAGGCGGGCCTCTCGATCGCGAACGCATCCCAGCACCTCCAGCACATGCGTCGCGCCCGGGTGGTCGGGGCCGATCGCCGCGGACCATTCGTGGAGTACCGGCTCGCCGACGAAGGCGTCTCGCGCGCGTTCGCCGCGCTGCGCGACCTCGCCGAGGCGCTCCTGCCCGAGCTGGACCGGCTCCGCGCCGAGCTCGCGGTGCTCGCGGCCCCCGAGCGCGAGGAGCTCCTCCTGGCCATCCGGCGCGGCACCGTCACGCTCGTGGACGTCCGCCCGGCCGAGGAGTACCGCGCCGGCCACCTCCCCGGCGCCCACTCCATCCCGCTCCGGGAGCTGCGCGCGCGCCTTGGCGAGCTGCCCCGCGATCGCGAGGTGGTCGCCTACTGCCGCGGCCCGTACTGCACCTTCGCCTCCACCGCCGTTCGCATCCTCTCCCAGGCCGGCTTCCGCGCCCGCCACCTCGACCTCGGGGTGCCGGACCTCCGCGCGCGCCGCTTCCGCATCGACACCGGCCACCCGGCGCGCCACGCCGCCCGGGACGCCGCCCGGACCGGCCGCCGCGCACGCCGCGGCGCCGCCCCCCCGAGAAGGAGCACGCCATGAGAAACCGGATCCCGTTCCACTCGGCCGCCCTCGCCGCCGCCCTCCTGGCCGCCGCCCTCGCGCCGGGCCGGGCGCGCGCCGACGACGTGTTCGTCACCGCCGACGAGGCGAAGGCCCTCGTGGGCAGGCCCGACGTCCGCTTCGTGTACGCCGACGCCGAGACGAAGTTCGAGGCGGGCCACGTTCCCGGCTCGGTCGTCGCCTACGCCCACGAGCTCCACCTGCTCGACGACGTCAGGGCCTGCAAGGGCCTCCCCATGTGCGAGCCCGCCGCGGCGAAATACATCGGAACGACGCTCGGCGTGGACTCCTCGACGAGGGTGATCGTCTACGACGACGGTCCCGGCGTGCAGGCCTCGGGCGACTGGTTCTTCCTCGTCCTCTTCGGCCACGGCAACGTCCGCATCATCGACGGCGGCCTCGCCGCCTGGAAGGCGAAGGGCGGCGCGATCGAGACCGGCCCGGGCACGAAGCCGGCGGCGAGGACGTTCTTGCCCGCCGTGAGGTGGGACATGATCGCCAGCGTCGAGGAGGTGAAGAAGGCCACCGCCGACCAGGCGGGCTACCTCATCCTCGACTCCCGCCAGAGCCTCGACGAGTTCACCGGCAAGCAGCTCCTCGGCGCGCTCAGCTCCCCCGGGAAGGAGGCCACCGTGAAGCGCGGCGGCGCCATCCCGGGCGCGGTGTTCTCGCCCTGGAGCAAGTACGCGGGCAACAAGGAAGGCGTCCCCGACAAGCCGACGCTGAAGGACCAGGCCGAGCTCGCGAAGCAGCTCCAGAAGCTGGAGAAGAACGGCTACGCGCCGGGGAAGACCGTCATCACGTACTGCCACGTGGGGCTCGGGCGCGGCTCGTTCCAGTACCTGGCGCTGCGCGCCGCCGGCCACGCGAGGACCAAGGTCTACGTCGGCTCCTGGGACGAGTGGGGCAACGATCCCGCGCTCCCGCTCGCCGCCCAGCCGTGAGGTGAGCCCATGAACTACGCGACCGCTCTCGCCGCCGGAGCCGCCACGGGGGCCGGATTCGGCGTCGTGCTCTACAAGGTCGGCGCCACCCGCTACTCGCGCGTGATGGGCATGCTCACCGTGCGCGACACGAAGGTGATGAAGTTCGCGTTCACCGCCATCGGCGTCGCCTCGCTCGCCTACGGCCTCGCCGCCGCGACCGGCGTCGCCGAGGCCTGGGGGCTCGTGCCGAGGGTGATGCCGTTCCTGGGAGGCGCGCACCTCCTCGGCGGCGCGCTCTTCGGCCTGGGCATGGGGGTCTCCGGGCTCTGCCCGGGCACCTGCGTCGCGAAGTCGGGCGGCCGGGGAGGCGGGAAGAAGTTCGCCACGCCAGCGGCGATCCTGGGCCTCGTGGCGGGCGTGCTCCTCTACGCCGCCCTGAAGGACCGGCTCATGGACGCGGGCGTCATCGCCGCGAACCAGAAGCCGCTCACCCTGTACGGCGCGCTGGGCCTGCCGTACGGCGCCGTCGCGCTCGGCTGGGGCACGCTCTTCGTCCTCGTGGCGCTCGCGATCGACCGGTTCACGGTCGAGAAGTCCTACGCCCCGGCCCGCGAGAAGCGCGGCCTCCTCGACTGGATCCGCGGCGAGTGGAGCTGGACCGCCGCGGGTACGGTGGGCGGCCTGCTCGTGGTGGCCGCGACGGCGCAGGGCGGCTACCTCGGGTTCTCCGGCGCCATCCTCGCCGCGGTGGGCGTCGCGGCCCATGCCGTCGGCATGCCGATGGCGATCGTCCCGCGCATCGACGCGGACATCCTGTGGCGCGCCGCGCTCATCGTCGGCGTGTTCCCCGGCGCCTGGCTCGCCCACCTCGCCTCCATCCCGTCGCGGGCCGCCGCCGAGGCCCATGCCTCGAAGGTGCTCGACCTGCGCGCGATCGGCATCTCCTTCGGCGCGGCCACGGTCATGTGCCTGGGGGCGCTCGTGGGCGGTGGCTGCACCACCGGCGCGTTCATCTCGGCGTGGCCCACGCTGTCGCTCGGCTCGCTCGCCATGGCGGGCACCTTCTTCGTGGTCTCCATGGCGACCGCCAACGCCCGTCTGCTCGTCATCCGCTCCTACGACCTCGTCGCCGCGCAGGACGCCGGCGACCGGGTCTACGACTAGGAGGACACTCCGTGAAGACCCAGGTCCGCATCCTCCTCGCCGGCGCGGCGGTGGCGCTGCTCGCCGGCTGGCTCGGGCTGCGCGGCGGCAACGCCGCGCTCGAGGCCCGCATGACGCGGGCGCCCGCAGCGGCGGAGGTCTCCCCATGAAGCGGCTCGAGCCTCTCGTGTGGGTCGCGGCGCTGGCGCTCCTTTCCGGGATGGTGCTCTCGGAGGGCCGGCGCCGCACCGCGCTCGAGTCCCGCGTCCCGGTGAGCGCGAAGGACCTCTACCGGACGCTCGCCACGTCGCGGGCGACGCTGCAGGTGGTGGACGTCCGGCCCGACCTCGCTGCGGGCTACGAGGACGCGCGCGTGCCGGGCTCCGTCCCCATGCCCGGCTGCGATCTCGCTTCCGCGCCCGGACCGGCCCGCGACCGCGTCTACCCGTCGGTGCCCACCGTGATCGTCACGGAGCGTGGCGATCCCGCCGAGGCGGCACGCTGCGCCGGGTTCTTCGGCTCGGCGAGGCTCCTCGAGGGCGGCATGGAGGCCTGGAGCCGGGCGAACCTGCCCGAGGACTCTGGCGAGTACTCGGCGCCGTCGTCGCGCGCCGGCGGGGGTTGCCTCTAGCGCTTCGTCGGGAGGGGCGGATGACGGTCGGCCGGAGGAAGGTCTTGAAGGGCCTTGCCGCGCTCGGCGCGGGAGGCGTGGCGGCGGGCGCGCTCGGCGAGGAGCGGGCCGCCGGGCCGGGGCTGCCCGAGCCGGTCCGCTCGCCAGAGGTGGGCGGCACGGCGCCCTCGCCCACGGTGAAGGTGACCGAGGACCTGTACCGCGCGGAGTTCGCCTCGACCTACGGCGACGGCGAGTCGCACGGGTACGCCTACCACTGCGTCAACTGCCAGGGGAACTGTGCCTGGGAGGTCTGGACCGACGCCTCGGGCAAGGTGACCCGCGAGAACCAGTCGGCCTCCTACCCGCAGATCGCGCCGGGAGTCCCCGACGCCAACCCCCGCGGCTGCAACAAGGGCGTGCAGCACTCGCAGGTCATGTACGAGGCCGACCGCCTCCTTCACCCGATGCGCCGGGCGGGGAAGCGCGGCGAGGGCAGGTGGCAGCGCATCTCCTGGGACGAGGCCATCACCGAGGTCGCCACCCATCTCTACGAGACGATGCTCGAGAAGGGCCCGGCCGGGAACTACGTGCACATGGGGTCGGGCATGCTCTCCGAGGCCCGGGCGGCCTCGGTGAAGCGGCTCGGGACGCTGCTCGGCGCGGTGCGCCCGTACATCGCGAGCTACGTGGGCGACAACTTCCCCGGCCCTGGCCTCGTCTACGGCGAGGGCAACCTGGGCGTCACCTACGACTTCTTCTTCCAGACGGACCTGGCGGTGTTCTGGGGCTGCAACCCCAACACCTCGCGCATCCCCGACGCCCACTATCTGTGGGAGGGCAAGTACAACGGCGCGAAGATCGTGGTGATCACCCCCGAGCTCAACTCGACCGCGATCCACGCCGACCTGTGGGTGCCGGTGCGGCCCGGCCATGACGGGCACCTGGCGCTCTCGATCATGAACCGCATCGTGGCCCTCCGCCTCTACCGGGAGAGCTTCCTGAAGAAGTTCACCGACCTGCCGCTTCTCGTCCGGACCGACACGAAGGAGCTCGTCCGGCTGGCGGACGTGGACCTCGCCGACCCGCGCTTCGAGAAGGACTCGGCCGCCCGTTTCGCCTCGAGCGAGGAGCGCCGGCACGAGGTGTTCCTCGCCTGGAACCTCGTGAGCGAGAAGGCGACGGCGCTCCCGGGCTGCGAGGGCTCGACGGTCGAGACGCTCCGCCTCGAGGACATCGACTGGAAGATCGACCCGGCGCTCTCGGGCACCTATCGCCTCAGGATGAAGGACGGGAAGGAGGTCGCGGTCACCCCCGCGTTCACGCTCTTCCGCCAGGAGCTCCTCGCCTTCTCGCCCGAGAAGGTACAGAAGCTCACCGGCGTCCACCCGTCGGTGGTGGACACGCTGGCGAAGGACCTCGTCCGCTCGAGGAAGGCGGTCCTCACCCTCGGCTTCGCCATCGGCAAGCACTTCAACGGTCTCCTCTCCCAGCGCGCCATCGCATCCCTGGGTGCGCTCCTCGGGAAGCTCGGGCCCGAGGGCGGGCTCAACACGGAGAACGAGTGGTCCATCACCGGGCTCTCGGGCCTCTCCGGCTTCGAGGGGCGCTACACCCACCGCTTCGCCTCGGGCTTCGTCTCCGAGTTCATGATGGGCGACGGCTTCGCCTCCCCGGAGACGGCGTTCCAGGACGAGGACTTCAAGCGGGCCACCGGCAAGGGCCGGGACGAGTACGTGAAGGAGGTCTCCGCGGCGGTGGCGCGCACCGAGGGCGACGCCGGGGAGAAGAAGGGCAAGCCCTGGTGGAAGGAGGCCGAGACCTTCCTCCTCTTCGCCGACGCCCGCTTCCGCCGCAACAAGGGGCGCTACCGGGACGCGTTCCTCGAGAAGGCGAGGTTCGTCGCCTACGGCGACTTCCGAATGAGCGACTTCGCCACGTGGGCCGACGTGCTCCTCCCCTGCTCCAGCCACTACGAGGTCTGGGACCTCCGCACGAACCCGGGCTACCACCGCTTCGCCAACGTGGCGGTCCCTCCCGCCAACCTCGCGCCGGTCGGCGAGGCGAAGTCCGAGTGGGAGATCTCCACCCTCGTCGCCGAGAAGATGCAGGCGATCGCCCTCGAGCGGTACGCGAAGACGAAGGAGGAGCGGTTCCTGAAGATCCCGGACGCCACCCACACCCAGGCCGGCTTCCACGCCATGGACCGGCTCGTGGAGGAGTTCACCGCCGGTGGCACGCTCCGCACCGACCGGGACGCGGTGACCTGGGCGCTCGAGCACGTGGACCAGTTCAAGCCCAACGACGCCCGGAGCATGGTCGAGCGCGGCGGGTTCCTCCGGCTGAACGAGAAGGCCGGCAAGTCGTCGCCCCTCTACCCGGACCGCCCGTACTCGACCTTCGAGAACAACCTCTACCTCACCCAGCGCTTCGAGACCACGAGCGGGCGCCTCACCTTCTACGTGGACCACCCGCTCTGGATCGCGAGCGGGGCGAACGTGCCGACGGCGAGGGAGCCGCTCGCCTCGCGAAAGTTCCCGCTCCTCCTCATGACGCCGCACGCGCGCTGGTCGATCCACTCGACCTACAAGACCTCGCCCATCCTGCTCCGCCTGCAGCGCGGCAAGCCCGCGGTCATGATCAACCCGGAGGTGGCGAGGAAGCGCGGCATCGAGGACGGCGACGAGGTCCGCGTCTGGAACGACCTCGGCGAGGCCTTCCTCATGGCCCGGGTCGCCCCGAGCTGCCCGAGGGACGCCCTCCTCCTCGAGCACGGCTGGGAGCCGTTCCTCTACCGGGGCAAGAAGGGTCACAACGCGCTCGTCGGCTCGATGCTGAACGCCCTCGAGGTGAGCGACGGCTGGGGCCACCTCAAGTTCGGCACCACCTGGGACGGGAACCAGCACGCCTACGACGGCACGGTGGACGTCGAGAAGGCGCCCGCCACGGCGAGCGGAGGCCGGTCATGAGCGCCCGCCAGCTCGCGATGGTGATGGACCTCAACAAGTGCATCGGTTGCCAGACCTGCACGGTCGCCTGCAAGACGCAGTGGACCAACCGGAACGGCCGCGAGTACATGTACTGGAACAACGTCGAGACGAGGCCCGGCGACGGCTACCCGCGGAAGTGGGAGTCGCTGGGCGGCGGGTTCGACGCCTCGGGCGCGCTGCGCGACGGCGTGGTTCCGTCGATGGCCACCGAGTACGGCACGCCGTGGGACTACAACCTCGACGAGGCCGCGAGCGGGGCCGAGATCGGCGCGAAGGCCGAGCTCCGGGTGGGCCCGAACTGGGACGAGGACGCCGGCGCCGGCGACTTCCCCAACGCCCACTTCTTCTACCTGCCCCGCATCTGCAACCACTGCTCGAGCCCGGGCTGCCTCGCCGCTTGCCCGCGAGGCGCCATCTTCAAGCGCGACCAGGACGGCGTCGTGCTCGTCGATCAGGCGCGCTGCGAGGGCCTGCGCTACTGCGTCGCAGCGTGCCCCTACAAGAAGATCTACTTCAACCCGAGGCTTTCACGCTCCGAGAAGTGCATCCTCTGCTTCCCCCGCGTGGAGAAGGGCCTGCCCCCGGCCTGCGCCCAGCAGTGCGTGGGCCGCATCCGCTGGGTGGGGTACCTCGACGACGAGGAGTCGCAGGTGGCGAGGCTCGTGAAGACGTGGCGGGTGGCGCTGCCGCTCCACCCCGAATACGGCACGCAGCCAAACGTCTACTACGTCCCCCCGCTCCCGGGCCCGCCCAGGTTCGACGCCTTCGGGAAGCCCATCCCGGGCAGCGAGCGCATCCCGGTCGCGTACCTCGAGTCGCTCTTCGGCCCCGGGGTGAGAAAGGCGCTCGCCACGCTGGAGGCGGAGATGAAGAAGCGGAAGCGCGGCGAGCGTTCGGAGCTCCTCGACACCCTCATCGCCTACCGCCACGCGGACATGTTCCGGATCCCCAAGCCGGAGCAGGGCGGCCTCGTGGCGCTCGGGAAGCGGGGCGTGAAGTCGGTCGCGAAGGCAGGGGAGGCGAAGTGATGCGCGCCGCCGCCCTTTCCCTGCCGATCGCCCTCCTCGCGGCGCTGCCCGCGCCGGCCGCCGACGTGGACCCGCTCGCGTCGGAGACGGTCGCGGTCGCCGACGTGGCGGGGCCGCTGTCCGCCGACCCCTCGGCCCCGTTCTGGGACGGGATTCCCGCCCTGGACGTGCTCGCCGGCCCGCAGCGCACGCTGCACCTCGCCGACGCGAAGGCGAACCAGGCGCTCGCGTCGGCGGCTCCGCTCACGGTGAAGGTGCGCGCCGCCACCGACGGCAAGCACCTCGCCGTCCTCCTCGACTGGCCGGACGCGACCGAGGACCGAGCCCGCGACGGCACGGACACCTATGGCGACGGGGTGGCGCTCCAGCTTCCGCAGCGCTTCGGCGCCGGGCAGCGCCTCCCCTACGTGGGCATGGGCGATCCCGCCCAGCCGGTCGTCCTCCACCTGCAGCGGGCCGGCCCCGACGCGGCGCAGCCGATCCTCCGCTCGGCGGTGGCGGCCGGCTTCGGTTCCACGACGCGCGCCGACGCCGGCGACGTCCGCTCCGGCATGCGCTGGACCGGCGGGCGCTGGCGCGCCGTGTTCTTGCGCCCGCTCTCCGCGCCGGGCGTCGACCTCGCGAAGGGGCTCGTGCCGTTCGCCGTCGCGGTCTGGGACGGGGCGCGCAGCGAGCGCGGCGGAAACAAGGCGCTCTCGGGCTGGAAGCTCCTCCGCCTCGCGCGCTTCCCGGCCGACACTGCCTACGCGGCCGAGCTCTCCGTGGGCCGCCGCCCGGAGGATCGCGGCGACCTCGCCCGCGGGAGGCAGCTCGTCCAGTCCATGTGCACGGGCTGCCACCTCCTGCCCGACCGGAGGGTGGCGCGCCCCGGCATCGCTCCGGACCTCTCGGAGATCGGCGTCATCGCCACGCCAGCGTACGTCCGGGAGTCGATCGTCGCCCCGAGCGCCATCGTCGTCCCGAGCCCGAACCCGGCCCAGCACCAGGAACGCTCGAAGCCCGTCGCGAGCACCGCCGCCTGGCCGCGCGCCGACGCGTTCGGCTGGTCCAGGGTGGACGCGTCGGGCAAGGTGGTCTCGAAGATGCCGGCCTACGCCAGCCTGCCGCCGGCGGACCTCGACGCGATGGTGACGTACCTCATGACCCTCGGGAGGGCTCCATGATCCGGAAGACGTTCCTCTCCCTCTCGGCGCTCGCCCTCGCGGCGGTCGCGGGGTCCGCGCGGGGCGCCCCCGGCGACGAGGTGGAGGTGACCGCAGGCGTGGTCACCGGACTCTCCTGCGCGCTCTCCGCACGCGAGAAGGGCGACCTGAAGCTCCTCACGGCCTGTCCGCCGGTCGAGGCGACGAAGGGCCTCGTCGTGTTCGACGTGGCGGAGAAGCGCATCTACGGCATCTCGACCAAGAAGGTTCGCCGGTCCGAGCTCGAGAGCGCGTTCGGCGGCGGCAGCATCGACTTCACCGGCGTCGAGGCGACGACGGATGCGAAGACGCTCGTCTCCACGGTGGACGTGAAGGAGTACTCCATCGCGAAGCGGCCGAAGCCGGGCGCGTTCAAGGGTTGTCTGTGAGCCTCGTCCAGCTGGGGCGGCCGTCCTCCGGCCGCTCCCTCGGCCTCGTGCCGTCGCCGGGTGGCCGCGCGGCATTCGCGCGCCACGCCGTCGCGTTCACGAGCGGCAAGGGCGGCGTGGGTAAGAGCACCGTGGCCGTGAACGTCGCCTGCGCCCTCGCCCAGCGGGGTCTCCGGGTGGGAATCCTCGACGCGGACGTGCACGGCCCGAGCGTGCCCCGGATGCTCGGGCTCGACGGCGAGCGCGTTCGCTGGGAGGACGGTCCGGGCGGCAGGATGATCCCCGCCGAGAACTTCGGGCTCCGGGTGATGAGCGTCGGGCTCACGACGCCCGAGGCGGACACGCCGCTCGTGTGGCGATCGAGCGTGGCCACGGCCGCCGTCGTCCAGCTCGTCGAGGACGTGGCCTGGGGCCCGCTCGACGTCCTCGCCGTGGACCTGCCGCCCGGGACGGGCGACGTGCAGATCACCCTCGCCGAGGAGCTGCGGCTCGCCGCCGCGGTCGTCGTCACGACGCCCCAGCCGGTGGCGACCGACGACGTGGCCCGGGCCCTCCGGATGCTGCTCGAGTCGGGCGTGGCGGTGGCCGGGGTGGTCGAGAACATGAGCGCGCTGGCGCTCCCGGACGGCACCGTCCTCCACCCCTTCGGACAGGGCGGCGGTCGCCGGCTCGCGGAGGCCTACGGCGTGCCGTTCCTCGGCGAGATCCCGCTCGACCCGGCCCTCCGCGAGGAGGCGGACGAGGGACGCCCGATCGCGGCAACCGGGACGGACGCGCAGAGGGTAATCTTCGCCCACCTGGCCGCCGCGCTCGCCGACTCCCTCCACCTCGAGCCCGCTCGGGCGACCGATCACCCGCGTCCCTGAGGGACGCCCAACCCGGAGAAGACCAACATGACGAAGACCCGCACGCTCTCGTTCCTCGCCGCCGCCGCGGCGCTCCTGCTCGCCGGCACCGCCCTCGCGGCC
>Ga0335085_10014792_pt1 | contig 11360 bp, 12 predicted proteins | sample Lox_Sample_45_FD_206712 | JGI IMG/M metagenome (GOLD analysis project Ga0335085, IMG submission 206712) | Soil microbial communities from Loxahatchee National Wildlife Refuge, Florida, United States - Lox_Sample_4.5 | ecosystem: Environmental > Terrestrial > Soil > Wetlands | place: USA... | reverse complement strand
ATATGCCGTGGTCAGCGTTCCGGGGATTGCGATGCGCTTGCGCTGAATGAGGTCTTCGGAAAACGCCCGCTTGGCGACGACCATGGGGCCGTAGCCTTCGCCTACGCTGCCGCCGCTGGGCAGCAGGGCATAATGGTTCTGAATATAGGGATAGGCGTGGAAGGAAATCGCGGTGACGTCGTACGTGCCTTCGCCGTCCATAGCCTTGCGGTTCAGGGTTTCGATGTCGCAAAGGGTATGGGTAAAGCGCAGGCCTGGAGTGCGCACTTTATTAGTGGCCAGGCCGTAAAACATGAAAGCGTCGTCAGAGTCGGGACTGTGGGCGACGGTGATTTCGCGAGTCGGAGCCGAAGGACTGCTCATAGGGCCGGATCGTGCGGAAGATTCTCCCGGAAGTGTGCCGCTGGCGGTCATGCCGGTGCATTCTGGCCGCGCTTCCAACCGGTGGCAACGGCTGCGGCTGCGGCGATCTTGAGGACTTCAGCGAACAGGAATGCGAAGAGTCCGAAACGGAGAGCCTGGGTCATCGAGTGGGTGTAAATCCAGAGCCATGAGATGCCAGAGGCGAAAAGCAGCGCTTCGGCCAGCGCTCCGGCGATGGCGGCGCGCGCGAAACTCTTCTTGCCGCGCTCGAAGAGCCAGCCTGCAAGGGCGGCGACGAAGGGATACGCCAGGAGATATCCGCCGGTGACGCCGAACAACTGGGCAATTCCACCCATGCCGTTGGGATTGAAAACCGGCAGGCCTACCGCGCCCTCAGCCAGGTAGAGCAGGAGAGCCGCGAAGCCGCGGCGGCTGCCCAGGGTGAACCCGACCACCAGAACGCCGAAGTTCTGCAGCGTCAAGGGGACGGGAGTGAAGGGAAGGGGAATAGTGATGCGGGCGCAGAGCGCGACGAACAGACTGCCTCCGACCACCAGCGCTGCATTGCGCGCCCACTCCGCACTGCGCGACTCGAGGGTGAGGACCTGGGTAGCTGTCTTCTGCATCTTTGCCGGCCTCCCAATCGCCGGTAGCGACTAATCTTTTCCCGGGTGATCCTTGGAGGCGGCATCCTTGACGTGGCCGCGCACTCGCAGCACGGCTGCGACGCACGCCCACAAAACCGCCCCTGCGCTCAACGCAAGGATGATGTACCACCACATCATCCGCATCGATTGAATAGGATATCAGAACCCCGGCAGAGACATTGTTCTCCCCGTGATCTCGGCGGGCTCGGCGATTTAGGATTTGGGGGTGTGCCGGGTGAAGGGAAATCTTAAAGCGCTGAGAACACGGAGGAACGCCGCCGAGGGCGCGGAGGAATCTGTGTTGGCGGACTCGCCGATTTAGGATTTTGGGTGGCGATTCCTATCGCGAAATGCTATGGGGAAATGCCGGCAGTGCGCAGGTGGAGAGGTGCCGGCGGGACGCCGGCGCTACGGCGGAACTGAGGAATGCCGGCGAGACGCCGGCGCTAGACTAATGCGCCATGTCGTGTTCGATGTCTTCGGCGGTGTGGGGCAGGGAGGCGGTGAGGTCGATCAGCTTTCCGTCAGTATCCACATAAAAAATGTCTTCGATGCGGACGCCCAGCTTTTCCTCGGGAATGTAAATTCCGGGCTCGATGGTGAACACCATTCCCGGCCCGAGGGGAACATCGTAGTCGCCGTCATCGTGCACGCTGAGGCCGACGTAGTGGCCGAGGCCGTGGATGAAATACTTGCCGAGGGAATCTCCGTGCAGGTCTTTGCCGTGAGAGTTGATGTAGTCGTAGGCCACCTGGTAGAGGGAATGCTCGCCGCCGCGGCGCATGGTGGACTTACCAGACTGAAAGGCCGCCATGGCCGCCTGCTGCGCGCCCAGCACGATGTTGTAGATTTCGCGCTGCCGGGCAGTGAACTTGCCGGAAACCGGCATGGTGCGGGTGATATCTGACGCGTAGAGGGAGTATTCTCCAGCGGCGTCCATAACGACAACATCTCCAGCCTGCATGGTTCCTGAATCGTCGGAGTAGTGCAATACAGTCGAGTTGTAACCCGAGCCGACGATCGGCGCATAGGCCGGGCGCTCGCATCCCCGCTTGCCCCACTCGTATTGCAGGAGGGCGGAGATTTCGCGCTCGGTTACGCCCGCCTTGATGGCGTGAATGGCGGCGAATTGCGCGGCGATGGAAGCGTTGGTGGCCTTGCGGATGAGTTCGATCTCGCCAGCGTCCTTGTAGGTGCGGAGAGTGGCAAGCAGAGGCCGCACGTCGAGGTACGAGACGATGGCGAAGGCATTGGCGCGACTCAGCCACTCCAGCGCGGAGGTGGAGTTGGAGACTTGATCCGGCGCGGGCACGTCGGTGTATATCTTGGCCTGTTGGCTGGGCAGCAGCCGCACCAGTTCGTTGCGCAAATTGTCGAGCACTTCGACTTGATCAAAGCCGGTGATCTTGGGGGCGTCGGGATTTTCAGCGCCGAGTTTCGGGCCGGTCCACTTTTCCTGCACGGTGTTGTGCGCGGGCAGAAAGAGGATTTCGGTGTAGGGTCCAGGGGTGGAGTCAGCTCTGGGGCCGGCGGGAACGATCAGCAGCGCCGCTCCCGGCTCCGACCAGCCGGAGAGATAGAAGAAGTTGTTGTCCGGGCGATAGCCGTAGAAGTCGTTGGGGCCTTCGGCCTCGGGAGGGGCGAAGAGCAGTACGGCAGCGCCATCGGTTTTCGCCGCTAACGCCACGCGGCGGGAACGGTAGTCGGCATTAGTCTGGCGGTCAAGGGTCCAGCCCAGTTGGGCCAATGCCAGGACGAACAGCAGAAGGTTGCGAAGCGCGCGTTGTGAAGGTCCCATTTATTTGTTGGTGGTCATGGATTGATTCGCCGCCTGGAAAGTCTCCACGTTCGCTTTGTCAACCAACGATGAGCCGGTGTCCACAAATGCCGGGATGGGGGCGAAGCTGTCTTCCCGCCAGTTCTTATCGAGCGGGGCCACCTTGTGATGGTACAGGTTGTCCAGCATTCTCAGCCCGAAGTTGGCCATGGTGTAGGGTTTCTGGGAAATGGTGGCCGCGATCACACCTTTTTTGATCCAGTCCAGAGTATCAGAATCGGTATCCATGGCGATCACCACTTTGTCTTTGATTCCGTTCTCGTTGAGCACGGTGGCGACCTCTTTGCCCGCCTGCGCTTCCAAACAGACAAAGGCGTTGACTTTGTCCTTTTCCTTGCCCAGGAGTTGGGTAGCGGTGTCGAAGGCTACGCGCGGGTCACCCTTGATGTCCACCACCTGCGTGATCTTAATCTGGGGTGACGAGGCCAGGGCGTCGCGATAGCCGCGCAGCCGCTCCTGAAGATTATTCTGCTCGGGCATGGTGAACACCACGACGTTGCCTTTGTCCTGCAGTTCTTTGGCCAGGCGCTTGCCGCCCATGAATCCGGCCTGGTAATTATTGGTGCCGATGAAGAACAGGCGCTTGCTGGTGGGCGCGTCGGAATCCATGGTGAGAACGGGAATTCCAGCGGCGATGGCCTGGTCGATGTCGTCCTTCAGGAGGTTGGGATCGGCCGGCGCCACCAGAATGCCGGAGGGCTTGGCCTGCACGGCTTTGCGGAATTCTTCGCGCTCGGCTTGTGGATCATAGGTGTCGGGGCCGACGAAATCGGCGCGCACCTTCCATTGCACGGCCTGCTGCATGAATCCCGCCTGCGCGGTCTGCCAGTACGGCACCTTGAGGTTGGCGACTACGAGGAAGTAGCGCTCGCCGGAGTCATGCGCCGAGCCGCAGCTGAGGATCGGGAGCAGCAACAGAGTGAGAGAGAGAAAGCGCAGCAGAATTTTGTGATGCTCGCGCATGGGGTCCTCCTGGAAGATTGTCGAGGTTGGTCCCCGCAACGGGGGCGCGCAAGACGGTAGGGATTCTACCGCGAGAGGCGTAGCGATTGCCACTGGCGACGTTTGCGGGTGTATGCTGCCCAAAACCTTAAAACGCCGGGGACGCAAAGAACTTCCGCCGAGGGCGGCGGAGGATCTTGGCATGCAGGCTCTCTCGGCGACCTCGGCGGCGGCTCTTCGCGAACTCGGTGATTTAGGGTTTGTCCCGCCCGCGCCTCACACTCCGACCGGAAACGGCTTCGTATGGCTCTCGCTGCTGAACGCCAAACTCGAGAAGCGCCCCTGCAGCAGTGACATCAAGCCGGTGTACCAGTAGCCAATGACAAAAAGGACGAGGAAGGGAACGGTGATGTAATTCTCGTTGGTCACCGCATAGTACACCGCCAGCGCGAAATAACCGCCGATCAGCAGCTCCACCCAGGGCACCCAGCCCAGGCGGCGGCGATACTTGCCGGACTTGATTTTGTCCTTGCGTGATTCCACATGGTACTTGGGCGTGCGGGCGAAGGCGGTTTTGTGGCCGACGAGGGCTTCGAGAACAGCGCGGGTGTTGGTGAGCGTGAGCCCGATGCCGAGCGCCATGAGGAAGGGTAAGTACAGCAGTGCGCGATACCAGGTCTTTGGAAACAGCTCACGCTGCGAAACCAGGTAGAAGCTGGAAATGGAAAATGTCGATGCCATAAACAGGGGCAGGTCAATGTACAGCATCTGAAACCAGCCCTGGTAGAAGCGGATGATCATCGCCGGCAGCAGCAGCACCGAGAGCACGATCATCAACGGATAGCTGAGATTGGCCGTCAGGTGGTACCAGGCCTCCAGCTTCACGTGAAACGATTGGTCGCTCTTCAGAACCTGGGGAAGGACTTTCTTGGCGGTTTGGATCAGTCCCTTGGCCCAGCGGGCTTGCTGGGTTTTAAAGGCGGTCATTTCCACCGGCAATTCAGCCGGGCATTCCACGTCCTGCAGGTAAACGAACTTCCAACCTTTGAGTTGAGCACGATAAGAAAGATCGGTGTCTTCGGTCAAAGTATCGTGCTGCCAGCCGCCGGCTTCTTCGATGGCGGTCCGCCGCCAGACCCCCGCAGTGCCGTTGAAATTGAAGAAGACGCTGCTGCGGGCGCGGGCGGAATGCTCCAGCACGAAGTGGCCGTCGAGCAGGATGGCCTCGACCTGGGTGAGGAACGAATAGTTGCGGTTGATGTGCGTCCAGCGAGTCTGCACCATACCAACCTTGGGGTTGGTGAACTGGTGAATGGTGCGCAGCAGGAAATCGGCCGGTGGGACGAAATCAGCGTCGAAGATGGCGATGAATTCGCCTTTAGCGGTCTTCATGCCCTCGGCAAGGGCGCCGGCCTTGAATCCCTCTCGGTTGGTGCGGTGATGGTAGGTGACGGGGAAGCCCTGCGAGGCGTAGTGGTCCACCAGTTCGCGGGCTACTTCTTGCGTTTCGTCGGTAGAGTCGTCGAGGAGTTGGATATCGAGCTTGTCATGCGGATAGTCCAGGCGGCAGATGGCGGCCAGCAGGCGGTCCACGACGAAGCGCTCGTTAAAGATAGGAAGCTGAACCGTGACTCGTGGCAGCTCGGCGAACTGGCTCGCTGGTTCCGTGGTGAAGTTCTTACGCTTCTTGTAATAAAGATAGACAAGAATGTAGCGGTGCATGCCGTACCCCGCCAGCAGCACGAGCACGACGAAGTAGGGAATCAGCAGCGCGAGGTCAAAGGCGTTGACCTGGTAGAGGCCCTGGAAAGTTTTGTCGAGAAAGTGCTGGCGAATATACTGCCCGATGCCGCGCGAGGCCAGAAACACGGCGAGCACACGCGACGGGATGAGTGTGGCGATCAGCGGGGAGTTCCTTACCAGCAGCTTTGCATAGACAAGCTGGATGCCACATTGTACCTGAGAGAGCGAAGAGGTGCGTTCAGCAACGCTACAAAATACTGATTATAGGGCTGTTATGGCGGTAGTCCGGGCTGGTTAGAAAGCTGTAAGTCCGTCACACGCATATGTGACGACCAACCTGGTGTCGTACGCGTTAGAGGCGTATCGTCTCGGTCTAGGCCCCGCTACAGGCCGCCGTCAGACCCAAGGGCTTGGACGGATAGCATTGCTATGCTTAAAATACAAAGCCACGCGGAACTCACTGAGCTTATTCGGCTTGGTGACGGGTTCATCTTTAACGACCGCACGGACCGTAAGATGCTGCATCAAGTGAACTGTGAATCGCTGGAAGTGATGTCCACAAGGGCATACGACAAAGTGTTCTTTCGGGAGTTGGTCGAGGCTAGAAACTAGCTCGATAAAAAGTACGGAAGGAACGGATGGGAAGTGTGCGGTCGGTGCCGCTGACACGTAGGGCAGATGCAGGTTCGAGTCCCGTCAGGTCCAGCCTAGATTGAGGTTCGGCATTAAAGCGTCAAAACCGGAGTGCCTGCGGGGCTGAGGCCCGGGCTCCCCGGCCCTTCATCGGCCAAGAAACAAGCCGGTTAAATCCGGCAAGTCCGCCGCATAACCTAGATAAAGTCCGTTGCTTACCGCATCCGCGACACTCTTCTGCAGTGCGAATGCCGCCGAAAGATGCTTGTTTTCGACGAGTACGACCACTCCGGATACCAACGCAGCACAACGAACAAAGTAAAAATACGTAAGCTGATGGCGTTTCGTTTGAAGGGACTTGGCGTGACTATTGCCTAGATCTGTCAACGATTGCACGAGCTTGCGATACCGTTGGATTTTTTCTTGATCTACGGCTTCGAACATCTCAGTTCAGGAAATATTGCCGGTAGAGCGTGTCTCTTTGGGCCGGGCGGAAGCCGGCGTCGCGGATGATGCGGCGCAACTCTTCTTCGGTGGTGCAATTATTGACGCCGGCCGCGCGCACTACGTTCTCCTCCAGCATCACCGATCCCACGTCATTGCCGCCGAAGCGCAGGCCCATCTGGCAGACTTTCAGGCCCTGCGTTACCCAGCTGGATTGCACGTTGAGGAAGTTGGAAAGGTAAATCCGCGAGATCGCCAGCACCTTGAGGTAATCCACCGCGGTTGCTTCGTCCCAGTGGCGCCCGCCCAGCGCCGTGTGCTGGGGCTGGAAGCTCCACGGAATAAACGCGGTGAATCCGCCCGTTTCTTCCTGCAATTCGTAGAGCCGCTGGAAGTGGTTGATGCGGTGCTCGTAGTTTTCGCCCACCCCGAACATCATGGTCGCGGTGGTCCTCATGCCGAGTTGATGGGCGGTGCGGTGGACGTTGATCCAGTCGTCGGTGAGGCATTTGAGGCGGGCAATCTTGTAGCGGACTTCGTCGTCGAGAATCTCCGCGCCCCCGCCGGGGATGGAATCGAGGCCGGCATCGCGCAGGCGGGCGATAGTGTCGCGAATTGTCAGGCCGCTGTATTCGGCGATGGCAATGATCTCCGACGCCGAATAGCAGTGCAGGTGCACCTTGGGAAAACGCTGGCGGATGCCGCGAAGCATCTGCTCGTGCCAGTCAATTTTCAGATCGGGATGCAGGCCGCCCTGCATGAGCACCCCGGTGCCGCCGAGTTCCACGGTCTCGCGAATCTTGTCGTAGATGGTATCGAAATCGAGAATGTAGCCTTCCTTGGCCGCGGGTCCCTTCAGCGGGCGATAGAAGGCGCAGAAGGTGCAGTACTCGGTGCAGAAGTTGGTGTAATTGATGTTGCGGTCAATGATGTAGGTGACGACACCCTCGGGGTGCAGCCTGCGGCGCACGGCGTCGGCCTCCATGCCGGTGCCGATGAGGTCGTCGGACTGGAAGAGGTCGAGAGCCTGCTGTTTGGTCAATGACATAGGGTCTGCCGCAATTCTAGCGGAGACGGAGTGGTTAGTTCCAGTAAGCCTCGGCGGCTTTTCCCGCAACTGCTTCTCCGCGCCCTCGGCGGCCGTTCTTCGCGTCCTCGACGTTTTAAGGTTTTGGGAGATTGAGGCGAAAGCCTCAAAACGCCGAGATCGCAAAGAACTTTCACCGAGGCCGCAGAGAAATCACACTGTTTTGTGATGGGCGATCTGAGGAGCAGATTCGTGCGCTTTTCTGCCATGCCTAAGGTAGCTGACCACTGACAACAAACCGCCGAAGACCGCCAATCCGACGACGATCCACAGCATGGGCTGGTAGTACCTGGCGAAGAATCTCACGATGTGCCGGCCATAGACGGCGCCCAGCGAGGCGATCACCGTGAAGCGGAAGGCACGGCCGACGCCCAGCGCCCACAGGAACTTTCGCGGCGGATACTGCAGCGCGCCCGCGGCTACCAGGAAGGGAACGATGGGGACCGGCGGAGGCAGCAGCGCGGGGAGTACAACGGCAAAGAATCCCCAGCGCTCGAAATAGCGGTAGAGCCGCCCAGCGGTCTTCTTGGAGAGCCGCCTCTCCACTGCGTGCTTGCCGCCCCTTCGCGCGAGAGCGTAGGTGACGTAGCCGCCCAGCAGTGAGCCAGCCGTGGCTACGGTGGCGTAGAGCGGCCACAGACGGGGATCGCGCGCCGCCAGCCAGATGGTGAGCAGATCCATGCTGCCGGGAAGGGGCAGGGGAGAGTTATCCACCAGGCCGAGCAGAAGCAGGCCGGGTGCGCCCAGACGGTGCAGCCAATGCACCAGCGGAGATGCGAGGAACGTCAGTGGCATTGGCGTCATGATCGGATTAGAGTCAGTCCAACCGGCTTGAGTTGGACGTTACACGGCGGCGGGCGTGGCCGTACCCAGGAATTGCAAAGCCGGAGCGCGCGACAAAACTTTACACTCAGCAGCGTAACGGTAGAACAACTGCAGTCCTTGGATGCACTCCGCATCGAGGTAATAGTGGATATTTTGCGTGAGGTAGGTTGTGACTTCGTGCTCGGTGATCCTCAGACGTGGGCCCCATTCGGAAGCAATCCGCCGCAGGTTTGGTGTTTGCAGGCCGTGATCGCGGGACTGTTGAAATGCAGTTACAAGCCTCGGCTCGGAGGACACCTCAGTAAGCGCGGCCTGCCGCACCGCCCAGAATGCGAAGACGAAGGGCTTGCCGGTAAGGCGAATCCATTCTTCAGCGAGATCGTAGGTCCGGTGGCGTGAGCGGTCCACCCGCAAGGCGGGATCGCCGATCAGCAAGGCGGCATCGTGCTGTTCGAGCATCGCGTCGAGATCAGGCGGCACGGCGGCAAAGCGGCGCTCCCCTCCCCACCATTTCGCGAAAAGAACCTGGAGCAGCGCGACCGAAGTGAGGGAAGAAGTGTCCAGCGCGACTAAGCGAATCTGCTCCAGAGGAACCTTGCTGACCAGCAGGATAGAGCGAACCGCCTGGCGAGAGGCGATGGCGACCTCCGGAATGACCGCAAGCCCCGGAATGGTGGCATAGGCGGCGGCGGGAATGATGCCGATGTCGGCCGTACCCACCTGCAGGCTGGCGGCACACTGCGAAGGAACCGTGTAGTAGATGTCGAAGTCAGCCCCGGCCGGCCCGTGCTCGAAATCCCACAGAAGAGGCGCAGTATTAAGGTAGGAAATAGCAGAAATCCGCAGGCGCCTCATGCCTCAAGGGTAATGTAAACATTGCGATGTGTCATCTGACCTTGACAGCGGTTTTTTCCGGTGTATAGAGTCCGCCGAGAAGCAGTCAGGAGGCCTTTGTGTCCGAAGCCGCAGTGGCGAGGCAGATGGCAGTTCAGGCGAAATCAGAAACCCACACGCCGGAATGGCTGGCGCTGTTGCTCACGCCGGGGCTGGGCCCGACGCGGGCGCGGCGGCTGGTGGAGTTCTTCGGCGGGGTGGAGGGAGTGTTCCGGGCGTCACTGACTGAACTCGAAGCCACCGGAATTCAGGCGGCAGCGGCCCAGTCGCTGGGAACGGGCAGATCGCTGGAGCTGGCGCAGGAGGAAATGCTGCGGGCCACGACGGCCGGCGCGCAAATCGTGACCCCGGACGACCCGGCCTACCCGGCTCAACTGAAGCAAATCTACGACCCGCCGATAGCTCTTTACGTTCGCGGAAGCGTGGAAGTGCTCTCGCAGCCGGGGATCGCCGTGGTTGGAACACGCCACCCTACCCCCTACGGACTGGGCATGGCCGAGCGGCTGGCCTGCGATCTGGCGGCGCGCGGGCTGGTAATTTTTAGCGGGCTGGCGCGGGGCGTGGACGGGGCGGCGCATCGCGGGGCAATCGCGGCGAAAGGCAAGACAGTCGCCGTGTTTGGCACCGGAATAGATGTGGTTTATCCCAAGGAGAACAGCCGCCTAGTGGACCAATTTCTGGCGTTGGGCGGAGCGGTGATCACTGAGTTTCCTATGGCCACATTTGCCGCGCCGCAGAATTTTCCCATCCGCAACCGCATCATCAGCGGAATCTCCATCGGCGTGCTGGTAGTGGAAGCGGCGGAGTATAGCGGCACCCGCATTACTTCGCGCTGCGCGCTGGAGCAGAATCGCGAGGTCTTTGCGGTGCCGGGCAACGTGACCAACAAGAACTCCTGGGGGCCGAATACGCTAATCAAGCAGGGCGCCAAGCTGGTGGCGACCTGGGAAGACGTTTGGGAGGAACTCCCTGCGCCAGTACGACTTACGCTGGAACCGGCGGCGGGGGCTGAATCCTCGCAGGAGGGAACGGCATCATTATTCAAGGAATCTGACCTGCCTCCCCACGAAAAAAAGATCTACGCGCTGCTGAAGGCGGACGAAGCCACGCAGATCGACGAACTGGTCGAGCGCCTGGAACCGGAGTTGTCGTCATCAGAAATTTTCGCGGCGTTGTTCGAACTGGAACTGGCCGGGAAGGTCAGGCAGTTGCCGGGAAAGAATTTTGTGAAAAGCTTTTAGCTCTTAGCTGTTAGCGTTTAGCTCAAAATCGGGATCGGAGGAGTCATGCGCAATTAATAAAGACCTCCAAGTTTGGGAGAAGGCGCACCGCCTTACCTTGGCGGTTTATAAGAGTACGAAAGCGTTTCCGAACGATGAGAGATTTGTTTTGACGAGCCAGACCCGGAGATCTTGTTCGTCCATTCCTGCGAATTTAGCGGAGGGCTGTGGACGAAGGTCGGATGGAGAGATGGCCCGCTTCGTGCAGATTGCGATGGGCTCGGGCGCGGAGCTTTCTTACCATCAGCTCTTGTCACGCGATCTCGGATTCTTGAGCAGCACGGAATATGTGGCGCTCAGCGCTGCGCTGCACGAAGTAATGAGAATGCTTTCGGCAGTCAGCGGAAGACTGCGAGGAACTCCCAAACCAGGGGTGCTTGAGCTAAGAGCCAATGGCTAAGAGCTAAGAGCTGTTTTTGCGATTTCCCGCTGTTCGTGCTAGCTTCGGACAACGAAACATCGATTTGAGGAAAAATTGAGCAAAGGCTTAGTCATCATCGAATCGCCCGGGAAGGCGAAAGCCATCCAGAAATATCTGGGCAAGGGCTACACCGTCGAAGCTTCATTCGGCCACGTCAAAGATCTGCCCAAAAGTACCCTGGGTGTCGATACCGACAACGACTTCCAAACCGAATACATCGTCATTCCCGGCAAAGAGAAAGTTC
>Ga0335085_10014791_pt1 | contig 11361 bp, 7 predicted proteins | sample Lox_Sample_45_FD_206712 | JGI IMG/M metagenome (GOLD analysis project Ga0335085, IMG submission 206712) | Soil microbial communities from Loxahatchee National Wildlife Refuge, Florida, United States - Lox_Sample_4.5 | ecosystem: Environmental > Terrestrial > Soil > Wetlands | place: USA: Florida... | reverse complement strand
CTTCGATGCGAGCAAGTTTCAGCAGGTCGTCGGTGAGCGCGGCGAGGCGGGTGGCATGGTCGCGGATGATCTCGAGGAAGCGGCGATTGTTGCGCGGATCTTCAAGAGCGCCGGAAAGAAGCGTTTCGGAGAAACCCTGAATGGCGGTGAGCGGCGTCTTGAATTCGTGCGACACATTGGCGACGAAATCGTGGCGGATGCGCTCCAGGCGGCGCAGCTCGCTTACGTCGTGAAGAACGAGCACCGCTCCCGAGGGACGGTCGCCGGCGAGAGCACCTTCCAGTGCGATGACCGGCGTGGCAGAGACAGAAAACGTGCGCTGCTGGACGATGCCGGTGGCGATTTCGCTGCGCACGCCTTCTTCGCCGCGGAGCGCGCGGCGAATCAGCCCGACTAGATCGGAATTGCGGACGACCTCGATCACCGGGCGGCCCTCCACCGCGGCGGCATCGAGATTCCACACCTCGGAGAACGCGCGATTGCAGAAAACGATTTTTTCCTGCGCTTCGATGACGGCCACACCCTCGACCATGCTGCGCAGAATCGCACCCGAGCGGTTCCGTTCTCCGCTGAGGGAGCGGATGGTACGGTCCATCCAGGCGGCGGTCTCGTTCAGCGCGGCGGAAAGGTCGGCAATTTCGTCGCGCGGCCCGTCGTCGGGCAGCGGGCGAAAGTCGCCTTCGGCGACGCGGCGCGAAAAATCCGTGAGCCGCTCGATGCGCGCGGCGAAGAGGCGGAAGTACGCGAGAGCGAACATGCCGCCGAGCAGCAGCACGATGAGCGAAGCGACGTAAATCCGGTTGCGCAGTTCGGACACGGACTCTTCGACCTGGGCGAGCGGAAGAGCCAGGCGAATGACCATGGGCGAGGCGCCCGGCGGATCGTAGCGCAGAGCGCGGTAAACAAGATCGCGGTCGAGCGTTGCGCTGTGGCGCACGGAATGTCCGGAGCCGGTCGCAAAAGCGGCCTGAATTTCCGGGCGCGTGAGGTGATTTTCCATCGATTCGGGATCGTGCTGCGAATCCATCAAGACGCGGCCGGTATTGTCGATCAGAGTGACACGCGCGCCGCTGTGGCTCATCCAATCCGTCCACGCTCGCAAATCGGCGGAATCATCCGGGTGCGGGGGACGCGCCTGCGCCACATTCAAGAGAGAGGCAAGTTTATCGTCGGCTGAACGCAGATAATCGCGACGAAGGACGCGAGCAGAGTAGTAATTGACGGCCAGCAGAACAGCGAGCAGCAGGCCGAAATAGGTCAGCCCGAATTTCCAGAAAAGCCTAGCTCGCACGGGTTTCGAAAAGATATCCGGCGCCGCGAATCGTTTTCATGTACATCGGGTGCTGCGGATCGGCTTCGATCTTTTCGCGCAGGCGGCGCACGTAGACATCGACGCTGCGCGGAGTGACGAACCGCTCGGTTCCCCACACGCCGTCGAGCAGCTGATCGCGCGTGAAGACGCGGTCGGGACGCGCCGCCAGAAAATACAGCAGCCGGAATTCCAGTGTGCTCATGGGCACGGGTTTGCCGCCGCGGGTCACTTTATAAGCGGCCGGATCGATGCGCAAGACGCCGATCTCGATGGGCTTTTCCGAAGGCGCGCCAGGTTCCGTGCGGCGCAGCAGCGCCTTCACGCGCGCCACCAGTTCGCGCGGGCTGAATGGCTTGGTCACGTAATCGTCCGCGCCCAGCTCGAGGCCAACGACGCGATCGGCTTCCTCGCCCTTGGCGGTGAGAATCAGAACGGGCAGGCGATTCAAGCCGACATCCTTGCGAACTTCCTTGCAAATTTCGAGGCCCGACAATTTCGGAAGCATTAAATCCAGAATTAAAATGTCGGGAGGAGTCTTGCGGACCTGGGCCAAGCCGGTGGCGCCGTCGACGCTTGCAGCGACGTGAAAGCCGTCTTTTTCCAGGTTGTAGCGAACCAGTTCGATAATGTCCTTGTCGTCTTCGATTACCAGAACACGTTTCATTGATTCTCTTTGTATTGAGATGCCCACAATCTACGGGAAACACGGCCCTGGGCGCAAGCGTGCGATGCGCCGGTTCGGAGCTTTTAACCGGCCGTTAACATCGCTCAGCTTCGCCTGCGTGTGTGGCCCGAAACCCTGGGTCCTGCGGCGGACTGGCCATTCCCATTTCGGAAATTTCCTCTAATTCGCTGTGCGGAAATGGCTTAGTTAGTTACCGGGACCCCGGCCTTCCTGTCCCGTACCGAATGAGATCGTTTCGCCTGGCCAATGGCAGCGGCTTCGCTGCCGATATCACTAATGGCCGTGTGCCGGATGCTGGGTGCGCTTGCGGTCGAGGTGTCGGCAAGTCGCGCTGCCGGCCGCCAAACGCAACTAGCAATCCGAGAACCGGAGCAACGAACGATGCGGAGAGGAAATGGATTCCAGAACTGCGCCCTCGCTATCGCGCAGAAGAGCCTTCGCATCGCGCTAGGCACCGCAATTGCGGCGACGTGCGCTTTGACGTGCCACGCGCAGCAGGCATCCGCTGATCTTGCCGATCGGAGCCTGACGGATTTGATGAACATGCAGGTGACGTCGGTCTCAAAAACCGCGGAGCCGCTTTCGCGAACAGCGGCGGCGATTTTCGTGATCACGCAGGAGGACATCCGCCGCTCGGGCGCGACGAACATTCCGGACCTGCTGCGCATGGTGCCCGGAATGAATGTGGCGCAGATCAACTCGAATACCTGGGCCATCAGCGCGCGCGGATTGAACGGGCAATTCAGCAACGAGCTGCTGGTGCTGCTCGACGGAAGGAATGTTTACACGCCCACATTCGGCGGCGTGTTCTGGGATGTGCTGGATTTGCCGCTGGAGGATATCGAAAGGATTGAAGTGATCCGCGGGCCGGGCGGATCGGTCTGGGGTTCGAACGCCGTGAACGGCGTGGTCAATATTATTTCGAAGAAAGCGGCGGACACGCACGGCGCGCTGCTGGTGGGTGGCGCGGGAAACGTCGACGAAGGCTTCGTCACGACCCAATATGGAGGGAGTCTCGGCGATCATACGGATTTCCGGGTCTTCACGAAGTATTTTAACCAGAATCAATTCGACAATCCGGCCGAGGGAGGCGGAGCCGATGGCTGGCACTTGTTTCGCGGCGGATTTCGAATCGATTCGCAACTGACGGAACGGGATTCGCTGTCGGTCGAAGGTGACATCTATACCGGCCGGGACGGCGACCCTGCTCTGGTTCTGACGTCGCTTTTCGCGCCGGGTCCTACCGCGGAAGACATGCAGACGGATTTGTCGGCCGGATTTCTAGAGACTACCTGGAGACATACGTTTTCCAATCGCTCGGACACCAAGCTGCAGGTTTCCTACGACACCTACGAGCGAGATGACACGCTTGGCGAGGGGCGCACCACTTTCGATCTGGATTTCCAGCATCACATCGCCTGGGGCGAGCGGAACGATCTGGTTTGGGGGCTCGGCTTCCGGGACTCGCGTTCAGGCTCCACGGGATCGCTGATCATTTCGCTGAACCCGGCGAATCTGACCACGCAGCTTTACAGCGGGTTCGTGCAAGACGAAATTGCGCTGGCCCCGAACCGTTTCTACGTCACGATCGGCACCAAGCTGGAGCACAACTATTTCACCGGCTTCGGCTTGATGCCGACGATGAGCGCCAGCTATTTGCTGAGCGACGACCGGATGGTTTGGGCGGCCGTCTCTCACGCGCTGCGCACACCGGCCAGCACCGACGCCACGGAACGCGTGAACGTGGGCGGATTCATTCCGACGGCCGGCCTCCCGGTCGCCTTCAGCGTGTTCGGCAATCGCGATTTCGAAGACGAGGCGCTGATCGCTTACGAGCTGGGATACCGGACCACGATCTCACCTCGGCTCTCGCTGGATTTCGCGGCGTTTTACAACGACTACAACGATCAGCAGACAACCGAGCCGCAGCCATCGTTCATCGAAACGACGCCCGGGCCGGAGCACATCGTGATGCCCCTCACCTTCGAAAACCTGATGCACGGCGAGGAACACGGCATCGAAATCGCGGCGGATTGGAAGGTGATGCCGCGCTGGACGATCGCTTCCGCCTACGACTTCGCGCGCATTCATATGGATCTGAACCATGCCAGCCGAGATACCGACACGGTGGCGGAAACGGACGGCAGCGATCCGCACGTGCAGGCGCAACTGCGCACGCACGTCGAGCTGCCGCGCGGATTCGCGTGGGATGCCTCGGCGCAATTTGTGGACCGGCTGGTCGAGCAGGGAGTTCCCTCTTACACCCGCGTCGACACGAGCCTTTCGTGGCAGTGGAAAGAGCGGCTTTCGCTGAGCGTGGTGGGCCAGAACCTGGCGCAGGACCGGCATTGGGAATTTCTCGATCCGCAGGGAAATACCCGCTCGACCGAAATCAAACGCGGGGCGTACGGAAAGCTAGCGTGGAGGTTCTAGTGCGGAAACGCACGATCACTGGCGCGGGTGCCGTCCTAATGCGCGCCGCCTGGCTCTTGCTGCTCGTTGGCGTGGCCGCGAGCGCGCCGACGACCCGCGCGCAGGCGGCGACTCCCGGGGAGTATCAGCTGAAGGCTGCCTTCCTTTTCAATTTCGCCAAATTCATCGACTGGCCTCCCGCGAGTTTCCCGGGCCCGCAGGCGAGTTTTTCAATATGCATTCTGGGCGTCGATCCGTTCGGCCACTCGATGGACGAACTGCTGCAGGGCAAGACGATCGCCGACCGGCGCGTCTCGATCGAGCGCAGCAAGCAGGTGGCGGATGTGCGGCACTGCCAGATGGTGTTCGTGAGCTCGTCCGAGAAATCGCGCGTCCGTGAAATTCTCGACGGCCTGAGAGGGACGAGTGTGCTGGTCGTGGGCGAAACCGACGGCTTTGCTGCCGCGGGCGGAGCGATTCAATTCGCGATCGAGGACAACCACGTCCATTTCGTGATCAACACCGACGCCGCGGAACGCGCCGGATTGAAAGTGAGCTCGAATTTGCTTTCGCTCGCGCACGTGGTCCACGACGGCGAGAAGAACGACAGGAGCTGAAATGCGCGCGGAACGCCGCGTTTCCATCGGACAAAAACTCACCCGAGTGATACTGGCGACCTGCGGCGTAGCGATCCTGATGGCAGGAACGGCGCTCGCGGTCTACGACGCCGTCGCTTTCCGCACCGCCATGGCCAGCGACCTGGCTTCCGTGGCCGGCATCGCGGGATCGAACAGCACCGCGGCTCTTTCATTTTCCGACGCGCGCGCCGCCCGCGAGACGCTGAACTCGCTGCGCTCTGAACCGCACATTCTGGAAGCCTGCATCTACGCCACCGACGGAACGGTTCTCGCCAAATATTCCCGGCCGGACGTGAATCCGGACTTCATGCCTCCGAAGCGTCGCGATTCCGACATCGAATTCACGGCCGAAACCGCCAGCCTCTTCCAGCCGATCTGGCTGCATGGAGAGCGCGTGGGAACGATTTACGTGCAATCCGATCTCGGTGCGCTGTATGCGCGAGTGGCGCGCTTCGCGGTAATCGTGCTGGTCGTGATGCTGGCGTCGTTCGTCACCGCGTTCCTGCTGGCCTCGCGGCTGCAGCGCGTGATCTCGGAGCCGGTGCTCGAGCTGGCGCGTACCGCGTTGGCCGTTTCACAGATCGAGGACTATTCGCTGCGCGCCACCAAAAGCAGCGAGGACGAAATCGGCGATCTGGCCGACCGCTTCAATGAAATGCTCAGCCAGATCCAAGCGCGCGACAGCGACCTGCAAGCGGCGCGCCGGGAACTGGAAGTGCGCGTGGACGAGCGCACGCGCGAACTGCGCAGCGAAGTGACCGACCGCAAACGCGCGCAACGCGAGCTGGAAGAGCGCAAGACGTTCCTCAACTCCGTGATTGAAAACAGTCCGGTCGGCATCGTGGCCACCAGCCGCGACGGCGGCGTGCAGATGTGCAATCCGGCGTTCGAGCGAGTCTTCGGCGTGCGCCAGGCGGACATACTTTCGCGAAGCCTGCGCGACGTGGTGGGTTCGGGAGAACTGAACGCGGAGATCGAAGCCAACCATCGCGCGATTTTCAGCGGGCAGGCCACGCACGTGGTCTCTCGGCGCGCGCGCAGCGATGGCACGTTGGTGGACGTCGAGGCGTTCGCCGTCCCCCTCTTCACGGACGGCGTAATGACCGGCGCGGTGGTGCTCTACCAGGACATTACCGAGCGAATTCTCGCCGAGAAAACGCTGCGGGCCGCGAAAGAAGCGGCCGAAGCGGCCAGCCGCGCCAAGAGCGAATTCCTGGCCAATATGAGCCACGAAATTCGCACGCCGATGAACGGAATCATCGGCATGACCGAGCTGGCGCTCGATACCACTCTGACTCCCGAACAGCGCGAGTATCTGGGGCTGGTGAAAACGTCCGCGAATTCGCTGCTGACGCTGATCAACGACATTCTCGATTTTTCCAAAATCGAAGCAGGCAAGCTCGATATCGAAATGATCGACTTTTCTTTCCGGCAGAGCCTGGGCGAGACGCTCAAGACGCTCGCGTTCCGCGCGCACGGCAAGGGGCTGGAGCTGGCCTGGCGCGTGGCGCCGGGAGTCCCGGAGCGGCTGCGCGGAGATATCGGGCGGCTGCGCCAGGTGCTGGTGAACCTGCTCGGCAACGCGTTGAAATTCACGGAGCGCGGCGAAGTGGTGCTGGAAGTAGAGACCCAAACGCAGGACGAGCGCGGCGTGGAGCTCGAATTCCGCGTGCGCGACACCGGCATCGGAATTCCCGCCGACAAGCAGACCATGATTTTCGACGCTTTCACACAAGCGGACAGCTCCTCGACGCGGCTGTATGGCGGCACGGGACTCGGCCTGGCCATCACGGCGCGCCTGGTCGCTTTGATGGGCGGCAAAATCTGGGTCGAAAGCGAAGGGGGAAAGGGCAGCGTTTTTCACTTCACCATCCGGTTCGAACCGGCCGAATCGGCGGTGGAACCGGTGCTTCCTTCCGATCCCGGGGCGATTCACGGGCTGTCCGCGCTGGTGGTCGACGACAACGAGACCAATCGCCTGATCCTGAGCGAAATGCTGGCCGCGTGGGGAATGAAGATCACGACCGCTGCCAGCGCGCGATCGGCGCTCAAGGAACTTGCGCGCGCGCATCAAGCGGGTTCTCCAGTCGGGCTGGTGATCACCGATATGCAGATGCCGGAAGTCGACGGCTTCGCATTGTGCGAGGCCATTCGCGGAAACGGTGATTTCGGTGGCGTTCCGATTTTGATCCTGAGTTCCAGCGTCGGGCCCGGCGAGTCGGCGCGATGCACCGAACTTCGGATTGCGAGCCATCTGATGAAACCCGTGCAGCCGTCCGAATTGCTGGATGCCGTGCTGGCGGCGGTTTCGCATAAGGGCGGAGCGCCTCGTTCGCAAGACTTGATTCCCGGAGCTTTCCAGGCGGCGGGATTGAGACGAAGGATTTTGCTTGCCGAAGACAACGCCGTGAACCGCAAATTAGCCGTGGCTCTGCTTGAAAAGCGCGGATTCACGGTCGTCGTCACGGAAAACGGCCGCGAAGCCATCGAAGCGCTCGAACGCGAACCGGTCGACCTGGTGCTGATGGACGTGCAGATGCCCGTCATGGATGGCCTGGAAGCCATGCGCGCTATCCGCATAAAAGAGCAAAGTAGCGGCGCTCACCTGCCGATCATCGCTCTAACGGCGCACGCCATGAAAGGCGATCGGGAACGCTGCCTGGCTGCGGGCGCGGACGATTACGTGACCAAGCCGATTCGATTGGGGGAATTGCTGGCAGCCATGGACCGGGCCACTACCATGCGCGTCGACTCCAAAAAAACGAAACCCGATTCCGCGCCCCGTGCGCCAGCGCCCGCCGCGAACGCGCCGTCCGCTTCCTCCCGTCTCGATCTGGCCGTGGCGCTGGATCGCGTCGAAGGCGACCGCGAGCTGCTCGAGGAAATCGCGCGGCTTTTCGCCGAAGAGTGCCCCGCTTTGATCGACTCGATCCGCCGCGCCCGGCACGCGAACGATTGGCCCGAGATGCAGCGCGCGGCGCACACCTTGAAAGGGGCGGCTTCCAACATCGCCGCGATGAAAGTCGCCCAAGCGGCGCTGGCGCTCGAAGCGCAGGCTCGCAGCGGCGTGCCGGGCAAGGTCGACGACCTGATCTCGGCTCTCGCAGCGGAAGTCGATCTCGTGCTCCCCGAGATTGACGCGCTGTGCCGCAAAGTCGCCCAGGGTAACGAACCGTAAAATGTCGCCACAGGGAACCCAGCCCCGCAGAATTCTTATAGCCGACGATGATCCTGTGTCGCGCCGCCTGCTGCAATCCTTCCTTGAAAAATGGGGTTATGACGTGGTGCCCGCCGCAGATGGTGAAATCGCCCTGCGCCTTCTAGAAAAAGAAAGCGCGCCCACCCTCGCCATTCTGGATTGGATGATGCCGAAAAAGAACGGCCTGGAGGTTTGCGCCCGCGTGCGCGAACGGCCTGGGCGCGCCTACGTCTACATCATCCTGCTGACCGCGCGCACCCGGAAAGACGACTTGCTGCAAGGCCTCGAATCCGGCGCGGACGACTACCTCACCAAACCGTTTCATGCCGCCGAGCTGCGCGCGCGCCTGCAGGTAGGGCTGCGAATCCTGGAATTGCAAACAGGTTTGATTCAGGCGCGGGAGGAACTGCTTTTCCGCGCCACACACGACGAGTTGACCGGGCTGGTGAATCGCCGCGTAATCATCGAAGCCATCGCGCGCGAACACTCGCGCAACATCCGCCACGGAGGAACGTTCGCGGTCATCGTGCTCGATCTGGATCATTTCAAGAGCGTCAACGACACCCACGGGCATCTGGCTGGTGATGCGGTTTTGAAGGAAGTTGCGCGCCGTATGGCGGTGGGGCTCCGCCCATACGACACCGTAGGCCGCTACGGCGGCGAGGAATTCGTGATCGTGGCGCCGTCGTGCGATAGGGAAGGAGCCTCGCGGCTGGTCGAGCGGATTCTCACCATGATCCGCTCGAAGCCGGTGGACGCGGCGGACTGCAGCGTCGCCGTGACCGCGAGCTGCGGCATTTCCATCAGCCACCCAGGCAAGTCCTTGGATGCAAGAGCCCTAATGCGTCTCGCTGACGAAGCCCTGTACCGCGCCAAGGACAATGGCCGCAACCGGGCTGAATTCGCCGTGGAGCCGGAGCTCATTCAGTCCGGCTGACGGCGATTCGTGCGAGGTGGGAGCGGGGTCCGGTGTTTCGCGGAGAAGATTCCACTCCCCATCACCGTATGGCACTCCATACGTGAGCGTACGGCGCCACAAAGCTCGATTTTTTGAACTTGCGCGTGCAAACCGATTCGCGCGCGGCCATTTTTGGTGTACATTCAGAATGTAATTCGATTGCAAGCACTCCTGTGCCGTTCCCGGGACGCGCCCGGACGAGGTCAGGCAATGAATCCCACCAAATCAGCGCCAGCTTCCGCGGGCGATGTCCCTGCGGGCGAGCGACGCGACACTCTATCGATCACCGATAATCGGACCGGCAAGCAGTACGAAATCCCGATCAAGAACGACACCATCCGCCCCATCGACTTGCGGCAAATCAAGGTGCGCGACACCGATTTTGGGATGATGACGTACGATCCGGCGTTCGCGAATACCGCCTCGTGCCAAAGCAAGATCACCTATATCGACGGCGACAAGGGAATCCTCCGCTACCGCGGCTATTCCATTGAGGAATTGGCGGAGAAAAGCTCCTACACCGAGACGGCCTACCTGATTCTTTACGGCGAGCTGCCCACCCGGTCGCAATTGAAGGACTGGAATTACCACATCACGCACCACACCTTCATTCACGAGAGCATCAAGAAATTTCTGGACGGCTTTCATTACGACGCGCATCCGATGGGCATGCTGATTTCCACCATCGCCGCGCTTTCCACTTTTTATCCCGACGCCAAGGACATCTTCAGCGTCGATTCCCGCCGAAAGCAGACCTACCGGCTGATCGGCAAGATGCCCACGGTCGCGGCGTTTGCCTACCGGCATTGCCTGGGCATGCCGTTCGTCTATCCCGACAACGAGCTGAGCTACTGCGGCAATTTTCTGAACATGCTCTTCCGCACCACTGAGTTGCAATACCGCCCGAATCCCACGCTCGAGCGCGCGCTCGATATTCTCTTCATCCTCCACGCGGACCACGAGCAGAACTGCTCCTCCACCGCGATGCGCGGCGTCGGCAGTTCGCACGTCGATCCCTATTCCGCCACCGCCGCGGCCACCGCCGCCCTGTACGGCCCGCTTCACGGCGGTGCCAACGAAGCCGTGCTCCGCATGCTGGTCGAAATCGGCGACGTGAAAAACGTCCCTGCCTACGTCAAGAGCGTGAAAGCCGGCGAAAAGCTGCTCATGGGCTTCGGACACCGCGTCTACAAGAATTACGACCCGCGCGCCAAGATCGTGAAACGCATCGCCTACGAAGTGTTCGACATCATGGGGCGCAACCCGCTGATCGATATCGCACTCGAATGCGAACGCATCGCGCTCGAGGACGAATACTTCGTCTCGCGCCGCCTCTATCCCAACGTGGATTTCTACACCGGCCTCATCTACCAATCGATGGGCTTCCCGATGACCATGTTCCCCGTCCTGTTCGCCATCCCGCGCACCTCCGGCTGGATCGCGCAGTGGGAGGAAATGCTTCGCGACGCCGAGCAGAAGATCGCGCGTCCCCGGCAGGTCTACCTGGGCTACGATTTGCGGAGTTATATCCCGGTTGAACATCGGGGCTAGGCGCATCCGGCTCTCTTGCTTCGCCTGAAATTCGCCAAACACGCCAAACCGTGCCGATTTGGTGCGCTTCCGTCGCCTCTGCTACACAGGTCGAAAAGGGTTGCATAACCTCGCAATCTCTGGCAAAACACTCGTGCGCCAGAGGGTGGCCCCACGGATGAATATATCCACGCGTCAGGTCCAGAACGCTTCCATTGTCGATGTAACCGGCGACATCACGCTCTACAACACGCCCGAAGTCCGCAAGATCCTGATCGAATTGCTCAAGGAAAAGCAGGCCAAGCGTGTGATCGTGAACTTGCAGAACGTCAAATACATCGACAGCGCAGGAGTCGCATCGCTGGTGGAAGGCCTGAAGATCTCGCGCGACTTGAAGAGCGGCTTCGCCCTGTTCGGACTGAGCCGGACCACGCGCGAAGTGCTCGAACTCACGCGCCTGCTGAAAGTCTTTGAAGTCCACGACACCGAGGAGCAGGCTCTCGCCGGAGGCGCGGGCGCGAAATAATTCTCCGCCCTGTCCGAATCCCCATGCCCTTTCTGGATAGCATCGGCGAAGCCACCATCGACGGAGTCGCCTACGTCGGCAGCCTCACCAAACTCTCGATC
>Ga0335085_10014790_pt1 | contig 11362 bp, 9 predicted proteins | sample Lox_Sample_45_FD_206712 | JGI IMG/M metagenome (GOLD analysis project Ga0335085, IMG submission 206712) | Soil microbial communities from Loxahatchee National Wildlife Refuge, Florida, United States - Lox_Sample_4.5 | ecosystem: Environmental > Terrestrial > Soil > Wetlands | place: USA: Florida... | reverse complement strand
ATTTCCGGGATGGCGTCGTGCAAATCCTGCACACTGTTGATAGGCGACTGCTCATTGTACGCCTTCAAGTCTCCAGCCGCGCGTTCTAGCGATGGCTTGAAATTGAGGAGGCTTGTACGCGGCGAGATGCCTTGGGTCAGAAGTTCCTCTCCAGTGGAAGCCAATCCGAAAGGATTGCCGATTGTCCTCCAGCCGGAGCGAATAGCGCCAGGAACCGCTTCCGCGGCAGCCGGGACCGCTCCAGCGCCCTTCTCAATAACTGCGGCAGCAGGCACAGCAGCGATTGTCCCCAATCCTCCAGCCACATCTCCGCTCTGAAGTTGCTCTGTGGCATGGCCCATGAGCGGCCCAAGAATCGGGATAACGGAGTTGAGTCCCCGGGCAAGCCCGGCAATCTTGTTGCCCGCGCCTGGCGTGTGATAGAGGCGATACGCTTCATCAATCTCATGCTGAACGGCGTCGGACTGCGCCGAAGCGAGCAGCTTCGCGGATTCGATGGGGTGCATGGCGGCAAAGGCCGGTCCTTCCAAGTAGTCGGAGAGCTTTGGAGGGGCGCCTGTTGCGGCGCCGAAACTCTGGATGAATCGTGTTAGCGGACCGGGCGCAGGAGTCTCACCAGTGCCAGCGCCGGAAGAAGTGCCCCCGGAAGAATACTTAGAGAAATCAATGCTAGGAGCAGCAGCAGGCTGCTGATACTTGCTCCAATCAATCTGGGGTTCATCGGCCATTTAGGGTTTGACCTCGTAGCCTGCGGCCTTTGCCTGCCGCGTTGCTTCCTCGATGGAAACATTATGATCTTTCGCGGCCTGCTCGATTTGAGACTGAGTGAGAGTCTTAACACCGCCGCCTCCCGCCGCGCCTGTTTGCCCAAGTCTCCCCTTAATCTGCCCGATTTGGTCCTGATAGCTCATACGACGGTTCGCCATGTCCTGCTTGAGCGTGTCGGCAAGATGCAGGATTTGCCCCACGGTTGCGCTCTGCGGAATGAAATCGGCTACTTCACGACGGGCAGTGTCGGAGAGCTGTCCCGAAAGTCCGGGGCTGGATGTGACTTTCGCAATTTCGTTGATGGCTACCTGCCGCGCCGCGTTGAAGTTCGCCTGGTCCGATGAGCCGAGCAGGTTCGCGGCTGTACGCAGAGGAGCGTTCACAAGTGGAACCCCGGAATCAATCGCCTTCCGCGCCAGTCCCGTGAACATATCCAGGTTCTTCACGGCTGTCTGCTCGAAGGCTGAAACCTGGTCGAGATTCGATTGCAGCGCCTTGAGGGATGCCGTGTTCGCATGGTAGGCTGCGCTTCCTGCGGCCAGCGATTCTCCGGGATGAATCTGGCTTGCCCGCTCCATGATTTGGCGGCTCAGTGCCAACCCTGCGGCACTACGTCCCACCGGAGGAAGCTGCCCGGTCTGGAAATACTTCTCCGCTTGCTGGTCAATCGCCGCTTGGTCGAGTCCTCCTGTGGCTCCCCCTGCCAAGTTGAAGTTGAACATGGGCACAAGCGTTTTCATCTTTTCGTAGCCCTTGATGAAGGCCGAATCGGCATCGGATAGTTTCCCGCCTTGCGCGATTTGCGTCTGTAGATTCACGTACTTCGATTCGAGCTGAGCCGGAGTCATTACCCCGCCGCTTACGTCGCGCACTTCTCCTGTGCGGCTATTGACCATCGCCCCGATTCCGGGGAAATCCTTCCATTCCTTAGACGCAGTGTCCCGTTCCTTCATGGCCTGGTCAAACTGTTCTTTTTGTCCGAGCAGGGACTTCTTGAACATATCGAGGGCGGGGCCGATACGTTGTGGGTCGTTGGTCGAAGCAAGCTGGTCAATCATGTCCGCATGCTGCTTGTCGAGATACCCTCCCGCGAGTGCCGCGTTCTTCTCCGTCTGCAAGGCGTTGATAAAATTCGGGTCGCTCGGGTCCGGCAGGGCATTCAAGTGGCCCAGAAGCATGTCGTTTTTCTTCTGGGCGGTCTCCAGATTCTTTGCCCCTGTCTCGGCATCGTTCTTGGCGATGTTGGAGAGCTTTTCCTGCTGGCCCAGGATGACGTTCTTGAGGCCGATGACCGCCTGTGAAGAACCCCCATGCTTGACGATGAGAGGAAGCAAGTCATCGTAGCTCTTGCCGTCCCATTCGTGCATCGCGGCAGTCGTGGCTTGCTGGTCGTTAATTTGTTGCTGGCGAAGTTGGTTTTCCTGGCCGAGCGCCTGTTGGCCAAGCACTTGACTCTGCTGCTGGCCGATCATGCTTTTGATGGACAGAGCCTTGGCGTACTCGCTGAGAGGATCAGCGGGGGGACGAAGCTGATTCGCCGCAGAGGGGAAGGCGCCCATTACGTGACAATCCCTCCACCGATGTCAGGAGTCGTAGTTGGCTTGAGAAGGTTCTGAAGGGCCAGAATCCCCCCGATGCTCCCTACACTCCCTGTCAGGGCGTTGGCTGCGCCTGTGTAACCGGAGGCCGTCTGGTAGGCAGCGTTCTGGATGTCGGAGCCAATCTGCGCCCCAGAGGTCAGGTTGATGTTTGCGACGTTTCCAGCCGCAGCCTGCCCCTGATTCCCAAGAGTTGTCGTGGCTGTTTGACCTGCTCCAGCGACTCCCGCCAGCCGGTTGTAGGTGTTGGCCTGGTTGTTCTGGAAGATGTTGTACGCCTGCTGGTACTGGGTCAGGGCGCGGTTGAATACGTTCGAGTATTCGTTCGAGGCGTAGTCCTGCGCGTAGTTAGTCAAGTCACGCGCCGTCCCCCCGGCCAGGACTCCACCCCGGGCTGCTGCCGAGTTCTCAAGGGTCTGCTGGCCGAGTTGCAGCCGCGCCAGATAACCCGGGTCCGTTGTTTCGTTGAGTTGGGGGGCTTGGAAAGTATCAGTCCAAGGCGTGAGCAATCCCTGTCCGGGCGTTGAAGTCAGACCAGAGAGCGTGTTGATTGCCCCGGTCCCGGCAGTGACCCAAGGCTGCGCTCTTTGGACGTTCTGATTGTACTGCTGCTCTTGGAACTGGAGAGCGTTCTGGGCTTCCTCGTACTGGAGTTGGGCTGCGCTCTTGGCGGCATTGGCCTGAACGTTGGCGCCGTAGATAGACGCTCCCGCCCCCACGAGTCCGGTTGCCCCGATGATTGCTGCCGTTGCTCCCGTCCCGAGGCCCATTAGCCCTCCCTGAACGACTTCGTGAATGCCTTGTCGGTGAACCGCCAGCCCATCTTCTCGAACAGGTCCGAGTGGTCCTGATGCACCTTTGTGGACAGGTAGGCTTTGACCACTCCGCGTGCCCTGAGCGTGCGCTCGACTTCCGCCAGCATCTTGGCCCCGGTCCCTCCTATCCGGTAGTCCGGGTGGATGAAGTACATGTCCGTGAACGCCATCGGCCCTGCGTCTTTATAGTGCATGTGCGGCATCACTATGGCTAGAAAATATCCGACCAGTCGTCCCTCATCCCGAACAGTCAGGATGTGCAGCATATCCAAGGCGTCAACACTGGCGAAGCGTTCCTCGTTCACTCCGAGGGGAATCCACTCCTGGTCAAGAGCCAGTTCCTTCCAATGAATCGTAATCAAGGGCTGACAGTCCTGCCAGAACTGCGCCCATCGTTCGAGTTGGTAGGTGAGGCTCATTCTTCACCGAGTTCCTTGAGCACGTTCACAAGGTCTTGCACCGTGTCGAGCCTGTAAATCAGTTCGTTCGGAACCTTGCGGATGGAATTGGCGATAGCGGCCAACATGCACAGGAACTCCATCGAATCGAGGCCCAAGGCATCGAAACGGGTGTCGAGAGCTACGGACTGGCCGACATCCTCCGAAACCACCGAGATGACTCTCTCCTCAAGGCTCATCAAAACGCTCCCAGGGGAACGCGGCGCCAGAGATTCGTTCCGATACAGATGTACAGGAAATTCGCGTCATAGGCAATCTGCCCGGCGATGCCGGTGCTGGTAGAAGAAGCGGGAGCCGCCACACCCCCAGCGGGTGAGCGCATGGCCTGATACCAGTTCGTCAGGGTCTTGGAATCAATGTCCTTGATCCGCCCTGAACTTGGCGGCGGTGCGACGGTTTGCGCCATCCTAGCTGGCCTTTCCGATACTCGCCACAAGCCGTTCTTGAGGCTTGTATCCGGGGTCCGCGTTCAGGTAGCCGTCAATGACCCGCCAGGGAATCGGGTCTGTCACGGAGATTTCGTACACCCGGTCCCGCGCCCTGCCAAGTCTTGAACGCCGTACCCGGTGGCGATACCGTCCCGCTTGTCCGGCATCGAGCGGGTACTCATTCGACCAGGTATGGGCGTAATCGTTCGACCAGCGCAGCATCACCTGTGGCCCTCGGGCGTTTCCCGCCCCGTCTACAAGCGGAGGCTGAGGTCCAAGCCCTGTCTCGATGTCCAGAACCAATTCGTTGTGGAACATCCAGTGATTCTCAATGGAGATGTGGGGAGAACGCCGCACCCTCTTGATTGCGTTCCCGCTGTCGTCGTAGAGCGAAATGGACATCTGGTAGATGTTCCCGCTTCCCGGGTCGCCTACCAAGTGCTTGCCGAAGGCGAACACATGGTTCTGGCTCTTATGGGCCGAGAACATCGCGGTTGAGACGTTCCAGTACCCGCGTTCATGCCACATCCCGGTTGCCACGTCATAGACCCACGTCTTTTGAGCCGTGGGGAAGAAAAACACCGCGAAGGCATGGCCCTGGTCCTGGTAGGAATAGACAACGCAATCGTTGATGACCGGATAGCCTTGAATTGCATACTCGATGGCGTGATTTGAGATGCGGGTGGGAGTGTAGCCCGAAAGTCTCCGGGCCACTCCTGCTCCACGTTCGTCCTGATCGAGCCAAAACACCGAGTTGTCCAGACGGCAGTTTGCGAACGGCGAAACAATGCCGTTTTCAATCGTTCCGCTCGGGTCCACGTCCAGGATGTTGAGGCTTCCTGAATCATAATAGGTGGTCGAGCGTTTCTTCCCCTGCACGGAAAGGCGCCTTTGATTGACGATGAACGTCTGCACGTTGTCGCTAAACACCGAGACGATGATTTTCTGCAAACCCGGCCAACTCGTTGCATCAAAGAGCGTCGAGATGTAGAAGGTCTGGGAGTTCCGAAGTAAGACAAGAAAGAACCCATCTAGGAATTCCACGATGCTCGGCTGGCCGTATGCCCCGCTGGGCAGGGAGAAATTGGAGTTCGGCACCTGCACGAACGACCCTGCGACTCCGCTCCCAAGCGCGATTCCTGTCTGCGTTTGAAGCTGATAGACGTAGAGGTTTCCCCCGGAGGCGATGAGCAACTGCTCGGGAGAAGCGACCATTGAGGCGGGAATCTGGTCGTTGGTCACCGGGGCGATGATGGTGTAGGAGCCATCGGACTTAACCTCGCAGAACGTCGCGCCAGCGATGGCGAACGAACGCCCGTTGATTTCCAGTTGGGCACGAATGGGGGCATCGGGAATCGTGGTAAAGACTTTCGTGCCTGGCGTGGGATAGAGCGCCATCTGCGCCTTGCCGGTTCCGCTTTCGATGATTTCGGGATACCAGTTGCGCGTCACCTGACAGTCTGCCGTCAGGCTCTGGCTCTGGTATGAAGGTCCGATGAGGCCGAATCTAGCCATGGGCTACTCTATCAGAAAAGGTGAATCGTCACGCCGGTTCCCGTCACGCCTTGGATGGTCGTGCCTGGTGCCGGTGCCCCTTGCAGTGGGTCAGGGTAGGTGTAGGGTGTATAGCCCGCCGGGGGTCCGGTCAGGAAGAAGTCGGTATTGAGCGTGATCAGTCCCGCAGGAAGGTTTGAGTCAGCCACAATCATGGGATTCGGCAGCCCAGAGCCTGAATTGTTCCAGGCGTAGCTTCCGTACACTACCTGCCCACCCGTGCAGCCCGAGCAGTCCCGTGGAGGGTAACCCCCGGCGAATGTCCCTCCATGCGTCCCTGCTCCGTCCACGTAGTAGGTGCAATCCACGCCGGTAGAGCAGGAGGTATCAGGAGCGCCTGACTTGAAGCCCGCGTTCGTACCCGGAGAGCCGGGAGCCGGTGACGCGCCTCCCCCGATGTTCGTCCATGTGCAGGTATTGTCGCTGACAGTGCTCGGTGGATAGAACGTCTGTCCCCACGATGCTGGCTCCGTTCCGTTGCTCGTGCAGTTCGAGGTGGACATATAGTTGAACCCGCCCGAATTGGGGATGTTTGAGCCTATCCCGAGGTTCCCGGTTTCGGTAAGGGTGCAGCTTGAGACGGACCCGCTGGGCGAGCCGGTGAAGGTCGCGGTAATGGTCGTAGCGTTCGCCGTGCTCACTGTGAATACAGGAGTGCCGGAACCGGAATTATAGTTGTAGCTCGACCCGCTGCATCCTAGAACGTGGAAGGTGGTCCGTGAGGCCCATGCCGTCGCAAATGTCCCCGTGAATGTGGCTGTGCTTCCGCTGACCGAGCCTGTCGCTACCGGGGCCGCGCCTGGACCGATGATGCAAGGAGACGATGCCGAGCAGGTGTAGGAATGCGATGCCTGCCAGTCGGCGGCACTGACCGTCACCACATCGGACAGGGAGTTCGTGCTGGTCGTAGAAGCTGGCGTCCAGTTGATGTATTGATTCCACGTCCCCCACGATTGGGAGGATGCCTGCCCGGAGGCCCGGAGATATTGAAGCAGGATGGCGGTGCAGAGATTCGACGTGAAGGTGTTGTTGTAGAACAGCAACACTCCCCCACGGGTATTCATCATCGCTTCGTTGCTTCCGCCGAGCTTCGGGCAACTGTTGATGGTCAGATTGTAGACTTCGGCGCTCAGAACTGAACGCAGGTAGCCGGAATCGGTGCCGTGGCCACCGCCAATCTGGTTGCCGGTGACGATTCCGTACCGCTCCGTAACACACGCTCCCGAGTAGGCGTCCCAGGTGCCTTCCGTTGAGGGGTTCGTGTAGTTGAAGGAGAAATCCTCAACGATGATGCAGTTGTTCGTACCTACGGGATTCGATGCCAGCGCCCAGTTCTTTGCGCCCACACTTGCATGGTCCCCCTCAACCGCGAAGGCAGCGCAGGAGTTGGTCGAACCTACCGTGTCGTCGTAGAGGTAGTGGTCAATCAGCCCCCAGATCGAAGTAATCTTCATCGGCACGCAGGAGCCGACGCTGCTGAGAAAGTGGATATGGTGCAGGCGGATGCCGACTTGGTTGTAGGTGGCGTTACCGCAGTTGATGTTGAGCGACCCGCTGGTGTTGGCCGAATTGACGATGAACGTGATGTTGGAAAGGGTCAGGAAGTTCGTGGCCGAGCACCCCGTAATCTGAAACGGTTCGCCGCCACTCGAATACGACAGCTTAATGCAGGTTCCCGCGCCCGAGCAGGTTCCTGAGTTGTCGTTGAAGGCAAGACCCACGCCACCAGAACCGGGTGAGCATCCAGCAGAGCAGGCCGTCGCTCCTTGAATGGTCACCGCTCCGGTCATCGTGAGCGTCACTTGAGTGCTGCCCCAGTCGGTTACGCCACTCGACGCCGGGATGACGACGGTCCCGCCTCCCGCGCAGGCCGTGAGCGCCGTCTGCACGTCCGCTGCGCTAGTGGTCGTCGCGGTGCAGGTTGTGGCATGTAGCGCCGGGCAGAACAGCAGCGCCGCAAGAATGAGCAGCTTCTTCATAGCGGAGGCCGCGTAGTCCCGAGTCCAATCGTTACCGGCCCCCACCACAGATGCGAACTGGTTGTGAGCGTTTGGTTACCATCCGGGCCGATGTCGAGAAAGTTAGGAAATTGGGCGCGGTAATCACCCGGCAGGTAGACGTTCCCTGGATGCGCCGACTGGGCCAGCAGGTTGCCACTCTTGTCGTACAGCGTGATGACGTGGACTCCGGTGAGCGTGCAACTGGAAGGCGTCCCGGTTGGGCTGCTGTTGACAAGCTGCGTGGCGGTGATGGTGCTTGCGTTCGCAGAAGCCACGTAGAAGATTCCCGTGTCGCCCCCGCCCGCGCCCTTCACGTAATTCCATCCAGAACTTCCGCCGCCAGAGCAGCCAGTTGCCTCGAACGCATAGCCCACCGGCCAGTTCGCGGCTGTGAAGGTTCCGGTGAAGGTCGAAGTGGCTCCGCTTTGGCTGGCGCTGACGCTCGATGCTGTATTCCCACCGCTGCCCGTTTGGAAGTAGACATCGGCAGTGACCGGGCAGATGGTCGAGCAGTTGCCGCCGGTCAGGTTCCATGAGCCGCCGTTGCCTTCAGGCGTCTCCATCTGAAAGATGCGAACGCCGCCTGCGGGATACCAGTTGAGAGCCGCGAAATCGGCGGATGCTGTATGCAGGTTGCAGGCATCAATGGTGCTCGTATTCCCCGTGGCAAAGTCATCGTTGAGACGGCAGAGCACGTGCATGTAGGGAACCGTCGAGTTCCGCCCGAAATCGAACTTCACGAATTGCGTCTGCGAGATGTTATTCCCGGTCATGGCAATGCACATCGCGTTCGTGCCGGAAGCGGTTACGCTCGACCCATCGTCCATGCGCCCGGTGTTGTTCAGCAGGCCGGGGCAGGACGCGGAATTTGACCAGAGCATCTGATTCGTGTTGTTTTGATTGAGCGTAAGCACAAAGTTCTGCCAGCCAAACAGACCATTGGCCATCACTATCCCGGTGAGCGCATTCCCGCTGACTGGAGGATTCGATCCTCCTGAGTACGCCCAGTTCGCCACACCCATTGACTGGTAGGCCGTGGGATTCCAGCCCAAGGTGAAGGAACTAATCTGCGAGTCCACCGCAGAGGCCCAAGTGACCGTCGGGGCACTAGTGGAAATCGCACAGGAAAAGGCCCGTGAACTGGCGAGGTAGGCGTTGGTCGAAAAGGACCCGCTGAATGAATTGATGGTTACAAAGGGTCCACCGGCCCCGTCGAACGCCGTCACGCACATCAGGTCGTTCGTTCCGGTGGTGGTGAATGCCTGACTCAACCAAGTAGTCTGTGTTGAGTAGCCCTGATACCAGCCGCTCGAATTGTCCAAAGCGACGTTAGACCCGTTGGCACTTGGGTGGTATTCATAGAAGGCGATGTTGGTCGAGTTGCCCGCGTTGCCAGTCACCACGAACAGCAGGCTGGTCGAACCGCTTCCTGAACTGGCCCCCGGATAGACCAACACGCAATCGCGGGAGAATGCAGGACCAGATTGCATCCCGCCAATCGTGCATTCCGGGGGATGGGTCAGCGTCGTTCCGATGGAAGTTCCGCCGCTGGTGATTGTCGAGATTTGGTAGCCTGGAGGAGCATCGCCCTGCACCGTAGCGAGCGCGATGTACTGATTCCCTGCCGTCAGGTTCGCATTGATGGTCATGGTGGCGCTGACCAGGATCTGCGTTGCCGCGTGGCTTTCCGAGACTCCGCTCGGATTCGCCAGCGTGCAGGACACTCCCGCGCTCACCGCCGTGGCAATCCATGGCCCTCCGTTGTTCGCGGCAGTCGTAAACCCGCGCACGTCATAGTACGAGTTCACCACGCACGTTCCCGTGGTCGTATAAACCGTGGTGCCCCCGGAAGCATTCGCCGCCGCCGATAGCGTTAAGGTCGTGTTCGGGATATTCAACTGGCAGTGGCCCGCGCCGCCGCACGAACCTGGTCCCTGAACAAGCGACCATGTGCCGATTCCACCGCTCGCGGGAATGACGTTCGATTTGTCACCCCCATACTGCCCAAAGACCAGGGCAGGCGCTAGGACGATAGCGGCAATAGCGAGTAGTGTTCTCATGTCAGTTGATGATGATGTAGCTGAAGCATTCCGGGTTCGTTGAGAATGTGCCGAGCGTGATGGTAAAGCTGGTGTTTGCGCTACGGGCTGAGACACGCGGGGCGGTCAACCCTGAATCAGCCGTCGTGTTGCAGGTGACTGAGAGTGCTGTCCCAAGTGTCGAGTCGGGCTGAATCTGGATGACGCTGTTGGCTGTCACCGCGGTCGTGCTCACCACGCAGGTTCCAGTCGAGGCGTTCGTGGCGCAGGAAAAGAATCCAGCCGGGGCAGCAGAGCAAGCAACCAGTGAGGGATTCGCTCCCGAGCCAGCCGCCGCGCATTTCGTCGCCGTGGCGTAGAGCGTAGCGGTCAAGGTTCCCGATGCAGCCGACACCCCAGAGTCAGCTAATCTACCGCCATTCGTCACGTTGAAGGCCGCGATGTGCCCGCTCGTACTCGATGCCGGTCCCTGTACCAACGGCAGCGTCGTGCCTGCGTTGAAGTTGCACAGGAGGCCATGCTGCGTCGAGTCGGCATAGCAGTTATCCTGACCGGATGCCGATAGACTTCCCGGTACGGTGCCTTCCTGCTGGAGAAAGATGCTTGAGCCTACGCCGCCAGCGGGCAGGCCTGAGATGAGTGGGCCAGCAATGGCGTCAATCCCTTGTGACCCTGCATAACTCAAACGGTTGGCTGCGGTGATTCCATTATCCAGCACCGGGTTGCTGTTGCCTACTGTGGTCGCGGCAGTGTACTGCGGGATGTATCCGGTGGTGCCGCTGCTCACCGTCCCCGAGCCACCCCCTCCCCCGCCGATCATCAAGGCGGATTGAGAGGCTTGGAGCTTCACGATGACCGTTCCCGTCATCGTGGCAGACCCCCGCACCCGGAAGGCAACGAGTCCCGCAGCTTGAACCTGCCAGCCGCCCCCTGCGGTCGTGGTCGTAACTGCCGAACCTCCAGCTACTGGATTTGCCGCCACTGCCCGCCAAGTAGCCCCGTCAATCGTGCCCTCAAAGCTGCATGTTCCCGTCCAGGTTCCAGACAGGTCTACCCCTACAGTCGCAAACGTAGGCGCCCAAGGGCCGGGAATCGAGACGCACGAACCAGCCGTTGAACAATCGCTGCTGTTCGTCGTGATGGTCCCGCTGACGCTGAAGGGATATTGCGCCTGCGCGGGAGGCGACCAACCAAGCACACAGACCAGAATTAGCAGCAGGCATGCCAGCCAGTTACGCATCTCCCCTCCTCAGCGGTCTAGGCCCGTATGGTAATTGAACGAAGCCCTGGGCCGCGACGTGCTCGGTTGCCCGAAATCGTTCAGGTTGATTCGTGGAGGCGCAGCGTTCAGCCCCTGCACAGCCAGCCGTGCCCTCGAAGCCGCATTGAGCAGAATCGGACTGGGCTGCTTCTCAAAGGAAGGACAACATAGCTCCGCAAGCGTCAGGGTCATCGCCAACTCGTAACCCGGCGGCGCAGCGAATGAGACATCCAGCGTGAACCCACCCTTGACGATAGTCTCAATCTCGAATTCCACCTGATAGGCGTAGTTCGGTACCGGCCAGAAGAACAGCGACCCAAGAGGCCAGTCAGGACGGTAATACAGGTCCGTTGGAAGCGTTGTCTCGATGGTCTGGACACGCTGCTTGGCCCACCAGTCCTTATCGCGGATTTCGAGAGGAAACCGCACAATCGGATTGAC
>Ga0335085_10014789_pt1 | contig 11363 bp, 10 predicted proteins | sample Lox_Sample_45_FD_206712 | JGI IMG/M metagenome (GOLD analysis project Ga0335085, IMG submission 206712) | Soil microbial communities from Loxahatchee National Wildlife Refuge, Florida, United States - Lox_Sample_4.5 | ecosystem: Environmental > Terrestrial > Soil > Wetlands | place: USA... | reverse complement strand
TCGCGCCCGGGTCCCGAGTCGTGACCGACTACTACGAGCGGGCGGGCCTCCAGACCTACCTCGACCAGCTCGGCTTCAACACGGTCGGGTACGGCTGCACGACGTGCATCGGCAACTCGGGGCCGCTGCCGCCGGAGGTCTCGCAGGCGATCACCGACGGCGATCTCGTCGCGTGCGCCGTCCTCTCCGGCAACCGGAACTTCGAGGCGCGCATCCATCCCGAGGTGAAGGCGAACTACCTCGCCTCGCCGCCGCTCGTCGTCGCCTATGCGCTCGCGGGCCGCATCGACCTCGACCTCGAGCACGAGCCGCTCGCGACCGCCCCCGACGGCCGCGAGGTCTTCCTGCGCGACCTCTGGCCGAGCTCGGAGGAGATCGGCGCGACGATCGCCGCGTCCGTCCACGGCGACCTCTTCCGCACGCGCTACGCCGACGTCTTCAGCGGCGACGAGTCCTGGCAGGGCCTCTCGTCGCCGGCGGGCGACCTCTACGCATGGGACGCATCCTCGACGTACGTGCGGCAGCCGCCGTACTTCGAGGGGCTCGCGCTCGAGCCGGCGCCGGTCGCGGACATCGCCGCGGCCCGCTGCCTCGTCGCGCTCGGCGACTCCGTCACGACCGACCACATCTCCCCGGCCGGCTCGATCCGCGCCGACTCGCCCGCGGGGCGGTACCTGACAAGCCACGGCGTCGAGCACGAGGACTTCAACTCGTACGGCTCCCGGCGCGGCAACCACGAGGTGATGGTGCGCGGGACGTTCGCGAACGTCCGCCTGCGGAACCTGCTCGTGCCGGGGTCGGAGGGGACGTGGACGAGACACTTCCCCTCGGGCGAGGAGATGACGATCTACGACGCGTCTCAGCGCTACCTGGCGGAGGGCACGCCACTGCTCGTGCTCGCGGGCAAGGAGTACGGCTCCGGCTCCTCACGCGACTGGGCGGCGAAGGGGCCTGCGCTGCTCGGGGTGAGAGCCGTGATCGCCGAGAGCTACGAGCGCATCCACCGCTCGAACCTGCTGATGATGGGCATCGTGCCGCTCCAGTACGAGGCGGGCCAGAGCCGCGAGTCACTCGGACTGTCCGGTTCCGAGCTCTTCGCGATCGAGGGGCTCGAGGGCGGCGACGCAGGCGAGGTGACGGTGCGCGCGGACGACAGGACGTTCCGCGCGATCGTCCGCCTCGACACCCCGCGCGAGCGCGAGTACGTCAAGCACGGCGGCATCCTCCCGTACGTCGTGCGGAAGATCGCGCGCGGCCGGCGGGGAGTAGCGTCGCCCTGAACCGGGGTGCCGCGCGAGCGGCCGAGATCACGTTCATGGAGACGCCGTCGTGGGGAATCGAGCCCGTTCCGCAGCGCCTGCGGCTGCTCGGGGCGTTCGACGGGTTCCTGCTCTGGGCGAACCTGTCGGTGTCCCTCCTCGTGATCGTCGCGGGCGCGTTTCTCGTGCTGCCGGCATCGCAGTACGGCCTCGCGCTCTCGCTGCCGGTCGCGCTCGCCGCGATCGTGGCCGCCGCCGTCGTCGGGAACCTCCTGCTCGGGCTCGGCGGGCTGATCGGCGCGGATGCGGGCGTCCCGACGATGGTGCTCCTCCGGGCCCCGCTCGGGCGGCGCGGCTCCTACCTGCCGACCGGGCTCAACATCCTGCAGTGCCTCGGCTGGTCGGTGTTCGAGCTGATCGTGATCGCAACCGGCGCCAGCGCGCTCTCGGAGCAGGTGCTCGGGTTCGGCGGCACCGCGTTCTGGAAGATCCTCTTCGGCGCCGTCGCGACCGCGCTCGCGTTCCTCGGCCCCGTCGGCTTCGTGCGCCGCTACGTGCGCAAGTTCGCCGTCTGGGTCGTGATCGCGTCGCTCCTCTACCTCTGCTGGTGGTCGCTGCACGGGGAGCACGTCACGGCGCTCTGGCACCGGCACGGCTCCCACGCGTTCTGGCTCGGCTTCGACTTCACACTTGCGAGCATCATCTCGTGGACGCCGCTCGTGGCCGACTACACCCGCTTCTCACGGACGCGTGCCGACGGCTTCTGGGGCGCCGGCGCCGGCTACTTCGTGCCGACGATCCCGCTGTTCGCGCTCGGGGCGGTGATCGCGATGACGCGCCACATCTCGGACGCGCCCGGGCTCCTGACCGCCATCGCGGCCGGCGGTGCTGCGAGCGTCCTCGCGCTGCTCGCGCTCACGGTCGACGAGAGCGACGAGGCCTTCGCGAACGTGTACTCGGGCGCCGTCTCGCTCCAGAACCTCCTGCCGCGCGTGCCCCAGCGGCTGCTCGTGGCCGCGACGGCCGCGGTCGCGACCATCGGCGCGCTGCTGCTCGACCTGCGCAACTACCAGACGTTCCTGTTCCTGCTCGGCTCGTTCTTCGTCCCGCTCTTCGGGGTGCTGCTCGCCGACTGGCTCCTGCACGGCCGCCACTACGAGCGGGCGGATGTCTTCTCGGCGCCGGCCGTGCGCGTGCTGCCACTCGTGGCGTGGCTTGCGGGCTTCTGCCTCTACCAGTGGCTGGCGCCGGTCGGGCCGGGCTGGTGGACGAGGCTCGTCGCGCATGCGCACCCGCACGCGCTGCCGTGGGGCGGCGCCTCCCTCCCGAGCTTCGCCGCCGCCTTCGCGCTCACGTCTGCCGCGGCGCTGCTCGTACGTTTGCCCGTGCTCGCCCGCGCGTGATCGCGCTGCTCGGCAACCTCTCGCTGGACGTGATCGACGGCGGGCCGCCGCGACCCGGCGGTGGGCCCTTCCACGCCGCCCGCGCGCTCCAGCACCTGACGACGCCGGCGCTCCTCTGCGTGCGCTGCGCCGAGGCCGACCGCGACGACCTGCTGCCGCCCCTGGTGCGGCTCGGCACTCCCGTCCGCTACGTCCCGGGCGCGAGCACGGCGAGCTTCGAGATGTCCTACCGGGACAGCGTGCGCACCATGACCGTCCTCGGGCTCGGCGACGAGTGGCAGCCGGCCGACGTGCCCCGACTCCCGCGCGAGGCCTCGTGGGTGCACGTCGCCCCCCTTGCCCGCAGCGACTTCCCGCCCGAGACGCTCGCCGCGGTGGCGCGCGGGCGCCGGCTCTCGCTCGACGGCCAGGGGCTCGTGCGCGCGCCCCGCACGGGGCCGCTCGAGCTCGACGGCGACTTCGACCCGGCCCTGCTCCGGCACGTCTGGGTGCTGAAGCTGAGCGACGAGGAGGCCGAGGTGCTCGGCGACCCGCGGGCGCTCGGCGTGCGGGAGCTCCTGATCACGCACGGCGCCGGGGGCGCGACCGTCGTCGCGGGTGGCGCCGAGACGCACGTGCCCGCGTTCGCGCTCGACGGCGACCCGACCGGCGCCGGCGACGGCTTCTGTGTCGCGTACGTGGCGTCGAGGTCCCTCGGGTTCGCGCCCGCGGCGGCGGCCCGGCGTGCCACGGCCGTCGTCGCGTCGATGCTCGCCGGCGCGGGATGATCGCCCTCGCGGCCACGAGAGGCGGCGTCTTCGCCTTCGATCTCGAAACGGGCGAGCTCGAGCCGGCCGAACCCTTCGAGCCGGCACTGCGCCCGTCCCTGAACCTGCCTCGCGTCGTCGCCGCGGCCGAGGCGGGCTCGACCGTGGTCGCCGTGGTCGACGCACGGCCGCCGATGCTCGTCTCGCACGACGCCGGCGTCACCTGGCGCGAGTCGGGCCGCGGCCTGCCGGCGGGCACCGCCGTGGCGGTCGCCGACTGGAGCCCGGACGTGCTCCTCTACGGCGCCCGCAACCGCCTGTACCTGTCGCGCGACGGCGGCGTCTTCTGGACGGCGCTGCCGGCGGAGCTGCCCGAGATCGAGGCGGTCGCGCTCAGGGAATAGCGAACTCGCCGCGCGCGACCACCACCGCCGAGCCGCCGACGCGCACCTCATCGATCCGCTCGGCCGACCCCTCGACGCGGGCGTAGAGGGTCGACGGGCGCCCGAGCTCCACGCCCTGCACGATCTCGATCTCCTCGCCGAAGCCGATGCGGCCGTGGCGGGCGAGGTAGACGGCGAACGGCCCGGCAGCCGAGCCCGTGGCCGGATCCTCCGCGACCCCGGCGTCCGGCGCGAACATGCGCGCCTTCCAGTGGTCGTCCTCGCGTGCGAAGCAGTAGACGCCGCTCGACGTCACGCGCTGCAGCCCGCGCGTGTCGGGATCGAGTGCCGCGACGGCGGACGGCGAGGCGAGCTCCACGTAGACGAACGCCGGCCCGAGGTCGCAGCGCTCGACGGGAAGCTCCGGCCGCTCCACCCCGAGCAGGCCGATCAGCTCGTCCGCCTCGCCGAACGGCTCCCACCGCGGAATCGGCTGGCTCATCCAGCCGAACCGGATCTGGGCACCGTCGCGCTCGAGCTCCACGGGGACGACGCCGGCGCCGGTCTCGAGGCGGATCACCACCTTCTGGAGCGGCTGCCCGAGCACGAACGCCGAGCCGAGGACGGGGTGCCCCGCGAACGGGAGCTCCCTCGCCGGCGTGAAGATGCGGATCCGGACGTCCGCGTCCTCGGCCTGCGGCGGCAGCACGAACACGGTCTCCGAGAAGGCCATCTCCTTCGCGAGCGCCTGCATCGTCAGCGGGTCGAGGTCGCGCGCATCGGTGAAGACGGCGAGCTGGTTGCCCTCGAGCGGCGTGTCGGTGAAGACGTCCGCGACGACGTACCGGAGCCTGCGCACTCCGGCAAGCTACGCGTTTACGCTTCGCCCGTGCGCGTGATCCTCGTGCGGCATGCGAAGGCCGAGCCGAGCCATCCGGCCCGCGATCACGAGCGCTCGCTGACGCCGACGGGGCTCGAGTCGGCGCAGCTGCTCGGCGAGCTGCTCGCCGACCGGAAGCCGGACGCCGTCATCTCGAGCCCGCTCGTGCGGGCGCGCGAGACCGCCGAGGCGCTCGCCGCCGCGGCCGGGCTCGAGGCGGAGGTGGACGAGCGGCTGGCGCCGGGCGCCACCGCCGAGCAGCTCCGCGCAGCGGTCGAGGGGCGGGGCGAGACGGTGATCGTCGTCGGGCACCAGCCCGACTGCGCCGACATCGTGCTCGAGCTGACCGGCCGCGACGTCTCCTTTCCGACCGCCGGCTTCGCCGAGATCGACCTCTGACGGCGCCGCCTCCCACGCCCCGTCCGCTGCGGGTGGTGCAGATCGCCGGAGGCGAGGACGGCTGCGGGTGGATGGTCGACCTGTCCGCGCGCCTGCGCGAGCGCGGCTACGACGTCACGGCCGTCGTCGCGGGCGACGGCGGCGATACGGCACTGCGGCTCCGGGCGGCCGGGGTACCACTCGTCGCCCTCCCGATGACGTTGCGCAGCACGAGCGGGCTCTCCTATGCCCTCGGCCGCGTGCCGCGCGTCGGGCGGGCGCTCCGGGTTCCCGTCGACGCCGCCGCGATCCTCGCTTCGAGCGTCGAGCTGGCGCGGCTCCTCCGCCGCCTCGACGCGGACATCGCGCACACGCACATCATCAACGCGATCCTCATCGGCAGGCTCGCCGGCGTGCTCGCGCGCGTACCCGTCCGCGTCGCGACCGTGCCGGGGCCGTATCACCTGGAGGCGCGCCCGACCCGGCTGCTCGACCTGGCGACCCACCGGCTCGAGAGCTGCCTCATCGGCGGCTCGGAGGCGATCGACAGGCTCTACCGCCGGCACGGCGTCGCGCCCGAGCGGCTGCGCTGGATCCCGCTGGGGACCGATGCGGCCGTCTTCGACCCCCGGACGGCGGACCCGGCGCGAGCACGCCGGGAGCTCGGCGTGCCGCCGCTGGCACCGCTGATCGGGCAGGTCGCCCACTTCTACCCGAAGCCGAACGGCCTCGCCGCGCCGCCGCACCTGCGCGGCCGCAGCCTGAAAGGCCACGACACGATGCTCGCTGCGGCCAAGCTCGTCCTCGAGCACTACCCGGATGCACGCTTCGCCCTCGTCGGCGGCGACTGGGGCGAGGCCGGGAGGACCCACCGTGAAGAGATGGAGCAGCTCGCAGCCGAGCTTGGCGTCGCCCACGCCGTCATGTTCACCGGGCTCAGGCACGACGTCCCCGACCTGCTCGCGGCGTTCGACGTCTCCGTGCAGTGCTCGCTCAGCGAGAACCACGGCGGGACCGTGGAGTCGCTGCTCATGGAGGCGCCCACGGTCGCCACCCGCGTCGGGGGAATGCCGGAGACGGTGCGTCACGAGGAGACGGGCCTCCTGGTGCCGCCCCGCGAACCCGAGGCTCTCGCGGCCGCGATCCTGCGGCTCCTCGACGACCGTGAGCTCGGCCGCCTGCTCGGCCGGCGCGGACGGGAGTTGATGCTCGGCCGTTTCACGCTCGACCACATGGTCGACGAGGTGGACGCCCTGTACCGCGAGCTCGCCGCCTCACGAAAGCTCGCGCGCCGGCACCCCCGCGACCACGATCCCGTCCGGGATGTCGTGGATCACGACCGCCCCGGCCCCCACGACCGCGCGGTTGCCGATCGTCACCGACCGCCCGAGAACGGCGCCGACGCCGACAAAGCTCCGCGAGCCGATCCGGCACTCACCGGTGACGTGGGCACCGACGGAGACGTGGACGAAGTCGCCGACGACGCAGTCGTGGTCGATGGTCGCCGACGTGTTCAGGATCGCGCCGGCACCCACAGACGCGCCGGCGCCGGCGAAGCTGAACGGCATCAGGATCGTTCCCGCACCTAGCGGTACGCCCTCGGCGACCACGGCCGCCGGATCGACGAGCGTGACCAGGGCGAGGCCCGCGTCCTCGGCGAGCATCGTCACCCGCTCGCGCTCGGCGTTGTCGCCGATCGCGACGAAGCCGGAGGAGCAACCCCGGGCGGCCATGCCATCGAGCTCCTCGCGCCCGCCGACCCACGGCGCCTCGCCGACCGCCGGCTGCCGCACGTGGTCGTCGTCGAGCACGAAGGCGATCGCGTAGCGGCCGCCGCGGCGGACGACCTCCGCGACCGCGCGCCCGTGGCCTCCCGCGCCGAAGACGAAGATGGGCTCGCACTCCGCCACGGGGCTCGATCATGCCCGATCGAGCGCCTGCAGATCCCAGGTGGAGAGCTCAGGCGGCACGGAGCTCCCGGCCGCCGGAAGGACGAACAGGTGGTTCCGGGTCACCTGGAGGCCTGCCGCAGCCGCCACCGCCGCTGTTTCGGCATCGGTCGTGAAGGCACGAAGCCCGAGCCCGGCGCCGGCGGCGACAGAGGCCATGCGTACGAGCAGCCGGCCCTGCCGCTCGAGCTCACCGACGAGCGACCAGACCTGGAGCGTCGCACCCTCGATCGTGGCAGCCGCCCACGCTCCCCGCCCTGCCTCGAGAACGTGAGCCTCCGGCCGGTCGAGGCGTGCCTGCTGCAGGAAGGCGCGCTCGCCGTATCCGAGCCCGGCGCAGCGCGCCGGCTGCCGAAGCTCGAGAAGCTCGTTCGCCGTGGGCGTGCCCACCGCGTGCGGCAGCGGTGCGCGCGAACCGGCCGGCGGCGATGCCACGCCCCACGTCGGCTGCAGGAACGCCTTCACACGCTCGAGCACCGGCACGGTTCCGCGCGTCGGCGCGGTGAACGCAAGCAGCGCCGCTGCGTTCCGCTCGGACGCGCGCCGGGCTGCCTGCGCCATCAGCTCGCTGAAGCAACCGCGGCGCCGGTGCTGCCGGCTCGTCCACGCGCCGGAGAGGATCCCGACGAGCCACTCCCCGTCTCCCCGGACGGCGCGGCGCCAGCAGATCGCCATGCCCGCGACGAGCTCGCCGCTCGCCTGCACCGTCAGCAGGTCGGCCGCGAGCCCGTCGACCGGACGTCGGTACCACCAGGCGAACTCCTTCGCGGAGCCCCAGCCCCCGAACGAGTCGTTCAGGCCCGCGAGGTACGCTGCGTCGGCGCTAGGCAGCAACTCGCGCGGCCGTCTCGCCGAGCGTCGTCCACCAGAGCGCGTCCCCGTATCGCGCCTCGAGCTCCGTGAACAGCTCGTGCAGCTTCTCGGCATAGGCACCGTCGAGGCCGTCGAGCGCGATGTGGCCGAGCGCATCCTTGATCGCGTGCGCCTTGATCGACAGAAGACCCCCGGCCGCGACGACGGCGTCGGCGCGCGCCTGACCCGACGTGGCCTGGAAGTTGACGGGGAGGTGGACGAGCGACCCCGGCAGCACGGACGGCGCCGCAAGCGGCAGGCCGTGCAACCCAGAGCCCGCCGTCCGCGCCCCCGGCGCGACCGGCGTCTCGATGTCGCGCGCGGCGCTCACCCATTGGAAACCCGCAGCCGGAAGCGCGCGGGCGAGCGCCGGCCCGAAGGCCCAGGCAGGCGCGCAGAAGCCGGGCTCGACCGGCAGCCGGGCAGCTGCGAAGATCGCCCTCGCCCGCTCGAGCCTCCTTCGCGCGGCGCGTACGCCGAGGCGCTCGAACTCGGCCGGGGGCCGCGAGCCCCTTGCAAGGTGCGTCAGCCCGTGGACGGCGAGCTCGAAGCGGGGCTCGGACCTCAGGTAGTCGGCAACCGTCGGATGACGGTCGAGCCGCATCGTGCCGCGGCGGCGCGGGCGCGTGAGGTGCACGTGCTCCCGGACGACCGGAACGCGGGCCAGCCGCCGGCGGGTCGGGATCGGCGAGCGCTCGCGCCAGTCCGGCGTCACGAAGAGCGTCGCGCGGAGGCGTGGATGCGCGTCGAACAGCTCACGAAGGCGGCCGAGCACACCGGAGTCGAGGTCGCCGCCGGCCTCGTAGTCGTCGGTGGAGCGGCCGGGATGCACGTCGTCGACACTGAGGCAGACCGCGGCGACCTTGCCCGGAGGCAACCAGTCGGACCCGCCGGTCATCGCTGCCTTCGCGCCGAGAGCAGCTCCGCGTACAGGTCGGCGACGCCGTTCGTCATCGTCTCGACCGTGAATCGCTCGAGCATCAGCTCGCGGCCGCGGCGGCCGAGGGCGCGACCCAACTCGGGGCAATCGATCAGGCGCAGCATCGCGCGCGCGAGGGCGGGAGGGTCGCGCGGCGGCACGAGCAGGCCCGTCTCTTCGTGGCGAACGGTCTCCGGCATCCCCCCAACTCGCGTCGCGACCGTCGGGCGCTCCATCAGGAGCGACTCGATCGTGCCGCCGTAGTTCTCGTTCAGCGAGCACTGCACCGACACGTCGAGCGCCGCCAGCACCTCGGGCACGTCGCTCCGCGGCCCGGTGAACGTGACCTGCTCGTCGAGCGCCAGCTCGCGGCAGAGCCGCTGCATGTCGCGCATGTGCTTCTCGCCCTCGGGGCCCCAGCCTCCACCCACGAGCACGAAGCGGGCGTCGGGTCGCGAGCGCACCACGATCGACGCGGCTGCGAGGAAGTCCTCGTGGCCCTTCGCACCCCGGCCGGACACCGACGGCGGCGCGATCGGCTCGCGGACGACCTGGTAGAAGTAGGCGACCTGCCCGACGAGCGGCGTCGTCTCGCCGATGCCGAGCTCGGCCCGGAAGCCGCGACCGTCGACCGTCGCCGGATCGAACTCCTCGGCGCTGCAGCCGTAGGGGATCGTTCGCACCCGCGAGCGCTCGAGGCCCGCCTCGAGATACAGGTCGGTGACCCGCTGGGAGCCGCCGATCACCAGGGTGTCGAGGCGCTCGGTGGCCAGGTCGATCCGTCGCAGGAGCGGCGACTCGAGGTGATAGGGCCCCGGCACCATCGACAGCCTGATCGGTACGCGCGCGAGGAACGCGGCGACGCGCCCGACGACGATCGAGTTGAAGATCTGTGCGTGCGCGATGTCGATCTGCTCCCGGCGCAGGAACGTCGCGATCGCGACCGCGCGACGCAGCGTCGCCGCGGCGTGGCCGAGCAGGACGAGCCTCCTGCCGAGGAACGGGACCCGCCCGAGCAGACCGAGGAGACGGCTCGAGCTGCCGAGGTTCTGGGGCATTGCGACGAACCGCAAGCCGGATCGCTCGAGGAGCTCGGCCGTGCTGCCGTTCTCGCCGCCGATGACGGCCACGACGTCGTAGCCGCGGGCCCGCAGGCCGTGGGACAGCTGCACCATCCACTTCGCGCCGTCGACGGCGCCGCAGATCTGCGCGATCCGGGGCCTCCTCGCGCCGACCGCCTCCATCGGCCCGGATGGTAGTAGCCTCGGTACGGTGAGCGCGGTGCAGGCGCGGTCCGAGCCGGTCTACGACAGCGCGCGCCGGCTCCCGGTCACCGCGCTCTGGCGCGACGGGTGGCGCCACCGGGAGCTTCTCGGGCTGCTCGTGCAGCGCGAGCTCGCCGCCCGCTACCGCGGCACCCTCCTCGGCATCGGCTGGGCGCTCGTGACCCCGCTCGCCTTCGCCGCCGTCCTCTGGGCGACGTTCTCGCACGTGGCGCGTTTCACGGTCGAGGGAACCCCCTACGTCGTCTACGTGCTGTCGGGGACGATCCTGCTGACGTTCGTCTCGACCGGGGTCCTGGCGGTGGCCGGCGCGATCGTCTCGAACACCGTCGTCTTCCGGCGCGTGTTCGTGCCGGCGACGACCTTCGCGCTCGCAGCGGTGTCGGTGGCCGTCGTCTCGCTCGCACTGTCGACCGTCGTGCTGCTCGCGGCGCAGCTCGCCACGGGTGCCGGCATCCCCTGGACGGTCCTGCTGCTCCCGGTGCTGTTCGCGCTCCTCGCCGCGGCGGTCACGGGGGCAGGCCTCGTGGTCGGGGCGCTCGCGACGCGGTTCGCCGATGCGCTCCACGCGACGCAGATGCTCGTCGCGCTGCTCGGGATCGCGACGCCGGTCTTCTACCCGGTCTCGATCCTGCCCGGCTGGGCGCAGACGCTCGTCAAGCTGAACCCCGTCTACCAGTTCCTCGTCGCCTTCAGGTCGTTCGCCTACGGCGGGACGGTGCCGCTCGGTGCATCCGTCGCCTGCGTTGTGATCGCCCTGGCCGCCTCATCGGCCGGGCTCGCCGTCTACACACGGGCGCGCGTCCTGCTCCCGACCACGCTGTGACGGCGGCCGTCGAGCTCACGGACGTCGGCGCCGCCTACCGGCTGCCGCGGGTTGTGCACCGGAACGTCCGGATGCTGCCCGCACTCCTGATGAGCCGGCGGCCGGCACACGAGCCCCTCTGGGCGCTGCGAGGAGTCTCGCTCTCGATCCAGCGGGGCGAGTCGGTGGCCGTCGTCGGCGCCAACGGCGCCGGCAAGTCCACCCTCCTGCGGCTGCTCGCCGGCGTGTTGCGGCCGACGAGCGGCCGCGTCGTCGTCCGCGGTCAGGTCGCGCCGATCATCGACCTCGGAGCCGGCCTCGATCCCTTCGCGACCGCCGCCGAGAACGTCGTGCTCTACGGCGCGCTGCTCGGCCGGCGCCCGCGCGAGCTACGCGACGAGGTGGACGAGATCCTCGACTGGGCCGGGCTGAGCGAGTTCGCGGACGTCGCGGTGTCGGCGTTCTCGAGCGGGATGACCGCGCGCCTCGCCTTCGCCGTCGCCACG
>Ga0335085_10014788_pt1 | contig 11363 bp, 7 predicted proteins | sample Lox_Sample_45_FD_206712 | JGI IMG/M metagenome (GOLD analysis project Ga0335085, IMG submission 206712) | Soil microbial communities from Loxahatchee National Wildlife Refuge, Florida, United States - Lox_Sample_4.5 | ecosystem: Environmental > Terrestrial > Soil > Wetlands | place: USA: Florida... | reverse complement strand
TGGTGCGCTGCAGACCCGGGACCGTCCCGAACTCACGCTGATACGGCCCCGGATCAGCGGTGCACCACTTCGCGGTGCACCGCGTCCGGGGCACGAACCACGGGGGCTTGACTTTAATCCTATGCGGCCATGCCTCGCAAGGCGCGGACTCGGGCGGCATAGGAGCTCCGCCCGGGCTACCTGCCAGGAGCTTTGCTGAGGGCGGCTGGTTCGCTCGCCCAAGGCTCTGCCGATGTCGGCCTCCCGCAAGGGGCAGGCCCGGTAAAGCCAGGTGAGATGAGACCATCCCCCGCAAAGCGTGGCCCCGACACTGGGAGAACGAGGGGCTGGCGCGCCGGGAGGCGCCCGCGTTTCTCGAGAGGAAGCGCCTCACAAAAGAACAATGGATAGCCCAAAAACTAGTGATGCCGTATGGTCTCACCTGTATCCAATTTGCAACATTTCGAGAACATTTAAGCATACAAGCTGATCGTCCCAGTTGGCGCCGCGATTCGGCCATACCATTCAATCAGATCGAGGCCCGCTTTGAGGCGGCGTTACGCCTCGAAGATGCCGGCGGGCCACCCCGGCAACGAAACCGGGCCGGGCGACAGGATCATGGACGCCAAGACCAGTTTGAAGTCGAAACTGCCGAGCCGGCACGCCACCGAGGGACCGGATCGCGCGCCACATCGCGCCTTCTATTACGCGATGGGCCTGACTACCGAGCAGATCCATCAGCCTTTCGTGGGCGTTGCCACCTGCTGGAACGAAGCGGCTCCCTGCAATATCGCGCTGATGCGGCAGGCGCAGGCGGTCAAGAAGGGCGTCGCCAGCGTTGGCGCCACCCCACGCGAATTCTGCACCATCACCGTGACCGACGGTATCGCGATGGGGCATGCCGGCATGAAATCCTCGCTGCCATCGCGCGAGGTGATCGCGGATTCGGTCGAACTGACTGTGCGTGGTCATGCCTATGACGCGCTGATCGGCGTCGCCGGTTGCGACAAGTCACAGCCCGGCATGATGATGGCGATGTGCCGCCTGAACGTCCCGTCGATCTACATCTATGGCGGTTCGATCCTGCCCGGAAAGTTCAAGGGCAAGGAAGTCACCATACAAGACGTCTACGAGGCGGTCGGCCGGCATTCGGTCGGGCAAATGTCCGGCGAGGATCTCGACACTCTCGAGAAGAATGCCTGTCCTTCGGCGGGCGCATGCGGCGCGCAGTTCACTGCCAACACCATGGCGACGGTATCGGAAGCCATCGGCCTCGCGCTGCCATATTCATCCGGCGCACCCGCTCCTTACGAGATGCGCGACAAGTTCTGCATGCTTGCGGGCGAGATGATCATGGATTTGATCGTCAAGAATATTCGACCCCGCGACATCGTTACCCGTAAGGCGCTCGAGAATGCGGCCGCCGTGGTCGCCGCAACCGGCGGCTCCACCAATGCTGCGCTGCATCTACCGGCGATCGCAAACGAATGCGGTATCGAATTCACGCTTTTCGATGTCGCGGAAATCTTCAAAAAGACTCCTTATGTCGCAGATTTGAAACCAGGTGGCCGCTATGTCGCCAAGGATATGTTCGAGGCTGGCGGCGTGCCTTTGTTGATGAAAACGCTTCTCGATCACGGCTACCTGCACGGCGATTGCTTGACGGTAACCGGGCGCACGATCGCCGAGAATATGAAAAACGTGAAATGGAATCCCGATCAGGACGTCGTGCGTCCTGCCGACGAGCCGCTGTTGCCGACAGGCGGCGTAGTCGGGCTCAAGGGTAATCTCGCACCCGAAGGCGCGATCGTGAAGGTCGCCGGCATGAAGACCCTGAAATTCAGCGGTCCGGCGCGCTGCTTCGATGGCGAAGAAGCCTGCTTTGATGCGGTGAAGCACCGCAAATACAAGGACGGCGATGTGCTGGTGATCCGCTATGAGGGACCGCGCGGCGGCCCCGGAATGCGCGAGATGCTTTCAACGACGGCAGCGCTTTATGGTCAGGGCGCCGGCGAAAAAGTCGCGCTGATCACCGACGGACGTTTCTCGGGTGCTACCCGCGGCTTCTGTGTGGGTCATGTCGGCCCGGAAGCGGCCATCGGCGGACCCATCGGCCTGATCCACGACGGCGACATCATCGAAATCGATGCGGTGAAGGGCACGCTCGACGTCAAGCTTTCCGCCGACGAACTCGCCAAGCGCAAGAGCCAATGGAAGCCGCGCGAGAGCGAATTCGGATCCGGCTATTTGTGGAAATACGCGCAGCAGGTTGGTCCCGCCGTCAATGGCGCGGTGACCCATCCCGGCGGCGCGGCTGAGAAAGAGTGCTATGCGGACATTTGAGCGTCTGTTGCGGGCATTGCTGATCGGCGGTTTGTTGGCGGCCGCTCCCGCGCATGCGCTCGACGGCAGCAAGACCGACGGCAGCGTGGGTCCGCCGCCGATGTCGCCCGTGGAAGCGTTCCGTTCCGGCGCGAACTGGCTCAAGGCCGGCGAGACCGTCAAGGCGGTGAACTCGCTCGAATATGCCGCCGAGAAAGGCCACGCGCTCGCGCAATGGAAGCTCGGCCGCATGTATGCCGAAGGCGACGGTGTTGCACAGAACGATCTTAAGGCCTTCGAATATTTCCGCCGTATCGCCGACAGCCACGCCGACGACAACCCAGACACACCGCAGGCACGCTTCGTCGCGAATGCATTTGTCGCACTGGGGCACTATTACCTTGAGGGCATCCCAAAAACCGACATCAAGCGCGATCCGCAGCGCGCGCGCGAAATGTTCGCCTATGCTGCGTCGTATTTCCGCGATCCCGATGCACAATATTTTCTGGCGCGGCTCTATCTCAATGGCACAGGCGCTCCGCAGGATCCGCGCACGGCCGCGCGTTGGCTCGGCCTCTCGGCGCAGAAAGGCCAGTGCGAGGCGCAGGCAATGCTTGGCGCCATGTTGTTCGAGGGCGATCACGTGCCGCGCCAGGCCGCACGCGGGCTGATGTGGCTCGCGCTCGCGAAGGACAGCGCGCGCGCCGATCAAGCCTGGATCACCAAGCTCTATGACAGCGCCATGCAGCAGGCGAGCGAGGATGAGCGCGCGCTCGCGGCCGTCTATCTTCGCCACTGGCTGGAGACGCGGCGGGAGTAAGTAACGCAACGGGCCGTCGTCCCGGCCAAGCGCTTAAGCGCGAGGGCCGGGACCCATACTCCGCAGCCAATTGATAGGACACAGCGGTATGGGTCCCCGCATTCGCGGGGACGACAGATGAAATTTCACCGCCCCTCAATATCCAGATCGACATAAACCGGCACATGATCCGACGGCTTATCCCAGCCACGGACATGGCGATCGATACCGGCATCGATCAATCGGTCGGCGGCTTGCGGCGAGAGCAACAGATGATCGATGCGGATGCCGTCATCCTTGGCCCAGGCGCCAGCCTGATAATCCCAGAAGGTGTAAAGGTCGGGCGCATCGCTCACCGCGCGTATCGCATCGGTCAATCCGAGGTTGACCAAGACGCGGAATTTCTCCCGCGTTTGCGGCAGAAACAGTGCGTCGTCTTTCCAGGCCTCGGGCCGCCGCGCGTCGGTCGCGGCCGGAATAACATTGAAATCGCCAGCTAACAGCATCGGCTCTTCCAGTTTAAGTCGTTCATGCGAGAAATTAATGAGCCGAGTCATCCAATTGAGTTTGTAAGCATATTTGTCGGTTGCTGGCGGGTTGCCGTTGGGCAGATAGAGGCTCACGACGCGCAAGGCCCCGGTTTTCGTGGAAACGATTGCCTCGAGAAAGCGGGCCTGGACGTCACCATCGTCGCCGATCAACCCAGGCGCGATCTCATCGAATGGCAGCTTCGACAAGAGCGCAACGCCGTTGAAGGTTTTCTGGCCATGAACCGCGACGTTGTAGCCGAGCGCTTCCAGCGGCTCGCGCGGGAAAGCCTCATCCGTGCATTTGATCTCTTGCAGGCAGAGGATGTCGGGTTGCCGCTCCTTGAGCCACGCCTGCAGGTTGTCCGTGCGTTGGCGGATTGAATTGACGTTCCAGGTCGCTATTCGCATGGTTTTTTGGGGTCCGGGCGGGCGAATTATGCAGCATTCACTGTGTTTACCCGCAAGCGCAGGTATATGCACGGTTAAGCGTTTATATGCTAGGAAAGCCGCCAACGCGGCCCCAAACTGGTAAGAAACAAAGCCATTCCGCGGATTAGGGAGCGTCCGGGCAGGCGCACATAAGTCCGGACCGAAAAGTGCCGATGATCAAGCGAAAATGGCTCATTGGTGGGGCGGTTGTCGCCCTGATTGGCATTGTCGTGCTCGTGCGCGGGTTCTGGACCAGCGACGGCGCCGCGCGATCGCAGGCTGCCGCGCGGGCGGTCCCGGTCGAGACCGCTACGGCCCAGCGCAAGACAATGCCGGTGCGCCTCAGCGCCCTCGGCAATGTGACCCCGGTGGCCGGCGTCGCGATCAAGACGCAGGTCGATACGACCATCACGGAAGTCCATTTCCGCGACGGCGCATCGGTGCAAAAGGGCGACCTCCTTTTCACGCTCGACTGCCGGCAGATCGAAGCCGACATGAAGCGGGTCCAGGCGATTATCGACGGCGCGCAATCCACGCTCGAACAGGCCCAACGGGACGTCGAGCGCTACACTGATTTGGCCGCCAGAAATGCGACGCCGATCGTCACGCTCAACAACGCCCAGACGGCCGTAAACGTGTCGCGCGCGACAGCGGAATCGAACCGCGCGCAGCTCGAGAACCTAAAGGTCCAGCTCAGCTTCTGCACAATCCGCGCGCCGATTTCGGGCCGCATCAGCATGGCCACAGTGAAGGTCGGAAATTTCGTGCGTCAGGCCGACACCGCGCCGATGGCGACGATCAATCAGATGGTGCCCGTCTATGTGACCTTCACGGTGCCGCAAAAAATTCTTCCCGACATCCGCAAGGCTATCGCTGCCGAAACCGCCACCGTGGAAGCGATCATTCCGGGCGAAGACAAGCGCGCCGCCGGCCAGGTGACCATGATCGAGAATACTGTCGATCCGGCAACCGGCATGGCGACAGTGCGCGCCACCATGCCGAACAAGGATGAACTGCTTTGGCCTGGCACGCTGGTCACCACCGATATGACCCTGCGCAGTGAAGAGGGCGTGGTTGTGCCCTCGAACGCAGTGCAGGTCAGCCAGACCGGTACGTTCGTGTTTGTCGTCAAAGACGGCGTTGCTCAGGTCCAGGAAGTAAAGGTCGAGCGCCAGGTCGGGACCGAAAGCGTGATCGCTTCGGGTCTCAACGGGGGCGAGATCGTCGTGACCGAAGGTCAGCTACTGTTGTCGAGCGGTACTCGCGTCAACATACGCACCCCCAAGGTTGCGGGTAGCTGATCCATGAACATTTCGGAAACCTGCATTCGCCGGCCTGTGCTGACGACGCTGATGACGGCGTCGCTGATCGTTTTCGGTGTGTTCGCCTATCGGCTGCTGCCGGTGGCGGCCCTCCCGGCGGTGGATTTCCCGACCATTCAGATCACCGCGCAATTTCCCGGCGCTAGTCCCGAAACAATGGCGTCGTCGGTCGCTTCCCCGATCGAAAGACAACTGTCGACGATTTCGGGCATTTCGTCGATGAATTCGTCGTCCTCGCTTGGATTGGCGCAGATCACGATCCAGTTCGACCTTGGCCGCAATATCGACGGCGCGGCGCTTGACGTGCAGACTGCGCTGGCGACCGCGGCGCGCCTGTTACCGATTGAAATGACGATACCGCCGTCGTTCCGCAAGGTGAATCCAGGCGATTTCCCGGTTCTCTATGTGAGCTTGCGCTCCGACACGGTGCCGCTGTCCACGGTTGATGACTATGCCGAGACAGTTCTGGCGCCGCAGATTTCGCAATTGCCCGGCGTTGCGCAGGTGCTGGTCTACGGCGCGCAGAAATTCGCTGTTCGTGTCCAGGTTAATCCAACCGAGGCAGCAGCCCGTAACATCGCGCTCGAGGACGTGCGCAGTGTTGTTGCCAAGGCGAATTCGAGCACGCCGGTCGGCGTTCTGACCGGACCAAAGCAGAGCGTGACCCTGGCCGCCACCAGCGCGATGCCGCACGCGGCAGACTATCGTGATGTTGTCGTGGCCTATCGCAATGGCGCCCCGATCAAGCTCAACCAGATTGCCCGCGTGGTCGACAGCGTCGAGAACGACAAGATCGCCACCTGGTTCAACGACGCGCGCGCTATCGTGCTCGCAATCCAGCGCCAGCCCGATGCCAACACCGTCCAGGTCGTCGATCGTGTGCGCCAAGGCCTGCCGGCAATGCGCGCGCAAGTGCCGCCGTCGATCCAGATGGAGCCCTTGTTCGACCGCTCCCTGTCCATCCGGGCCGCGGTCATCGATGTGCAGGAAACGCTGGCGATCGCGGTGACGCTCGTTATTTTGGTGATCTTCCTGTTCCTGCGAAAAGTCTCGGCCACCATTATTCCGGCACTGGCAGTGCCGGTGTCTCTGGTCGGCACTTTCGCCGCGATGTATGCGTTCGGCTTCTCCATCAACAACATGACGCTGCTTGCGCTCACGCTGTCGGTCGGCTTCGTGGTCGACGACGCCATCGTGATGCTGGAAAACATTGTACGTCACGTCGAAGGTGGCATGCGTCCGTTCGAAGCTGCGCTTAAGGGCTCGCGCGAAATCGGTTTCACCATCGTGTCGATCACCTTCTCACTGATCGCGGTGTTCATACCGGTATTGCTGATGGGTGGCATGGTCGGCCGCGTATTCCGCGAATTCGCGGTGTCGATTGCGGTCGCGATTGTCGTTTCCGGCTTTGTGTCGCTGACGCTGACGCCGATGCTATGCGCGCGCGTGCTCAGCAGCCATCACGGCGAAGGCGAAAAGCAGTTTTTCCTGTTGCGCATGTTCGAGAAGCTTTTTGAAGCGATGCTCAACACCTATCAGTGGACGCTCGATCGGGTGATTGCCTACAAGTCGATCATGCTGATGGTGACGATTTGCACTTTCTTCGCGACCATCGTGCTTTATGTCGTGGTGCCCAAGGGCTTCTTTCCGACAGAAGATACCGGCTACGTTATTGGCATTACGGAGGGAGCGACCGACATTTCGTTTCCGGCGATCTCGCAACTCCAGCGCAAGGTGGCCGAGGTCGTTCGCGCAGATCCCGCCGTTGCATACGTGAATTCGACGGTCGGCACGGGCGGGCCCAATTCGGTCGGCAACAGCGGCCGCATGCTTGTGGCGTTAAAGCCGCGCGCCGAGCGCGACAATCTGCAGACAATCCTGGCGCGCCTGCGCCGGAACGCCAACGTCGTGCCGGGTCTTGCGATCTATTTCCAACCGATCCAGAACATCAATCTCGGCGGCAAACTGGCCAAAAGCCAGTATCAGTACACACTGCAATCCAATGACACGGACGCGCTCTACCGGCTTGCGCCTTTACTGCGTGACAAGATTTCCAAGATCGACGGTCTGTTGGACGTCACGACCGATCTCTATGTCACCAATCCGCAAGTCACCATCGAAGTCGATCGCGAGAAATCGGCGGTTTATGGCCTGACGGTCGATCAGATTCGTCAGGAGCTCTATAACGCGTTCGGTGTGCGACAGGTCGCGACCATCTACAGCCCGGTGAACTACTATCAGGTCATTCTCGAAACCCAACCTGAGTTTCAGATCGGCCCGGATGATCTGGCGCGCGTCTACCTGAAGACGACAAACGGGACCACGGTGCCTCTCTCGGCAGTTACGCGTTTCGTGCGAACCGTCGGGCCATTGCAGGTCAATCACCAGGGTCAGCAGCCCGCGGTGACAATTTCGTTCAATCTCGCGCCCGGCTTCTCGCTCGGTCAGGCGGTGGATGCTATCCAGAAACTCGAGCGTGACGAGCGATTGCCGGCGACGATCACCACCGGCTTCCAGGGCACGGCGCAGGTGTTCCAGGATTCATTGCGCGGGCAGGGGATATTGATCCTCGCCGCAATTTTCGCCGCCTATGTGGTTCTCGGTATTCTGTATGAAAGCTTCATCCACCCGATCACCATCATTTCCGGGCTACCGTCGGCCGGTATCGGCGCGATCCTGACGCTGATGCTGTTCCGCATGGATCTGTCGGTGATCGCGATGATCGGCATTGTGATGCTGGTCGGCATCGTCAAGAAGAACGCGATCATGATGATCGACTTCGCAATCGAGCGCCGCCGCGTTGGCTTGTCCGCCGAGGCGGCCATTCGCGAAGCCGCGATCCTGCGTTTCCGCCCAATCATGATGACGACCTTCGCGGCGATCTTTGGCACCTTGCCCATCGCGCTCGGCACCGGCGCCGGCGCCGAGCTGCGGCAGCCGCTCGGCGTTGCGGTTGTCGGCGGCCTGGTGCTCTCGCAGCTCCTCACGCTCTACATCACGCCGGTGATCTACCTCTACCTCGACCGCTTCGACCGGCTGATCAAGCGCCGGCTCGAACCGCAGCTCGAGGAAGTCAAGGAAGCTCCGCCGGCGGTTGCCGCGGAATAATTCGTCAGAGCGTGAAGCTGGTGCCGCAACCGCAAGACGCTTTCGCTTGCGGATTTTTCACCTTGAATGAGGCGCCGATCAAATCGTCGACGAAATCGATCTCCGAGCCCGCCATATAGTTGACGGAGACCGGATCGATGAGGACGACAGCGCCGTCACGGCTGATCACAACGTCGTCCGCCGCCTTGTCCCGGTCGATGCCGAATTTGTACTGAAAACCGGAACAGCCGCCGCCTTCCACGCTCACACGCAGCATGGTGCCGGTCGGCTCACCTTTGAGGATTTCGCCGATTCTTTTTGCCGCACGTTCGCTAACCGTGATGTTGCTCATTGCCTGTCTTTTGCGGCCATTCTATTGGCAGAACGCCCAACGGATAGTTAAGTGCGCGGACCAGTGAGGTCAATGCGGGCAATGGCGGTCGAAACAGGACGCGAGCGGGCGGTTTATGCCACCAATCCGGCGCAAAGCCGGGGCCGCCGTTTTGCCGAGCCGGCAAGCCCGACCCGCAATGCCTTCCGCCGCGATTGCGACAGAGTTATCCACTCGGCCGCATTCCGGCGGCTTGCCCATAAAACACAGGTGTTCGTCTATCACGAAGGCGATCATTACCGTACGCGCCTCACCCATACGCTCGAGGTTGCGCAGGTTGCCCGCTCGATCGCGCGCGCCCTTGGCCTGGACGAAGATCTCGCCGAAGCGCTCGCGCTCGCTCACGATCTCGGGCATCCGCCCTTCGGACATGCCGGCGAACGCGCGCTCGACGGATGCCTCGCCGGTTGCGGAGGCTTTGACCACAATGCGCAGGCGCTGCGTATTGTGACGGACCTCGAGCACCGCTATGCGGCCTTCGACGGCCTCAACCTGAGCTGGGAAACGCTCGAGGGATTGGTCAAGCACAATGGTCCGCTGTTGGGTCGGGATGGCGTACCGGCCGGACGTTATGCCAGGCACGGCGTGCCGGAGCCGATCATTGCCTATACGAAGATCCAGGACCTTGAGCTTGGAACATATGCCGGCGCGGAAGCGCAGGTCGCAGCTCTGTCCGACGATATCGCCTACGATGCCCACGACATCGACGATGGCCTGCGCGCCGATCTGTTTACGCTCGAGGACATCGCTGAGGTGCCTTTGGTCGGAAACATCCTGAGCGTCATAGACGCGCAATATCCCGGACTTGAGCCTGCCCGGCGCGCGCATGAAACCGTACGTGCGCTCATTACCCGTATGATCGAAGATGTGATTGCCGAGACCGGGCGGCGTGTCGCCCTGTTAAAACCGCGTTTTGTGTCGGAGGTGCGGGAAGCGCCGCGGCCGGTCGTGGGATTTTCGCCCGCAATGGAAAAGGCCGATCGCGACATCAAGGGTTTTTTGTACCCGCGCATGTATCGCCATGAACGCGTGGTGCAGGTAATGGCGAATGCCGAACGAATCGTGAGCGATTTGTTTGCACATTACGTGCAGACGCTCGCCGATCTGCCGGCCGTCTGGGGCGAGAACATCGACACAACCAGTGCGGCGACGCTCGCTCGCCGCATTGCCGACTACATCGCAGGAATGACGGATCGGTACGCGCTCGTCGAGCACGCAAAGTATTTCCGGGAGACACCGGAGCTACGATGAGCGCGGGCCGAGAGGATGGACAATGTCTCAAGCGGCAATGAGTGAGAACACGCATAGCGACGAGGAGGTCGATCTTCTGATTGCAGGCGGAGGTCCGGCAGGGATGACCGCGGCGCTGGTTGCTTCGCTCGAAGGCCTTGACGTGCTCTTGTGTGAGAAGTCGGACCAGGTTGGCGGCACTGGATCGACTTCGGCGGGTACGCTCTGGATTCCGGGCAACAGCCAGAGCAAAGCAGCCGGGTTCAACGACAGCGGCGAACGAGCCGATCTCTACCTGAATGCACTGATTGGGGAGACGACAAACCGCGAGCTGAGGAGCGCTTATCTTCAAACGGGGCCAACGGCGATTGATTATCTGTGCGCCCGATCCGACTTGCAGTTCCTTCCATGCGGACAACACCCGGATTATCGCAGCAATATGCCGGGTGCCGCCATCGCTGGTCGCGCAATAGTGCCTGAGCCATTCGACGGACGGCTGCTCGGCAAGGAATTTCGCCGCATTCGTCCACCGGTGACGGAATTCATGCTGTTCGGCGGCATGATGGTCGGCAAGGCCGATATCTCCCGGCTGATCGGCCGCTTCGATTCAATCAACAATTTCATTTATTCTGCGAAACTGTTTGCGCGGTACCTCGGCGACCGATTGAAATATCCGCGCGGCACCCGGCTGATGATGGGTAACGCACTTGTTGGGCGCCTTTTCTACAGCTTGCGCAAACGCAAGGTGCCGATCCTGTTTGATGCGTCGATTGTCGAACTCACCGGCGACCGGCGCGGTGTCAAAGGCGCGCACCTGAAGGTCGGGGGCAAGGACTTTTCAATCAAAGCCCGGAAGGGCGTCGTGCTCGCGACGGGTGGGTACGGGCACAATAAACGCCTCCGGAAGGCGTTCATGCCGCAGCCGGTTCCCCAGCATTCCATGAGCTTCGAGGGAAATAGCGGGGACGGTGTCGACCTTGGGCAGGGCCTGGGCGCCGCGATTGCGCCGCAACAATGCACCAGCGGGCTTTGGACGCCGGTGTCGATCGTGCCGCGCGCCGATGGCAGCAAGGGCCTTTTCCCGCATCTTGTGCTCGACCGCGCCAAGCCCGGATTGATCGCAGTCAATTCAGCGGGCCGCCGCTTCGTCAATGAAGCGGCGTCGTATCACGACTTCGTGCTGGCGATGTTCGAGAGCAACAAGACCGCGCCGTCGATTCCGGCCTGGCTCGTCTGCGACCAAACCTTTCTCGGAAAATACGGCCTCGGAGTCG
>Ga0335085_10014785_pt1 | contig 11366 bp, 13 predicted proteins | sample Lox_Sample_45_FD_206712 | JGI IMG/M metagenome (GOLD analysis project Ga0335085, IMG submission 206712) | Soil microbial communities from Loxahatchee National Wildlife Refuge, Florida, United States - Lox_Sample_4.5 | ecosystem: Environmental > Terrestrial > Soil > Wetlands | place: USA... | reverse complement strand
GCGGTGGCCGGCGTGGCCACCGACATCATCAGGGACGACATCGCTTACGACGGGGCCGGGGTGCCCTCGTACCTGCTGCACTGCGAGCGGTCGTCGGGCCAGTACCTGTTCGGCGCGCTGGTCAGCGCGGGCGAGTCCCTCGGCATCGGCGTCGACGGCTTCCGCCTGCCAGGAATCTGAGTTTGAGAGAAGGAACACCATGGTCTTCCCGAGCGACCTGGAGATCGCACGCGGCGCGGCGCTGAAGCCGCTCGAGGACATCGCGGACGCGATGGGCATCGCCTCGCACCTGCTCGAGCCGCACGGCGAGGAGGTGATGAGGCCATCGCGGAGCTGGCCGGCCAGCCCGCGGCCAGGTACGTGGTGGTGAGCGCGATCACCCCCACGCCGCTCGGCGAGGGCAAGACCACCACGACGGTCGGCCTCGGGCAGGGGTTCAAGCACATCGGGAAGCGGGCCACGGTCGCGATCCGGCAGCCGTCGATGGGGCCCACGTTCGGCATCAAGGGCGGCGCGGCCGGGGGCGGGTACAGCCAGGTCGTCCCCATGGAGGCGCTCAACCTGCACCTGACCGGCGACATGCACGCCGTCACGGCGGCCCATAACCTGCTGGCCGCGATGCTCGACAACCACATCTACCAGGGCAACACGCTCGGCATCGACCCGCACAACATCACCTGGCGGCGGGTGCTCGACGTCAACGACCGCGCGCTGCGCAACATCGTCATCGGGCTTGGCGGCCGGGCCGACGGGGTGCCGCGGCAGACCGGCTTCGACATCACCGCCGCCTCCGAGGTCATGGCGACCCTGGCGCTGGCGGGATCCCTGGCCGACCTGCGCGCCCGGCTCGGCCGGATCGTGATCGGCTACACCGGCGACGGGATCCCGGTCACCGCCGAGCAGCTGGCCGGGGCCGGCTCGATGGCGGTCCTGCTGCGCGACGCGATCAAGCCGAACCTGCTCCAGACGCTGGAGAACACGCCGGTGCTCGTGCACGCCGGGCCGTTCGGGAACATCGCCACCGGGAACTCCTCGGTGATCGCCGACCTGATCGGCATCCACGCCGGCGACTATCTCGTCACCGAGGCCGGCTTCGGCGCGGACATGGGCGCCGAACGTTTCTTCAACATCAAGTGCCGCACTTCCGGGCTGCGCCCCGACGCCGCGGTCATCGTCGCGACCGTCCGCGCGCTCAAGGCGCACTCCGGCAAGTACAAGATCGTGGCCGGCCGGCCGCTGCCCGAGGACCTGCTCCGGGAGAACCCGGACGACGTTCTGGCCGGAGCCGCTAACCTGCGCAAGCAGATCGAGAACATCCGCCTGCACGGGGTCTCCCCGGTGGTGGCGATCAACGCCTTCCCCACCGACCACCCCAGTGAGCACCAGGTGATCAGGGACATCGCCGCGGACATGGGAGCGCGGGCGGCGGCGTGCACGCATTTCGCCGACGGCGGCCGGGGCGCCATCGAGCTGGCCGAGGCGGTGAGCGAGGCGGCCGAGGAACCGTCGGACTTCCGGTTCCTCTACCCCGACACGGCCACGCTGCGGGAAAAGATCGCGGCCGTGGCCACGCAGGTCTACGGCGCGGACGGGGTCAGCTATTCCACCCAGGCCGCCAAGCAGCTCGACACCTACGAGCGGGCCGGCTTCGGCCGCCTGCCGGTGTGCATCGCCAAGACGCACCTGTCGATCTCGTCCGACCCCTCGCTCAAGGGCGCGCCGACCGGCTGGACCCTGCCCGTCCGCGAGGTCCGGGCCTCGGTCGGCGCGGGCTTCGTGTACCCGATCTGCGGCGACATGCGGACCATGCCGGGGCTCAGCTCGAACCCGGCCGCGGCCCGCATCGACCTCGACGAGCACGGAGAGATTGTCGGGCTATCGTGATGCCGTGACCTCTTTCCTGGAGCTGCCGGTACGGGAGTTCCTGGATCAGGTCGCGGCCCGGACGCCGGCCCCGGGCGGCGGCGGGGCCGCGGCGGTAACCGGCGCGATGGCGGCCGGGCTGGTCGCCATGGCCGCGCGGTTCTCCGCGAAACAGCTTCCGTCGGCCGGCGACCTGGCGGACCAGGCCGACAAGCTGCGGCTGATGGCGGCCCAGCTGGCCGACATGGACGCCCGTGCCTACGCGGCCGTGCTCGAGGCGTTCCGCCTGCCCGCGGAGGCGGGCCCGCCCGGGGAGGCGGGCCGGCGCCGGGAGGCCCAGCCGCAGGAGGCCCAGCCGCAGGAGGCCCAGCCGCAGGAGGCCCGGCGCCGGGAGGCGCTGCTCGGCGCGGCCCTGGTGCCGCTGGAGATCGCCGGGATCGGCGCGCGGGTGGCGCGGCTGGCGGTCCGGGTGGCCGAGGGCGGCAACCCGAACCTGCGCGGCGACGCCGTGACCGGCGCGGTGCTGGCGGCGGCTTCGGCCCGCAGCGCGGCCAGCCTGGTGGACATCAACGTGCGGCTCGGCGGGCTTGATCCCGGGCTGTCACAACGGGCCGCGCGGGCCGTCGCGGACGCCAGCGCCGCGGCCGACCGGGTGACGATGAGTACCGAATAGGCGGGCCCGTGGTTAGGTGTCGCTCTACCCCCTCGGGCGGGTGTTTTGACCCACGATGATCGGCCCGGGCGCACCGTTGGGGATGGGGCTTTAAGGGGGCGGGGGGGTCGGGGGCGGGGTGGCGACGGGCGATGATGGCGGCTAGGGAGCCGGCTAGGAGGACGAGGACGCCGTAGGCGCCTAGGGGCGCGGCGGCGGCGGGGCCGAATGCGGCGGCCGCGATCCCGGCCGCGACGGCGAAGTCGCGCATGGCGACCGGGAGCAGGATGGCGGTCGCCCGGGCGGGCGGGGCGCGCAGGGCGAGGATCCCGCCGAGCGCCGCGGAGCCGGCCACGTAGACGACGAGCGCGACGATCACGGTGATATAGGCGGAGTCCAGCCTGATCTGGCTGGCGACCTGCCACAGCAGCAGGAGCAGGGCCAGCACGGTGACGAGGCGGACGCCGTCGTCGACCGCGGGCCCCGGCGACCAGGCCGTGCGCAGCGCCACGCCCGCGGCCAGCGGCAGCGCGATGACGAGCGCGAGGTTCCCGAGCAGCCCCGCCGGGGACACGGTGACCGACGCCCCCAGCAGCGACAGGATCGGGCCCGCCGTCACCACGGTGATGATCGTGGACGCCGCCAGCAGGGTGGCGCACACCGCCGCGTCGCCGCCCGCGATGACGCACAGCGCCACCGTGGCCACCTCGGCGGGAGCGACCCCGGCGGCCTGCATGCCGGAGCGCAGCACCTCATCACCGATCAACTGACTGGCCGCCCAGGCCAGGGCGGGCAGGGCCGCGGTGCTGACGCCCAGCACGACCGCGATGCGCCGCCAGGCCAGGCGGACGGCGGCCAGGTCGGCGAGGCGCAGCGACAGGCCGGTCGCGAAGACCAGGACGGCCAGCGCGGCGTCGATGCCGTTTCCCGCCGCCAGGGCGCGCCCGGGCGCGGGGGCGGCCACGCCGGCGGCCGCGACCACCAGCACGAGCACGAGCAGAAAGCGCTCCGACCCGTCGGCCGCGGCCTTGATCATCGAGTGAGCGTACCGAATACACTGCGCAGACCCTGAGATGGGCAGACCCTGAGATCGGCAGACCCTGAGATGGGCAGGCCCTGAGGCGGAAGGAGTCGCTGGCGTGCAGGAGCCCCTCGCCCGGCGCGTGCTGCCCAGGGTCGACCGGCGGGAAATCGTGGCGATCTTCGCCGGCGGCGCGCTGGGCACGCTGGCGCGCGCCGCGCTGGCCGAGGCGTTCCCGCATCCGGCGACGGCGTGGCCGTGGCCCACGTTCGGCGTCAACATCGCGGCCGCCTTCCTGCTCGGCTACTTCGTCACCCGGCTGACCGAACGGCTACCGCTGTCCAGCTACCGGCGGCCGCTGCTCGGCACCGGCCTGTGCGGCGGGCTGTCCACGTTTTCCACCATGCAGGTGGAGATCCTCAAGATGCTGGACGCGGGCGCCTGGGGCCTGGCGGCCTGCTACACGGCGGCCAGCGTCGCGGCCGGGTACGCGGCGATCCACCTGGCCACCGCGATGGCCCGGCGGGTCCGGGTGCGGGCATGAGCATACTTCTCTGGCCGGCGGTGGTGCTGATCGGCGGCGCGGGCTCGGTGCTTCGCTTCCTGGCCGACGGCGCCGTCCAGGGCGGCCGTGACTTCCCGCTCGGCACCCTCGCCGTCAACGTGTCCGGTGCGGTGATCCTGGGCCTGCTCGCCGGGCTGGCCCTCGGCCACAACGCGGCGCTGCTGGCCGGCACGGCCGCGGTCGGCTCGTACACCACGTTCTCGACCTGGATGCTGGAAACCCAGCGGCTGACCGAGGAGCGCCAGCACGGCAAGGCCGCGCTCAACGTGGCCGCGAGCCTGGCGGCCGGCGTGGCCGCCGCCGCGTTTGGTCAGCTACTTGGCCGCCTGATCGGCGCCCACCTGTGACCGAGTACCAGAAGCTGACCAGCTATTTCGGCGAACGGCAGCGCAGCGGGGGCGCGTTCGTCGCGGACGCCCTGCTCGAACTGTACGGGCGGCACGAGATCGCGGCCAGCATCCTGCTGCGCGGCACCGAGGGCTTCGGGCTCAAGCACCACCTGCGCACCGACCGCTCGCTGTCGCTGTCCGAGGACCTGCCGCTGGTCGCGGTCGCGGTCGACACCCGGCCACGGATCGAGGCGGTGCTCGGCCCGGCCCGCGCGCTGACCCGCACCGGCCTGGTCACGGTGGAGGGCGCCCGGCTGCTGGACGACCCTGTGCTGGCCGACACCGGCGTAGCGGGCCCCGATGAGGCAACCAAGCTGACCGTCTACCTGGGCCGCCAGGAGCGGGTCTACCGGGTGCCTGCCTTCGTCGCGGTCTGCGACCTGCTGCGCCGCCGCGGGATCGACGGCGCCACCGCCCTGCTCGGCGTGGACGGCACCGCGCACGGCCGCCGCCAGCGGGCCGCCTTCTTCAGCCGGAACGCCGAGGTCCCGATGATGATCATCGCGGTCGGCGCGGGCGAGCAGATCGCCCGGGTGCTGCCCGAGCTCGGCGCGCTGCTGCGCCGCCCGCTGCTCACCCTGGAGCGGGTCCGGGTCTGCAAGCGGGACGGCCGGAGCCTGGCCCTACCCGGCGGCGGCCCCTGGCAGAAGCTCATGGTCTACACCTCGGAGGCGACGACGCACCAGGGCCATCCGGTGCACCGCGCGATCGTGCGGCGGCTGCGTTCGGCCGGGCTCAGCGGCGCCACCACGCTGCGCGGCATCTGGGGCTTCCACGGCGACCACGCCCCGCACGGCGACCGGCTGCTCCAGCTAGGCCGGCATGTGCCTACGGTCACGATCGTCATCGACACCCCCGAGCGCATCGCCGGGGCGTACGGGATCATCGACGAGCTCACCAGCGAGCGCGGGCTGGTCACCTGCGAGACCATCAGCTGCCTTGACGAGGCCGGCCTGCGGGCCCAGGCTCGTAGGTGAGCGGGGGCGGGAACGACGCCCGTTCGGGAGAAAATATGCGAGAGAAGCTGCTCGACCCGACCGGTACCACCGAACGGGCCGTGGACACCACGCTCGCCCCCCGGCCGCGGAACCTAGCCGGGCTGACCGCGGGGCTGCTGGAGAACGGCAAGCCGAACGCGGCGGCGCTGCTGACCGAGACCGGCCGCGAGCTGCGGGCCAGGTACGGCATCGGCGACTTCAAGCTGTTCCGGAAGAGCTACTTCGGCCACCCGGTCGAGGAGAGCCTGATCCAGCGGAGGGCGCGGGGCGGCCCGCCGCCCGTGGTGCGGGTCGGCGGGCCGCCGGGCTGACTACCCGGGTAGCTGGCCTGCCTTGGCGGTGAAGGCCTGCTGGAGGATGGCGCTCTCGCCGGTCAGCTTGCCCGTCTTGGGGTCAAAGGTCTTTTCGCCGATGAACCGCAGGGTGGCCTGGTCGAAGATCCACTCGTTCTTGTAGACCTGCTTGGCCGACTTGCTGGTCCACATGATGCCGGTCCCCTCCCGGCCGGCCGCGTTGGTCGCGTGCGGGACGAGGGTGGCGCCGGGCAGCGTCGCCGCCAGCCGGTACAGCGCCGCGGCCAGGGCCGGCGGCATGATCGTCTCCCTGATCAGGTCGCCGATCTCGGTGGGCGGGTCGTCGTTGGTCCACTTCTTGCCCGCCTTGAGGTAGGCGAGCAGGGCGTCCGGCTGGGTGGGGACGGACTGCAGCAGCCGGTAGGTCGTGTCGCCGAGATGGCCCTCGCTCGGGCAGGTGAAGTTGAACTGGAGGTTTCCCTTCGGATGGCGGTCGACCTTGCCGTCGCTGGTCACCGGGAAGGGCGATATCGGCGTGCGTTCGCCGTTCTCGATGAGCAGGCCGGTGGTGCAGATGTCGGCGACCGGCAGCCAGATCTGCCGCTCATGCAGCTTCTCCATGGTCGAGGTCATGTGGCCGTTGCTGCCGACGGTGTATTCCGTGTAGGCGTCCATACTGCGGATGTACGTGAAGTCGCTGTCCCGCACGACCGGGGCCGGCTGGCGGGCGGCCGCGCTGGCGACCTTGGCGAGCAACTGGGCGGCGGTGGCCGGGGGGGCGGGCTGGGCGGTTGGCGGGGCGGGCGGGCTGGTGTGCGTCCTGGTGGCGACGGCGGTCGCGATGGCCACCGCCGCCGCCACCAGGACGGCCCCCGCGACCAGGACCGTGCGGCGGCGAGGCCTGGGCGTGCCGTGCTGGCCGGGCTGGCCGGGCTGGCCGGGCTGGGCGGGCTGGCCGGGCTGGGCGTCGGCCCGGCGGAGTTCGGTCATCAGGTGCTCCTTCAGGATCTGCTTCCTGGCCGCAGGCAGGTCCCGTTCGGCCGGCAGCCGCCGGGCCATCTCGCCAAGGTTCACCGGGTTCCTCCTACGCGATCACCTGTTACCTGTTCGCTCGCCGGGCCGGGTTCCCGCTGCAGCTTCCGCCGGGCCCGGGACAGCCGGGAGCGGACCGTGCCCACCGGCACCCCGAGCGCCTCCGCGGCCTCGGCGTAGTTCAGGCCGGACCACACGCACAAGGCGAGCACGTCCCGCTCGGCGCGGCGCAGCGTGCTGAGGGCGGCGTGGATTTTTGCCAGCCGTTCGGCATCATCGATACGGCCGGCCAGGTCGTCGGCGAAGTCCGGGACGTCGGACGCCTTCGGCATCCTGTTCATCGCCGCCTGCTGCCGGCGGACCGCCCGGGAAACGTTGCGGGCCACGTTGAGGGCGATGCCGAGCAGCCAGGGCAGCAGCGAGCCGCCCTCCGGCCTGACCGTGTCGCGCAGCCGCCAGGCCTCGAGAAACGTGAGCGACACCACCTCTTCCGCCGCCGACCAGTTGCCGGTCAGGCGGAATGCGTGGTTGTAGACGGCGCGGGCGTGTTCGGAGAACAGCACGCCGAACTCGTCATGATCACCGGCGCGCACCCGGGCGCGCTGACTCAGCTCCACGCCCTGCTCTGTCCGGCCCGGGTCATCGAGTTCCCTCCGTTTCATTGTGACATTCGCGGGCCGGCCATGACAGCGCTCGTGTCAGGGGCGTGTCAGGAGGGTGGCGGTGCGGGCCCTGAATCTGGACCCATGAGCAATTCAGCGATAGCGGCCTCAGGGCTGCGAAAGGCGTATAAGGACAAGATCGTTCTCGACGGCATCGATCTCGATGTCGAAGCGGGCACGGTCTTCTCCCTGCTCGGCCCCAACGGGGCCGGCAAGACGACAACGGTCAACGTGCTGACCACGTTGATAAGGGCCGACGGCGGGACGGCGCGCGTCGCCGGGCACGACGTGGCGACCGAGACCAAGGCCGTGCGTGCGGCCATCGGGGTCACCGGCCAGTTCGCCGCGGTGGACGAACTGCTGACCGGCCAGGAGAACCTCCAGCTGATGGCGGATCTCAAGCGGCTGGGGTCCGGCGAAGCCAAGCGGGTGGTCACGGACCTGCTGGAGCGTTTCGACCTGACCGAATCGGCCCAGCAGCTGGCATCGACCTATTCCGGGGGCATGCGCCGGAAGCTGGATCTGGCCATGACGCTGGTCGACCGGCCCGAGATCATCTTCCTGGACGAGCCGACGACCGGACTGGATCCGCGCAGCCGCCGCACGATGTGGGACATCATCCGGCACCTGGTGGCCGACGGCGTGACCATCTTCCTGACCACCCAGTACCTCGACGAAGCCGACCGATTGGCGGACCGGATCGCAGTGCTCGACCAGGGCCATCTGGTCGCCCAGGGGACTCCCAGCGAGCTCAAGCGCCAGATTCCGGGAAGTCACGTCCGGCTCCGGTTCGCCGGCGATTTCGACGTCGAGACCGCGATGCGGCTCCTGCCCGGCTCCGCCCGCGAGGACGAGGACGACCTGGTCGTGCGGGTCCCCAGCGATGGCGGGGCGAAATCCGTACGGGCCCTGCTCAACCAGCTCGATGAACAGTCGATCGAGGTCGAAGATTTCTCGGTGCACACCCCGGACCTCGATGACGTCTTCCTGGCCCTGACCGGCCACGCAAGTACAGAGGAGAACGCACGATGAGCACCGATTCGACGATCATGCTGCGTCGCAACTTCAAGCACACCATCCGGAACCCGGTCACCGTGTTCAACGCGGTCCTGTTCCCGATCGTGCTCCTGCTGATGTTCGTCTACGTGATCGGCGGCGCCTTCGACGTCGGCGTCAAGTACGTCGAATACCTGACGCCGGGCATCATCATCCTGACGATCTGCTACGGGTTGAGCGGGACCGCGGTGGCCGTGAACTCCGATATGACGAAGGGGATCATCAACCGGTTCAAGGTGATGGATATCTCCCGCAGTGCCGTACTGAGCGCCCATGTCGTCGAGACCATGCTCCGCAGCCTGGTCGCCATCGCGGCCATCATCGGCGTGGCGTTCGCGATGGGATTCCGGCCGCACGCGAGCTTCCCCGGATGGCTCGGCGCGATCGGCCTCATCATCCTGGTCTCCTTCGCGACCAGCTGGATCACCGTCGCGCTGGGATTGGCGGCGAAAACCCCGGAATCCGCGGGTATGGCCGCCGTGCCGCTGATCCTGCTGCCGTTCCTGAGCAGCGCGATCGTGCCGGCCCAGACGATGGCGGCCGGGGTACGGCAGTTCGCGGAGTATCAGCCCTTCACCCCGATCATCGAAACCCTGCGCGGACTGCTGACCGGGGAACCGTCCGCGAGCAAGGCGATCACCGCCGTCGCCTGGTGCGCCGGGATCGCCCTGGTCGGCTACCTGTGGTCGCTCACCACCTTCTCCAAGCGAGCCTGACCTCCCGGCCCGGCGCCCACCAGATCACGTACGAGACTCCAGGAGAATTGTCATGCCTACCTTCGCCACACCAGGTCCTGTCACCGCCACCGTGGAAGTCGCCGGCGCGCGGGTACGGGTCACCGCGAGCGACCGGACCGACACCATGGTGCGGGTCGAACCCCGCGACCCGGCGAGCCGGAAGGACGTCGCGGTGGCCGGCAAGACCAAGGTCGACCTCGCCGACGGCCGGCTAACGGTCAAGACGATCACCCCCGGGGACAAGACCGGCTCGGTCGTCATCACCGTCGGCCTGCCCGCCGGCTCCAGCCTCGCCGCGTACCTGGCGCACTCGAGCATTCAGGTTGACGGCCCAGTCGGCCAGTGCGAGCTGCATATGGCATCGGGACGGGTCCAGCTGGATCGCGTCGGCGCGCTGCGGGCGAACATCTCGGCCGGTGAGGTCGCGATCGCCCGCATCGCCGGGCGCGCCGACATCGAGGGCGGGGCGTTCGCGGTGCGGATCGGCGAGGTGGACGGCCCGGTCGGGATCACCGGCTCCGGCGGGCAGGCCTGGATCGGTCACGCGGCGGCCGATCTGGAGCTCAGCAGTAGCACCGGCGGTTTCGACATCGGCCGCGCCGACGGCAGCGTCACCGCCACGACGGCCAGCGGTGCCATCCGGATCGGCCGGATGACACACGGTCAGGCGAAGCTGATGAACGGCTCGGGCACCATCGAGGTCGGCATCGGCGACGGCACCGCGGCCTCCATCGACGTCAGCAGTGAGCGGGGGGTGGTGCGCAACTCCGTTGCGTCACCGTCACCGTCACCGTCGCCGGGAAGCACCGACGCGTCGGACGCCACGGTCACTGTCCACGCCCGCACCCGGCACGGGGACATTATCATCCACCGCGCCGCAAGCTGATTGTCACGAAGCGAGCGTGATCTCGACCAGCTGAGACCAGCTCGTCTGCGTGCCCTCACGCGTCACCTCGGCGAACCGTGCTTCGCCGAGGTGACGCCGCGCCGCCTGCTCGATCCTGGCCGCATCCGGGTGGGAGCGATCCGGCTGTCCGCGGACGCTGACGCTGGCCGCGAGCAGCCGCGCCGCCTGCTCGTACTGGTCGTAGCGAAGGGCCAGGTCCGCGAACCCGACGAGCATCTGGGCGATCACGGGGGCGAGTCCCGCCTCGGACGCCGCCTGCCAGGCCGCGACGCGGTGGGTACGGGCCTGTTTGAGATCGTCGGCCAGGTAGCCGAGCACGTCGTGGATTCCGGCGCGGATGTTCGCCTGCTCCGCGTCGTCGCCCATGAGGGTGGTCGCGACGCCGAGTTGACGGCGGGCCTCCTCGGCGTTGCCGCCCCAGCGAGCGAGCTCCGCCTTGGCCAGCGCCAGCTCGACCAGCGCATACGGCCAGGTGACACCCTCGGCGCTCCGCTCGGCCTCGGCGATGGCGGCCGCGCTAGCGTCCTGATCGCCCATCAGCCAGTACAACACCGCCAGGCGGGTCCGCATGCGGATGACATCCTCGGTGGCTCCGACCTCGGTGACGACCGCGACCGCCTGTTCGTAGTATTCGCACGCACCGGCGAAGTCGCCGCGCTTGGCGATCTGCTCCGCCAGTTCGGACAGCGCGAACGAAATCCCGAACCGTTCGCCGAGCGCCCGGAACTCGGCGAGCGCCAGCTCCAGATTGGCCTCCGCATCCCGGCCGTCCTGGCCGAGCATGCTCTGCAGCTTGCCGAGCTGCAGCCGGGCCAGGGCGCGTACCCAGGGGTCCTCGTTGTCCAGGACCGACTCCCACGCGGACACCGACGCGGCCGGCGCCTGCAGCATGCGTTCCAGCGGGGTAACCAATTCCAGCAGCGGGTTGCTTTGCCGACTGCGCTGGCTGAACCGGTACGCCTGGTGGATCCACTCCGCGGCCTCGTGGCCATCGCCCCGCCCGGAGGTCACGAAGTTCACCACCAGCGCGTACACCATGGCCCGGACCTCATCGGTCACCTCGCCCGGGGTGTTGGTGGCCGCGACCATCAACTCGAAGCCCTCGGATCGGCGCCCGCCGAGCCACCAGTACCACCCGGCGGCCGCCGCGAGCCGCATCGCCGCCTGCGCCTGTCCGGCCGCGATCGCGCC
>Ga0335085_10014783_pt1 | contig 11366 bp, 7 predicted proteins | sample Lox_Sample_45_FD_206712 | JGI IMG/M metagenome (GOLD analysis project Ga0335085, IMG submission 206712) | Soil microbial communities from Loxahatchee National Wildlife Refuge, Florida, United States - Lox_Sample_4.5 | ecosystem: Environmental > Terrestrial > Soil > Wetlands | place: USA: Florida... | reverse complement strand
GCCTCCTCCGCCAGCGGCGCGCCCTCGGCAGGGTTCGGCATCCCCGACACGTTGATCCGCACGTTGTAGGCGGCGCCGCGCGCGGCCGCGCCGGCCAGGAGGGCGCCGACGCCCGCGTCCGACACCGCGTTCTTGTTCCCGGCCTCGGCGGCGCGCGCGGCCAGCGCAGCGACTTCCCGCGCCGCGCGCAGCGTCTCGAGCGGCACTTTCGCGGCGCCGATGAGCGCCGCCTGGATCGCCGCCTTCCGCTCCGCTTCCTTCTCCTTCGGGATCTTGTACGCGTCGCTCACGGCGTTGTAGGACGCCGCGTCCTCGTCGCCCAGCCGCATCAGCCGTACCCGCAGCGTCTCCGCCTTCTCCACCAGCCCCCGGAACTCCGCGTCCACCTCGGCGTACTTCTTCCTTCCGACGGTGAGCTTGCCTACCATCGCCGCGAGCGCCGCCGCCAAGCCGCCCGCGACAGCCGAAGCCGTCCCTCCACCCGGCGAGGGATTCACGGACGCGACCGAGTCCATCCAGTCGCCGAGCGTCGGGCCGGCCGTCGCGCGCACCTTCGCCTCCATCACATGCGCCGCGATCGGCTCTTTCATCTTGAGGTGCTTCTCGGCAGCGGCCTGCACGCAGCGCTCGGGCACCATCCCCACGACCTCGCTCCAGGCCGCGTCCGTGCCCGCTTTCTTCGCCGCCGCCGCGACCGCCTCGAACGCCACGTGCGGCGGCGTGGTGTCTATGTCCACCAGGTTCATCGAGACCTGCGCCTCGCCACCCACCAGCATCCCCAGCGCCTTCACCGCCTTGAGCCCGCCACCCGCCTCGCGCACCTGCTTCGCGATCGCCTTGGCCACCGCCTGGTCACCGGTCCCGAGATAGACGTTGTAGGCGACGAGGAAGGGCCGGGCGCCGACCGCGATCGCGCCCGCCGAGGGATGGATCCGCTCGGGCCCGAAGTCGGGCGCCTTCGCGGGATCCTTCCCGATCAGGTCCCGGAGCCCCTCGAACTCGCCGCGCCGAACGTCGGCCAGATTCTGCCGCTCGGGCCGCGTCGCCGCCCGCTCGTAGAGGAAGACCGGGATCTCCAGCTCCTTCCCGATCCGCTCGCCGAGCTTCTTCGCGAGCGCGACGCAGTCGTCCATCGTCACGCCCTCGATCGGCACGAAGGGCACCACGTCCGCCGCCCCCATCCGCGGATGCTCGCCCTTGTGATGCCGCAGGTCTATCCGCTGGGACGCCAGACGCACCGCCCGGAACGCCGCCTCCGCGGCCGCCTCGGGAGCGGCGACGAATGTGAAAACGGAGCGGTTGTGAGAGGAGTCAGCCTGAACATCGAGGAGACGGACGCCGGGGACGGATGTCAGAGAGGTGCGGATCTCGTCCAGGAGCGCGAGATCGCGGCCTTCACTGAAATTGGGGACGCATTCGACGAGGGGCATATGGCTATAGATGTAAGAGGTGAGTTGTGAGAAGTGAGACGGCGAAGTGAGAAGTGATAAGCCTGGGTGAGACGTGAGAAGCCACAACCCTACTCCCTGTCCGCCGCGTTCAGCAACTGCATCAGCCAGCCGTGTATCGCCGGATTGCCCGCAACGATCGAGCCGTGGCGGATGACGTCGCGCGTGCCGTCCAGCCCCGTCACGAGGCCGCCGGCCTCACGCACGATCAGGGCGCCCGCCGCGATGTCCCAGGGGGCCAGCCGCAGCTCCCAGAAGCCGTCGAACCGCCCGGCCGCGACCTCGCAGAAGTCGAGCGCCGCGGAGCCGGGGCGCCGGAGTCCCCCCGAGCCCGCGATGACGGCGGCGAACTGCGCCTGATACACGGGCAGCTGATCCACGAACTTGAACGGGAAACCCGTGCCGATCAGCGCCTGCTCGGGCCTGGTGACGCCGGAGACGCGGATCGGCTTTCCGTTCTGGAACGCCCCGCCGCCGAGCGTCGCGTGATAGCGGATGTCGAGCGAGACGTGGTGCACGACGCCGGCCACCGGCTGGCCGGCGACGACGGCGCCGATCGAGACGGCGTAGAAGGGGAAGCGGTGCAGGTAGTTCGTCGTGCCGTCCAGCGGGTCCACGACCCACGCGAGGCCCGACGTCGCCGGACGGCCTGACTCGGCGCCCGGCGCCAGCTCCTCGCCGACGACGGTGCTGCCCGGCGCGGCCGCGAGCAGCGTCTCGGAGATCATCCGCTCCGACTCGCGGTCCACTTCCGTGACGAAGTCGGCGCGCCCTTTTTCGGACCACTGGTCGGGCCCGCGCCGGCCTTCCTCCCGGAGCAGAAAGGCGGCGGCACGATCGGCCGCAAGTTGAGCCGCCGCCAGCAGTTGCCGTGCGTCCCAGTTCACTTGCCATGCCCTCCGGCCGCTCTTACCTTGCGCGGATGAACCGGGTCTTCAGCGGCATCCAGCCCTCGGGCGAGCTGCACATCGGCAACTACCTCGGCGCGGTCCGGAACTGGGTCGCGCTCCAGTCGCAATACGAGTGCATCTTCTGCATCGTGGACCTCCACGCGATCAGCCAGCCCTACGACCCGAAGTTGCTGCCGGAGCGCACGATGGAGATGGCAGCGGGCCTCCTCGCGGCGGGGCTCGATCCGGAGAAATGCACCCTGTTCGTGCAGTCGCACGTCGCCGAGCACGCCGAGCTGGCGTGGGCGCTGAGTGCGGTCGCGCCGCTGGGCGAGCTGGAGCGGATGACGCAGTTCAAGGACAAGTCGGCGCGCGAGGAGACGGTGCCGGCGGCGCTGCTCAATTACCCGGTGCTTCAGGCGGCCGACATCCTGCTCTACCGGGCGGACAAGGTGCCGGTCGGCGAAGATCAACTGCAGCACCTCGAGCTGTCGCGCGAGGTCGCCCGGCGCTGGAACGCCCGCTTCGGCGAAGCCTTCTTCCCCGAGCCGCAGCCCCTGCTCACGAGCGCCAAGCGGATCGTCGGCCTCGACGGCAACGCCAAGATGTCCAAGAGCCTGGGGAACACCATCGGCGTCCTCGACAGCCCGGAGGTGATCTGGGAGAAACTGCGCCCGGCGGTGACAGATCCGGCGCGCAAGACCCGGAAGGACCCGGGCAACCCCGACGTCTGCAACATCTACCACCTGCACGAGCTTTTCTCCACGCCGGATCAGGTGAAGCACGTCGCGCAGCAGTGCCGGACGGCTGGATGGGGGTGCTTGGACTGCAAGCGCCTGCTGGCGGACAATATGATAGCGGCGCTGGCGCCCATCCGGGAGCGCGCCGCCGATCTCAAGGCGCACCCCGAGCGCGTGCGCGAGGTGCTGGCGCGGGGCGCGGCGCACTGCCGCGTCCTGGCGAGGGAGACGATGACGCGGGTCCGCGAGCTGATGGGCTTCGTTCCCGCGGCGGCGCACTGATGGGTGGTCCGCGCCGCCTGGTGGTGGACCTGGCGTCGCAGCGGCCGCTCTGGCAGCCGCCGCAGTCCTTCCTCGACGCGCTCGTGGCCGCGGGGGGGACTCAGTGGAAGGTGGAGGTCGTGCGGTCGGCCTCGAACAGCGACGGCGACGGCTCCGGCGGCTCGCCGGAGGCGGTGGCTGTGGCCGCCGGTGCCGAGGTGTACATTGGGTGGGGAATCCCGGAAGCGGTGCTGGAGGCGGGCCGCGGGACGCTCGGCTGGGTACATACCGCGGCGGCCGGCGTGGCCGGGAGTCTGACGCCGGCGCTGAAGGCGTCGGGCGCGATCTTCACCAACTCGGCGGGGATGCACGCCGACCCGATCGCCGAGTGGGTGGTCGCGGCGGTCCTGCACTTCTTCCGCGGGATGGACCTGGCCCGCCGGGCGCAGGAGGCGCGGCGCTGGGCGAAGGACGACTTCACGGGATTGCCCTGCGTGACGCGCGAGCTGGCGGGGAGCCGCGTCGCGGTCTTCGGGCTCGGCGGGATCGGGCGGGCGGTGGCCCGGCGCTTCACGGCGCTCGGCGCCGAGGTGCGGGCCGTGCGGCGTCGGCCGGCGCTGGGCGGCCTGCCCGGGGTGGCGACGGTGGGGCCGGGTCAGTCGGACTGGGTGCTGGAGGGCGCGGCGGCGCTGGTCGTCACGGCGCCGCTCACGCCGGGCACCAGGGCGGCGATCGGCGCGCGCCAGCTGGGCCTGCTGGCCGACGGCGCGGTGGTGGTGAACGTGTCGCGCGGCCAGGTCGTGGAGGAGGCCGCGCTGCTGGCGGCCCTGGACTCGGGCAAGGTGCGGGGCGCGGCGCTCGACGTGTTCGACCAGGAGCCGCTGCCGCCGGAGCACCGCTTCTGGGCGCATCCGCGGGTCCTGGTCCACCCGCATTCCGCGGCCGTGTCGAGCGGGTTCTGGGCGCGCGAGCAGGCGCTGGTGCTCGAGAACTGGAAGCGGTACCGGGAGAAGAAAGAGCTGGAGAATGTGGTCGACTTGAGCGCGGGGTACTGAATGGAGAAGATCATCAAGGCCGCGGTGGACCGGGGCGCGTCGGACCTGCACATCAAGGCCGGCGACGTGTTCCGGGCGCGGATCGACGGGAAGCTGGTGCCCCTCACGAAGCAGCGCCTCACGCCCGAGCAGACGAAGGCGATCGCGCTCCAGTTCATTCCCAGCGCCGAAGACAAGGCCCGGATCGACAAGATCCTCGACTACGACTGCTCGTGGGGCGCGCCGGGGATCGGGCGCTTCCGCGTCAACATCCTGCGGCAGCGCTCCTCGTTCATGATCGTGATGCGCGTCATCCCGTTCGAGGTGCCGACCTTCGAGCAGCTCAAGCTCCCGCCGGTGCTGGCGTCGGTCGCCGCGGCGGAGCGGGGGATGATCCTGGTCACCGGCGTCACCGGCAGCGGCAAGAGCTCGACGATGGCGGCGATGATCGACCAGATCAACCGCTCGCAGCAGAAGCACATCGTGACGCTCGAGAACCCGATCGAGTTCCTGCACCGCGACATCAACTGCTCGATCACCCAGCGCGAGATCGGCACCGATACCGAGACGTTCCGCACCGGGCTGCGTGCGGCGCTGCGGCAGGACCCGGACGTCGTGCTCATCGGCGAGATGCGCGACGCGGAGACGATCGACACGGCGATGAAGGCGGCGGAGACGGGGCACCTCCTGGTCTCCACCCTGCACACGCCGGACGCCACCACCACGATTTCGCGCGTCATCGCGATGTTTCCGCCGGAGGAGCAGGACATCGTGCGCATCCGCATGGCGGACGCGCTGCACGCGGTCATCTCGCAGCGCCTCCTGCGCCGCAAGGACGGGCGCGGGCGGGTGGCGGCGCTGGAGGTGATGATCGTCACCTCGACGATCAAGGACCTGATCCTCGACCCGAACCGGACCAACGAGATCCGGGAGTTCATCGCGGACGGCCGCGAGCAGTACGGGATGCAGACCTTCGACCAGCACCTGATGGACCTGGTGTCCCAGGACATCGTCGAATACGATCACGCGCTGGCCAACTCGTCCAACCCGTCGGACTTCGAGCTGCAGATGAAGACGTTCCGGCGCCGCTCGCGGATGTCGGCCAAGGCGAAGGGCCCGGCGGAGATGCCCGCCGGAGAGGCGCCGGCCGCACCGGAGTCCCCCGACCGGCCCGCGGGCTTCACGGACGACCTGTCGAGCATGCTGCCGTCGTGAGCGCCCTCGCGCTGCAGGGCGTCATCGTCCCGCTGACGACGCCGTTCGACCCCGAGACGGGCGACGTGGCGCCGGTCGCGCTGCGGCAGCTCGCGCGCGACGCGCTCTCGCGCGGGCTCGCGGGGGTGGTGGTGGCGGGGACGACGGGCGAAGGGCCGATGCTCGACGAGGACGAGAAGGTGAACCTGGTCGAGTGGCTGCGGGAGGTCGTGCCCGAGGACCGCTGGCTGATCGCCGGCACGGGCGCGGAGTCCACGCGCGGAACGGTGCGCCTGTCCGAGCGTGCCGCTGCGGCCGGCGCCGACGCCGTGCTGGTGCGGCCGCCCGCCTACTTCGGCCCCGTGCTGACGCCGCAGGCCCTCGCCGACCACTTCGCGCGCGTCGCCGACCGGAGCCCGGTGCCGGTCATCCTCTACAACATGCCGAAGTACACGCACGTGATGCTGCACGACAGCCTGCTCCGCGCGGTGGCGGACCACCCGCAGGTGATCGGCTTCAAGGACTCGAGCGGCGACCTCAAGGTGCTGGCGGGCTACCGGGCCGCCGCGCCGCGGCTCAAGGCGCTGGTCGGCTCGGGATCCCAGTTCTACCCGGCGCTCGAGCTGGGCGCGGACGGCGGCGTGCTGGCGGTGGCCTGCTTCGCCGCCGAGCGGTGCCAGACGCTGTTCCGGGCCTTCCGCGCCGACGACCGCCGCGCCGCGGGCGCCGAGCAGGAGCGGCTGACCCCGCTCGCCCGCGAGATCGTGGCCGACCTCGGCGTGCCGGGGATCAAGGCGGCGCTGGACTTGATCGGGCTGCCGGGCGGGCCCGCACGTGCGCCGCTGGCCCCGCTCGACGCGCGCCAGAAGGGCCGCGTGGCCGAGCTGGTGGCCGCCGCGGGCCTCCGCGCCACGCCCGCGGCCGCGTAGCGACCGTGTTCGACTCCCAGACGCATTGCATCGTCGTGGTCGGCGCCCAGTGGGGCGACGAAGGCAAGGGCAAGGTGGTGGACTCCCTCGCCGAGCGCGCCGACCTGGTGGTGCGCTACCAGGGCGGCGCCAACGCGGGGCACACCGTGGACGCGCCCGGGGGCGAGTTCATCCTCCACCAGATTCCTTCGGGCATCCTGCACGCGGGCACGCGCTGCGTCATCGGGAACGGCGTGGTCCTCGACCCCGAGACGCTGTTTCACGAGATCGACGCGCTGAAGGGGCGCGGGGTCGCGATCGAGGGACGGCTGGTGGTGAGCGACCGGGCCAACCTCGTGCTTCCCTACCACAAGCTGCTGGACGCCGAGAGCGCGCGGAGCAAGCAGATCGGCACCACCAGCCGCGGCATCGGACCGGCGTACGAGGACAAGATCGGCCGCCGCGGCGTGCGCGTGGGCGATCTCCGCCACCCCGAGATCGTGGCCAAGCTCGTGCGCGCCGCCTGCGAGCGGACCAACGCGATGCTCGCGCTGGCGGGCTCCGAGAAGCGCTGCACGGTCGAGGAAGTGGAGAAGGTCCTGCGCGAGATCGCGCCGCGGATGCTCCCCTTCATCGGCGACTCGGGAAAGCTCGTCTCCACCGTGCTCACGAACGGCGGGAACGTGCTGCTCGAGGGCGCGCAGGGCGCCCTGCTCGACGTGGACCACGGCACCTACCCGTTCGTCACTTCCTCCAGCACGACGGCGGGCGGCGCTTCCACCGGCTCGGGGATCGGCCCCACGGCGATCGACGCGGTCCTGGGCGTGGTGAAAGCGTACACGACGCGGGTGGGGAACGGCCCGCTGCCCACCGAGGCGAAGCCCGAGGAGGCCGAGCGCCTCCGCTCGCTCGGCGACGAGTTCGGCGCCACGACGGGGCGGCCGCGGCGTTGCGGGTGGTTCGACGCGGTGGTCGTGCGCTACGCCGCGCGGGTCAACGGCCTTTCGGGCCTGGCGGTCACCAAGCTCGACATCCTCGACACGCTCGAGAGCATCCCGGTGTGCACGCACTATCGGCTGGACGGCGCTGAGCTGCAGGACCTGCCGGACAACGTCGTCGCGCTCGACTGCGTGGAGCCGGTCTACGACGTGATGCCGGGGTGGCGGAAGAGCACGGCCGACGCGCGCCGCCTCGAGGACCTGCCGTTCGCGGCGCGCCGCTACCTTTCGCGCCTCCAGGACCTCGCAGGCACACCCGTGAAGTACGTCGGCGTCGGCACCAAGCGCGAGCAGCTGATCCAGGTCCCGTGAAGACGGCCGTGCGCATCGGAGTGGCGCTGGTCGTCGTCGTCCTGGCCCTGCTCGCCGCCCTCACCACCTGGCTCAATCGTTCGATCCCGCCGATCCGGGGACAGGAGACCGTCTCCGGCCTCGGCGCCACCGTCGAGGTGACGTGGGACAGCCTCGGCGTGCCGCACATCACGGCCGCGACGGACTCCGACGCGCTCGAGGCGCTGGGCTACCTCCATGCGCGCGACCGGCTCTGGGAGATGGAGACGATGCGGCGCGCCGCCGAGGGGCGGCTCTCCGAGATCCTCGGGCGGGCGGCGCTGGGCGCCGACCAGTACCTGCGCTCCCTCGACATTCCGTACGCGGCCTGGCGCTGCGAGCGGGCGATGGCGCCCGAGACCCGGAGCCTCGCGCTCGCCTACGTTCGCGGGATCAACCGGTGGATCGCGGCGCACCCGCGCCCGCTGGGCCCGGAGTTCCAGCTGCTTCGCTTCAGGCCGGGGCCGTGGACCACCAACCAGCTGTTCGAGATCGGCCGCCTGATGGCGTGGGATCTCGTCAACGCGGGCGGCGAGCTGGAGCTGGCGCGCGCGGCGGCGACGCTGGGGCCGGAGCGGGTGAAGGAGCTGTTTCCCTCCTACCCGGAGAGCGGCGCGGTCATCCTGCCCAAGGGCAGCGGGCACTGGGGCAGGGAAGCAGGAGGCGCGGGGGCACGGGGGCACGGAGGCACAGGAGCGGCGGGCACGGGGGCACGGGGGCACGGCGGCACGGGAACCGTGGGCACGGAGGCACGGGCGCACGGGGGCACGGAAGTGCCCAGCGCGGCGATGGCGCTGAAGGACATCCCGACGATCCCGCCGCTGGCCACCGAGCTGCTCGACGCCGCGTCCATATCGCGGGCGTCGAACTCGTGGGTGATCGGGCCCGGGCGCACGCGCTCCGGCAAGCCGATCCTCGCCAACGACCCCCACTTGGCGCTGCGCGCGCCGTCGCTCTGGTACCTCGCGGTGATCGAGAGCCCCGGCTTCCACGTGGCCGGCGCCACCATCCCGGGCCTCCCCGGCGTCGTCCTCGGCCACAACCGCCGCATCGCGTGGGGGCTCACCAACGTCGGCGTGGACGACGTGGACTACGTCATCGAGCGCCTGTCAGACGATCTCTCGAAGGTCCAGACGCCGACCGGGTGGGCCGACCTCACGGTCGTGCGCGACTCGATCCGGGTCCGCGGCCGGCCCGCCGTGCCGTTCGTCCTGCGCCGCGGGCCGCACGGGCCCCTGATCGGCCCCGCGCCGGGCGGGGACGCGCACACCCAGCTGGCGATGCGCTGGAACGCCCTCGATCCGAGCGACGAGCTGACCGCGCTGCTGGGCGTGGACCGCGCCGGCAGCTGGGCGGAGTTCCGCGCCGCGCTGGCGGGCTTCAAGGCGCCGGAGCAGAACTGGATCTACGCCGACGTGGACGGGAACATCGGCTACCAGATGAGCGGCACGGTCCCGGTGCGGCGCTCGGGGAACGGACTGCTGCCGACGCCGGGCTGGACGAATGAGGGCGAGTGGGTGCGCTACCTCGACTTCGAGGAGCTGCCCTGGACGCTGAACCCGCCCGAGGGCTTCATCGTCACGGCCAACAACCGCGTGATCGGCCCGGAGTACCCCTACTTCATCACCGGCAGTTGGGACCTCGGGTACCGCGCCGGACGCATTCGCGGGCTGATCCTCTCACACGGGCCGTTCACCGCCATCGACGTGCGGCGGATGCAAATGGATACCGTGGACGACTTCGCGCGCTGGGCCAAGGAGATCGCGGCGAAGGCCGCCGGGGACGTGGGCCGGCCGGACGTCGCGAGCGCGCTGCACGAGTGGAGCGGCGTGATGGGCGCCGATCGCACCGAGCCGGGCATCTTCTGGACCTGGTACCGCGCGTTGCAGCGATTGACGTTCGAGGACGATCTGCCGAACGGCTACGCGCCTTCGAGCCCGCTCCACCGCTGGCTCAAGGCGGGGACGAGCCCCTGGTTCGACGACACGCGCACGGCGGAGAAGGAAGACCTGCCGCAGCTCGCGGCGCGCGCGATGCGCGAGGCCCTGCCCATCGCCGAGGGGAAGCGGTGGGGCGCGCTGCACCAGACGCTCTCCGCGCACATGCTCGGCGGCCAGCGCATCCTCGACCGCCTGCTCGGCCTCAACATCGGGCCGACGCCGCGCGCGGGTTCGCTCTACACCGTGGACGTCGCAGATTTCTCGGCGCGGCAGCCGCCCTACCTGAACGTGCACGCCGCGTCGTTCCGCCAGGTCGTGGACCTCGCGGACGTGGAGCACGGCGGGATGATCATCACGACCGGCGAATCGGGGAACCCGCTGAGCCGCCGGTATCGGGACCAGGTGGGCCGCTGGATGCGCGGCGAGCTGTGGACGGTGCCGCTGGAGAAGGCCGACGTGCGCGCCACCGGCACGCTCCAGCTCGTACCGCAGCGCTGAACCCGCCTTCCTGAAGTCAGGCTAGGGCATCACTCCGACGGTCCGCTCCACCAGCTGCGTCTCCACCAGCCTGCGATACACCGGCGAACGCTCGAGCAGCTCCGCATGCCGCCCCTCGGCCACGATGCAGCCGCCGTCGAGGACGGCCACGCGATCCGCGGCGAGGACGGTGCTGAGGCGGTGGGCGATGATGAGGGTGATGCCGTCCGGCCGACGCTCGTGGAGGCGTTCCGTGATGGACTGCTCCGTCGCGGCGTCGAGCGCACTGGTGGCCTCGTCGAGGACGAGGATCTGCGGCCCGGCCACCAGCGCGCGCGCCAGCGCCAGGCGCTGCCGCTGGCCCGCGGACAGCTTCCCGCCGCGGGGGCCCACGCGGGACGCGTACGCGTCCGGCAGGGAAGCGACCACCTCGTGGAGCCGGGCCGTCCGCGCCGCTTCCGAGATCGCGTCCGGCGGCAGGTCACGTCCCAGGGTGACGTTCCACTCGACCGACTCGTCGAAGATGAACGAGTCCTCGAAGACGACGCCCAGGCTCCGGGCCAGTGACGCGCGCGTCACGCGGTCCAGCGGGGCGCCGTCGAGCAGGATCCGGCCCGCCTGCGGGTCGCGCAGGCGGACGAGGAGCTGCGCGAGGGTGCTCTTGCCCGCCCCCGACGCGCCGACCACGGCCAGCGCCTCGCCGCGCCGCAGCTCGAGATCGAGGCCGCGAAGGACGGGCTCGCCTTCGGGATATTGGTATCCGACCTGCTCCACGCGGATCCGCTCCAGCGGGGCGCGCAGCTCCTCGGATCCGTCCGGAGCGGGCGCGCGGTCGCCCAGGAAGCCGAAGACGTTCAGCGTCACGCCTTCCTGCTCCGCCAGCGCCGCTGCCGCCTCGGTGATGGCGCCGAACCGCCCCTGGAGGCGGTGCAGCACGAACACGAAGGCGAGGACCATCGGCAAGTTTGCGAACAGCTGAGACTGCCACAGGGTGAGGGCCAGGAGCAGGCCGCCCAGCAGCACCACGACGTAGAGCACTTCGGTCGCGGGTCCCAACGCGCTGCGCCAGCGGTGCAGGCCCATCGCTTCGCGATAAAGGGTCCGGTTCACTTGGCGATGCAGCGCAAGCCGCTCCGCGCCGACGTC